>Ga0335072_10015731_pt1 | contig 10730 bp, 8 predicted proteins | sample Lox_Sample_21_FD_206725 | JGI IMG/M metagenome (GOLD analysis project Ga0335072, IMG submission 206725) | Soil microbial communities from Loxahatchee National Wildlife Refuge, Florida, United States - Lox_Sample_2.1 | ecosystem: Environmental > Terrestrial > Soil > Wetlands | place: USA: Florida... | reverse complement strand
CGTGCGCCACCAGGACGTATTGAAGGATTATGCGACCAAGGTACGAAGCTTCGTCGACCGGGACGCTCTCGTGCCGTTGCGGGTGGTCGCCGATACCGCCAACGGCATGGGTGGTCTTGTCGTGCCGGCCGTCTTCGAAGGGTTGCCCTTCGACTTGGAAGTGCTCTATCCCGAGCTCGACGGCAATTTCCCCAACCACCCGGCCGACCCGATCCAGCCGGCCAACCTGCGTGACTTGCAAGCGAGGGTGCTCGAAAAGGGCGCGGACGTCGGCCTTGCTTTCGACGGCGACGCCGACCGGTGCTTCGTCGTGGACGACATGGCGCAGCCGGTGAGCGGCTCCACCACTACGGCAATAGTCGCCAAAGAAATGCTCGAGAAATACCCGGGGTCGACGGTCCTGTACAACCTCATTTGTTCGAAGGCCGTGCCGGAGGTGATCCGTGAAAACGGCGGCATCCCCGTTGTGACTCGAGTCGGGCACTCGTTCATCAAAGCGATAATGGCCGAGACGGGCGCTGTTTTTGGCGGCGAGCATTCGGGTCACTACTACTTCAGGGACAATTACCGGGCCGATTCCGGCAGTATCGCCGCTCTCGTCGTGCTGGAGGTCATCTCGAAGGCAGGTGTCCCGCTCTCCGAGCTGCGCAAGCCCTTTGACCGTTATGCGATGTCGGGGGAGGTCAACACCGAGGTGCCTGACCCCGCAGGGACGGTGGAAGCTGTCGCGGTGCAGTACGCGAGCCGCCACCCCGAGGCGAAGCAGTCCCGGCTCGACGGCCTGACCGTCGATTTCGGTGACTGGTGGTTCAACGTCCGCCCCTCCAACACCGAACCACTGGTGCGCCTCAACGTCGAGGCGAAGGACCGGGCAAGCTGCGACGCGCACACCGCCGAGGTCCTCTCGCTCGTAAAGGAGGACGTCTGAAAATGGCCCTCGACCCTTTGCTCCTGGAGATCCTCGCCTGCCCCGAGGACAAGGGCCCCCTCCTCTACTTCGAGGACGAGCAAACCCTTTACAACCCGAGGTTGCACAGGCGCTACGCGATCAACGACGGGATCCCCGACATGCTGATCGAGGACGCCGAGACCGTGACATCCGACGAGCACGACCGCCTCACGGCCAAGGCCGGCGCCGAGGGGGTCGAGCTCAACTTCGAGCCAGGGAGCGCACATGGCGGTGATTGACAGCGACGGGATGTTCGACCATGCCGCCAGGTTCCCCGAACAAGTGGAAGAGGCGTTCGAGCGCAGCCAGTCGGTCACGGGGCTGCCGGCCCGAGAGGACATCGAAAACGTAGTGGTGATCGGCATGGGCGGCAGCGGGATCGCGGGCGACGTCCTGGCGGCCGTCGCGTCCCCCCTGCTACCCGTCCCCGTGAGCGTCGTGAAAAACTACGAGTGCCCCCACTTCGTGGACGAGTCGTCGCTGGTGTTCGCAGTTTCCTGTTCGGGGATGACCGAAGAGACCATCGAAGCGGCTACTGACGCGGCCCTGGCCGGCGCCAAGATGGTCGTCGTGGCAAGCGGCGGGGAGCTTGCGCACCTCGCAGACGGCTGGCGGGCCCCTGTCATCGGGCTCCCGAGCGTGCCCTGGCCACGTGTCGCATTTGGCGCCATGGCAGTCCCCCTGATCGTCGTCCTGTGGAAGATGGGGCTTCTCCCGGGCGCCGACCAAATGGTCGAAAGAGCCGTCGAGCAATTGAAGCTGCGGCGCGACGAGCTCGTCCGGAGAGGAGATGCCTCGAGGGCAGCCGACGTGGCGCGGCGCATCGGTACTACGGTGCCGGTGCTGCACGCCGGCGGGGCCCTTGGGATGGTCGCTGCCCTGCGCTGGAAGTCCCAGGTCAACGAAAACGCCAAGAGGCTCGCCTTCGCCTCGGCCCAGTCCGAGCTCTGCCACAACGAGGTCTGTGGTTGGACAGAGGCGTCCAAGCCGCTTGCGGAGCTCATGAGCCTCGTCATGCTGCGCCACGACGGGGAGCACCCCCAGGTCGGGCGGAGGTTCGAGATCGTAGCGGACCTCGTACGCCCGTTCGTCACCGATGTGATCGAGGTGCGCGCCGAGGGCGAAGGCGACCTCGCGCAGCTGTTCGACCTGACTTATTTCGGCGATTACGTGTCGCTGTGGATGTCGGCCCAAGCGGGGGTCGACCCCGGCCCAATCGAAGTGCTGATGTGGTTGAAAGCTCAGCTCGCGGGCCCCGGGGTGGCCAGCGGCGAGGGCGGCCTGTAGCCTGTAGAGCGAGGTCCCGGCGGGTCTGTGGTTGAAAGTCGAGGCCAGCCGCAGGCGAAACGACCCACGTAAGGCAACCTTTGGTTGCTGAGCATGGTGCGGCTTAGGAGTAAGCCCTGCCTATCTGGTCCCCGGCTGTCGGGGACGGGATAGAGATGGCGAGGAACGGGTTGCCGGAGGTGATGGGCATTTGCCGCCGCCGCCGGTCCGCCAGGCGCCACCGCAGGCGAGTGTGGGGGCAAAGACCAGGTCAGCTGCCGGGGCCTCGTGGGTATGTTCCACAACATGACCCTGACCCGTTCAGGTGGTGCTCCAACCGTGAGCCCCGCAGAGACCGCCGCGTCGCCAGTGAGGGTGCTTGTTGTCGACGACCAAGCCCTGTTCAGAAGGGGTGTGGTCGTCGTGCTCTCATCGAGCGACGGGATCGAGATCGTGGGGGAGGCGGGCGATGGCGAGGAGGCCGTCGCCAAAGCGCAGGAGCTCGAGCCCGACGTAGTGCTCATGGACGTGCGCATGCCGAGGCTTTCCGGCATTGAGGCAACCCGTCACATCAGACGGCTCCTGCCCGGCACCGAGGTGCTCATGCTCACCGTGAGCGACAACGAGGACGACCTCTTCGAATCGGTGAAGGCAGGCGCCAACGGCTACTTGCTGAAAGAAGTCGCCATCGACGAGATCGCCCGTACCGTGCGTGCCATCGTGCACCGCCAGGCGGTGATATCGCCGTCGATGACGGCCAAGCTGCTCGCGGAGTTCAGGTCGCTCGCAAACCGCTCCTCGGAGCACGAAGAGCCTGCCACGCCCGGGCTCACCGCGAGGGAGATGCAGGTCCTCCAGCTCATGGCGAAGTCGCAGAGCAACAAGGAGATAGCGGGCAACCTGTTCATCTCGGACAACACGGTAAAAAACCACGTCCGCAACATCCTGGAGAAGCTCCATATGCACTCCCGCCTCGAGGCCGTCACCTACGCCTGGAGGAAGCACCTCCTCGACCCCCGGGACCAGGACTAACCGCGGCCGCCTGGTCGGCGAGCCCCATCCGCCGACCTCCGGCGCGCCCTGGTCGGCGCCCCAGCTCGGACCTGTACCGGCGTAGCTAGGGTTTGGGCAGCTGTGAAGTTGGTGGAGCGACGGGTGCTGGTACCTTGGAGGGCGCCATGAGCGTGCTGACGAAATTCCTGCGCATAGGCGAGGGCAAAAAGCTGCGGGCGCTCCAGTCCCTGGTGCCCGACATCAACGCCCTCGAAGCCGAGCTCGAGCGCCTTTCCGACGAGGACCTGGCGCACAAGACTGTCGAGTTCAAAGAGCGGATCGCCAACGGTGAGGATGTCAACGACCTGTTGACGGACGCCTTCGCCGTCGTGCGGGAGGCCGCCAAACGGACGATCGGCCAACGCCATTACGACGTGCAGCTCATGGGTGGCGCCGCCCTGCACCTCGGCTGGATCGCCGAGATGAAAACAGGCGAAGGCAAGACGCTCGTGTCGACGCTCCCGGTCTACCTGAACGCCCTTGACGGGCTCGGGGTGCACGTCGTCACCGTCAACGACTACCTGGCCGGCCGTGACGCCGAATGGATGGGCAAGATACACCGTTTCCTCGGGCTCACCGTGGGCAGGGTGTCGCCGGACTTCCCCGACTGGGACGACAAAAAGCTTGCCTACAACTGCGACGTCACGTACGGGACCAACACCGAGTTCGGCTTCGACTACCTGCGCGACAACATGGCGAGGAGCTTGGACCACATGGTCCAGCGCGGGCACCACTACGCCATCGTCGACGAGGTCGACTCGATCCTGATCGACGAGGCACGGACCCCGCTCATCATTTCCGGTCCTTCGAGCGAATCGGCCCGGCTCTACTACCAGTTCGCCGGCGTGGCCCGCAGCCTGGTGCGCGACGACGACTACGAGGTCGACGAGGAGAAGCGCACGGTCGCCCCGACCGAAGAGGGGATCGACAAGGTCGAGAGCCTGCTCGGGGTGGACAACCTTTACGACCTCGGCACCGCCAACCTCGTGCACCAGCTCACCAAGGCTCTCCAGGCCAAAGAGCTCTATAGGCGGGACAAGGACTACCTCGTCGCCGACGGGGAGGTCAAGATCGTCGACGAGTTCACCGGCCGCATCCTCGAGGGCCGGCGCTGGTCGGACGGGCTCCATCAGGCCGTGGAGGCCAAGGAGAGGGTCCAGATCAAGGAAGAGAACCACACCTGGGCCACAGTCACTCTCCAGAACTACTTCCGCCTCTACGACAAGCTCGCCGGTATGACCGGCACCGCGTTGACGGAGGCGTCCGAGTTCGGTTCGACCTACAAGATCCAGGTCGTGCCGATCCCGACCAACCTCCCCATGGTCCGCGCCGACTACCCCGACCTCATCTACCGCTCCGAAAAGGCAAAGTTCGGTGCCGTCGTCGACGACGTCGCTGAGCGGTACGAGAAGGGCCAGCCGGTGCTCGTGGGCACGGCCTCGGTCGAGAAGTCAGAGGTGCTTTCCAGGATGTTCAACCGCAAGGGCATCCCTCACCAGGTCCTCAACGCCAAGCACCACGCTCAAGAGGCCGGGATCATCGCCCAGGCGGGGCGGCTCCACGCTGTGACGGTGGCGACCAACATGGCCGGCCGTGGCGTCGACATCCTGCTCGGGGGTAACCCCGAAGGCCTCGCACTCGAAGACGTCCGGGCTGAGGGCCTCGACCCGGCGAGCGAAGAGGGCATCGCCCGCTACAACGAGCTGTTCGCCAAGTACAAGGAGCAGTGCGCCGAGGAGGGCGACCAAGTGCGCGAGCTCGGGGGCCTCTACGTGCTCGGCTCGGAACGGCACGAGGCGCGCCGGGTGGACGACCAGCTCCGGGGTCGATCAGGGCGCCAAGGCGACCCGGGCGAGAGCCGGTTTTTCCTGTCGCTCGAGGACGAGCTCATGCGCCTTTTCGCACAGGGCATGATGCAGTGGGCGATGGGCAGGTTCCCCGAGGACATCCCGATCGAAAACCGCATGGTCACCCGTGCGATCGAACGTGCCCAGCACAACGTCGAGATCCGCAACGCCGAGATCCGCAAGGACACCCTGAAGTACGACGAGGTGATGAACGAGCAGCGCAAGGTCATCTACGCAAGGCGCGTCCAGGTGATGGAAGGCGAGGACCTGCGCCAGAGGACCGTCGACATCCTCACTTCGGCGATCGACTCCATCATCCGGGCGCACTGCCCCTCCGACTTCCACGAGGAGTGGGACCTCGACGGGCTGCTTACCGACGCCCGGCAGTACTACCCCGTACAGACGAGCGTGGACGCGTTGAAGGAGCTGCCTTCGACTGACGCCATCTACGAACATGTGATCGGCGAGGCGCTCGATTACTACGGGGCGCGCGAGCAGTCCATGCCGGTGCCGCCCGAAGGCGTGCCGGAGGACACGATGCGCCAGATGGAGCGCGAGATAATGCTCCAGCTCATCGACCAACGCTGGCGAGAGCACCTTTCCGAGATGGATTACCTCCGGGAAGGGATCAACCTGCGTTCGCTCGGGCAGAAGGACCCGCTGACGGAGTGGCAACGCGACGGGTACGAGATGTTCGGCCAGATGATGTCCAGCATCGACGACGACTACGTGAAGTACGTGATGCACACCCAGGTCCAGGTCATCGACCGGCCCGCTCTCGACCCCGGGCTATCCGGCGCCCAGTACATCGCACCCGAGGGGCCTGTGCTCGGTGCCCAGGCGATCGCGGGCGCTCTCCTGGCCGGGCCGGCTGCCGGCGAGGAGGTTGTCTTCGCCTCCGAGGAGGACGTGGCAGCAATGCGAGCGGGCGACGGGCGCGGGGGCGCCAGGAGCGGAGGGGGACCTGCCGGCGTGGGCGCGGGCGGCGCGGATGCTCCCTCGTCCCCGGGCGCCAGGCAGGGGCAACGCTCCTCGGCGGCCGCTCTCCAGGCTGCCCAGGCCGCGCAAAGCGCTTCGCCTTTCGAGCACGCCGGACGCAACGACCCCTGCCCGTGCGGGAGCGGCAAAAAGTTCAAGTTCTGCCACGGCAAGTAAGTGGAGCGCAGTTCCGGCGGCGGTTGCTGAGGAAGTCGCATGCAGGATTTGACCGAAGATCTGCGCGCCCTGCGGCGCCGCTTGGACGAAGCGGCGGCGTACCTGGACGTCGAAAGCAGCCGCAAGCGGCTCGCTGAGCTCGAGCCGGAGCTTTCTCGCCCCGACCTGTGGGACGACCCCGCGGCAGCGCAAGCGCTGACCCGCCAGTACGCCGCCCTAAAGGACGACGTCGACGTAATGTCGTCGCTCGAATCTCGCCTCTCCGACGCCGAGGTGCTTTATGAGCTGGCGAGGGAAGAAGACGACGCCTCCGTCGAAAGCGAGCTCGAGCTTGCCATTTCGAGCCTGTCGGGCGAACTGGGCCAGCTCGAGCTGCGCTCCCTTTTCAGCGGGGAGCACGACGAACTGGACGCTGTTTGCGAGATCCATGCCAAGGACGGCGGCACGGACGCGCAGGACTGGGCCGAGATGCTGTTGCGCATGTACCAGAGGTGGGTGGAGCGGCGAGGGTTCTCGATCGAGCTCGACGACGTCAACCAAGGGCAGGAAGCGGGCATCCTTTCGGCGACGTTCATCATCAAGGGGCGTTATGCGACCGGCCTGATGGCGTCGGAAAGAGGTGTCCACCGGCTGGTGCGGATGTCCCCGTTCGACTCCCAGCACCGGCGCCATACGAGCTTCGCGGCCGTGACGGTGGTGCCGTTTTTCCAGGATCTGAGCGGCGAAGTGGTAATCGACGAGAAAGAGCTGCGGATCGACACCTACCGGAGCTCGAGCGCCGGCGGCCAGCACGTCAACGTCACGGACTCCGCCGTCCGGATAACGCACCTGCCGACCGGGATCGTCGTATCGTGCCAGAACGAACGTTCACAGCATCAAAACAAAGAGCGTGCCATGCAAATCCTCGCCGCCCGTCTCGCCGAGCGCGCCAGGGAAGAGCGCGCCGCAGAGCTGTCGGCGATGGCCGGGCCCAAGGCACAAATAGGTTGGGGTTCGCAGATCCGGAGTTACGTCCTGGCGCCGTTCCAGCTCGTGAAGGATCTGCGTACCGATTACGAGACCGGCAACGTTGTTGCAGTCCTGGACGGCGACCTCGACCCGTTCATGGAGTCCTACCTCCGTTGGCGGCGCACCGCTGCCTCGGCCGCCGCCACTGCGGCGGCGGCCGCGACCACGACCACCTCGGCCGGGGCCTAATCCCGGCTTGCGGCTCCAGGCCAGGCCGTCTGCCCGGTTATGCAGCCGCGGCCGGCCGGCTGTTACCAGGCGTGGTCCTCGGGCGAGGTCTTGTAGCCGGGGAACAGGTCGTCCAGCCTGGCGAGCGCCTTGTCGTCCAGTTCGAGGTCGACGGCCTTGAGCGCCCCGTCTAGCTGCTCCAGCGCCCGCGGCCCGATGATCGGCGCGCTGACGGCCGGCCTCGTGAGCAACCACGCGAGTGCAACTGCGGACGGCTCGGCACCAATTTCGCCGCAGAGATCCTCGTAACTTTCGATCTGCGGGCGTAGCCGCTCGAGCGAATCCTTGGCTCTGCCTTCCAGCCGCCGCTTCCCTTCGCGTTCCTTGCCGGCAATGCCTCCAAGAAGGCCTCCCTGCAAGGGCGACCAGGGGATGAGCCCGATGCCATAGTCCTCCGCAGCCGGCAAGATCTCGCGCTCGACGTCACGGACGATCAGGTTGTAGAGGCACTGCTCGCTCACGAGACCGAGGAAATGGCGTCGCTCGGCGGTTTCCTGTGCTTTTGCGATGTGCCAGCCGGCGAAGTTGGACGACCCGACGTAAATGATCTTGCCCTGTGCCCTCAGGACCTCCATGGCCTCCCAGATCTCGTCCCAGGGCGTTGCCCGGTCGACATGGTGCATCTGGTAGAGGTCGATGTAGTCGGTTTGAAGGCGGGCGAGAGAGGCGTCGCACGCCCGCTTGATATTGAGGGCGGACAGGCGCCCTTCGTTGGGCCAGCTGCCCATGTCGGCGTACACCTTGGTCGCGAGGACGGTCTTTTCACGCCGGCCGCCGCCTTTGGCAAACCAGCGCCCGATGATCTGCTCCGTCGTCCCGACGGCGATCTCACGCCCGTAGGCGTTGGCCGTGTCGAAGAAGTTGAGGCCGACCTCGTGGGCGCGGTCCATGATCGCGAAGGAGGTTTTTTCGTCAGTAAGAGGGCCGAAGTTCATGGTGCCGAGGCAAAGGCGGCTCACTGTCAGGCCGGTGCGGCCGAGATGGGTGTATTTCATGGAGCCGAAGCTATCGAGTTCGGCACGCTATCTTCGCTCGACCTGGCATGATGGCGGTGTAAAGGCAATGGTGGAGAGTTCGTGGCCGACGTAATGAAGCGGGCAACCGAGGGTGCCGGAGGCAGCAGTGGCAGCAGGTGAGGCGGTAGTGGGATCCGACGAGACGGCGATTTTGCGCGAGCCGCCGGCCGGGGGCCCGGGCGAGCGCTTGAGCGACGAGGACAAGGCCGAGCGCCTTGCCGAGCTCACCGACCTGATCGACATGGTGCGCCCCATCATCCAGCAGGACGGCGGCGACCTGGTGCTCATAAGTGCCGATGTGGAGGCAGGGCTGGTCGAGCTCCAGCTCCAGGGCGCCTGCAGCAGCTGCGCTGTCAGTGCAACCACTTTGCAGGCCGGCGTGGACCGCATCTTGAAGGACCGCCTCCCCTGGGTCACCGAGGTGACCGGGGGGGTCGACGAAGACCTCGACTGGGAAGAGAGCGCTGCCATGGGCCGCGGGGGCTACGTCCCCAAGTGGTAGTTGGCGGCCCCGCTGGGCCGCCAAGGTCAGTCCATCAGCCAAGGTCAGTTCATCTATTGAAGTGGCGGTCCAGCTCGTTGGCGTAGCGGAGGCCGAGTTGGGAGCTGTTTTCCTCGAGCCATTCCGACAGCTTCGTCGTCCCCGTGGCCGGCCCATCGGTGTCCGCAAGGCCCCGTGCGAGGGCCAGGTACTCGTCGCGAGTCAGCAGGACGTCGTGGAGCGCGTACCCGAGCGTCCGGGAGACAGCGACCAGTAAAGGGCCCGGGACGCGGTAGACGGCGGCGCGGCTGCCGACGGCGTCACGCACCCGTACGACCAGCTCGAGGAAGGTTGGCCGCTCGGGCCCGACGGCGTCGAGGACGTGGTCACCGGTCGCCTCCGCCTCGACGAGGCAGAGCCTGGCCAGGTCGTCGACATGGATCCCCCGCACCCGGTAGTCCCCGCTACCCCCGATTGCGAACACGGGCAGGCGGCGCAGCAGCCAAGCGATGTTGTTGATGAGGACGCCGTCGCCTCCGAACAAGATGGCAGGGCGAAGGACCGAATGGGGCAGGCCGGACTGGCTGAGCGCGCTTTCTACCAGGGCTTTACCCCTGAAATAGGAGAGCGGGGAGGCCACGTCGGGGTGGGTGATGCTCACGTGCACGACCCGCTCGACCCCGGCTCGTTTGGCGGCGTCGAAGAGGATCTTAGAGTTGGACACCGCCACGTCGTGGTTGACGCGACCTCGAGCGAAACGGGCCCAGTAAGTGTTGAAGAGCGTTTGGCATCCTTCGAGCGACGCAGCGAGGCCGTGCGGGTCGGTGAAATCGAGCGGGCGAACCTCAACCGAGCTGGTCGGATGTGCACGTTCGGGATGCCCCGTCAGTGTCCGCACGCGCCGCCCGGAAGCCAAAAGAGCTGCAGCTATAGCCTTCCCCGAGTAGCTGAAGGCTCCGGTGACGACATCGAGGTCGCTCACGTAACCGAAGATAGCGAGTCCTGGGAGCCACCCGTCCCGGGGAAGTGCCGGGCAAGGCGCTCGAGGGTACGGGGTGCAGGCTGAGCGACCGGCGATGGGCCACTGGTCCCTGGCCGCAGGATAACCTGCCGATGTATGTCGACAGCGTCCAACACTGCGGCGTCGGGACCGGCCGCCTGGCGCGACAAGGCTGTGACCCTGGCAACCGAACTCGGTGCAAAGGCCCTGCACGGCACCGAGGGCTGGGTGCTCAAGCACTCGCTCGTGCCGACCACGCCGTTCCTGCCGCTGGACACGTTCCCCTGGGTGGAGCGCGTGGAAAAAATGGCCCCAGCCGTACAGGCCGAGCTTGCCGAAGTGCTCAGCCACCGCGAGGATCTGCCAAATTTCCAGGACATTTCGATCGACCAGCAGTCGATCAGCAACGACGATGGCTGGAAGACCTTCTTCTTCCTTGGCTACGGCTTCCGCTCGGAGGCCAACTGCAAGCGGTGCCCGCAGACGGCGGCACTCCTCGACAGCATCCCGGGCCTCGTGACAGGGTTTTTCTCGATCCTTTCCCCGGGTAAGCACCTGCCTCCCCACCGGGGCCCGTGGCGCGGGGTGGTCAGGTACCACTTGGCGCTGAAGGTCCCCGAGCCGGCGTCGGCCTCGGGCATAAAGGTCGGCGGAGAGGAGGCCCACTGGGAAGAGGGCAAGAGCTTGCTCTTTGACGACGGGTACACCCACGAGGCCTGGAACGGCA
>Ga0335072_10015730_pt1 | contig 10730 bp, 13 predicted proteins | sample Lox_Sample_21_FD_206725 | JGI IMG/M metagenome (GOLD analysis project Ga0335072, IMG submission 206725) | Soil microbial communities from Loxahatchee National Wildlife Refuge, Florida, United States - Lox_Sample_2.1 | ecosystem: Environmental > Terrestrial > Soil > Wetlands | place: USA... | reverse complement strand
TCGCGGGCGTCCTCGCGCTGGCCACCCAGCTCAACGGCGGGCAGGACATCGGCCCGATCAACCAGTCCCTGTACCAGATCGGCCCGCGCGGGACGGCCGCCGGGATCGTCGACATCACCAGCGGCAACGACTCCATAAAGCTGCGCAGCAGCGGCACGACCGTGGCCGGCTTCAGCGCGGGCCCGGGCTTCGACGTGGCCAGCGGCTGGGGCACGGTCGACGCCGCCACGTTCGCTCCCGCGCTTGACCTGGCCGCCCGGCAGGACAGCCCGGCGGCCCGCTTCCAGGCGGCGGCCGAGCTCGCGGGCATGGAGCACATCCAGCTGACCCCCTCCGCCGTCGCGAGCGGCGGCGACGCTTACCTGCTGGCCGGGGACTTCCTGCCCATGCACCCGGTCCAGCTCTCCGTCGACGGCCAGGCGGTGGCGACGCTCACCGCCAACGAGCTTGGCGACGTCACCTACATGGTCGACCCGACCGCCCTCGGCCTGTCCGCGGGCCGCCACACGGTGACGCTCACGAGCATGCTGCTCACCGAGACCGGATCGTTCCGCAGCAGCTAGACCCGGCTAACGCGGCCTGGGGGCGGGACGGCCGATGCGTCATCCCGCCCCCGGGTCCTGCCTAATCCGGCACCGTGACCGGACGGCCCGGGCCGGTCATCGTGCCGGGCTGGCAGTACCAGGTCATGATCTCCGCCGAGAGCCTGCCCGCCCGCACCGCCGGATCGGCCTCGGCCAGCTGCCTGGACCGCTCCAGCGAGCCCGTCCGGTAGAACGCCAGCCCGCGCAGCGACTCATCCGGCTGCTCGGTGACCGGGCCGTTGGTCACCACCTGCCCGGTCTCGCGGAGACTGGCCAGATAGGCGAGGTGCTCACGCTGGATGCGGTCAAGTTCCGCTTCCGGGTAGTCCGGGGCGCTGTCCGGCCGACGCAGCAGGACCAGTTCGTATGCTTCGAGTTCCACACGCCATTATCAGCGCGGCGAGCCGGGGAGCGTTCAGTGAAGAGCATCAGGAATCACTGGTGGTGGCGGCCGGGGATGCGGCCAGGTCGCCGGGTCGACACCTTCTACGTGACATTCGACGGGCTGACGGCGGTGCACGAGCTGGCCGGGGCGGCCCGGCGGCGGCTGGGCGGCCTGCCCGGCCTGGACCTGGTGCCCGATCAGTGGCTCCACCTGACTCTGCAGGAAGTCGGCTTCAGCGACGAGGTGACCGACGCCGAGCGGGGCGCCATCGTCGCGGCCGCCACCGGCAGCCTGGCGGCACTGCCCCCGGTGACCGCGACGATCGGCTCGCCCGAGCTGGCCGGGGAGGGCATCTTCTGCCGGGTCACTCCGGCGGGCGCGCTGGACCCGGCACGAGACGCGGTCCGCGCGGCGATCAGCGAGGCACGCGGACCAGAACGCGTCCCCGACTCCGCTGAGTGGGCGCGATGGACACCACACGTATCGCTCGCCTACGCGAACGCCGACGGGCCGGGCGGGCCATTCGAGGCCGCCCTGGACGGCCTCACTGACATGGCCACGGTGACGGTCCGGGCCGTCGACCTCATCAGGTTCGGCCGCGACCGGCACCTCTACGAGTGGGAGACAATCACGCGCCTCCCTCTCGGCGGGGCCGGCGGGCTCCCGCCCGCGTAGGCCAGTATGGACGCATGACGGACGAGGTACTCATCGAGCACGCTGACCGGATCGCGGTCATCACCATCAGCCGGCCGCACGCGCGCAACGCCATCAACCGGGCCGTCGCGGTCGCCCTGGCCCGGGCACTCGACGAGCTTGACGAGCGAGATGACCTCACGGTCGGGATCATCACCGGGGCGGGCGGGACGTTCAGCGCCGGCATGGACCTGAAGGCGTTCCTGACGGGCGAGGACCCCTACGTTGACGGCAAGGGCTTCGCGGGCATCGCCCAGGCCCCGCCGCGCAAGCCGCTGATCGCCGCCGTGGAGGGCTGGGCGCTCGCCGGCGGTTGCGAGATAGCGCTGGCCTGCGACCTGATCGTGGCGGCGCGGGACGCGAAGTTCGGAATCCCCGAGGTCAAGCGGGGCCTCGTGGCGGGGGCCGGCGGCCTGATCCGGCTGCCCCGGCGCATACCGGCGGGCATCGCGATGGAACTGGCCCTCACCGGCGACCCGCTCACCGCGGCCGAGGCGCATCGCCTTGGCCTGGTCAACCGGCTGGCCGAGCCGGGTGAGGCACTGGCGGGCGCGCTGGAGCTCGCCGCCCGCATCGCCGCCAACGCGCCGCTCGCCGTGGCCACCTCCAAGCAGGTCATCATCGAGCAGCAGGACTGGGACATGGCCGGCGCATGGCAGCAGCAGGCCGCGCTGACCCGCCCGGTCTTCCGTTCCGCGGACGCCCAGGAGGGTGCCCGGGCGTTCGCGGAAAAGCGCCCTCCCCAGTGGTCGGGACGATGAGCTGCTGGCGGGCAGGCGACTGAGCGGGACCGTTCGGGCTATAACACAGGTGATGGGAAGCACCACCATGACGAAGGGACTTACCCGTGGGCATCCGCACCGGCCAGCAGTACCTCGAGGCGCTCAACGGCAGGCACGCGGAGATCTACGTCAACGGTGAGAAGGTCACCTCGGGGATCGCCGATCACCCGGCCTTCCGCAACAGCGCCCGCAGCTACGCGCACCTGTTCGACATGCAGCACGACCCGGCCTTCGCCGGCAGGCTCACCTACGCCTCCCCGCTGACCGCGGACCCGGTCAGCACGTCGTTCCTCATCCCGCGGTGTGAGGCGGACCTCGTGGCGCGCCGCGAGGCGTTCACCGCGTGGACCAGCTTCTCGCACGGGTTCCTCGGCCGCAGCGGCGACTACATGAACTCCGCGCTGACCGCGCTCGCGGCAGCGACGACGTTCTTCGGCAAGACCGACCCGGCCTTCGGCGAGCGGATCCGCGGCTACTACACCCGCGCCCGCGACAATGACCTGCTGGCCACCCACACCCTGGTCCCGCCGCAGGTCAACCGGTCGGTCAGCGCGTCACAGCAAGGCGCCGGCCAGCTGACCGCGCACGTGGTGGAGGAGCGGGCCGACGGCGTCGTCATCCGCGGTGCCCGGCTGCTGGCGACCCTCGGGCCCATCGCCGATGAGCTGCTCGTCTTCCCGTCCACCGTGCTGCGCGGCACGCCGGACGACGGCCCGTACTCGTTCGCGTTCGCCATCCCCAACGACGCGCCCGGCCTGCGGTACTACTGCCGCGCGCCGCTGCACAACGGGGGCAGCGCGTTCGATGAGCCGCTCGCGTCGCGGTTCGAGGAGATGGACGCGGTGGCCGTCTTCGACGACGTGCTCGTGCCCCGCGACCGGATCTTCATGCTGGGCCACCCCGAACTGTGCAACGCCTGGTACTCCGAGACCGGCGCGGGCGCCCTCATGGCCCACCAGGTGGTCACCAGGACCCTCGCCAAGACCGAGTTCTACCTGGGCCTGGCCAGCGAGATCGCCGCCACGATCGGCATCGGGCAGTTCCAGCACATCCAGGAGGACCTGGCTGAGCTCATCGCCTACGTCGAGATCGAGAAGGCGCTGCTGCGCGCGTCCGAGGCCGACGGCGAGCTCAGCGAAGACGGCGTCTTCCTGCCCCGGTGGGCTACCCTCAACGCCGCACGCAACTGGTACCCGCGGAAGGTGAGCCAGCGGCTGCCGGAGATCATCCGCAAGTTCTCCGCCTCCGGCCTGATGGCGCTGCCCTCCGAGGCCGACTTTGACCGCGCGACCGCGGCGGGGGACGCCGACCTGGACACCTACCTGCAGGCCGCGACGGCGACCGCGCGGCAGCGCGCCCGGCTGTTCAAGCTGGCCCTGGACGCCTCCGTCTCCGGATTCGCCGGCCGCGAGTCGCTGTATGAGTACTACTTCTTCGGCGACCCGGTCCGCATGGCCAGCGCCATGGTCAGCGGCTACGACCGCGGGCCGGCCCGCGCCCGCGTCCGTGACCTGCTCGGCGACGCCCCGGACTGAGACGCCCGGGACTGGCTAGACGGCCTGCCGTTCGGTCCGCTCGGCATCGCCGCCACGGCCGATCCCGGCCAGCCACGCGTCCAGGGCCTCGTAGGCGTGCGCTCGCGGCTCGGCCAGGGACAGGAAAACGTCGTGCCGCGCGCCCTCGATCGGCACGTCGGTGACCCGGGTGCCGAGGCTCCCGGCCCACCGGCCGATCTGCGCGGCGTCGATGACAAGGTCGGCGCGATCGCTCAGCGCGGTGTAGGTGGCGGAGGACAGCGACCGGGCCGAGCGCAGGACGAGGACCGGCACGTCGATATCCAGGCCCCGGTGCACCCGGGCATGACCCCGGCGGATCGCGTTAATCCAGCCGAACGTCACCGGGAATCCCACCAGCGGCTTGAGCCGCAGGTCGAAGTCCCACTCCCCTGTGCCGCTGACGTGCAGCGTCTGCCCGTAGACGCCCGTCTTCAGCGGGATCACCCGGAAGGGCGCCACCTTGGCCAGCACCCGCATCGCCTGCGTCACCGGGCCGCGCAGCGCCGGGCTGCCCTGCAAGTCGAGCCAGGGACTGTTCAGCGCCAGTCCGGCGACCGGCGAGGCCACCCCGGCAGCCGTGCCTGCTCCGCGCCGCCTGGCCAGCCAGAGCGGCACGATGAGGCCGCCGGTGGAATGGGCGACAACGGTTACCGGCAGCCCAGGGTGCTCCCCGGTGATGATCTCCAGCGCCTGGTCCAGCTCGGCATCATATAGTGCAAGGTCGGACACGTAGTGTGCGGTCTGCCCCGGCCGCCGCGCCCGGCCGCACTTGCGCAGGTCGATCGCGTAGAACGGCAGGCCACGGGCAGCCAGGAAGTCGGCCAGGCCGGCCTGGAAAAAGTAGTCCGTGAACCCGTGCACGTAAAGCACGACGCCGCGGGCCTCCTCGTCCGGCCGCGGCTCCCGCCGGACAAGCACGGCCTCGACGCTGCCCTCACCGTCCGGGTCGCTCCCCAGCTGCAGAACCCGCTGCATGTAGCCAGTGCCCAGGATGTCGGGCTTCCACTCAGAGTCGCTCATGGCCTGTGCCTTCCGCCGCGCCGCATTGTCCGATCTGCATAATCGGGCATGCGCGGGCCACCTGCCAAGCCGGCCGGGGCGCCGGCGGCCGACGTAGGGTGGTGAGCGTGCGGCTCACTGTTCTCGGCGCGTGCGGCGCCTGGCCGGACGCAGGCCAGGCGTGCAGTGGCTACCTGGTCGAGCACGACGGCTTCCGGCTGCTGGTGGACGCGGGCTATGCGATCGTGCCTCGGCTACTGGCGCTTACCACCGCCAGGGAGATCGACGCCGTGTTCATCACCCACGGGCATCCCGATCACTGCGCAGACCTGAATCCGCTACTGCGCGCCCGTGCGCTGGCTGATGAGCCGGCTCCGCCGCTTCCGGTCTACGCACTGCCCGGTGCGCTGGATGCCGTCCTCGCCCTCGACGGCCCGGGTATGCTGGCGGGCGCCTGCCAGGTGCAGGAGCTGAGCGCGGGCAGCCGGTTCGGCATCGGCCCTTTCGACGCCCTGACCTGCCTGCTCCCCCACTGGGTGCCCAACGTCGGCGTCAGGCTCTCCGCTGGAGGCAAGGCGCTGGCGTACACCGGCGATAGTGGCCCGGACCCGGCCATCGCCGATCTCGCCCGCGGAGCGGACCTACTGCTGGCCGAGGCGACCTATGCCGACGCCGTTCCGCCTGATTCCCGGGGCTACATGTCCAGCGCGTCCCTGGCGGGCGGGCAGGCCACGCGGGCCGGGGCGGGGCACCTGGCCCTGACCCACCTGTGGCCCGGCACTGATTATCAGCGATCGCGCGCGGCAGCCGCCGCGCAATACGACGGTCCAGTAAGCGTGGCCAGCGCGGGCCTGAACATTGACCTCGGGCAATGACCGGCGACCGGAACGAGCTGCCGGCCGTCCCCCGCTCCGGTGCGGCGAATCCGGCGCGGGTGTGGAATTACTGGGTGGGCGGCACCTACCACTCCGCCGCCGACCGGGAGGCGGCGGAGGCGGTCCTGGAGCGGCTGCCCCACATGATGCTGCTCGCTCGGGAAACGCGCAGGTTCCTCCTCGGCACCGTGCACCAGCTGGCTGCTGCCTATGGCATCCGTCAGTTCCTGGACATCGGCGCCGGCTTGCCTACGGCCGATAACACTCATGATGTTGCGCAGCGAGTGGCATCGGAGTCCCGGATCGTCTACGTGGATAACGACCCGGTGGTGACCAGCCACGCCGGGGCTCTACTGACTGGCAGTACGGATGGGGTCACTGATTACCTCGACGCGGACCTACGGGATCCTGCCACTATCGTGGCCGGGGCCGCGCGCGCCCTTGACTTCAGCCAGCCGGTTGCGATCCTGCTGGTCGGGGTCTTGCACTTTATTACAGAGGCCGATGACCCCTACAGGATCGTGGCGTGCCTGGTGGATGCCGTACCGTCCGGCAGCTACCTGGCTATCGTGCACGGGGCCAGCGACGTCCAGGCGGAGGCGGTCGCGGATTCCAGGCGCGCTTATAACGAGAAGTCGCCGGTGCCCTACACGCCGCGCAGCCGCGAGCAAGTCGCCCGGTTCTTCGAGGGCCTGGACCTGCTTGAACCCGGCGTTGTGCCAATTGGCCAGCGCCCGTCACCGGGTCAGCCTGACGCCTATGCCGGCAACCGCCTGGCCGACGGCAGCACCAGCTATTGCGGCGTCGGTAGAAAGCCCTGAGTGGCGCTCACCCCAGCGCGTGGCTGGGCCGCGTGCATTCGTGCCAGTGGAGGGGCGGCGAGCCGCCGGGCGACGCTGTACGCCACGCGGCAGGTTTTCAGCCGACGGGCGTGATGATCATCTGCGGCAGGACATAGCGATCGGGCTGGAAGTGGTGGGCGTTCAGTGTTGCCTGTATCTGCCTGAGGTCATCCATAGTCAGTTCCAGGGGCGGCTCGTCCGGCTGGTAGCTCCACCCGACCGGGTAATCGACGCCGGGCGTGGTCGTCATCTCGACGTGGCAGCCGAGCAGACGGGTCACCGGCCGCTGTTCGCACCACTGCGCGAGCCGGCTGATCGACCGTACGAAGGCCGGCCAGTCGAAGACGTACAGCCGGCCCGGGTAGATGGTGTCGCCGGTGAACACGATGCCGGTGTAGCGGTCGTAGTAGGTGACGGCCGCCTCATGGTGCCCGGGAGTTGCCAGGCAGTCAAGGACACGACCGCCGAGATCGACCTGCGCCACCAGGTCAGGCTCGTCCGTGAAGCCGAAGTATGGCCACGCGGCGTCGCGCCTCGCGCCGACCATGACCGTGTTGGGCCGGCCAGCGAACTGGCCATCGGCGGCGGTGTGATCAGCGTGCGAGTGCGTGTGCAGGATGAGCAGCCCGTAGTCCCCGGGACGTGGGTGCTCGGCGAGCCAGCCGTCGATGACCGCGTCGACGGTCCGGCGTAGCGGGAAGAAACGCGGATCCGCCGTGGCGCCGGTGTCGAGCAGGAGCGCCGTGGACTGTCCGAAGAGCAGGAACATGAACGGTGCCTCATGGTGGACCGCCATGTTCTGGCGCAGGATGTACGTGTGCTCGTTGTAGGCGTGGACCTGGATATCAGGATCGGTGTTGTACTTAGCGGCCTCGGAGCCGTGGATCCAGGCGACATCCAGGTTCGCTAGCGCAGTGCCGTCGGCGAAGTCAACCTCAGCGGCCGTAGCCATGAGAACTCCAGCGTGCGTCGTCTTAGCGCATCGGGTACGGCGCACATCTCGTCCGAGGTGGGCAAGGGACCCTGCCACCAGCCGCCAATCTACCCGGCTGGGCCGAGAATCCGCCCGGCCACGTCCTGGATTTCCTGGCGCAGGCGCGCAGCCGTCCACTGCTGCGTGGTGATCAGGTTTTCCAGCAGGTCTATGCGGGTGTAGGAGAGCAGCGCGTGGGCCGTCCAGGCCGCGCGGTCCGGGGTGATCATGCCGGCGAGCAGGTCCGTGTACAGGGCGTGGGCCAGCTGATAGTTCGGGGATTCCAGGAACGAGGTCCGCTCGGACGCCTGCTCCAGGGCACGGGTGATCTTGCGGTTGTCGAGCTTGAACTCGACCATGGCGTCCAGGAGTGCCAGGACGCGCTCGCGGGGTGGCGTGGCCGGGCCAAGCGGCGGCGGGCCGTTGGCGATCGCGGCTGTCAGGCCGACGATCCGCATGTCGAAGACGGCGCGCAGCAGCCCTGTCCGGTCGCCGAACCGGCGGAACAGGGTGCCTTTGCCGACGCCGGCCGCTGCCGCGACATCGTCCATCGTGACCGTCAGCGGATCGTGGGCCGTGTCGAGCAGGGTGCTGGCGGCGGCCAGGATGGCCTGCCGGTTGCGGGCAGCGTCGGCGCGTTCCTTGACGGTCACGCGCGGAACTCCGCGAGCGCGAAGTCGCGGAACGAGCGGGGCCGGGTACCCGTCACGCGCTCCACCGCATCCGTCGTGCGGTCCTCCGCACCGGACGCGATGACCCAGTCCATGCCAACCAGGAACCGCGCGGTGAGCTCGGGCACGCCAAGTGCCTCGTAGTAGGCGGGCTGATCGGCCGGGTCCAGTTGTTTATGCGTGATCGTACGGCCGCTGGTCTCGGTCAGGATCGCGGCCACGTCGTCGTAGCTCAGCGACTCCGGGCCCGTCAGGATCAGGTCTGTGTTCACCGCCGCCGGTGCCAGCAGTGCCTCGACTGCGACCCGCGCGATGTCGCCCGCATCGATGAACCCGGCACGCCCAGAGCCGGCTGATGTGGCAATGGCCGACGTGGCCCGGATGCTGGTGGCGTGCGCGTGGTGGCCGATCACGTTCTGCATGAACCAGGTGGGTCGTAGGACGGCCCATTCGCCGAACGTGTCCGCCATCGCCTTGTGCACAGTACCCGTCATCGGATCGCCAGCCGATACGAGAGAGTTGCTCAGCAGCACCGCCCGTCGCACGCCCGCTGCCCTGGCCAGGTCGAGAAAAGGCATCATGACGGCCTGCGGGTCCGGGTCGCGGACCGGTGGCACCAGGTACATCCGGTCAACCCCGGCCAGCGCGCCTGCATGCGTATCCAGGTCGTACCAGTCGAATCGGACAGCGCTCGAAGGGCTGGCCGCCCGAACCGCGATTCCCCGCGCGGCCAGCCGGGCGGACACCCGGCTGCCCGTGGTGCCGCTCGCCCCGGTGACCAGGACGGCCGTCATTCGGCGACCCGGAGCTGGTTCCAGTGTGGTCACGTATTCCTCCCCGGGGTCAAGCGGACCGTTAGTCCGCTTGGAGAATACGGACCGCGAGTCCGGTCGTCAACCTCACCGGGACCGGGCAGCCGCGCGGGTCGCCCTGGCCGTCTGGCCTAGGCGCGGGAACTCCCGGGTGGCCTATCTCCGCCGGCTCTTGGCCCGCCTGCTCCAGCGGCGCAGCCAGAGCAGGCCGAAGACGGGCAGGACGAGCGGGACGAAGCCGTAGCCGCTGCCGTAGCCGGACCACACCGTGGCATCGGGGAACATGCCGTGGTCGAGGAGGCTCCAGGTGCCGACGGCGAGCACGCCAACGAATTCCACCGAGCACGACACGACCGCGATCCGGCGCGCGCGCAGGCTGCCAGAGGTGAGGGTGGCCGTGGCGATGATGTAAACCACGGCGGCAAAGGCCGACAGCAGGTAGGCAACGGGGGCGTGGCCGAACTTCGTCGCGATCTGGACCGCTGCCCGCGCGGAGGCGGAGAGCGCGAAGAGGCCATAGACCGCGACCAGCAGCCGTCCCGGGCCTGTCCTGGTCGACTCGGGCGGCGACGGCGCGGGCTCTGGTGATGTGCCGGCCTCAGCCGGTGTCACGGCCTCTGGCGACGTCGTGGGCTCAGACACGGATGGCCGGCCAGATCTCGTGCAGCCGGACCATCAGTACAGCCGCGACCAGGCCGGCGACGGCGACAACGGCCGAGCCCCACCGCGATCGCTCCAGCGCTCCCCAGAACCCGGCCGCCACCGGGACGATCGGCATCGCGATCAGGTACCCGATGAGCACGCCCAGCCCGGCCGGGCGCCCGCCGCCGATCAGCCGGGCGACGATGATGACGATCAGGACAAGGAGCAGGATCTCGAGCACGCCAAGCGCGGCGAGCAGGCTAAGGCCCATTCGCCGGTTCAGCGCGGTCATCAGCAGCGCGTACGCGGCAAGCGCGAGGCCCGCGATGATGATGATTGTGGGAACGACACCGTTCACGGACGACATGTTACTACGTTTCGTAGTAACATGTCGCCGGCCCCCGGGCTCAGGTTCCCGGGCACCCCACCGAGGTCCCGTATTCGATCGCGGTGGGGTTGCAGATCGGGACCGTGCCCGACGTGGCGTACTCGATCGCCGTCGCGGCCGTGGTTCCCGTCGGTACCGCCGTCAGCACGGCGCCGCCGATGCCGCCCAGCAGTGCCGTGCTGGCGGCCGCGCCAATAACCATCCTGCTAATTCGCCGCATGAGATTCCTCCCGTCCTAGGCTCCGGCTTCCAGGGTCCACCTTTCTCAAGATCAACAGCAAGAGCTCGGCATTAATCGAATACGAACAGTTTTGTCCACAAGCCCGAGCGGATCCGGCGGAGGCGACGCCCCGGCCGCGCCATCGCCGGGGGCAGGCGACCCGAGCAAGATCGTTTGGAGTAAAAGTTTGCAGTTTCCCCCCTCATAAGGCGCCGGGTGGCCCAGGGGAATCTCACCCCTGGGCTCCCACAGAACGGAGCGTGACAGTCTCCCGTCACTCCGCTCGTCCCATCTATAGGCTGTACTTG
>Ga0335072_10015729_pt1 | contig 10730 bp, 9 predicted proteins | sample Lox_Sample_21_FD_206725 | JGI IMG/M metagenome (GOLD analysis project Ga0335072, IMG submission 206725) | Soil microbial communities from Loxahatchee National Wildlife Refuge, Florida, United States - Lox_Sample_2.1 | ecosystem: Environmental > Terrestrial > Soil > Wetlands | place: USA: Florida... | reverse complement strand
ACGTTGTCGAGGAACCGCATCACGTCCTCGATGAACATCGGGTGGTCGCACCACTCGAACCATGTCTCCAGGTTCAGAGAGCAAAGGCAGCACACCGCGGTGCGCTCCTTGCCGTGCTGGTCGCGACCCGTTGGCAGTGTGATCTCGCTGCAGAGGTTGGAGGTCTTCACCTCCAGCCCGGCCAGCTTGTGATGCTCTGGCTGCGCCCGGTTCACGTGATCGGAGAAGATCAGGTACGGCTCCCCCGTCTCGATCCGCGCCGTCAGGATCCGCACCCACAGGCCACGCGCGGAAATCGACCGCACCACCGACTCGTCCTTTGGCGACAGCAGCGGCCACGGCTCGTCCGCCTCCACCGCGCGCATGAACGCGTCGGAGACCAGGATGCCGTGATGCAGGTTCAGCGCCTTGCGGTTGGGATCGCCGCCGGTGGGGCGGCGGATTTCCACGAATTCCTCGATCTCGGGGTGCCATACCGGCAGATAGACCGCGGCCGAGCCGCGCCGCAGCGAGCCCTGTGAAATGGCCAACGTCAAGGAATCCATCACCCGGATGAACGGGATCACACCGGACGTCTTGCCGACCGCGCCCACCTTCTCGCCGATCGAGCGCAGGTTGCCCCAGTAGGAGCCGATGCCGCCGCCTTTCGAGGCCAGCCAGACGTTCTCGTTCCACAGGCCGACAATGCCTTCCAGGCTGTCGGAGGCCTCGTTCAGGAAGCAGGAGATCGGCAGGCCGCGGTTGGTGCCTCCATTGGACAGCACCGGCGTCGCCGGCATGAGCCACAACTTGCTGATATAATCGTACAGCCGCTGCGCATGCGCCGCGTCGTCGCCGTAATAGGACGCCACACGGGCGAACAAATCCTGAAAGCTCTCGCCGGGCATCAGGTAGCGGTCGGACAGGGTCGCCCGCCCGAAATCAGTCAGCAATGAGTCACGTGAGCGGTCGATATGAACCTGGTGGCGCCCCGTCATCTGCACGGCGTCGAGCACGTCTGCCTCCCCTCCGGTCGTCGGGGAGGGAACATCCGGTGCGTCGCGATTCGGGGTCAACAACATATGGGCGGTCTCCGGGCCGGTTGGCCACAACATCTCATGTGGAAGTTGCGCTCATGCCACATTCGGGTGCCCCATAGTAGCGCGCCATGCGGCGCCTGCCCAACATATAGGGGGGTCCTGGGTACATGTTCTCCCCATGTTCCACAAGGTGTGGGCAAGTGCCTCCGCGCCTCGTGATCGGACGCCCCGGGGCTGCCACGAAGCCGGCCCTCACCGGCCACGTTCCAACGCCATCACTCCGGGCCATCGGCATTGCCACTCCGGTGTGCCGTTCAGCGAACAGGGACTTGCATCAGCGACAAGGATTCTCAGGTCATGCGAATTGCCTTGCTTGTGCTTCCGATTGCAGTGCTCGGCCTGGCGGGCTGTATCGACGTGCACGAACACCCGGCGCCGCGAGAAACCGTGGTAACGCCGGGCGCGCCGCCGCCGCCCACAGCCGAGGCTCCTCCTGGTTCAACAGCAACGGTGGTGACCCACTAGACAACCGCACTCATCAACCCATTCCGGCGATTGGCGCGGCAGGCCGGGGGACGCACGTCGTCTCCCGGCCTGTCTGCTTTCGGTCCTTCGGTTCCGGGCCTTCGCGTCCGCCGTGCGCGACGCCGCATGAACGCCGGATGGCGGCTTTTCAATGTTGCCGTGGCTTCTGCCGGTTCGCAGCCCAGCGTAGGAACCGGCGGCGATGGTTGGCTTGCTCCGATATCCGCATGGTGCTGCCGTTTGCGATGATGTGTTCCGCGGTATCGCTATCGGGTTGGCGTAGGCTCGCCTCCCCATGTCATTGCGAGGAGCGGAGCGACGAAGCACCGCGGGCCATGTGAGCGCGTGGCCGGTGCAACGCTGCCTCGAACGAGGTTGCTTCGTCGCTCCGCGCCTCGCAATGACATGGGTGGGCTGCCCTTGCGCCTGTAAGAAAGCCTGCCCCCGCCAGAGGAACCCGACGATGAACCACGCAATACCCACATTGTGGTCTAGGCGCCGTTATGGACTGGCCACCGCCCTTGCCATGCTCGCGCTGGTGCTGGCTTTTGCGCCGGCATTGGCGGCGAACCCGGCGCTGACCGTCTCGCACCCCTGGATCCGCTTCCTGACGCCGCAAATTCCTGCGGCCGGCTATTTCAGCTTGCACAACAACAGTGCGCAGCCCGTGGTACTCATCGGCGCTTCGTCGCAGGATTGCGGCCAACTGATGCTGCACCGGAGCATGGAGAAGAACGGCATGGCGGAGATGGACATGGTCTCTGCCGTCACCGTGCCGGCGCACGGGTCGGTGTCTTTCCAGCCGGGAGGCTACCACCTGATGTGCATGTCGCCATCGGCCGCGATCACGCCAGGCCAGCATGTGCCGGTCACATTGCAGTTCAAGGGCGGATCGTCGCTGCCGGTCGATTTCCCGGTATACGGGGCAAAAGGCAAGTAGTGCCGCAGCGGGCCTGCGGTCAGATCTCCCACGAGGCTTCCGCCGCCAGTTCGCCTTCATCCGCAAAGGATTGCGAATTCAGCGGAGTCCGCCGATCCTGCTCCGGCCGGCGCTGGTTTTCGACGAACGCCGGCAAGCGGACTGCCACCGTGGTGCCCTGCCCTGGCCACGTTTCGATGTCGATCGTCCCGCCTTGTAATGCCGCCAATTCAGCAACCGGACGCAATATCGCCTGCTGCTCGGCCGCGGTCGGACCGCTGCCATCGTCCGTCACGGCGATCTGTATCCTTGCGCCAAGCTGCATCACGCTTACCAGAACTTGCTCCTGTGCCTGCCGGATCGCATGATCAACCAGGATATTCACAATGGTCCGCAGCGCGTCGCGATCGGCATGCAGCAGCAGGTTAGGAGCAATTGCCGCATCAACGACAACGAAGCGATCCGAAGCCTCCGACGCGAATTCCTCCAGTGCGGCCCGTATCTCCAGCCCGACATCAAGTCTGACGCCCAGGAACGGGGCTCGGCCAGGGACGAATGGCTCCGGTGCACGCACGCGCAGCCGCTGTTCGCGTGCGGACAAGGCCAACGCTCTTCGCTGGAAGGCACCCAGCAACAATGCAGCGCATACCAGCATGCTCAGGAGCACTGACGCTACGGCCGCCCACGCAAATAGACCACTGATCAACATGCGGCCAGTAACGCACCGGTCGGTTAATACTTTGCTAAACCCGGTCATACGGTAGCATTGATGCCGAAAGTGCGACACGCTGATGGTGCCGGAGGTGCCGAAGGCGGACACAGACTGCGATGCAACAGCGCCTTGGCCGACGACATCTGCTGACCCTGCCACTGGCCGCCACAGCGTCAAAACCCAGCGCTGCCCAGGGCCAGGAGGATGGATTCCAGGTTTCCTACATCGCCGGCCGCCGGGATGTCGCCGGACGCTTCGCCGGGGGCACGGAAATGCGCTTGCTCGTCGCGCACGATGGGAAACTGTACGCCGGCAACGGTTATTGGGAAGACCGGCCAGAATCTGAAGGGCGGCAAGGCGCCCAAATCCTGGTGCTCGACTCGCCTGCAAGCCGCTGGCGCGTCGATCATGCGTTCCAGGAACGGCTACCGAATGGGCGCTGGCGGGACCTTGCGGTCGGCGCCCTGGCGGAGGTGGTGTTTGCGACCGACGGCGGTGGACGTCCCCTGCCCCACGCTGTCGCGCTATTGCTCTCTTCCATGTGGGACCTGACCGGCGCTGCCCGGGTCTTTACGCGCAACGACACCACCGGGGACTGGACCGCGGTCACGCTTGCACAGGATCCGACAGCGCCTGATTTCCTGCCGCAGATCCGCAGCTTTGCCACGCATCGCGACAGCATCACGGGCGCCGACCTGGTGTTTGCCGGGGAAATGCCGCGCGGGATTTTCTCCGGCAGTTACGATCCCGCCGCGCCGGGCAGCATTCGCTGGAAAGCGGCGCCGGAACTTGACGCGTCAGCCGTGTCCTCGGCGTTTCCGGGGCTTGCCGGGCGTCTGCGCGTCAGCAGCTTTGCCGAGGCGAACGGCCGTCTCTATGCCGCGGTCGGCCAGCAGGTGTTTGAACGCATCGACGGGCCGTCGCCGCAATGGAGGCTGGTGTACACCAACCCGCACCCCGGCCATTCCGAGACCGGACTGCGCGGATTGACTGCGATCCGGGCGGCGCATGGCCAGGCGTTGCTGGCTGCCGTCGAAGGCACCGCCGCGCGGATCGTGCGGATCGATCCCGCCACGGGCGCCGAAGCAGCAGAACTGGACCTGTCGCGCTTCCTTGCACAGGCCTGGAGCATGCGCGTCGGCTACGTCCTGGCGGCCTACAACGACATGACGAAGGTGCCGGCGCCTGGCGGCGGCGAAGCGGTGTTGCTGGGACTGTGCGCCTTCATCCCGCGGGACGTGCCGATCGCACCGGGACATCACGTTGTGGATGTCGGTTATGGGCAGGTGGAAGGCGGCGGCTGGTACCTGGTGCGCTGGCCGGACGGTCATTACGATCTGCATCAGGTGGTCGCCGACTTTCCCCGGCCGCTGGTGGCGACACGGTCGATCTGCAGGTCGCCGTTTCCGGGCGACGCCGACGCCATCTATTTCGCCGGTTTCGACGCGAACAAAGCGCTTATACACAACACCGCCTGGATCGCCCGGGCGCCATTGCGTGCAGTGCTCGGCGGCCGTTGATCCCGGCGCTGGCGGGTGCGTGGCGCTGCTGAAGTTTGATCTATATCAATGCTATTGGTTTGCCGCCTCGCCATCCTTCGGTTGTGTTCGTGCGGAGAAATGGCGTGGCTCGCCAGGACGACTGCCTATGTCGAAGCCAGACGGTTAGCGGGATCGCGGACGCAAGTCAGGAATTGCGCGAGGTCGATCAGCTTCTGAACGATCCTGACGTGGCGCTGGACGCGCGTCGCGTCTGGTCATTGCTCTCTGATGTGAAGCGCACGGCGCAAAAACCGAATTCTGCTTGTGTATCGGCGCCCGACTGATCCATCACAGCCGGGTGCATCCGGCAATCATCACATGGCGTCGCGTACCCATATAATGATGACGGCGCACAATCCGGCGGGCGCAACGCTGTCGCCCGGTCACGACGATCTGCAATGCAATGAATGCCCTGATTTTCATCGGTGTGATTCTATTGCTTAGTGGCTGCGGTGGCTCGGCACCGCGGCCCAGACCGGCGCAGGCCGAGGAAGCCCGTCCAAGCTTCCTGACCCGCGTGCATGACGACTGCCTGGCCGGCGATCAGTGGTCATGTGACCTGCTGATCCAGCTCTCCAACGCGATGCGCTCGCGGGGGCAGTGACGGGGTTGCGATCCGCAGCGCTGCCGTTCCCTGGTTCACGGCCCTGGCATTTGCCAATTGCGAAGCTGCCAGCAACCGGCCATGCTGACTCCCTTGGCAAGCAAGATCGCAAGAATCGAGGGAGGTTTCATATGCATTTGGGTCAGGGCCTGAATCGCGCGGTCCAGACGCGGCCGGATGCACCATCGACGATCTTCCGCGACCGGCGCCGCACGTGGCGGGAAACCGCGGACCGGATCGCGCGGCTCGCCGGCGGCTTGCAGGCCAATGGTCTGGGAAAGGGTGACCGCGTCGCGATCCTGGCCCTGAACAGTGACCGGTATTTCGAATTGTTGTTTGCTGTGCCGGCGATGGGGGGGATGACGGTACCGCTGAACACGCGGCTCGCGCCGCCGGAGATCGCGTATATGCTGCAGGACAGCGGCGCCACGCTGTTGTTCATCGACGCCGCGATGGCGCCTTCCGTGCATGCGCTGGAGGGGCGGCTGGGGCAGGTACGCCAGGTGTTCTGGCTGGACGATACGCCTGCTCCATCCGGCGTGCGCATGTTCGAAAGCCTGCTTGATGCGCCCCCGGCGGCGCCCTTCGAAGCGCAGGACGATGATGTTGCCGGCATCTACTACACCGGGGGCACGACGGGCATTTCCAAGGGCGTGATGCTGACCCACCGCAACCTGGTGACCAATGCCGCCAATGTCATCGTCGCCGTAGGATACAATAGCGACAGTATCTATCTGCATGCACCGCCGATGTTCCATCTGGCCGATGGATTCTCCTCGTTCGCTGTCACCATGCTGGCCGGCAGGCACGTGTTCATTCCACGCTTCGATCCCGCTGCGGTCGCCGCGATGGTGGCACAGGAGCGCGTGACGAATACCTTGCTCGTGCCGACCATGGTCAATGCGCTGGTGAATTACCCCGAGCTCGACAAGTACGATCTCTCGACGTTGACGATGATCCCGTTCGGCGCCTCGCCGATGCCGGATGCGGTGTTGCAGCGGGCGACGGAGAAACTGCCCTGGTGCCGGTTCCTGCACGTCTATGGCATGACGGAAGGCGCACCGCTGTGCACGGCACTGGAGCCGCGCGACATGGAGGTGCCGGGCCGCAGCCGAAGCTGCGGCAAGGCGGCGATGCTGGTGGAAGTGCGCATTGCCGATGCCGAGGACAACGAAGTGCCGCGCGGCACGGTCGGGGAGGTGCAGGTGCGCGGGCCCAATATCATGCTGGGTTATTGGAATAAGCCGGAGCAAACCGCGACGGCGCTGCGCGGCGGCTGGTACCACAGCGGGGACGGCGGGTTCATGGATGATGACGGGTATGTCTATATCGTCGATCGTTTGAAGGACATGATCATCAGCGGTGGCGAGAACATCTATTCCGCCGAAGTCGAGAACGCGATCCTGACGCTGGACGCGATCGGCGAGGCAGCGGTGATCGGGATCCCGGACGACAAATGGGGCGAGACCGTGCATGCCGTGGTGGTGCCACGTGCCGGACGGACGGTGACGGAAACCGAGGTGATCGCGCACTGCCGCGCGATCATCGCGCATTACAAATGCCCGCACAGCGTGGAGGTGCGCGATCGGCCGTTGCCGCTGTCGGGCGCGGGAAAGGTGCTGAAGACGGAGCTGCGCACGCCGTTCTGGGCGGGGCGGGAGAAGCGTGTGAACTGAGGGAGGCCGAAATTCCTGACTACAACTTCACGCTGATATTCGCGCTTCCCGATGCGGCTGATCAGCCTGGGCGCCGCCTTGATGCGTTGTATGAAGCGGGCTGTGACGATGCCTCGGTTGGCCTCGGCCGCCCCGGCTTGATCGGGCTGGACTTTATGCGGCCTGCGGGTTCGGCGGACGCAGCGCAGGCCATTCCCATTGCCGACGTCGCAAGGCCAGTCCGGGGGATAGTTGTTGCAGGCCAGGGTGAAATTCTCGAACTCGTTCAGGGCGATCGTCCGGAGCACAATTGGCGTGGCGCTAACATTATCTGGTCTGGCAATATTTTCTGTCCATTATGCGAATTGGAAAACAGAACCGCGGATGAACGCAAACGGGCCGACGCTGAGCCGCATTTCCGGGAGTACCGTTGGCTGTGCGCCGACGGTCAGCCAATACGGTTGGGTGCGGCTTTTTGGCAAGGGTCCATGAAAATGCGCTGACCCACGCGTTACGCCAGGCAGGGCTCGCGGTCGAGCAACGCACGGTCGTCACGGTGCGGCGTCGATTGATCCATGTGCCATGGCCGGGCCCGACGATCCACGAATTTCGTTGGTGCCATCAGAGAAGACGTGGATGGCCGCGACAAGCGCGGCCATGACACAAATGAGTCCGCATCAACGCTCGAATGAGTCAGCGTCAATGATCGAATGAGTCCGCATCAACGCTCGAATGAGTCAGCGTCAATGCTCGAATGAGTCAGCGTCAATGCTCGCCGGTCTGAGCCGTTAGATCGAGAGCTGCTGTTGCTCGTATCTTGCTCAAATCGCCCACACGATCGCCTGAAGACCCCGTTCCGTTACGAGAAAAACGGATGCGTCCGGCCGTGGTCGCCACGCCGCGCCAGCTTCGTTACCGCCTCTGCGAGATCGTCTGCCGATAGTTGTAATCGCAACATGTCCCGCAGCGCGGCTTCGTGCGCGGCGGCGTCCGGCAGTGCGATGCGATCCACCAGCTCTCCTGTGCGCCGCGTCGTTAGCCGCCCATTGAACAGGGTGTAGCGCAGGCGATCGGGCCCGGGCCGTGTTGTGATCATGTTGTTTACGAAGAGACTTTCCGGGTGCGTGGCGTTGAACCAGTTCACCACCGCATAGTCGGCATCGAGCACCGGGCGCAGCGACAGTCGATAGATGCTCTGCCATGCACCGCCCAGCAGCGCCTGCAAAGCCATTTCATCTCCCACCGGCAGCAGCCGCATCGTCTCATGCGGCGTCTCCTGCTGCTGGTTCGGCGTCATCGCCAGCGGTGCCGTGGGCGTGTCGTTGCCGAAGCCGACATCGGCCAGGAATGCGCCTTCCGCAAGATCGATACGCAACGCCATGTGCGCCGCGGGGCGTTCCGCATCGGGCGGCAGGCCGCGGATCACGCGCGCCACCAGGTTTGTTGTCCGATACCGCAATGCCCGCAACCCAGCGCGGAACACCATATTCTGCTCGTAGCAATAGCCGCCGCGCGTACCCGCAACCATCTTCTGCTGCAGCGATGCCAAATCCAGCTTCGGCACCCGCCCAAGAAATACGTCGAGATTTTCGAACGGAATGGCGGCCGTGTGCGCGGCGATCAGGCTGCGCAGCGTCGCGAGCGTCGGCTCGCGTGAACCGCTATAGCCGATCCGGGCCAGCCATGCGTCGAGGTCGAAATAATCGGTGGCCACACGGCGTCTCCTGCTCTTTGCCCGCATCTATGCCTGAGCCGGTTCGACGATCAAGGCGACCGCGGCATTGAGGTGTCACAACCAAGCAGGTATGGCTGGGTTCAGACGGCGCCTCACCCATACCGGAAACCGCGCCGGCCATCGCTAACCGGCTTCACCGGCAGGGAAACCGCATGCAGGACACGAACTCGATGCCACGTCTGTGGGACGTGGAAGCAGATGTTGTCGTCGTTGGCTTCGGCGCGGCGGGTGTTGCCGCTGCCGTCACCGCGCACGATCTGGGGGCGCAGGTCGTTATCCTGGAGAAGGCGCCGGAGGGCGAGCATGGGGGCAACACGCGCGTCGCCGGCCAGGGCTATCTGAACACGACATCGGCGGAGCAAGCGGCGGCGTATCTGAACGCGCTGTGCGGGCCCTATGCGGTGCCACAGGCGATGGTGCGGGCCTGGGCCGATGAAATGTGCCGGAACAATGACTGGCTGGCCCGGTTGGGTGGCGATCCGCAGGAGCATCAGCATCCGCCGGTCGGCATCGAGTTTCCCGACCTGCCCGGCTCGGGCTGCGTGCACAAGTTCCACGACGGGCCGACCTATGGCTTTTCTAACACCTGGAAGGCGTTCGAGCGGCTGGTGACGCAGCGCCCCATCCGGGTGCTTTATGAAACGCCGGGCACGGCGCTGATCCAGCATCCGGTCACGCGCACGATCATCGGTGTGCGGGCGCAGCGGCGGGATGAGATTGTGCACGTCAAGGCACGCCGCGGGGTGGTGCTGACCTGCGGCGGGTTCGAGAACAATCAGGAGATGATCCGCAACTACCTGCCCAATCTGCCGTATTGCTACACGTCGGGCACGCCGTACAATGAGGGCGACGGCATCACCATGGCGATGGCGGTGGGGGCCGATCTCTGGCACATGAACAATTACGCGGGTCCGTCGATGGCGCTGAAAGTGCCTGACGTCCGCACCAGCTTTTCCATGCAGGCGCTGCATTACAGCAAGCAGATGCCGGGCGGCATGATCGTGGTCGGGCCCGATGGACGGCGCTTCTGCGATGAGAAATTCAAGACCTGTCATGGCAAGGTTCCGGTGAACGGGCGCTGGCTGCCGCTCGCCACGCCCTGCCCCATGTTCATGGTGTTCGACCAAACGCTGATCTGCGCGGGGCCGCTGTATGACAAGCACCCAAGCCATGGCTGGACGCAGATTGTCGAACGCTACGACTGGAGTTCCGATAACAGCGTTGAACTGGCGAAAGGCTGGATCAAGCGGGCGGACAGTATCGAGGGGCTTGCCGCGGCGATTGGTCTGGATCCCGATGCGCTGGCGGCGAGCGTGCAGCGGTGGAACCAGAGCTGCGTGGCAGGCCACGATGAGGCGTTCGGCCGCACGCTGATGCTGCAGCCGCTGGCGACGCCGCCGTTCCATGCGGTGGAGCTGTCGCCTTCGATGCTCAACACGCAAGGCGGTCCGCGGCGCAATGAGAACGGCCAGATCGTGCGGCCGGATGGCTCGCCGATCGAGCGGCTTTACAGCGCGGGCGAGCTGGGGTCGATCTACAGCTACCTGTATCAGGGCACCGGCAATATCGGTGAGTGTCTGGCTTTCGGTCGCATCTCCGGGCGGAATGCCGCGGCGGAGGCGCCCTGGAATTAGCAAGCAGCATGTCCCTGATGGCGGGCTTGAGCCAAGGTTTCCCGCTTGCGGGAGGGGGCCAGGCGGAGGGGAGGTCCCGCATATTTTGCTGGGCCCGCCCCTCGCCTTGACCCCTCCCCCTAACCTTGGTCCGCTTCGCGGCCCAAGCCCACAAGGGGAGGGGGAAATTTTTTATCCCAGTGCTGCGGCCAGCGCCTCCGCGCTGCGGCCATTGGCGATGGCGGCGGAACGGCCGTCCCAGTGCACGCCGTTTACGCGCGCAAACGCGTGGTCCGCGTTGGGATAGACGTGGCTGTGAATCAGTTTGCTGCCTTTGGTTGCTTCCACCACCTTGGCGCGGCCCTCGGGTGGGAAGAATTCGTCCTTGTCGGCGATGTGCACGAGCA
>Ga0335072_10015728_pt1 | contig 10730 bp, 8 predicted proteins | sample Lox_Sample_21_FD_206725 | JGI IMG/M metagenome (GOLD analysis project Ga0335072, IMG submission 206725) | Soil microbial communities from Loxahatchee National Wildlife Refuge, Florida, United States - Lox_Sample_2.1 | ecosystem: Environmental > Terrestrial > Soil > Wetlands | place: USA: Florida... | reverse complement strand
GAAGGCGAGGCTTTCTACCATGGCGAACGCATCTCCGGCGCCGAGGCATTGCGCCGCGCAGGCCTCAAGCCTCTGCAATTGGCCGCGAAAGAGGGCCTCGCGCTTCTCAACGGAACCCAGGCCATGATGGCCGTGGGTGCGCTCGCAGTGGCTCGTGCACGGCGTGTCACGCAACTGGCCGACGCTGCCGGGGCCATGTCGCTCGAAGCGCTCATGGGCACGCCCGCCGCATTCGATCCGCGCATTCAACAGGCCCGTCCCCATCCCGGCCAGGCCGCCGCCGCATCGCATCTGCTGCAACTTCTTGCCGGCTCAGAAATTCGCGAGTCTCACCGCGAACACGATCCACGCGTTCAGGATGCGTATTGCCTGCGCTGCATGCCCCAGGTGCACGGCGCGGTGCGCGGCGTGCTGACCCATGTTGCCGGAATCCTCGAAATTGAAGCCGGCTCTGCAACCGACAATCCGCTGGTCTTTCCGCCGAGCCAAACCGAAAAGTTGCCGCACGCAGTGCTGTCGGGGGGCAATTTTCATGGCGCGCCGCTCGCTTACGCGTTCGATTACGCAGCCCTGGCCTTGACCGATCTCGCAGGCATTGCCGAGCGCCGCATCGACCGCCTGCTCAATCCTGACATCAACGAAGGCCTGCCGGCATTTCTGTCCTCAGATCCGGGCCTGTCGTCGGGATTCATGATGGCGCAGATCGTCTCCGCCGCGCTCATCAACGAGTGCCAGGTTCTCTCGCATCCATCGTCCACAGGCAGTATCCCGACCGACGGCGGAAAAGAAGACCACGTTTCGATGGGCATGACCGGCGCCCTCAAGTTGCGCCAAATTGTTGAAAATGCCGAGCGCATTGTTGCCATCGAATTGATGTGCGCCGCGCAGGGACTTGATTTTCGCCGTCCGCTCAAATCGAGTTCCGCAATTGAAGGTATGCATGCTCGCGTCCGCTCCGTTGTCCCGCGCCTCGAAAAGGATCGCGTGCTGGCACCCGACATCGCCGCCCTGGCCGAAGCTGTCAGGGCAGGGAAGTTCGACGCCTGGTGCGCGTAGAGACGCAATCGGTTGGCGCCCGAACATACGCATGCCTGCATGCCGCTCCCGCCATATACCATGGAGCCAAATCAGGAGGTGTGTTTGCCGTGAAGCTCTACCGCTCCGCAAGGGGGTGTTTTCTTGAAGAGGACAGCCGGTATTACGCCCTCGCCGGTTACACGCTCGATGAACTCCTTGTTCGCGAAGACCTGCCCGAATATCTGCGCGAGTTCATCGCATCGGCGCCCTCGTCTGAAGAGATGCCGGCCTCCCCGTTGCTCGCACCCATCGTCCAACAGGAAGTCTGGGCTGCCGGCGTCACCTATTTCCGCAGCCGCGGAGCCCGCATGGAAGAAGCGAAAGACGCGGGCGGAGGCACATTTTACGATCGCGTGTATTCCGCGGAACGCCCCGAGCTTTTCTTCAAATCCACGGCGCATCGCACCGTGGGACCGGGCGAACAGGTTCGCATCCGTGCCGACGCGCGCTGGTCAGTGCCGGAGCCGGAGTTGACCCTCGTGGTCAGCCCGAAAGGCCGCATCCTGGGCTACACCATCGGCAACGATATGAGCTCGCGCGACATCGAAGGCGAAAACCCGCTTTACCTGCCGCAGGCCAAGGTCTACAACGGAAGCTGCGCTCTCGGCCCCTGTATCCTGCTCAGCCGCGGTCCGCTGCCCCACTCAACTCAAATTGAAATAGAGATTCTTCGCCGCGGACGGATCGAATTTTCGGGCTCGGTCGCGCTCACTGAGCTCAAGCGCGATCCGAAGATCCTGGTCGAATACCTTCTGCGCGACAACTCGATTCCCCACGGCTGTTTCCTGATGACCGGAACGGGGATTGTTCCGCCGGCTTCGTTCACCTTGGCGCACGGTGATCGCATTCGCATCACCATTGAGCCCATCGGGACACTGGAGAACGAGGTAGCCTGACCCGATCAGGACAGGTGCGATTTGAGGAATACGAGCGCCCGTCCTCGCGACAGGGCAGCTGCTTCAGGGTTGTAGCTGGCGCGCAAATCGCAATTGAATCCGTGTCCCGCGCCGTCGTACCAGTGGATCTCCACCTCGGGATGCGCCGAATGAACCTTGTCCACCTGCTCTTTGGGGATGTGCGTATCCAGCTTGCCAAAGTGTAGTTGCACCGGTGCCTTTGGCTGTTCATTGGCATAGTCGCCGATACGGCCCGCATAGAATCCAACGGCAACGTCAGGCCTGAGACGCGTTGCGCTGAGCCAAGCCAGCAGCCCTCCATAGCAGTAGCCAATCACGCCGACCCTGGCTCCGGTTTCTTTGCGCGCATAGGCGAGCGCGGCATCCACGTCAGCCAGCGACTTGAAGATATCAATCTGCCGCACGATTCCCATGCCCTTTTGGGCGTCGGCTGGCTCATACGTCAATTCCACGCCTTTCTCCACGCGGTCAAAGAGCGCCGGAGCGACTGCGAGAAAGCCATCTTTCGCATAGCCGTCGGCCACGGAGCGAATATGCCTGTTTACCCCAAAGACTTCCTGGATCACCACCAGTCCCGCAATGGGCTTGCCGGCGGGACGTGCGACATAGGCGTCCAGTTGGTGATCGTCGCTGGCTTTCAAAACCACTGTTTCGCCCATCCCTGCTCCTCGGTGTTTGAATTCGAATTGCGCTTTGACGATTAGATGCATCACTGCGCGTCGCGAACGCAGCGAAATCCTACGCCGCCTGATCGATCATACGACGGAGCCATTAACAGCAGTTTGCTGTGCTCGTCGTTGCGATAGGCCTGCGGGAAATACCAGATCGATCCCTGCGGCTGGTAGTATTCACCTCCGCGCAAAATGGCCGCCCGGGTGTGCTCGTCGGTGAACTCATCGGTCCATTGCCACACATTGCCCACCATGTCCATCACGCCATAGGGGCTTGCTCCCTGTGGGTGCGCATCCACCGGATCAGGACCGCGCATCGTGCGCTCGGCGTCAGGCGCAGGCACATTGGCCGCCTGCCACTGAGAGCCCCACGGATACTCCCGTCCATCTGTGCCCTGCGCTGCGAACTGCCACTCCCATTCGTGAGGAAGCCGCTTGCCGGCCCACTTCGAATAGGCCCGCGCATCCTCGAGCGAAACCCAGGTTACAGGTCGGTCGCCCCATCCCTCGGGATAGGTCCCGTTTTTCCAGTCGCGCAGAAAGTTCAGCTTGTCGGCAGGCGCGTAGTGGGATGCGTCAAGGAACTTCTTGAACTCTGCATTCGTCACGGGATACTTGTCGATGAAGAACGGCTTGATTTCCATTCTGTGTTCGTGAAACCGCCGCGGCGAATCTTCCCACGGATACTGCACATCCACTCCCGGCTCCGCGTCTCCTTCAATCTCCGTTCCCCGCACCTCGAAGTCAAATGTGCCGCCCGGGATTCGCACCATGCCTTCAGGCGCATCGGCAGCCGGCTTCGTCGGCTCGATCTCGACCATCTGCTGCGGAAGCACGATCCACTCGTGGGAGAACTTCGCCAGCGGTTCCGCTGTCATCTTTGCCATGCGCTGCATCAGCATCTCAATCTTCTCGTCGGGATGGCCGGGTGTCGCCAGCACCGCGCCGAATCCATGCGCTTCGATGTTGAAGCTCAGAGTCGCGATCTCGCCATCCGCTGTTTTCGTCAGATACGGCTTCAACTCGACTCCGTGGTAGAGATCGAAATAACGCATGCCCGGCGTGAAGAGCACGTCCATTTGCGGGCCGCCAATGTCATAGCCGGCGCGATTCACAATGGTCCAGACGGTTTCGTGCGCAATGGGCCAGCGGCTGGCATACACGCCGTAGTGGTGCATCGGATACAGCGGCTCCCACTCCGCGCTCACCAGGAATCTCGCAACTCCGCGCTCGATGGTGGCCATGCGGCGCGTCGCTTCCGCGTCGCGCGGTGTGATGCCGTTCCAGATACCCCAGATGTTTTCCCAGCTTTCCCAGCCCACGCCATTGAAGAAGGCAAATTGCAGATCGTTGATCTTGTCGGTCGCCCACCGGTCGCTGATGTTCACCATGTGGCGCGTCTCAAGCCATTTGAACTGGTCCACCTCCGGCACCGGCGGAAACTGGTACTGACCCCACGTCATCACGTTCCAACTGAGCGCTTCGTCGCTGGGACTGCCTTCCGGCTCAAACGCCAGCGGGTGCCCGATCTTCTCGGCAGCAAGTGAAAAGCCCAGCGGCACTCCATCCTGCGTGTCTCCGTTCACGCCGTCCGCATCAATCTCCTTCATCAGCGCGGCAATAGCGTCCGGCCAGCTTTGCGCCGGTTCATGTGTTCCTTCATCCCACATCATCATGGGGAACAGCACGCGGACGCCTCGGCGATGAAAGTCTGCCACCATCTGCCGCACGCCCTCGACGCCGCCCGGCATCGACTCGACCATCTCTAACTGGTTGCGATCGTCAATCCCCATGTTGGGATACGTGCTCCAGATCAGCACGGCATCGATCCCGCCATAGCGCCGCGTCACGTCATCCAGGTACTTGTCCACCGTGTAGCGCCCGGCTACCGGATCATAGAAATAGCGATCCTGCACCATCATCTGCGGCTGAATAAAGCTCGATTGCGTCCAGCGAAGTGCGGGCATCTCGTAGCGCGATGCGTCAAACGCGGTCCGAATGCGCCGTTCCGTACGCCAATGGTGCAAATCGGCCAGCCAGCGCTCGTGCATAAATGGCGGACAACTGACGGGCAGGCCTTCCCACGCGTTGTGCAGGTTCATGCAAGGCGGCGGAGGTATCTGCTGCCCTCGTGCAGGGTAGAGCGTATCCTGCGCGTGCACGCGCAGGTTCAATGCAAGAAGCAAAAACGCAAGGCAGATGAATCGACGCATCGAGATTGTCTTCTCCAGGTGCTTTCCAGTTTTGGGTTGTGTTCAAGTCAATTCTACGGTCTTCTGTTTTGCGCCATAAGCAAGTCAACCTCAGCCCGAGTGGGCATCGAGGCCTGTGCGCCTGGTCTCGTCACTGAAATTGCCGCAGCCGCATTGGCAAATTCGGCCGCCCTCCACGGATCGAGGCCCTCAAGCAGCGCCACCGCGAAAGCCCCGTTGAAACAATCGCCGGCGCCCACCGTATCGGTCGCTTTCACCTCAAACGGCGGTACCCACGCCGCGCAATCATGCACTGCGACAAATGCCCCTTCGGAACCGCGTTTCAGCACCACTCCTTTTACTCCGCGAGACAGGAACTCAGCAGCCGCGGCTTCGACTTTCATTGAGGGCTCTAGATAGAATGCCGCTTCGCTTTCATTCGGTGTGAACCATGCAACCCTGCTCCATACTTCGTCGGGCAGCGGCGCGGCCGGCGCCGGGTCAAGCATCACGGGCACGCCTGCCTCCGCGCACAAGTTCAACGTATGCGGAAGCGTCTCCAGTGGTAATTCAAGCTGGAAAAGCACCATGCCCGCTGAGCGGATCAGGTCCGCATGCTTGTCGATCAGGGCACAATCCACCTTGCCGTTGGCGCCGGGGACCACAATGATGGCGTTCTCGCCGTTCTCGGCCAGAAAAATGGGAGCAAGGCCGGAAGATCCATCTGCCCGGCCCATGGCCGCTGTCTTCACTCCGGCGCGCGCCAGCTTCTCAAGCAGCACTGGCCCGTACACATCGTTGCCGACCAGGCCCACCATCTCCACCGGATAGCCGAGGCGCGCCGCAGCCACAGCCTGATTCGCGCCCTTGCCTCCCGGAGTGGTCTGGAATCCCGTGCCAATCACCGTCTGCCCGACCCGCGGAATCTGCTTTGCCCGCGTCACCATGTCCATCGTGACGCTGCCGACAACCACAATCGGCTTTTGATTGCTCTGCATCGCCTCAACCTCAATACAGCGGAGCCAGCGCCACGGCGCCGAGTCCCAGCAGGAAAAAGAGAAACATCAGCGCCAGCAGCAGCCGTGCGGATCGCGGCGCGCCGGCAAATTCATGCCATACAAACACGCCCCAGCAGGCCGAAACCATTGTCGCTCCCTGGCCAATCGAGTACGAAACCGCCGGACCCACGAGGTGCGCACCCGAAGCAACGAAATTTGCGACAGCTCCTGTGCACCAGACAGCGCCACCCAACACGCCCGCGAGATGCCATCCAAGCTGCGCCTGCCAGTATGCCGCGCCGCTCACGGCTGGCTTTCCATCCAGCGGTTTGCGCATCAGCACGAGGTTAGCGGGGACGGTTGACAGCAGCACGCCGATGGCAAAGAAAAACGAAATTGCATAGGGCCCCGGAGCCGCAGCGAGCGGCGTCGGCTTCATGGCGTGCGCCACGAGCGGATAAAAGCTGCCCATCAACAAACCGGCAACCAGGCTGAGCACAATCCCTCGCGTGGTGGTTGCCACCGCCGCGCTCTCGCGTTTGCGATACGCAGCCGCATCGGTCACAATGGCCAACGAAACCAGCGCAACGCCGCCGAACAGCAGCAGGGGATTGCCGGCAGGCGACACGAAATAGCTCGAAACCGAACCAACGATCAGCGCCAGTCCGATCCCCACCGGGAACGCCACGGCCAGTCCAGCTACATCGATCGCCGCCACCAGCAGGAGGTTGGCAATGTTGAAGACTACGCCTCCGCAAGCTGCCCATAACATGGTGCGAGGCGAAGCCTGCACAACATCGGTGAGAAACGGCGGTCCGTTGTGCCCCATACTGCCCAGGGTGAGCCCCAGAACGACCGCTCCGACAAACACCCCGATCGCGTAATCCCAATAAAAAAGCTGGAAGCGAAAGCGTGGACACAGCTTGAGTGTGTTGGCCCACGAACCCCAGCACAACATGCTCAACAGCATGAAAAACAGTGCTGCCTGATACGTCCCGGGAAGAAACATTCCATTCCCCTGTCGGCACAAGTTGTAAGCTGCAACGGGTGAACGATAGCGTCTCCACCCACCTGTGCGCAAATGCCCGCAGCCCTTGACTTGAGCGCCGGGCTCATCAGGATTTACTGCTTCGCTACCTTGACCGCTTCAGTCAACGCCGGAACCACCTCGAAGAGATCGCCGACAATCCCGTAATCGGCGACTTCGAAAATCGGCGCTTCGGGATCCTTGTTGATGGCCACCACGCATTGCGAGCCCTTCATGCCAACCAGATGCTGGATGGCTCCGGAGATGCCGACGGCGAGGTAGAGCTTCGGCGAAACCGTCTGCCCCGAACTGCCCACTTGCCGCTCGATCGGCAGCCATCCGTTGTCGCAGATCGGCCGGGATGCAGCCAGTTCCGCCCCCAACGCGGCGGCCAGATCCTGCACCAGGGGCAGCTTATCCTGGTCCTTGATGCCGCGTCCCACACCGACGATAAGTTGTGCCGAGCCCAGGTCGACGGTCTGTGCCGATCCGCGGAAGGGCTCACCCGGTTTGGTACGAATCTTAGCCTCTTCAATCACAGGCGTGAACGACTCCACCACACCAGTGCCCGACGATGCGGCATCGGCGCGAAACGCGCCCGACTGCACCGAGACGAAGCATGTCCCGCCTCCCGTATGCCGGTATTCTCCGCTCAACCGGCCCTGCATGAGTTGACGCGTAAAGATCGGCCCCTGCCCGATGGCGACGACATCGCCAATCAGCGTCTGGCCCATCCGCGCCGCCAGCGCGGGAGCATAGTCGCGCACCTGATAGGTATGCGGCAGAATGACGTATTCGGGCTGCTCCTTCTCAAAGAACTGTTGCAGCGCAATCGTGAATCCGTCGGCTGCGTACGAAGCCAGCAAAGAATGTTCGATACGCACCACTTTCGCCAGCGGCTTGCTCGCAGCTTCCGCGGCAAGCGCCTCCGTCTTCAGGCCGGGAAGGATTGCGCTCACCGCGAGCCCAGTCTGTGATCCAAGCTGCTGCGCCGCCGCAACCGCTTCCCAACTGATGCGGTTCATGCGCCCGCCGCGTTCTTCCAGCACAACCCAGATCCCGCTCATAGTACGCGTACCTCAAATTTCAGCTTCTCCACCAGCGCTGCCGCGGCTTCTTTCGCTGAACCCGGCAGAATCTGCGTTGTCTTCTGTTTCTGCGGCAGAGCAATGTGTTCGAGCGCGACATTGGCCTTCGCATCCACGCCTAACTCTGCAGCGGAGATGCGCTTGAACTCCTTCGTCTTGGCGCGCTTGATGCCCATCAACGTCGCGTAGCGCAGCCTTGTTCCGCCGGACTGAATCGTCAGAACTGCGGGCATAGGCAGCTCAATGTTCTGAAACCAGCCCTCTTCGAGCTCGCGTTTCACCGCGATCCCGGCATCTGTTTTCTCCACGTGCAGGATCAGCGATGCATGCGGCAAACCAAGCAACTCAGCCAGGATCACGCCGGTCTGCCCATAGCCCAGATCATCCGATTGCAGCCCGGTCAGCACGAGGTCGGGACTCTCCGGCTTCACCGCCGCAGCCAACAGCCGCGCAACGCCGAGAGCATCGCGCTGGCCCAGGTCATCCGAGGCCACATGAATTGCGCGATCGGCTCCCTTGGCCAGCGCTTCGCGGATGGTGGAACCCACGCGCTCCGGCCCGGCGCTGATCACCACCACCTCGCCGCCGTTCTTTTCCTTAAGCTGCAGCGCTTCTTCCAGGGCGTAGGCGTCACTCTCGTTCAGCGCCCACTGCACATCGGTCTCGTCAATCCACTTGCCGGCCGAGTCGATCCGCACCTGCGCATCGCGTTCGGGAACCTGTTTGATGGCGACAATGATCTTCATAACTTCAGCTCTCGTTCATCTTAATTGGCCCGGACGATGGCAGCGCCCTCGCGGTCAACTGCGCAATGTCCATTAGTTGCGGGGCGGCGTCGCCCCGCTGGACCAGCGCATCGCGAAACATGGTATTGCAAAACGGACATGCGGTTCCCACCGTTCTGGCTCCCGTGGCAGCCAACTCCTCGGCACGCACATGGCTCACCCGCTCTCCCATCTCCTCGCCCAAAAACGCCAGTCCGCCCCCGGCTCCGCAACAGAAACTGCGTTCGTGCGACCGCGGCGCCTCCACCAGTTTTCCAGCCCGGCTCACCACTGCGCGCGGCTGGGCATATACATTTCTATAGCGCCCCAGGTAGCAGGGATCATGAAACACGATGCTCTCCCCGTCCTGTTTTGGCAGCCGATCGGCAAAGCGCGCCATGAACTCGCTGTGGTGCTCGATCTCCGGTGGCTCGCCAAACTCCTTCCAGTCTTCCTGGATGGTGCGCACGCAATGCGGACAGATGGAGACAATCTTCTTCACTTTGTTCTGGGCCAGCGTTTCGAGATTCGCCTCGGCGAGTTGCTGAAACAGGAGGTCGTTTCCCAATCGCCGCACCGGATCGCCCGTGCACTTCTCCTTGCGCAAGACGCCGTAGCTCGTGCCCAGGTAATTCATCACGCGCGCAAAGTCTGCCACAATTTCGCGTCCCTTGGGGTCGTATCCTCCCATGCAGCCGAGCCACAGGCAATATTCCTGGGTACCGTCGAAGATGGGGAATCCTTGCTTTTGCATAAATTTGTCGCGTTCCCCGGTGCTGATGCCCAGCGCATTCGATCCGCGCTCGAGGGCCAGAAAAAGCTTTCCACCGTGATCGTCTTCCCATGCGCCCGTGTTCACCGCGCCGCGCCGCAAGCCGACCAGAATCGGCACATGCTCGATCCCCACCGGGCATTGAAACTCACAGCTTCCGCACGTCGTGCACTGGAACGCTGCTTCCTGACTGTTGTACTTGCCCAGGAGCGGCTCCTCTGACCGAGGGCCGTACTCATTCAGATAACCGCGCAGCCCCAACACGATTTCCTTCGGGTTCAGAAGCTTTCCGGTGTTGGTTGCCGGGCAGTGCTCGCTGCAGCGCCCGCACTCCACGCAAGAATAGGCCTGCAGGCTCACAATCTGCGTCAGATCCTTGCCTGCAACCAGGCCGAAGTCCTCATCGCCATGCAGTGCGGGAATACGGCTGAATCCCCCACGCGATAAAAATATCGTTGCCGGGCTCAACACCAGGTGCAGATGCTTGGTGTGCGGAATGATGGGTAAAAACACCAGCAGCGTGATCGTGTGCGCCCACCACAGAACGCGCACCGCTGTTCCCTGGTCGGGGGTGAAAAACGCTGCCAGGTACGTGACCATCAGCAGAAAGATCAGCAGCGCGATGAAGCCCGATTCCCACGAAAGCTTCTCGCCCAGCCAGCGCGGCCGCACCAGGAAGCGCCGAATGAACAGCCCCGCGATGCCCACAGCGCAGGCCATGGCGAACAGTGCGGCAAAGGTGAAATAGAAGCGGCCGAACAGCCCCTGCGGATTGAGAAATCCCTGGCCGAATCCCACCGCGCAATGGTTCAGCGTGACCAGCGCAAAGGCGCAGAATCCCCAGAACACCAAGGCATGCGCCAGCCCCGGCAAGGGGCGCTGCCGAATGACCTTTGCCTGGCACATCACTTCCCAGATGAAATCCCAAACACGCTTTCCTATCGGGAAGAAATGAAAATCCGCGTCTTTCTTCGATTCGAGAATTCGCTTGAGAATCGGCCCGAACCGTCGCCAGAACAATCCGGCTGAAGCCAGGATGAGCGCGGCGAGAACGATTTTTTCGGCAATCGAGAAATGCTGCGGCTCGGCAAGCGTGAGGGGGAACGAAAGCATACGCGATCCCACTCACAATACACGATTACGCCCGGGTACGTCGTCCGCTCCAATTCTGCCTGCATGTCATCCTGTCCGCAGCAAGCTCATCGGCGAACACGCGAAGCGCCT
>Ga0335072_10015727_pt1 | contig 10731 bp, 12 predicted proteins | sample Lox_Sample_21_FD_206725 | JGI IMG/M metagenome (GOLD analysis project Ga0335072, IMG submission 206725) | Soil microbial communities from Loxahatchee National Wildlife Refuge, Florida, United States - Lox_Sample_2.1 | ecosystem: Environmental > Terrestrial > Soil > Wetlands | place: USA... | reverse complement strand
GCTGCTTCGACTATGCCGTTGACTGCCTTTGCGCCATGGACGTGTCCGACACTGCGTGGCATGCCTCGGCGCTGCGCCCAGCGACCGTTGCCATCCATGATGATTGCGACGTGCAGGCTCATCTCGCTGCTCATGATCGCCGCGTCGCCTTGATGACCGCTTCGATGTGCTCGAGATAGCGGTACAGCGCCTGGCGCCCGACCGGCGTCAACCGGTACTCCGACTTCGGGCGTCGTCCGGCGAATGATTTCGAGCACTCGATGTAGCCGGCCTCTTCGAGCTTGCGCGCATGCGCGCTGAGATTGCCGTCGCTGACATCGAACAGCGCCTTCAGCTCGTTGAAGGTGAGCCGCGGGTTCACCGCGAGCGCGCTCATGATGCCGAGGCGCACGCGCTCGTAGACCAGGCGGTCGAATTTCGAGTCCTCGCCGCCGCCGCGGGGGACGCGCACTGGCGTCGGGGCCGCCCCGTTGGTTTCCGGTGAGCGCATCGGTTCACGCCGCCGCGCGACGGTCTTCATGCTGTGGAGGGCTCCATACCATCGATGCGTCCAATCAGGAATCCAAACACGAGGTGCAGCAGGCCGAACCCGCCGCCGAGGATCAGGTTGTGCCAGTGCGGGCCGACTTCGAACGCCAGTGCTCCGCACACCACGAAGAGCGCGCCCATGGTGCCGATGAGGCGCATCATGACCGGAGCGGTCATCAGCGTCGCCGACAACACCGCGCAGCCGTAGAGCAGCAGCCACACTCCCGGAAGGAGCCGGGTCTCGCCGACCTGGCAGAGCACGGCGGTCAACACGCCGCCCGCCAACAGCGCCGGGCAGAGGCAAAGCACGAAGCGCCGCGCCGGCCCCCGGTAGAGCGGCAGCCCGATGCCCGAGCGATGGCGGGCGACCAGGATGACACCGAGCCCCGCACCCAGCGTGGCCGCCGTCAGCCAGATGATGAGCCAGTGCTCGGCCAGCGCCGGAACCGACGCCACCGCCGCGGCCACGAGCCCGACCGCGCCCATGGCGATACCCGCCGTACCGGGCACGACAAACGCACCGGCTGCATCTATCGAAGCGCGGATGTAATTGAGAGTCCCGAGCGCGTGGCTGTCGATGGCGACGGTATTGTTCGAGCGCATTGCAGGCAGGGATGCGGCGGCGAGGTGTGCCCGACTCTATGCAGGGGGGTTCATTGCGTCAAGTACTCTGCGATGCAGAGTATGAGAAATGCGAACCCGTACCCGATGTTCCGCAAAGCTTCCGAAAATAAAGCGCGCCCCGCATCCAAACGGGGCGCCGCATTCAGCTCAGGTACAGGGACGTACCGCGCCGCCGCAGGTGGTGGAGGTGGCGGGCAAAAACCACGCTTTTGCCCGCCGCCGCGCGGGGCCGGGCGGGATGCCCGGATTCCGCGCTAAAACTTCAGGAACAACCCGGCGTTGAGGTTCCAGCTCGTATTCTGCTGGTTGGCATCGCTCAGCGACTCGAGCCGGCTGAACTCCGCGACAAAGAGCAGATTGTCCGTGACGTTCTGATATAGGCCGAGCGACCACTTGTCGTTGCGCTTCACCAGGCAGCCCGTGACTCCGCCGCAGTAGGTCGCGCGGTCGAGCGCGGTCCCCTCGAGGTTGCTGTCGCCGTAGTTCACGCCGACCTTGGTATTGCCCATCTTGTAGGTAACCTGGGCGATGTAACCGTCGGAGTCGCGCGAATCACCCATGGCATCATTGGAGTTCACGAAGAGGCCCGTCGTGCCGACGCCCTTGCCGCGGTAGTACCAGCCCATGAACTCGAGGCCGCCGATGTCGTACTTGCCGCCGAGATCGAAGGCCGAGCTGCCGTAGCTGACGTAAGCGCCCGCCGGGGAGGTCGCCGCACAGGCGCCGGCCGCAAGGTCGGTGCAGAGTGCACGCTGCTGCTGATACAGCACGCTGGCCGAGAGGTACAGGGGCCCGGCCGTATATGCCACCTTGCCCTGGAAGCCCGGGGTGCTGTGGTTGACTGGCGTCTCACCCAGCGTGTTGAGTGGATCGAAGATCCCGACCGTGACCTTGGTGCCCCCCATGTCGGGAGTCGTGTAATTGATCTGCGAGAGCCAGTCGGTGTAGATGTAGCCGAGGCCGATCGATCCCAGCGAGGTGTTGGCCGGTGAGGCATAGTCGCCGTTGCCGGCGCCGACTCCGAGCAGCGTCATGTCGTTCAGGATGGCGTCAGCCCCGAAAAGGCCGATGTTGCGGCCGGCCATGATCGTGCCCCAACTGCTGTTGCCGACCGTGAGGAAGACCTGGCGGACGTCGAGGCCGGCAGTGCCCAGGGCCGTGTGGCCGAGGTCGGTGTTGGCGATGTCCTGCAGGTTCGGGCTGCCCCCGTCATTGGTGCTGATGCCCGGGTAAAGCCCGAAGGTGAATCCGAGGTTCTGCCCATCCTGGGTCGTCGCGCCGCTCACCGTAAGGGCCGCCGGCAGCAGTCCGTTGCTCACTGAAGAGGAGCTGTCGGACGTCGTGTCCGAGACGCAGGCGAGGCCGCCCGCGACGTCGTTGTGATCCGCGCAGTCAGAATATATGTAGTTTGCGTTGACGTTGCCGTCGAAGGATAACGTCCACGCGCCCGCTGTCACGTCGATTGCACGGGCCGATGGAGCCGCAAGTGCTGCCAACACGGTAGCTGCGAGAAGGCCGGTTCGTTGGTTGTTCATGAAAGCCCCTCCTTGAGGCAGACCGAGTGCAACGCGCGTGCCAGAACGGCGGCCGCGAACGGGCGCATGTTGCGCGGGCGACACAACCTTCTTTCGACCCTCCATCCTGTTCCATTTTGCGGTACGGGACGACACAGACCTGTCACGGGTATGGAACGCCTGCTTGCCCCGTCGACTGCACTCGATAGAAGACCGCGCTACACCCCCGAAAAACACCGGGTCCGGGCTATTGCCGAGCTTGCAGTCGCTCCGCCGGCGTGTTTCTCTAGCGTGACAGTGTCACGACGGGGCGTGGCATCCGTGACGCACTCCCCGCACGATGGTTGGGAGGCTCGTATGACGAACGCAACGCGTGGCTGGCAGACTCCCCCGCTAGATGATTTTCCCGCGCCGGAGCCCGGGACGCCGGTGCGCGCTCTGCCGCTGACTCTGGAGGAGCTGGCGGGCGAGGATCCGCACATGCTGCGCAATATCCGCTGCGCGCATCGGATTGCGGATACCAACGTGTCGGTGCTCATCCAGGGGCCGACAGGCTCGGGCAAGGAAGCGTTCGCACATGCCATGCACCTTGCCAGCGCGCGCGCCGGACGGCCGTTCATCGCCGTGAACTGCGCCGCCATCCCGGAGACTCTGATCGAGAGCGAGCTCTTCGGATACAAGCCCGGTGCGTTCACCGGGGCGCGGCGCGAGGGATTGCGCGGCAGGATCGTACAGTCTTCCGGCGGGACCCTGTTCCTCGATGAGATCGGCGACATGCCGCTGGCGTTGCAGAGTCGGCTGTTGCGCGTGCTGGAGGAGCGCGAGGTCTTGCCGCTCGGCAGCGAAGGCGCCATCGCCGTTGATCTGCACGTGCTGGCGGCTTCACATCGCAATCTGCGCGAGATGATCGCGCGCGGCGCATTCCGCGAGGATCTCTACTACCGGCTCAACGGCATCACGCTGGAGCTGCCGGCGCTGCGCGCGCGCACCGACAAGGAGCGGTTGATCCAACACGCGCTCGCGGCCGAGACCGGCAACGGCCGGCCCGCGGCCATCGAGCGCGACGCGCTGCAGCACCTGCTCACTTACTCCTGGCCCGGCAACATCCGGGAGCTGCGCAACGTCATCCGGACCGCGCTTGCGATCTGCGAGGGAGGCGTCGTGCGCGCGATGGACCTGCCGCGTGAGATCAGGGATGGCGAGTCGCTGCACGAGGAGCGGCCGGATGCGGCTTTCGGACGCCTCCCGGCGCCGGCTCCGATTGCCGCCGGCGGACCGTGCGAAGACTCCGTGCCGCCGTGCAATCGTCTGCAGGCGGCCGAGCGCGCCGCGCTGCTGCGCGCCATGGAGGAGCTCCACGGCAACATGAGCCGCGTCGCCGCGGAGCTTGGCGTCAGCCGCAACACCCTGTACCGCAAAATCAAACGTCACGGGATCGCGCCGGTAAGGCGCACCTGAGAGGCCGCTCCGTGATGCCGGCCGACGCCTGGCGGCCGAGTTGGCCCGCCGCTTGCACCGCGGCAGTGGTCGGCCCGCGTGCGGGCCGGCGACAACATGAGCGCAAAGATCCCAACGAGGCGGCCGAAGATCCGGCTCGCAACGGCGCACCGACTCCACAGGCCGCCGGCGGGCGGCGGCCCGGTGCTCGAGACTCGCTCCGGCCGCGTCCGACTCAACGCAACGGCGGCCGCCATTCTCGGGCTGTGTGACGGCAACTACACGCGGGCCGAGATAGTCACTCGCGTCGCAGGTACGGCGGACCCGGCGCTGGCCGCGGACGTGCGGGCGTTTCTCGAGGCGGCGCGGCGCAGCGGGTGGGTGGTCGAACGCTGAGGGGAACCGGCGGGGCGGGGCAAGCGTTGCGTTCCGGATGGCGCAACCGGACCGTAAGGACCGTCAGGAGAGTCCGCCCTGGTTCCGGCGCCGGGGCGTCGTCACCGGCGGCGCCATAGCCCTCGTAGCAGCAGTCGTGCTCATCGCCGTCTGGTGGTGGCACGAAGCCGGCATCGCGACCACGGACGATGCCTTTCTCGAGGCGCACATCGTCGACGTCTCACCTCAGGTTGCCGGCCAGGTGACGCGGGTGCTGGTCGAGGACAATCAACTCGTTCACGCCGGTCAGCCTCTGGTCGACATAGACCCCGCGCAGTACCGCCTCGCGCTGCAGCAGGCGCTCGCGACCCGGCAGCAGGCGCAGACGGCACTTGGGCAAGCGACCTCCGGCGTAGCCGTGGCTCAGGCCGCCTTGGCGCAGGCGAAAGCGGATGCGGCGAGCTCGACAGCGACCGCCATTCGCGCTCTGCAGGATCTGAAGCGTTACCAGACGCTGCGGGCCGTTAGCCCCCGGGCGTTCGCGCGCAGCAACCTCGACGAAGCAATTGCCAGCGCTCGCAGCGCGGTCGCCCAGCGGCGCGCAGCGCAGCAACGCGTGGTGAGCGCCCGGGCGCAGATCGACTCGGCGCAGGCTGCCGTGGCCGGCGCGCGTGCGCAGGTTTCCACGGCGGAAGCCAATATCAGTCAGGCCAGGCTGAATCTCGGCTACGCGACGGTAACGGCGAGCGTCGACGGCCACGTCGCGAACCGCACGGTGGCAGTCGGGACGTACGTCACCCCCGGTCAGCAGATGATGGCGATCGTGCCGCTGTACCTCTGGGTGCGCGCCAATTTCAAGGAGAACATGATCGCGCAGCTCAGGCCCGGGCAGAGCGTTACGATCCACATCGATGCCTGCCCGCACGCCGACGCGAGGGGTCACGTCGTCTCGATCCAGCGTGGGGCCGGGGAAGCCTTCTCTCTGCTGCCGCCGGAGAATGCCACCGGCAACTACATCAAGGTGGTGCAGCGGGTGCCGGTGCGCATCGCGCTCGACACGGTGCCGACGGGCTGCGTCCTCGGGCCCGGGATGTCCGTCGAGCCAACCGTCAAGGTGCAGTGAGTGGCTGCCGCCCGGCCCGGCGGCCCTGCGCAGGGATGGACGCCGGCGCGCTCCGCGGCCGGCAACCGCAGCCCCTGGCTCATCGCGACCGTCATCTCCATCTCCGCCTTCATGGAGGTGCTGGATACGGCGATCGCCAACGTGTCGCTGGCACACATCGCCGGTTCCACCTCTTCGAGCTACGACCAGGCGACCTGGGTCCTGACCAGCTATCTGGTCGCCAACGCGATCATCATCCCCATGAGCGGCTGGCTGTCCGATGTATTCGGGCGCAAGCGCTATTACATGACGAGCGTTGCGCTCTTCACCGCCGCCTCGCTCTGCTGCGGCCTCTCACCGTCGCTGCCGATCCTCATCGTCGCCCGGATCGTGCAGGGAGTGGGCGGCGGCGGGCTGCAGCCGGTGACGCAGGCAATGCTGATCGACACCTTCCCGCCTGCCGCGCGCGGCAAGGCCATGTCGGTCTACGGCTTCACCGTGATTCTCGCGCCGATGTTGGGTCCGCTGCTCGGCGGCTGGATCACCGACCGGTTCTCCTGGCACTGGATCTTCCTCATCAACGTGCCGGTGGGGCTGCTGTCGCTGTTCCTGGTGCAGACCATGGTGGATGAGCCGCCGCTCATCGTCGAGGAGCGGCGGCAGCGCTGGGAGCGCGGCATACGTTTCGATTTTGCCGGCGCGGCGCTCATTGCGCTCGCGCTCGCGGCGCTGGAGGTGATGCTCGATCGGGGCGTGCAGGAGGACTGGTTCGCGAGCCCGCTCATCCGCGCCGCGGCGCTCATCGCCGCCGCGAGCCTCATCGCCTTCGTCCTCCGGGAGCTCATCGCGCGCGAGCCGCTCCTCGACATGAGCCTCTTCAGGTACCGCAATTTCGCTGCCGCCACCGTCATCATCATGACGGTGGGCGTGGTCCTCTTCGGCACTACGCAATTCATCCCGCAGCTCGTGCAGCAGGTGCTCGGCTACACGGCCGAGCAGGCGGGGCTCGCGCTGACGTTGGGCGGCATCGTCACGCTCCTCAGCATGCCGCTCGCGGGGATACTCTCCAGCCACGTGCAGCCTCGTCTCATGATGGGTATCGCGTTCGCGGTGGAAGCGCTCGCCATGTGGAACATGACCCACCTCGACACGACGGTGACTTTCGGGGGCATTGCGGTCGCGCGCATGTGGCAGGGCGCGCCGATCCCGTTCCTGTTCGTGCCGCTCATCAGCGCTGCCTACGTCGGCCTGCCCGGCGAGAAGACCAACAGGGCGTCGGCTATGATCTCCGTTGGCCGCAACATCGGCGGCAGCGTCGGCATCTCTCTCGTGCAGGCGCTGCTTGCGCGGCGGGAGCAGTTCCACCAGGCACGGCTGGTCGCGGGCCTGCAACCGCTCAATCCCGTGTACGTGCACGGCATCCGTTCATTGACCCGGGCGCTGACCGCCCGCGGCGCGCCACCTGCCGCCGCCTCGCACATGGCCCTCGGCGAGCTATATCAGATCGCGCAGCGTCAGGCGGACATGCTCGCCTTCAACGACGTCTTCTGGGCGATGGCCGTATTCATCGTCGTCGTCCTGCCGATCGTGTTCCTGCTCAGGCGCACGCCAGCTACAATGACCCCATGAGCCATACCACGCCCGACGGAATCACCGAGTACGAGCCGGAGGAAGTCCAGACGCTGCTCGAGCAGGGCCGCGTTCTGCTGGTCGACGTCCGGGAACCCATGGAATTCGCTGCGGAGCGCATCTCCGGCGCGCTGCTCTACCCCCTGTCGACATTCGATGCCGCTCATCTGCCGCCGGAAGGCGAGCGCATGGTGGTTTTTCAATGCGCTGCCGGCGGCCGCTCGCTGACGGCGGCCCGGATGCGCAAGGTGGCGGGGCAGCCGGCGGCGCACATGGCCGGGGGCATCTCCGAGTGGAAAGCACAGGGCCTGCCGACCGTGCGAGGCGGCTCGCGCCCGGCTTGAGCGAGTCGGAACACCCGCGCGCGATTCGCTCGTTCGTCACCCGCAGCGGCCGCATCACGTCCGCACAGGAGCGGGCGCTCGATGAGCTTTGGCCGCGATACGGCGTCGAGCCCGCCGCCGCACCGCTCGACCTCGATACGCTCTTTGGCCGCCGGGCCCGGCGGGTCGCCGAGGTCGGCTTCGGCAACGGTGACAACCTGCTCGCGCTCGCGGCGGCACGTCCGGAGGATGATTTCCTCGGCATCGAAGTCCATCGGCCCGGCGTGGGTCGACTGCTGCTGCAACTCGAGCAGCGAGCTCTTCACAACGTGCGGGTTGTCTGCCGCGACGCCGTGGAAGTGCTGGACCGTTGCCTCGACGGTTCCTGCCTGGACGAGATCCTGATTCTTTTCCCCGATCCCTGGCCGAAGAAGCGTCACCACAAGCGGCGCCTCATCCAACCACCATTCGTGAGCCTGCTCGCCGAGCGGCTCAGGAGCGGCGGCGCTCTGCGGCTCGCGACGGATTGGGAGCCCTACGCCGCGGAAATGCTGGCGACGCTGTCAGCGGAGGATCGGCTGCGCAATGTCGCCGCCGCGGGAGGCTTCATTCCCCGCCCGGCGGAGCGCTCCCCCACGAGGTTCGAGCGGCGGGGAGAGCGTCTCGGCCACCAGGTGTGGGATCTCGAGTTCCGGCGGATCTAGTTTGAAGCGCTGGATCCGGGCTCCTGCCCGGCCCAGCGCGCCGCGGTCAAAAAGGCGTGGTTTTTGTCCGCGGCTCCGCCACATGCGGGCGGCGGGGCACTTCCCTGTGTCTGCGACGCGCTCACACCGCTTCGTGACTCGGGGGACGTGGTTTCACGCCAGGAAGGCGGTGCGCAGCCCGTCGATCACGAACTGCACGGCGAGCGCGCCCAGTATCACGCCGAAGAGCCGCCCGGTGACGTTGACGCCCGTAACGCCCATCAGCCGCATGAGCGGCTCCGAGAGCAGCATCAGCACCAGGGTGATGGCGAGCACCGCGGCCACCGCCGCAAGCAGGACGAGAAACTCCACCGGCTGACGCGTGATGTGCACCGGCCCGAACCAGAGGAGCACGGTGGCGAGCGCTCCGGGACCGGCGATGAACGGAAACGCCACCGGAAAGACGGAGATGTCCGCACGCCGGCGGCTCTCCGCACGCTCATCGCTCGAGGTGCGGCTGCCCGACTCCCGCGCGAATACCATCTCCAGCGCCAGCAGGAAGAGCAGCACGCCGCCGAAGATCCGGAATGCCGCCAGGCTGATCCCCATCGTCGCGAGGAACGGCGCCCCGCCCAAGGCAAAGAGCACGATGATCATCGCGGCAACCCAGACTGCCTTCACCGCCATGCGTCGCCGGTACTCTTTGGTGGCGCCGCGCGTGAGGCCGCTGAAGAGCGGGATCAGCGAGATCGGTTCCACCACCACGAAGAAGACGACGAAGAATTTCAACGGCTGCTCGAGCATGGGCCCTCGCGGTACGTCATTCGCTGCTTGAAAGCGGCATACGCGAGGCGCAACATGAGAACTGCCCCCCGCGCGGCGGCCGGAGGATAACAGCTCCGGGACCCATTGGATCACGCCTTCTGGAGGACGCAAATGGCGACGTCTCAACCCAGTATCGGCAACTGGTATCGCTTGAGCGGCGGGGAGCTGTTCGAGGTCGTTGCGATCGACGACGACGAGGGCACGATAGACATCCAGTACTTCGACGGCACCGTCGAGGAGATGGACCGGGAAGACTGGGAGGCACAGTGGGAGGACGGCGTGCTCGAAGCAGCCGAGGCCCCGGAGGACTGGAGCGGCTCGGTGGACGTGGAGAGCAGCGACGACGAGGGCCGCGGCTCCGACAATATCAACGACGATCCGACCCTGCGCGCCGGCAAGCTCGACGGCATCGATCTGTTCGAATTCGATTAGCATTTTCTAGAGCGCTGGATCGGGGCATCCTGCCCAGCGCGGTCGCGGGCAAAAGCGCGGTTTTTACCCGCGAGCTCCGCCACCTGCGGCGGCGGGGCACGTCCCTGTGCCTGACATCACTCGGCCGTTAGAGCGGCGAGGTCCGCATCTGCCGCGATCAGGATCAGCTCACCGATCACTTCGAGCGGCACCGGGCGCAGTTGCGTTCCGGGGCATGGGCCCGCGAGACAGCGGCCGGCGTCAGTCTCGAACAGCGCACCGTGTGATGAGCAGAGAATCATCGCCCTGTCGGGCGTCAGGAATCGATGCGGCCGCAGATTGAGCGGATGGCCGGCGTGCGGACAGCGGTTGACGAAACCACGCACCCCGCCACCGCAGCGCACGACGAAGCCGCGCAGAGGCCAGTCGCCGCCTCCGAGCGTGAACGCGCGCGAGCCGCACTCCTCCAGATCAACGAGGCGACAGATGACACGCTCCAGGTCGAGCTCAGCGGCCACGCGCCTGCGCATTCCCACCGGCATCCGCCAGCGCCGGTACCGGCAGACCCGCGCCGCCCGCGCTGCGGCGCCGGAGCCAGAAAAGCAGCAGCAGGCCGGGGATGCTGAGCGATGCCGTATAGACGAAGAAGAACGCATAGCCCGTCGTGTGCGAGACGAAGCCCGAGAGGCCCTCCACGGTCTTGCCGGCCAACGCAAAGAGGGACGAGAAGAGCGCGTACTGGGTGGCCGTGTACTTCTCGCTGGTGAGGCTCGAGAGGAACGCGATGAATACGGTGCCCTGAACGGCGATGCCGAGGTTGTCGATCCCGTTGGCGACGCCGAGTCCGAGCAGTGTCGGCGTGTGAGTCGTGGCGAGCAGAGCGAAGCCGGAGCTGGAAATCATCATGAGAATGCTGCCCGCCACCAGCGAGCGCAGCAGCCCCCACCTGGCAACCAACAGCCCGGCCATGAATACGCCGAGCAGTGACAGCGTCAGGCCGACGATCTTGACGATCCAGGCGATCTGCTCGTTGGAATATCCATGGTCGTGGAAGAACGGCAGAGTCATGGAGCCCTCGCCGTAGTCGGTCAGCCGGTACGCGGCAATGAGTGCCAGCGTGATGATCGCAATCGCGCCGCGGTAGCGCGCAAAGAAATCCATGAAAGGACAGACCACCGCGCCGATGAACCAAACCCCCGCCTCGCGCAGGGGTTTGGGCCAGTGGGCACGCCGCTCGAGCCACTCCACGGCGCGTGTCTCACGCTCCACGGCCTCGCGCG
>Ga0335072_10015726_pt1 | contig 10732 bp, 8 predicted proteins | sample Lox_Sample_21_FD_206725 | JGI IMG/M metagenome (GOLD analysis project Ga0335072, IMG submission 206725) | Soil microbial communities from Loxahatchee National Wildlife Refuge, Florida, United States - Lox_Sample_2.1 | ecosystem: Environmental > Terrestrial > Soil > Wetlands | place: USA: Florida... | reverse complement strand
TGGCGACCAGCACTTTCAAATCGCCGCGCTTGAGACGTTGTTCGGCCTCCAGGCGATGTTCTTTTGCGAGGCTGCCGTGATGCGCGGCAACCGCTTCGTGGCCTATACGTTCGGACAGGTGTCGCGCCACGCGCTCGGCCATGCGCCGCGTGTTGACGAACACCAGCGTGGTGCGATGGTGATCGACCAGCTGCGCGAGCTGGTTGTAGACCAACTCCCAGCTGTCGTTCGACATCACCGCATCGAGCGGTACCGGCGGCACTTCGATGGCCAGATCGCGTGCGCGCGTGTGGCCGACGTCGATGATGGTGCAGCCGGTTCCACGTTCGGCAGTTGGAAAAACCGGCATGGCATCCGAACGCGCGAAAAGATCTTGCGTGACGACAGCAGGTTTCGACACGTCAGCCATAGGCGAGGAAAGTGGCGCGAGCTGTGCGTTGCCGCCCTCCCCTACTAGAAAACGCGCGACATCTTCGATGGGCTTTTGTGTTGCCGACAAACCGATGCGTTGCAACGGCCGCTGACACAACGCTTCGAGCCGCTCCAACGTCAGCGACAGATGCGCGCCGCGTTTGCTCGCCGCCACGGCATGAATTTCGTCCACGATCACGCTGCGCACGCTCTTGAGCATCTCGCGCCCGGAGAGCGAACCCATCAGCACGTACAGCGATTCCGGTGTAGTGACCAAAATATGCGGCGGCGCTTTGCGCATCAGGCTGCGCTCGGCTTGCGGCGTATCGCCGGTGCGCACGGCGGTGCGAATCGGCGCGTCGGGCAGGCCGCATTTTTCAAGCTCGGCGCGAATGCCTTCGAGCGGCGCTTCGAGGTTGATGTGGATGTCGTTCGACAACGCCTTCAATGGCGAGACGTAGACCACGCGTGTTTCGTCGGGCAAGGTGCCGCCGCGCGCGACGCTTTCCTGCACCAATTGATCGATGGCCGCGAGAAACGCGGTGAGCGTTTTACCCGAGCCGGTAGGCGCCGCCACCAGCGTGTGCTGCCCTGCCCTGATCGCCGGCCACGCACCGACCTGCGCGGAGGTTGGCGCGGGAAACGTGGCTTCGAACCACGCGGAAACGGCAGGGTGGAAATCGTGCAAGGGCATGATCGACGGCCCGCGGTCGTGCGGGTGTGGAGAATGGATCATACATAGGGCCGGATAACGGCGCGGCAATGGCGTGGTACTCGATCCTCGCGCCGATTTGTCTCATCGGGTGAGACCGGGTGCCTGCGCGAGAATTTAGGCGGCTCGTTGGCCGAAGTAACGCGCAGGCGGATGGCCGAAACAGCGGCGGAACATGGCAATAAAGGCGCTGGTGCTGGCGTAGCCGAGTCCATCGGCGACCGCCGCCACGGGCAGGCCGTCGGCCAATTGCTCAAGCCCCTTGGTAAGGCGCGCCTGCTGACGCCATTGCGCAAAACTCAATGCGGTTTCCGCCCGAAACAACCGGCTCAGCGTGCGCGCGGACAGGCCTGCCCAGGCGGCCCAATCTTCCAGGCTGCGGTTGTCATGCGGCTGCTCCAGCACTGCCTGGGCAATGCGCAGCAGGCGGCGGTCGATGGGCATCGGCAAATGCAGCGGTTCGTGCGGGGCGTGGCGGATCTCATCCAGCAGCACCGCCATCACCCGTTCCTGGCGCTCGTTGAGTTCGTCGCTCCAGGTCCAGGAGCTGGCGCGATGCACCAGCTCGCGCATCACCGGGTTCACTCCGATCACGCAAGGCGTGCTGGGCAGGCATGGGCTGGTGTCGGGGTGGAGGAACACGCCCCAACCGGTGAGCGGGCCGCTGATACTGACCTTGTGCAGTTCGCCGGGCGGCATCCATCCGGCGCGATGGGGTGGCAACAGCCACGAACCATGGGCGGTATGGACATGCACCAAACCGCTTTCCACACAGAAAAACTGCCCGCGCGCATGGCTGTGCCAGTCGTACTGCTGGGTTTCCTGCTTGTATTCGCTGATCGCTTCGCCCTCGTCCCAGTAGGCGATCACGGCAGGGCCATCCAGGTGCTCGATCAGTTCGTAGAGCTCCTGCTTTGTCCGCTGCATGGCCGAATCTCGACATTATTTGGCCAAATGACGTTATCAGCTTGACCGTCAGTTTGTCTAAGCTTCTTTCTCCCCGACCGATAAGCCGGACCCTCCCGCCGCTGCCGCCGCTCGCGGCTTTCTCATTGACCCAGGGGTTGCCGATGCCCGCGCGCATTGGCCCAGACACATTCCTGGGCGCGATATGTCGGTCACAACACGCCTCATTCGTCCGTCTTTATGAGCGATCCGCTGCACGAAGAAAGGAAAGGCCATGTCCCCGATCCAACTGATATCCGTGAAAACCGACGTATCCAAATCCCCGCTGGAGACTTTTGTCGCCTGTGCCCATCAGATGCTCGATCCCGCCACGCCCGAGGCCGTCCGCCGGGCCATGGAGCCCCGTTTGCTTGCTCAATTGCCGACGTTACGGGCTTTAGGCGTGTTCGATCTGTTCGAACTGCGCGATTCCGCCCTGCGTGCCTGGCTGAACGACGAGCTGGCCGAACTGGTATCCCCGGCCGGGCAATAATTCATTTCTGACCATTTGCTGAAACAATTGATGCGCAATTTATATTTGCCTTGACAAATATACCGGAGGCAATAAAATGCCGGTCCCATGAACACCGGACCGCTCGTTACCCCTACCAGCCAGGAAAGTCTTGGCGTGCTGATCGGCCTCGTCCGCGCGGAACTGGTGCGCGGCATCGAGGCGGAAATCGCCACCAAGGGCCTGGATCTCCGTTTCACCCAGTTCCTGATCCTCAAGCGCCTTGCCATGCTCGGGCCGATGACGGCGACCGAGCTGGCGCGCTCGGTGGAATTGGACGGTGGCGCCATGACGCGCCAACTTGACCAACTGGAGGGTAGGGGATTTCTGCGCCGCTGCCCGCACGAGCAGGATCGGCGCGCGCTACGTATCGAACTCACCGAAACCGGCAGCGCGTTGTGGCAACAACTCACCGGTTGCAACGAGCGCGTGCTGGAAGCGGCGCAGCGTTCGTTGAGCGAGGTTGAGCGAGAGCGTTTGCACGATTACCTGGGGCGCGTGTTGCACGCATTGCGCGAGAACAAATAACGGGCCGCACAGAACGACCCGACCACGCAGGCGATGGACCGCCTGCCATGAATCGAGCACGCGATGTTTCGATTCATCGGAGCCGGATCGGATGCACATTCGATCCGGCGCGTTGCGAAAGGGCAGGAGCGCGCTTTCTCAACAAGCTGATAACTGATTTCAAACTTCGAGATTGAAAGCCATGCGTCTGCACATTCTTGCGGCTGCTGTCGGACTGACGTTCGCCCTCGCCGGTTGCGTGACCAGCGGCGGCCTGCATCCGAACGGAACGCTGACCGATCCGTCGTCGCTCAAGGCCGATCGCAGTCTGGCGAACGTCAACGTGTCCGATGCGGCCTGGCCGAAGGACGATTGGTGGACGGGTCTGGGCGATCCCCAGCTCAATACGCTGATCGCCGAGGCATTGCGCGACAACCCGAGCCTGGCCGAAGCCGACGCGCGTGCGCGCCAGGCGCAAGCCGCCGCCAATGCGGCCGATGCGTCGCGTCAGCCGTCGGCGAGCGTAGGTGGCAGCTTTGCCGAAGCGCGTATTCCCACCTCCATTCCCGCACTCGGAACGGGGCACGTCGGTGCCGCCAAGTATGTCTACGGCAGCTTCAAATGGGATCTGGATTTGTGGGGCGGTCAGCGCGCTGCATGGGAGGCCTCGCTGGGCCAACTGCGCGCCGCAGAAGTGGATGCGCAAGCCGCACGCATCCAATTGTCGACCAATGTCGCACGCGCCTACGTGCAGCTGGGGTATGCGTTTGCGCAACAAGACGTCGCCGGTGCCGAACTGAAGCGCGCCAACGACGCGCGCGATCTCACGCGCCAGCGTGTGTCCGCCGGCATCGACAATCAAATGCAACTCAAGCAGAGCGATTCGGAAGTCGCCAGCGCGGAAGGGCAGAAGGCGCAAGCCGATCGCGCCGTCGATGCGTCGCGTTCGGCGTTGTCGGTGTTGCTGGGTAAGGGGCCGGATCGCGGTCTGGATATCGCGCGCCCGCAATTGCTGCCGCCTGCCGCGCTGAGCGTGCCGGCGAACCTTCCCGTGGAGCTGGTCGGTCATCGCGCCGATCTGGTCGCCGCGCGTTGGAATGTCGAAGCCGCGAGCAAAAACATCAAAGCGGCCAAGACGGAATTCCTGCCGAACGTCAACATCGGCGCGATGGCGGGTTTGATCAATCTAGGCGGCGCCAACCTGTTCTCGCTGCAGAACCGCTTTTACGAAGCGGCGCCTGCGATCAGCCTGCCGATCTTCGACGGCGGCCGCCGTCGCGCGAACTTGAACAGCAAGGATGCGCAGTACGACCTGGCCGTGGCGCATTACAACAAGACGCTGGTGTCGGCCGTCAACGAAGTGTCCGACGACTACGACGCCATCGCTTCGACGCAACAGGAAGTCGCCGCGCAGCAACGGGCGCTCGATGCCGCCAATGATGCGTGGAAGCTGGCCGAGCAACGTTACAAAGCCGGCATCGGCAGCTATCTGGAAGCACTCAGCGTGCGCCAGGAACTGCTCGCCGCCGAACAGCGCATGGCCGCCCTGCAGGCGCAGCAAAGCGACCTCAATGTGCAATTGATTCAGGCGCTCGGCGGCGGCTTCCGTCCGCAAGCCGATGCCGAACAACTCTCTTCCAAATAATCATCCAGCGTTTCCGAGGCAGACATCATGTCCAGTCCGAACCCCAATACCGCCGACACCGCTGTCGTGCAGGCTCCGCCGGCCAACAATCGGCGCGGCATCCTGCTGCGCGTGCTGATGGGCTTGCTTGTACTCGCCGCCATTGGTTGGGCGATCTGGTATTTCATTGTGGGCCGTTGGTACGAAGGCACCGACGACGCTTACGTCAACGGCAACATCGTGCAGATCACACCGCGCATTGCCGGCACGGTCGTCAGCATCGGCGCCGACGATGGCGACCTGGTGAAACAGGGCGATGTGCTGGTGCGTCTGGATAAATCCGACGCCGACGTCGAGCTGCAGCGCGCCAGCGCGAATCTTGCCAACACCGTGCGTCGCGTGCGCGGCTTGTACAGCACGGTAACGGGCGCGCAAGCGCAGGTTGCGGTGGAGAAAGTGGCCTTGCAGAAGGCGCAGGCCGACTACAACCGCCGTCGCGATCTTGCCAAGACCGGCGCGATTTCCAACGAAGAACTCGCGCACGCACGCGAAGCGCTCACCGCCGCCCAGAGCGCGCTGGCAACCTCCGAGCAGCAATTGCAAACCAACAAGGTGCTGGTCGACGACACGGTTGTGGCTTCGCATCCCGACGTGAAAGCCGCTGCCGCCGCGTATCGCGCCGCGTATCTGGACGACGTGCGCACCGTGATGGTTGCGCCGGTGACCGGCTATGTCGCCAAGCGTACCGTGCAGGTCGGTCAGCGCGTGCAGCCGGGCGCCGCGCTAATGGCGGTGGTGCCGCTGCACGAGGTGTGGGTGGATGCCAATTTCAAGGAAACGCAGCTCACCGACATGCGCATCGGACAGCCGGTGGAAATCGTCTCCGACGTCTACGGCAGCTCGGTGAAGTACAAGGGCAAGGTGCAGAGCCTGGGCGTGGGCACGGGCAGTGCGTTTTCGCTGCTGCCGGCGCAAAACGCCACCGGCAACTGGATCAAAATCGTGCAGCGCATTCCGGTGCGTGTGGTGTTTACCGATCCCTCGCAGCTCGATCAGCATCCGCTGCGTATCGGCATGTCGCTGGATACCCGTGTGGATCTGCACAACCAGAACGGCCCGACGCTGTCGCAAACGCCGCGCACCGTACCGCTCTTCAGCACGGACGTGTATCAGAACCAGCTGGCTGCGGCGAACGAGCAGATCGAGCAGATCATCCACGCCAACATGGGCAAGTGAGGCAAGGAATCGGGAATAGGCAAGCGCCGACCGTGAAGCATCCCGCGACTCGTCCGCTTTCCCGTTCCCCGTTCTCCGTTCCCCGGCTCAACGAGCGACATTCATGAACACCCATTTCCGTCCACCCAACTTGGTACTTGCGACCATCGGTTTGTCGCTGGCCACGTTCATGCAGGTGTTGGACACCACCATCGCCAATGTGTCGCTACCCACGATTGCGGGCAATCTGGGTGTGAGCTCGGATCAAAGCACCTGGGTGATTACGTCGTTCGCGGTCAGCAACGCGATCGCGTTGCCGCTCACCGGCTTTCTCACGCGTCGCTACGGCGAGGTGAAGCTGTTCGTCACGGCGACGTTGCTGTTTTCCATTGCGTCGTTGTTGTGCGGTATCGCGCAGAGCATGAGCATGCTGATCTTGTTCCGCACTATTCAAGGTGCGGTGGCAGGGCCCATGTATCCGGTCACGCAGGCGTTGCTGCTGTCGATCTATCCGCCCAACAAGCGACCGATGGCGCTGGCCTTGCTCGCGATGGTGACGGTGGTGGCGCCGATCGCCGGCCCGATCCTCGGCGGTTGGATTACCGACAACTATTCGTGGCCGTGGATTTTCTTCATCAACGTGCCGATCGGTATTTTCGCCAGCATGGTGGTGGCCAACCAGCTGCGCTTGCGCGAAGTGGTAACGCATCGGCCCAAGATCGACTATGTCGGCTTGATCACGCTGGTGATCGGCGTCGGCGCGCTGCAGGTGGTGTTGGACAAAGGCAACGATGACGATTGGTTCAATTCCACCTTCATCGTGATCACCGCCCTTGTTTCGGCGATTGCGATTGTGATCTTCCTGATCTGGGAATTGACCGACAGGGAGCCGATCGTCGATTTGAAGTTGTTCCGTCACCGCAACTTCCGCATGGGCACGATCGCGCTGGTGCTGGCGTATGCCGCGTTCTTTGCGATCGGTCTGCTGGTGCCGCAGTGGCTGCAGATCAACCTCGGCTACACCGCGACATGGGCGGGTTTCGCCACCGCGCCCTTGGGCGTGTTGCCGGTGCTGCTCACCTTTATCGTGGGCAAGTACGCCACGCGCTTCGATCTGCGCTTGCTGACCAGCGGCGCGTTCGTGGTGATGGGCGCGACCTGCTTCCTGCGTTCGGACTTCTATATCGGCATCGATTTCCAGCACGTTGCCTTGGTGCAGTTGCTGCAAGGCCTGGGCGTGGCGTTCTTCTTCATGCCGGTGACGACGATACTGTTGTCGGACCTGCAGCCGCACGAAATCGCCGCGGGCGGCGGCGTGGCGACCTTCCTGCGTACCGTGGGCGCCAGCTTTTCCGCATCGCTCACCACCTTCCTGTGGCAGCGTCGCGGCGTACTGCATCATTCGCAGCTCACCGAACAGATCACGCCGTACAACCCAGACGTGCAACAGGCGATCGGCCAGGCGGGCGATTCGCAATCGGTCATGGCGGTGGTCAATCAGTCGATCACCTTGCAGGGATTGCAGATCTCCTTCAACGAAATCTTTTATGCATTGGGCTGGATCTTCCTGTCGCTGATCGTGGTGATCTGGATGGCCAAACCGCCGTTCGCCGCAAAAGCCGGGGCAGGCGGCGGCGGGCACTGACAACGTTCACGCCATATCCGGATACGACAACGGCCCCGATCGGGGCCGTTGTCGTATGCGTGAACCAAAACGTTGGATCAGAACGCGATACCGACCAGCGCCATCGTCTCGCCGCGGTTGGGTTCGTGAATGCCGGCATTGGAGATATGGCGAACGCCAACGCTCCAATGATCGCCCTGGTAGCCGACGGTGGTGCTGAACTCGTACGCACTGCTCAGTGCTTCCGTGCGCCCGGTATGCACGGTGGGCTGCTCGCTGACGAACAGTCGCCGGTACCACGCGTTGGCTGGACCGTAGTGAATACGAATACCGGCGCTGAGCAGCCCGATGTCGTCGCGGGTGGTGTAGCGGCTGTTGTCGTAGCGTTTGAGATCGCGACCGCCGATCCATCCGGCGGTGATGTCGGGCGACCAGCTGAAGTTGCTGCTGCCGAACTGATGTTCGTCGAAGATCACCTCGCCGAACGCCGCGGGCGTGCTGTAGCTGTCCATGTAGCTGACGCCGCCTTGCAGTTCGAAGCGGGCCGCCATGGCGGGGAGAGTCGGTAAAGCGAACATCAGCACGGTGGCCACGCCGCGTGTGAGGGGATGCATACGCATTCGAGTTACCTGTGGGGTAGGTTATAGTGTTTATGTACTCTCAAGTTTACAAATTATTAAGGCCTACTGCTACCCGGATTTGGGGCATTTCGTGCAACGCAGTGTTGCCCAGTCGTACATAAATGAAAAAGACAGCTTCGCGTAAGCAAACACGCGTGCTGCTCACATCCAAACCATGGTTGTCCCATTGTCGGATCGCCGCTTTATGGAGGCAGTAGCCGCCACATCAAGTAGGGCGAAGGATGCCAGGCGGAATGCTATCCCTGTCCCGTCGTCAGCGTCTTGGACGCTAAGCACTGCGCAATGTCTAAAAATGCATGAACCATCGGATCGTTCGCATCGTTGCGATAGATGGCCCAGACCGCGGTGGCGGCTTCCATATGCGCCACAGGCCGGTAAACCACATTCTCCACCATCATCCGCTGCACCGAGCCCGGCAACACGGCCACGCCGAACCCACCGGAAATAAGGCCGATAATGGTCGGCAACTCGCGCACTTCATAAAGAATGCGCGGGTTGAAGCCGGCCCGCGTGCAAAGCGCGATTACTTCGTCGTACAGCCGCACGCCCAAACTGCGCTGATAGAAAATGAAATCCTCGTTGGCCAGTTCGTCGATCGCGATCGGCCCCTCTTTCGCCGCCAGCGGATTGCTGGAGTGCATGACCACCGTCAACGAATCTTTGAACAGCTCGATGGCTTTGATGCCGCTAGGCAAGGTGTCGGGGCGAATCACGCCGACATCGATAAGCCCTTGCTCCAGCGCGTCGATCTGATGCGAGGTCGCCATTTCGTGAATGACCAGGCGTACGTCGGGCAGGCGTTCGCGAAAGCGCGCCAGCACCCGCGGCACCACCACGGTAAACGGGCCGGACGACATGAGTCCCAGGTGCAATTCGCCCAGTTCGCCGCGCTGCGAACGCGCCACCGATTCGGCCGCACGCTCGGCCTGCGTGAGCAAGGTGCGTGCGCGGGGCAGCAATGCGCTGCCCGCGCTGCTCAGCACGATGCCGCGGCCTTTGCGTTCGAAAAGTTTCGCGCCCAGGCGCTGCTCGAGCGCGTGAATCTGCTGACTGAGCGGGGGCTGCGAAATGCCCAATCGTTCGGCCGCGCGGCCGAAATGCAGTTCGTCGGCCACGGTGACGAAATATTTCAGATGCCGAAGCTCCAGATAATCATTCGTCATGCGTATTGAGCCATTCGCCGTGCTGTATCGATCTTAGCAAGTTGTACAACTAACCTTCACGTCTCACAGATGGCGAGGGCCTTTCCCCGCGGCTCCCGCCCATTGTGATACCCGAAACGTTTGCATTAAGCGGAGCGTGCGATCGCCCACGGCGGCCGCCGTCGACTCCGACACGCCGCATCGATGCATGACGCAGCGTGGTCTGGATGCTCCGCCTCCCCAATCCTGGAGTACATCCACATGGTGAGGATTGTACGGCTTGCGCTGGAGCGGCCTTATACCTTCGTCGTTCTTGCGTTGCTGATCCTGATCGTCGGGCCGCTGGCCGCGTTGCGCACGCCCACGGATATTTTTCCGGACATCAAGATCCCCGTGATTGCCGTGGTGTGGCAGTACACCGGCCTGCCGCCGGATCAGATGGCCGGCCGCATCGCCTCGCCGTTCGAGCGCGTGCTCACCACCACGGTCAACGATGTCGAGCACATCGAAGCCAAGTCGATCGCCGGCTACGGCATCATCAAAATTTTCTTTCAACCGACCGTCAATATCGCGACCGCCAACGCGCAGGTGACGGCGGTGTCGCAGACGTTGCTCAAACAGCTGCCGCCGGGTATCACGCCGCCGTTGATCCTCAACTACAACGCGTCCACCGTGCCGATTCTGCAGCTTGCGCTATCGGGCAAAGGCCTGAGCGAGCAGAACCTGGGCGATCTGGGCCTGAACATTCTGCGCCCTCAGCTCGTGTCGGTGGCCGGTGCGGCGATTCCCTATCCGTACGGCGGCAAGACGCGCCAGGTGCAGATCGACGTCGACTCGGCGGCGCTGCAAGCGCGCGGACTTTCCGCACAAGACGTCGCCAACGCGCTGGCTGCGCAGAATCTGATCGTGCCGGTCGGCACGCAGAAAATCGGCACGTTCGAATACACGTTGAATCTCAACAATTCGCCGTCGGACATCAACGAGCTGGGCAATCTGCCGATCAAGCAGGTGAACGGCACGACGATCTACATTCGCGACGTGGCGCACGTGCGCGACGGTTCGCCGCCCCAAACCAATATCGTGCACGTGGATGGCAACCGTTCCGTGCTGCTCACCATCTTGAAGAATGGTTCGGCCTCCACGCTGGCCATCGTCGCGGGCATCAAGCAGCGCTTGGCCGACAGCAAAGGTTTGTTGCCGGACAACCTCAAGGTGGCGCCGATCGGCGATCAATCGATCTTCGTGCGCGCGGCCATCACCGGCGTGGCGCGCGAGGGCGTGATTGCCGCGGCGCTGACCAGCTTGATGATTCTGCTGTTCCTCGGCAGCTGGCGCTCCACGGTAATCATCGCCGTGTCGATTCCCTTGGCAATTCTGGGCGCCATCGCTTTGCTGTCTGC
>Ga0335072_10015725_pt1 | contig 10732 bp, 8 predicted proteins | sample Lox_Sample_21_FD_206725 | JGI IMG/M metagenome (GOLD analysis project Ga0335072, IMG submission 206725) | Soil microbial communities from Loxahatchee National Wildlife Refuge, Florida, United States - Lox_Sample_2.1 | ecosystem: Environmental > Terrestrial > Soil > Wetlands | place: USA: Florida... | reverse complement strand
AGCCCCGACGGCAAACCCGTCGCCCACGGCTGCGCCCGCGCCGGACCCGGCCCACCCGGCTCACCCGGCACCGGCCGGCGCTCGTGGCTCGCCACCGTCAAGATCACCCCGATCGAAACCGGCGAATGCGAGCACCGCCGCGAATCCGCCGGCTACCAGCCATCAAAAATGCTGCGGCACATCATCAAAACCCGCAGCCGCCGCTGCGGGTTCCCCGGCTGCCGCCGGCCCGCCGTCCAGTGCGACGACGACCACACCGTCCCCTACGACCAGGGCGGACGCACCTGCGAATGCAATCTGCACCCGCTCTGCCGGCGCCACCACCAGGCCAAACAGTCAGCAGGCTGGCACCTCGACCAGCCCGAACCCGGCACCCTGACCTGGACCCTCCCCAGCGGACACCAGTACACCGTCACACCCGAGCCCTACCCCGTGTGACCGCCGGCTCAGACCGAGACCACGACCATTACGGTCTGACCGATCCGGATCTTGTCGCCCTTTCTCAGCAGCTGGTTTGCGTGGATGCGGAGCCCGTTGAGCGAGGTTCCGTTCGTTGAGCCGAGATCCTGGACGTACCACAGGCCCCGGACGAGCCGGAAGCGGGCATGACGGCCGGAAGCGAATTCGTCGGATATGACGAGCTCACCCTGACGGCCGACAGTGAAGTCCGCATCGAAGCTTTTGCGCTGGTCGCCGGTCTGGATGACCAGTGGCCGGCCCGCAGGCGCGTCGGAGACCGTCTTGCCCGATTGCATCGTGACGGCGGACACGGCCACCATCCAGGCCTGCTGTTCCTGTTCGGTGGCGTCTTCCCAGGCGGGGAGGGATTCAGTCTGGGCGCCGCGGTGAGCTTCGTAGGCGGTTTGTGCGAGGTGTTCGAGAGGGCTGCCCACATATCAGATAATGCCAGCCAGAGAGCGGACATCATAGATCAGCGCGAATGCTCCGCAGAGCGGTCTTCATTTCGGCCGCCGTATGGAAGCGGTCTGCATTAGCGGGCGCGCAGGCCTTGACCAGAAACTCGGCGAGGCCGCGGGCGAGATCGGGCCGGACCGTTCTCGGGTCGATGACCTGCTGGTTGAGGATCGGCATCTCATGCGGATACGGGTGGCGGCCGTCACAAAGAAGCTGGTAGAGCAGCACGCCGACCGCGAACAGGTCGGTAGAGACGTCCCAGCGGGCGGCGCCGGCGTCGGGTGGCCGATACGGCGGAGTGCCTGATTGCGTGCGGACGGGGTCCCCGACCCTGGAGGCTATGTTGAAGTCGAGCAGCTTGGCTCCGGTGCGCGTGAGGATCACGTTCTGCGGCTTGATGTCCCGGTGGACCAGCCCTTTGTCTTCCAGTTCCGTCCACTCGCGAGATTCGGCCTCTGGCAGATCGCCTTCATCACGCTGAGCGTCCAGTTCCTCGAGGCGCGCGGAATCAGGATGAAAGGCAATGAGCGCGTCTAGTAGATCGAGCGCAACATCGACGGCCTCCCGATCGCGAAGGCGCCTCTTTCCGGCGACAAACTCGTTCAGCGTCTCGCCGTCGACAAACTCGGTGATGAGATACCAGCCGCCGGCCGACGTCTTGTCGGCCCAGAACACCTTCACCACGTTGGGATGATTGATCCTCCGCAGGGCGCCGATCTCGCGGCGCACCGCCTCGTCCCCGGCGACGCTGTTGAAGAGCTTGAGCGCGCGCACCGCATCCTCAAGGTCATCGCGCACACGGTAGACCTTTGAAAAGCCGCCTTCCCCCAGCAGGTCCAGCACCTCGAAGCGGTCCTCGATAACGTCGCCGACGGCGTAGTCAGCGGCCTTCGCATCAGAGGAGGCACGCGCAGGATCGCTGTGCTCACGAGATGTGGGCCGGCCGATCCGCCGGGTGCCACCGGCTCCAGCCGAGCCCGGCGGCACGTGCTGGATTCCCCCGACGGCGTACACCAGGCACGGATGCAGCACGTACGTTGCAACGTCCGGCGGGAAGTGAAACTGCTCCGCGTCGCCCATCGAGTAGAAGCGGCGCTGCCCGAGTTCGTCGAGGTACCCCAGCAGGCCGTTCTGCCACAGGACCGACGCGAGGTCCGTGGTCTTTTCAAAGTGCAGATCCGCCACTTCCTGCAGAGCCTCGAGATCCGCGCGCGGGAACCGGTCGACGCCGATCATCCGCACGAAGGAGCGAACGTCCTCCTGCACCCCGCTCATGTAAGCCTGCGTGCTCGTGAACAGCTCGGAGTAGTTGTGCAGGGCGGCGTTCTGCGGCATCAGGTCCGACGAGATCTGATTCGCGCACTGCGCGAGCTGCGAGTCGCCGAATCGCTTGGCGCAGCGCTGAACGACCGCCTGGAGAGCCATCGGCGGCACCTCCTCGCGGCCCGCCTGTTTCTGCCGCAGGACTTCCTCGTTGAGGTCATTGCCGAGCGAGATGATGTCGCGCGGGATCAGCCTGGTGTGGCTGAGCAGGTAGTCCTCGATCGTTCCGTCCCCATCGGGTCCTGGCCACTGGCCGTTGACCCCAAGCCAGTCGCGGATCGTGGGGGCGCCGGTGGCCGGGCGCCGCATCAGCAGCGACGGCGGCAGCCGACGCAGCTTTTGCTGGAACAGGTAGAGCAGAGAGCTCTGGTCCCAGCTCAGGACCCGTATGTGCGGCTCGTTGTAATACCGCGGCGCGTGTTCGGATCGGTATACGGACGACATGACGATGTCGCGGATGCACACGACGACGTGCAGCCGGCCGCCGAGCCTGTGGTCCCGAAGCAGCCGCATGACCTGGTGGAACAAGCCCTCCTGGCATTTCAGCCAGTACATCGGCGCGTGGCTGAACTCCTCGTCGACCGCGTCAAGGTAAAAGTAGATCGGCTTGCACTGGCCGATGACCTCACCAAGCAGATCCTCGAGGTCATCCCATGCAGGGTCGTCGAGATACCGCGACAGCTGATGGGCGGTCTGCCGCTGGTTGATGATGTCGCGTACGTGGCTGTAGATCGACCGCGGCCGGCGGAAATCTTCGAGGAGCCGCGCATAGGTCGTCTCAATCTCATGGGCCTGCTCGTCCCGCAACTGCTGCCGCAGCTCGGGACGGCGCAGCAGGTGGGAGACCAGCGACCGCATGATCGCGCGCTCCCAGATCTGCATCCACTTCTCGACCAGGACGCTGTCCGAGAACCACTGGCATGCCTTCACGATGACTTCGGTCTTCGGCAGGCTCTGCTGCGGCACGTCGGCGTACACAGAGTCCTGGTGGGCCTGAAAGTCCTGAAGGCGCCGCAGGTAAACCGTCTTTCCGGCGCCGAGCTTCCCCACAATGACGCGCACCATGGAGTCATTTGCGCGTGTCGCGAGGCTGCCATAGGCCGGATCGCCGCCGAAATCGACGAACTCGCTGATCAGATCCTCGATGTCGGCTCGTGATCCGTCCGGATTCCCAAACGGCCCAACAGGGTCGAGCCGACGTCGTCTGCTGGCCATTTTCTCCCTCAATCGGGATCGTAGTCCCCTACGGGGAGTAATAGCAGTCTCATGGCAGCTGATCCAGATACTGATCTGGCCTAGGTGTCGCGCGTCGCGTACGCCACGAACGCGGCGGCGAGTCCGAGCGCGGAGACCGTGGTTAGCGCGGCGGGGAGCCCGAACTGCCCGGCCAGGAACCCGATGAGCGGCGGGCCGAGCAGGAAGCCCGTGTAGCCCATCGTCGAGGCCATGGCCACGCCGCCGGATCCGGCGAGCAGCCCGGCCCGCGTCATCGCCGCCGGGAACAGGTTGGCCAGCCCGAGCCCGGTCGCGGCGAAGCCCAGCAGCGCCAGCCACACGACCGGGGCGAGCGCGGCGGCGAGCATGCCAGCGCACGCGGTCAGCCCGCCCAGCACCAGCACCCGGGTACGGCCGAGCCGCTCGAGCAGCGTGATCCCGGACAGCCGCCCGCCGGCCTCGGCGAGCGCGAACGCCGCGTACGCGGCCGCGGCGAGCCCGGCGCCGGTGCCCAGGTTCTGCTGCAGGTGCAGCGCGCCCCAGTCGCCGATCGCGCCCTCACCGTAGGCGGCGCACAGCGCGATCACCCCGAACAGACCCACGGCCCGCGCGGTGTTCAGCGCACCCCGCCAGGCCCGTGGTTGCCCGCGCACGGCGGCCGGCGCTGCCGCGGGGTCCGGCGCCGGGACGGCCCGGGACAGCAGCGCCCGCCCACCGATCGCGGTAAAGACCAGGCCCGCCAGCGCGATCAGCAGGAGATGCCGGACCGGGGACAGGTGCGGGGCGAGCAGGCCGCCGAGGCCGGCGCCGACCAGGCCGCCGAAGCTCCAGGCCGCGTGAAACCCCGGCATCACCGGGCGGCGCATTGCGGCGACCACGTCCACGGCCACGCTGTTCATCGCGACGTTGAGGCACCCGTACGCGGCCCCGAACACCAGCAGCGCCAGCCCGAGCGTGACCGCGGAGTGCGCGAGCGGCGGGAGCAGCAGCGCGCCGCACAGTAAGGCGCCGGACGCAACCGTCAGCTGCCGACTGCCGAACTTCCGGCACAGCGCGCCGGCGACGAGCATCGTGGCGACTGCCCCGGCCGACATGCCGAGCAGCGCGAGGCCAAGCGCCGCCGGCGACGCGCCGGTCTGCTGCTTGACGGCCGGCACCCGGACCGCCCAGGAGGCATAGACGAAGCCGTCCAGCGCGAAGAACCCGGTCAGCGCGATCCGCAGGCCGACACTCACCGGACGCTGTATTTTGTTTAGTACCTGCACAAAATCAAACCTACGCAGATGTGACGGATGGTTACAAGGCCTGAACGGGGACGCCCCCTCCTTGGCCCCGCGCTGTCGCTGATTCACGCGGGCCGCGCGCCCACCCGGTCGGCGCTCACCGCCGGCCTGGGCGTCACGCGCGCCACGGCGGGTGCGGTGGCAGCCGAACTGCAGGCCTTCGGGCTGATACGGGTGGATGCCGCGGCCGGCGGCCCCGCCGACACGCCCGGCCGACCGTCGCACCGGCTGACCGTCGACCCACGCGGCCCGGTCGCCGTGGCCGCGCAGATTCATCCCGACGGGTTCGCTGTCGCGCTCGTCGGGCTCGGCGGGCATCTCATCGACCAGATGGCCACGACGCGTAACGTTCCGTCTGATGACCCGGAGCGGACGGCGTCGCAGGTCGCGTCCGCCGCGACCCGGCTGCTGCGGCGAACCGGGCGCAGGTGTGTCGGCGCGGGCCTGGCGGTGCCCTCGGCGGTGGCCCAGCCCGACGGCACGGCGGTGAGCCCGCTCTACGTCGACTGGCCGACCGGAACACCCATCCGCGACATCTTTGCCCGGCAGGTCGCACGGGCGGGGATCACCGGCCCGGGCGGCTCGGCCCTCGCGTGCTGGGCGGACAACGACATCAACCTGGCCGCGCTCGCCGAGCACCGGCACGGCGCCGGAGGGGGTGCGGGCCACCTGCTGGTCGTGGCCACCGGGCACCGCGGGGTCGGCGGGGCGCTCGTCGTCGGCGGGGCGCTCTACACCGGCAGCACCGGGCTCGGCATGGAGGCGGGGCACGTCAGCGTCGACCAGGCGGGCCGCCGGTGCCCGTGCGGCAGCCGCGGCTGCCTCAACGTCGAGACCGACGCGCTCAGCTTCATGGACGCCGCCGGGCGCGTGCCCAGCCTGGAGACGACGGTGCTGGAGCAGGCGACAGAGATCCTGCGCCACCAGTACGCCGGTGACCCCGAGGTGCGCGCCGCCTCGGCCTGGCTCATCGAGCGCCTCGGCCTGGGCCTGGCCGGCCTGGTCAACGTGCTGAACCCGGACCGGATACTTCTCGGCGGCTTGCACCGCCACCTGCTGGAGGCGGATCCAGCCCGGTTGCGGGCGGCGGTCGGCGAGCTCAGCCCGTGGGGCCGCGGCGCTGGCGTGCCGCTGCTGGCGTGCGCGCTGGACGACGGCAGCCTCATCGGGGCCGGGGAACTTGCCTGGCAGCCCGTCCTGGACAACCCGGCCGTGCTGGGCGCCGGCTAGCGAGCGGGATACCGTCGCCGTATGCGGATCGACGTCGAGGCCGAGGACCCGTCGGAGTCGGCCAGCATCGACCTGATCAGGGAACTGTAAGGGTCAGTCGCCGGCCTCGATGAGAGTGGCCGGCACGCCGCCGAGGTCGGAGTACAGGCCGGCGGCCGTGCACGCGGCCGTCGCCCCGCACGACACGCTGCTCAGGATGTTCTGGGCGGCGCTGCTGGGATCAGGAGTGGCCGGAATGGTCCAGGTGGTCCCGTCCCACACCTCGGCAAGCGTCTGGGGCTCGCCGAAGTTCGGCGGGGTGCCGGAGGCATACTGACCGACGGCGGTGCACGAACCCACGGACGTGCAGGACACCGAGGCCAGGGAGCCGCTCTGGGAATTCGCTGGGTCGGCCGCGGACTGAATCGTCCACGACGTGCCGTTCCACGCCTCGGCGAGCGGAACCGGCTCGTCGTTCGTGCCGAGCGCCTGGCCGACCGCCTCGCATGCGCTGACCGCGGTGCACGAGACCGCGTTGAAGCTGTTGCTTGCCGGGCCTGGCGTGGCCTGAATCGTCCAGGACATGCCGTTCCACGCCGCCGCGTTCCCGCCAGACGGGTCATAGCCCACCGCCTCGCAGAAGCTGGCCGAGAGGCACGAAACGGAGCTGAGATTGGAGAATCCGGGCACGCTGGAGCCGACGCCCCACGAGGACCCGTTCCAGATGTCCACATCGTCGGTGCCTCCCGCCACCATGCAGAAGTCCGCGGTGGCGCAGCTCACCTCCTGTGTCTGAACGTCTGCCCCCGGGATTGCCTGGACTGTCCACGACGTTCCGTTCCACAGCGCCGCCTCGGGCCCGCTCGGGCCTGACCCGACGGCCTGGCAGAAGCTGGCCGAGACACACGACACGCTGTAAAGGTCGTTGTCGGCGGCCCCGCTCTGGCCCTTCAGGTTTGGGGTGGCCGTTATCCGCCACGATGTTCCGTTCCAGATCTCGGCCAGGTTTACTCCATTGCCTGCGCTGTTCCCATGCCCGCCGACGGCCGCGCAGAAGCTGGCCGTAAAGCAGGACACGCCGGTCAGCTCGTTCGTGGTGGCCCCGGCAGGGGCGGCAGCATGCTGCAGCGCCCAACTGGTTCCGTTCCAGGACTCCGCGAGCGCCTTCGGCGCGTTGTCCGTCACCTGGATCTCGGAATAGCCATCCGCCTCACAAGATTGCGCTGAGGCGCAGGACACGGCGTTCAGATTGACCCACATGACCCCGGAAGGGTTCGGGCTGGACTGCGCGGTCCACGCCTTGCCGTTCCACACCGCCGCCACGCCGGCGTCGTCGTCCCCGCCGGCGTTCTCATCGCCAACCAGTTCGCAGAACCTGGCCGACGAGCAGGACACCCCATTCAGGGCCGCCGCGCTCAGCGAACTCGGCACGGTCTGCGCGCTCCACTGCGACCCGTTCCAGTCGTAGGCCGCGGTGGTGCCGACGGCCTCGCAGAACCTCGCCGAGGTGCACGACACCGAGGCCACCGAGACCGCGTCGGACGGCACGGTCTGCAAGGCCCACGAGGTGCCGTTCCACTGCTCCGCGACCTCGGGCCCGGGGTTGCCAGCGTTTCCGCCGCCCCAGGCCTCGCAGAACCTGGCCGACGTGCACGACACGGCCGTGAACGCGGCTGTGGTGGTCAGGCTGGGCGTGGCCTGGATCGTCCACGAGGTCCCGTTCCAGGCCGCGGCGAGCGGGTCGGTCTGGCCGTCGGATTCGTCGAAGTACGAGCCCACCGCCTCGCAGAACATGGCCGACGTGCAGGACACCTGGGCAAGCCCCGCTCCATCCGAGTTGGCCGGGACCGGGAAGGACTGCATCGTCCACTCGCTGCCGTTCCACGTTTCGGCGATGCTGACGCTGGCGAACGGCTGTTGGTAATCCCCCACCGCTTCGCAGAAGTCGCTGGTCGGGCACGACACCCCCAGCAATTCCGGCACGGAGGCGGCCGAGTCGCCCGGTGGGTTGGGTGTCGGCTGCCTCTCCCAGGATGAGCCGTCCCACCTCTCGGCCAGGGTCACGGTGATCCCGGACGCGTTGAGGTCTTTTCCCGCCGCGGTGCACGCGGACGGCGACGAGCATGAGACGGACTCCAGCTGCCCGCCGGTCAGGGTCGCGTTCGGCGATTTCTGAACCGCCCAGGTCGCGCCGGCGGCATGTGCGACGGCGCCGCCCCCAAAGATCGTTAATGCGCCTAGCGCGGCCGCCAGGATGCCGGTGCCGACGCCGACTCGTGCCCCACGCAAAGAACATCCATGCATCGCAGGCCTCCCGCTCCATCGCGGGGCGCTCGAAAGCTGCCCACCGTTCCACCCTGGGCACAATCTACAGCTTCTTATGGCAATTTGGACAGACCCGGTGATGAGTCCCGAAGAGGCCGTGCGCGCGTTCTTCGATTGCTACACCCACGGCCACCCGGAGGATTCCGACACGGTCGTCGCGCCCGACTACATGGACTACGGTCACACGCCTCCGGGGCGCGGGCCCGCTGGCGCGCGCGACGACTACGAGCACGCGATCAAGCTGGCCGGCGGGCTGATCAGCTACGAGATCGACGCGCTGGTCACCGACGCCGACGTGGTGGCGGCCGCCTGGACGGGCACGCTGCCCAACGGCTCACAGATGCGGGGCCTGAGCGTCTACCGGGTCTCCGGCGGGCTGATCAGCTCGACCCGGCACGCGCTCATCGGGGACATGCCCGCCTTCTGATCGCGGCGCCCGCTTCGGGTAGCGCTCGCGCAGCCGCGCCGCTGCGCGGGGATGGACGTTGGCGAGGGACAGGTCGCCGGCGTAGTGGGCCAGCACCCTCGGGTCCATGACGCGCCGCCACAGCGGGGTAACGAGCGCGGCGACCACCATCGTGGCGTACCCGGCGGGCAGCTGCGGGGACTCGTCGAAGCTGCGCAAGGCCTGGTAGCGGCGCAGCGGGTTGGCGTGATGGTCGCTGTGCCGCTGCAGCTGGAACAGGAAGATGTTGGTGACGACCCGGTCGCTGTTCCAGCTGTGCCGGGCAGTGACCTTCTCGTACCGGGCGGCGGTCGTGCGCTGCCGGGCCAGGCCGTAGTGCTCCAGGTAGTTCACGGCCTCGAGCAGGGAGAACCCGACGACGCCCTGCAGGATCAGGAACGGGATCGTCCGCGGGCCGAACGCCGCGACCAGGCACGCCGCGAGCACGGCGGTCATCGCCCACGCGTTCAGGATGTGGTTATGCCAGGTCCACGGGGAGCGCGAGCGGATGCGGAACCGGCGGGTCTCCAGCCGCCACGCTGACCGCAGGCTGCCGAGAACCGTGCGCGGCCAGAACTCCCAGAAGCTCTCCCCGATCCGCGCGCTGGCCGGGTCCTCGGGCGTGGCGACGCGGACGTGATGGCCGCGGTTGTGCTCCACGTAGAAGTGCCCGTAGCCGGTCGGCGCCAGGGCGATCTTGGAGAGCCACCGCTCGGCGGCTTCCCGCTTATGCCCAAGTTCGTGCGCCGTGTTGATCGCGATGCCGTTGACGATGCCGACCGTGAGCACCAGCCCCGCCATGGCGACCACGCCGAGGCCGCCGTGAGCCCAGACGCCGCAGCACAGCACCAGCGCGGCGTACTGCGCGGGCAGGTAAAGGTAGGTGAGCCAGCGGTAGTACGGGATCTGCTGCAGCCGCTCGGCGATCTCCTCCGGAGGGTTGGTCCGGTCGTCGCCCCGGACCATGTCCAGGACCGGGACCAGGCCGAACACCGCAACCGGGGTGATCCACCAGGCCCAGGCGGCGCCGCCGGTTGCGTGCCAGACCGCGAAGCCCGTGAAGGGCAGCGTCGGCACGAGGAGAGCGAGGGGCCAGGCGTACTTGTGGGGGTCGCGCCAGGCGACGGTGGTGAGCGGCTTGTCCACGTCAGCCTCCGGTCAGCGTGGTGGACACAACCATCCCAGATGCCCAGCTACTTTACAAAGATTAGATATTGTAAAGTAGCGTCAGAGTTAGACTCCATGCCTGATGGCCAGTCCGCCGGGGTACCGCGACGTCGCGCGCCAGCGCCTGCGCGACGCGATCATCGACGCGGCGCGGGAGCTGACGATCGTCCACGGCTGGGACAGCGTGCGCATGGCGCAGGTCGCCGCGAAGACCGGGGTGAGCCGGCAGACCGTTTACAACGAGTTCGCCACCAAGGCCGGGCTGGCCGAGGCGCTTGCGCAGCGGGAGGCCGGGCGGTTCATCGCCGGCGTGCGCGCCAGCCTGTTCGCGCACGGCGACGACGTGCGGGCCGGTGCGTACGCCGCGATCCTGTACGTGCTCCGGGACGCGGCGGGTGATCCGCTCATCAAATCCATCCTGGCGGGCACGCGCGACGGTCCCGACGCCCTGCTGCCGTTCCTGACCACCCGGGCGCAGGTGGTGCTGACCGCGGCCACCGCTGTCCTGCACGAGTGGGCGCTCGAGCACCTGCCGGGGATCGGCGCCGAGCAGCGGGCGTTCGCGGCGGAGTCGATCGTGCGGCTCGTGGTCAGTCACATGGTGCTGCCGACCGCCCCCGCTGAGCGCACCGCCGAACGCCTGGCCGATGCCATCGCCCGGGCCGCCCTTGCGGCCGAGCCGCACGCCACCGCGTCGCCGGTCACGAGCAGGAGACCGTGATGCCGGGCGCGGTAGCTGCGCTGTTGGTGGCCGTGAAGCCGACCGTGACCGCCGCTCCAGGGGCCACGCTGCCGTCATAGGAGGCGTTGCTGACCGTGACCGCCGCGCCGGACTGGGTGGCGTTGCCGT
>Ga0335072_10015723_pt1 | contig 10733 bp, 10 predicted proteins | sample Lox_Sample_21_FD_206725 | JGI IMG/M metagenome (GOLD analysis project Ga0335072, IMG submission 206725) | Soil microbial communities from Loxahatchee National Wildlife Refuge, Florida, United States - Lox_Sample_2.1 | ecosystem: Environmental > Terrestrial > Soil > Wetlands | place: USA... | reverse complement strand
CTTTCTTTCGGCATGGCGGGTGGCCATGCTGTGCTGACTGCCCTCCCCGGTGAAGTCCTCTGGGGCGGAAGCCCCTTTTTCCCTGTTCGAATCGGCACGAGTGAGCGTGTCCTGCTACAAAGGCCGCTCGGGCGGTTATGTTCGCTCGAGTGTGCGGGTCATTTTTTCGCGGAGGAGCTCGAGGGTGCGCCGCAGGTGACTTTTCACGGTGGCGACGGGCATCGAGAGCGCTTCCGCAATCTCTTCCGGGGTACATTCTTCCTGGTAACGGAGCACGATGACTGTGCGCGGTGTCACGGGAAGCGAGGCCACCAGTTGCCGGAGCTGGCGGCTGAGGAGCGGATCGCCCGGCGTGGCGTCGATGGCCAGCTCGGGCAGGTTGGGGTCCCGGAGGTCACGATCACGGATAGCAAGATCACGAAAGTCAGCGGGATCGGTTGCGATCTCGGGCCGCCGGTCGCGCTGGCGGATCCGATCGATGGAACGGTGCGCGGTGACGCGACGAAGCCAGTGGAGGATGTGGGCGTCCGATTCGAGGCCGTCGAGTCTGGCGTAGAGCTCCAGAAACACATCCTGCGCGGTCTCTTCGGCGAGGAAGCGGTCGCCCAGGATGCGGAGAGCGATGCTGAAGACCATGGACTGGTGCTGCAGCACGAGGGTGCGGAAGGACTGCTCAGAGACTGTCAGGAATCTGCGGCCCTCCTGAACCTCACTTGTGTATACGCCCGCCGCAGGGCGGGAGGACGCATAAATTTGCGGGGCCGGGCCAGCGGTTATCGGGGGATGGGTACCTTTGGGTACTGAGATTGGGGGATGGGGTGGCGTGATGAGTAACGGTCTCGAGGATTCGGCTGCCGGCGCCATTGCCGGACGGCTGAGCTTAACCGCAGGTCTTTCAACTCGCTGTCTTCAGATTTGCTGCGCTAAGTACGCGCGCAGCGAATTTAGATAGCTCCATCACGATGGCATTTCTTTTTTGGGGGGAAGAGGGCATTTTGAGTAGCTCATGCCCTGTTTCAGGGGATCGAAGCAGGGTACAGGGTATAGGGTCCAGGGGCGCACCCTGGCCCTTCTTATGGCGTGGCGGGGCGGGGGTGGGAGGCTGTGCTGCCTTCCGTCATTCCCAGGACCCACTTGATGGCTTCGAAATACATTTTGCGGATGTCGGGATCCTGCCAGGATTCTTCGGTGTGGCCGAGGGTGGAGTAGAAGACGCGGCCGTTGCCGTACATCTTCGACCAGGCGACGGCGAAGTCGTGGTCGGTGCGGTGAATGCGCGGGTTGTCGGCGTAGTTGAGCTTCGTGGGATCGAGGCTGAGCAGGACGTTGACCTTGTCGCGCGACCAGTCTTTGGGCTGGTAGATCTCGTCGTACTTCACGAACTCATGCGGGAAGTGGCGGACGGCGGGGAAGCTGGGGTCTTCGTTGATGATGGGCGCTTCGAAGGTGAACCAGGGGTGCTGATCGAACCAGCCGCCGATCATCTCGCCGTATTCGGGCCAGGTGTAGTTGGTGTCGAGGGCGGCGTGGATGCCGACGAAGCCTTTGCCGTCGTCATGGATGAAGGACATCATGTCTTTCTTCTGGGAGTCGTCCATGTCGAGCTCGCCGGTGGTGCTGGCGAAGACGAGGGCGTCAAAGTAGTTCAGGTTTTTTGCGTTGCGACCCAGATCCTTTTTGGTGAGGAGCTCGGTATCGGTGCGGATCTCGGTGTCCCACAGGCCGGATTGCTGGCCCATTTCAGCGACAGCGACCATGGCGTCGGTGATGGAGTCGTGCTCGAAGCCTTTGGTTTCTCCGATGACGAGGACGTGTTTGATGTGGATGGTTTTGGCGTGGGGCGCGGGCGGAGTGGCGGTGCCGGTTTGTGCCGGGGCGGCGGCGGCGGCGAGGCTCAGAGTGGCGGCTGCGAGAATGATGGCGAGCTTGCGCATGGTTGTCTCCTGGAACGGATGCGGAGCGGGTTCGCGGTCCGGAGCAAGTGTAGTGGAAAGTTTTTGAGCCGGCTTCGGATGAAGCGCTTCACGGCGGTGGGAACTGGGTCGGACGCTTTGCGTCCTACTTTTTTGATTGGGTTCGGTGGGGGGATCGCGCAGCTTTCACGCTTTGGATTGGGTCGGACGCTTTGCGTCCGAAGCCCCTTGCTTCGCTTCGGGGGGTGCTTCGCTGCGCGCCGGTGCAGCGCAATTCCCGCTGGATGGGGTTGTGGCGGCGCTTCTCTCAGCATGACTTTTATTTTTTTGATTGGGTTTAGTGGGGCCTGAGAGTGCGGGCTTTCACGCTTTGGATTGGGTCGGCCGCTTTGCGTCCGAAGCCCCTTGCTTTGCTTCGGGGGGTGCTTCGCTGCGCGCCGGTGCAGTGCAACTCCCGCTGGATGGGGTTGTGGCGGCGCTTCTCTCAGCATGACTTTTGGCGGGGAAGTTTTTCGAAGCTGGTTGGTTTGATGGACATCTAAATGAGGAATTCAGTTTTAACTCTCGAACGGAGAAGGTACGCATGACCAACGAAGAGCTGTTCGGCGCCGCCGTGGTGCAGTCGTGGAAGCAGATCACCGGGCGTTTCGACAAAGCGATGGCGGAACTGAGCGATGAGCAACTGCAGAAGCAGGTAGCTCCGGGGAAGAACCGGCTGTTTTATTTGCTGGGGCACCTGACGGCGGTGAACGACCGGCTGTTTCCACTGCTCGGCGTGGGCGAGCGGATGTATGCGGGGCTGGATGAGGCGTTCATTACGAATCCCGACGGCAAGGTGGCATCGCCGGTTTCGGCGGCGGAGCTGCGGAAGGCGTGGAGCGCCGTGCATGCGAAGCTCACCGCGGTGCTGGAGGGGTTCACAGCGGAAGAGTGGCTGCAGAAGCATACGGCGGTTTCCGATGAGGATTTTGCGAAGGATCCTTCACGGAACCGGCTGGCGGTGGTGCTGAGCAGGACGAATCATTTGTCGTTTCACTCGGGGCAGGCGGTGCTGGCGAAATAGCGGGCTGGCATCAAGGCTCGTCGGCAAAGAAAAACGGGAGCGCTGCGTGGATTGCGGCGCTCCCGTTTTTTGTGTCGGCAGTTTCTGTCTATCGGTGGTGGCTGTCGGCGTCGGCGCCTGCGAAGGGCCAGGTGAGCCAGGGGGTAAACGTGACATTCGATCCCTGGATGGTGGAGCAGCGCTTGCCGGTTGGACCAGCGGAGCAATTCCACCAGTTCTCGGTGGCGTCGACGGGCGCGGCGCCGAGGTTATCGATTCCGATGCCGGTGGAGAAGTTATTGAAGTGGACATTGAGCTGTCCGGCCGGGGCGGTGAAGCCGATGTCGATGGCTTCGCGCTCGAAGGTGTTCTGAGCGATGACGGTGCCGGTGATGGCGCCGGCACTGAAGACGTTGATGCCGGTGGGCCCCGGTGTGGGAGCACCGGGATTATCGGGACCATTCCCGGAGAAATCGTTGCCGATGATCTGGTTGTCGTTGAAGTTGACGGGGGGCGCCATGGGAGGCGCGGCATGGTTGTGCATGGCGACGCCGGTGGCTCCGTTGTTCCAGATAATGTTGTGGATCACGACATTGCCGGTGTTGGTTGTGCCTGGCGATGGCGCAAAGATGCCGACGCCTGCGCCCGCCGCCTGGGTTCCGTTGCCGATGGAGGCGTTATTGGAGATGGTGTTGTACCAGACGCCGAAGGAGAGCGCCGTCGCGGTCGGAATGATGGCGGTGGCCGGTCCATGGGACGCGAGGGTGATGCCGCAGTCGTCGACGTTGTCGTGGACGTAGTTCTCGCTGATGAGGTTGTGATCGGTGGGCCCGGTTTCGTCGCTGACGAGGATGCCGCCGGCGTTGTGGGCGACCTCATTGCCGAGGATGGTGGAGTGATCGACGGCCATGAGGTGGACGCCTTCGCCGCAGTCGGCTGCTTCGTTGGTCTCGAAGGAGGTGGGAATGCCGGGGCAGGTGCCGCCGCTGACGTCGAGGGAGCGGTCGTTCTCCATCACCTCATTGCCGGTGATGGTGACGTTGGTGGCATTCGTGAGCAGGATGCCTTCGTAGTTGGCATTGCGGACTTTGAAGCCGGAGATGACGACGTTCTTAACTCCGGGATTGGGGGCAGCGCTCATGCCGTCGACCCAGATTCCGTTGGAGAGGTTGGTGGCGTCGATGACGGCCGCAAGCGGGGTGAGGGATATCAGGGAGAGAGACTGCTTAATGGTGACCTGCTCGTTATAGATGCCGGGCCAGACCTGAATGACGTCACCGGGCGCGGCAGCGGAGACGGCTGCGCCGATGGTGGACTTGCAGCCGTGCTTGCCGTCGGGGGTGACGCAGAGGGTGGCGGCGGAAGCTGCCGTGGCCATGGCCGTGATGGCGACGACGGCTGCGCCAGCGCAGAGCATGCGGAAGGGATGCGGAGCGATTCTGCAGATTGAGCGTGGGTTCATAAGGATCTCCTCAGGTTCTGGAGCCGATTGCATTGGGGTATTGGGGAGATACCCGGGGATGGATCGAACGCGGGTGATGCTACGCCTGGGTTGGAGCGGGTGTAAACAGGATTTCGTGAAGGTTGGGGAGATTTTTGTGGGTGGCGGGGCGGGAGTTTTTCGGACTGCGGGTGGCGCTGCGCGCCGGGTGGTTTTGCTTCTCGCTGGACGCTTTGGTTGCGGCGCTTCTCTCAGAATGACCGGACCTGGTTAGATATCGCGGCGGTGGTGGATTTTGCCTTCTTTCATGACGAGGAGGAGGTTTTTGTCGGGGTGGGCCAGGACGGTGATGTCGTCGAGGGGATTGCCCTGGACGACCAGGAGGTCGGCGATGGCTCCGGGGGCGAGGATGCCTAACTTGCCTTCCATGCCGCAGAGCTGGGCACCGACGGTGGTGGCGCTGGCGAGGATGGCGCGCGCTGAGAGGACGCGGGCGCGGATGGCGAATTCTTCGTTCTGGCGGATGTGGGTGGGGCCGAGGAGGTCGGTGCCGAAGGCCATGGTGACACCCGCGTCGTCGAGGATGGAAAGGCTTTCGAGGCCGGATTTGCGGACGTTTTCGATTTTTGCGATGGAGGCAGGAGGGAGGCCGAGTGCCGGGCCGTCCTGGGCGAGGGCTTCGTAGGTGACGAGGGTGGGGACGGCGACGGCTTCGGCCTGGGCTGCGAGGCGGGCGGCCGGCTCGTCGATGTTGTTGCAGTGTTCGAGGGAGTGGACGCCGCATTCGATTGCCCGGGTGATGCCTTCGGCGGTGTAGACGTGGGCGGCGACGTAGGTTTTCGCGTCGAGGGCTTCTTCGACGATGGCGTTCATTTCGGCTAAGGAGTAGCCGAGCCAGTGGATGGGGTCGGTGGGACTGGCGACTCCTCCATTGCCCATGACTTTGATAAAGGATGCGCCTTCGCGGAGCTGCTGGCGGCAGGCGAGGCGGACCTCGTCGATGCCGTCGGCGATGCGGCCGAGGGCTCCGGGATTCGCGGACCAGCGGTTGGGGTCGTGGGTGTCGTGGCGGGGACGAGCGTCGGAGTGGCCTCCCGTTTTCGAGAGGGCTTTGCCACAGGTGACGAGGCGGGGGCCGGGGGTGAGTCCTTCAGCGATGGCATCGGCGAGAGAGGGATGGGCGCCGCCGGTGTCGCGGACGGTGGTAAAGCCGCGCTCGAGCATGCCTTTGAGGATGGGGACGGCGCGCAGGATGGCGGTGGCGGCGGGGAGCTGCGCGTTGAGGGCGAGATTCATCATGGAGGCCATGACGTGGACGTGCGCGTCGATGAGGCCGGGGATGACGGTGCGGCCGCGGAGGTCGATGACCTGGCGCTCCTGACCACGGAGCGGCGACGAAGAAGCGGCGTTGAGGTCGCGGATGAGGCCGTCTTCGATGAGGAGGTTGCCCTCGCGGGGCTCGGGGGCGACGGCGTCGACGAGGGTGGCGTTCTGCAGGAGGATCTGCATGGACAAAATGGTACTGCGAAGCGGCTGGGGCTGACTGGACATGGCGCGGCTTTGCGGGGCGGAGTGACCGAAGTGCAGTCGTGGGGCGGATGGCTGAAAAAGAGACATCCGGCAGGTGAACGCGGACAGGGGATATGCCGATGGAGCGAGGAAGATGCCGGGAGAAACTGTCGTAACCAATCATGGGGAGCCCCGGCGTGTGTGGCATGAAATCCACGATCGAACTTTCGATGATTGTGAAGAACGGCGGCGCGGCTCTGGCACGGTGCCTCGAGAGCGCGCGGCCCTTCGTGGATCGGATTCTGATCGGGGACACGGGGTCGACGGATGAGACGCAGGAGATAGCGCGGCGGTTCGGGGCCGAGGTGATCTCTATCCCATGGGAGCAGGATTTTGCGAAAGCAAGAAACCAGGTGCTGGAGCAGGCGCAGTGCGACTGGATTCTGGTGCTGGATGCCGATGAAATGCTCGATGGGTGGAGCGGGCGGCGGATTCGGGAGCTGACGCAGGGGCCGCTGCCGGAGGTAGGGGCTTTCGAAAACTGGCGCTGGAATTATGTGCGCGACCCGAATATGCGGCTGGGAGAACGGCTGCCGCGGAAGAATCCCGGGGTGCTGGAGGCGGCGCTGCCGTATCCGGCGTATGTGCTGATGCCGGCGACGCGAGTGTTTCGGCGGCAGGAGGGGCTGTATTACGAGGGCTGCGTGCACGAGACGCTTATGGGGCGGCTGGAAGCCCTGGGACTGAAAGCGGCGAGTGCGGATTTTGTGGTGCATCACTTCGGCTTTGCCGAAGATGCCGAGCCGGTGAGGGAAAAGAAAAACGAAGCGTATCAGGAGATGGGCAAAAAGAAGCTGGCAGATCAGCCGGCCGATGCGCAGACGCTGTTTGACCTGGGACTGGGCGAGCTGGAGCATTTTCGCCGGCCGAAGGAGGCTCTGGGGTACTTCGAACGGGCGTACGAGGCGGACGACAGCTACGCGCCGGCATGGCTGTTTGCCGGAGTTTGCCTGATCCGGCTGGGACGGCTGGACGATGCGATGGACCGGCTGGAGCGGGCGGGGCGGCTGGGACTGCGGAGCGGCGTGTACTACCAGGCGCTGGGCGACGCACATTTCCATGCAGAGCGGTTTGCCGAGGCGCGAGCTGCGTACACAGAAGTGGAGCGGATGGGCGAGGCTTCGCCGGCGAGCCGAGCGAAACTGGGCGCGGCGGAAGTGCGGCTGGGCGAAGTGGAGCGCGGGATTTGCCGCATGCGCGAGGCGGTGGAAAGCGATCCGCAGTTTGGGGAACTCTACGACATTCTCGCCGCGGGTGCTCTGTTGGGCGGGAGAGTAGAGCTGGCAGCGCAAACGGCGGAGGCTCGGCTAACGGTGGGCAAACCGGGTGCGTTTCATTTCCAGCTGGCTGCGGCGCTGCGGGCGCAGCTGGGCGATGCAGTGGGAGCACGGGCAATTCTGGAGCGTGGGCGCGCGGTGGTTTAGCGCGGCCCTCGGCAGGAAGCCGGATTCAGCGGCTCGCTCGCGTTCAGGGCTGAGTTTGGGGCTTCGTAGATTACCAAAGGTCTACCACCTCTTTGCGAGTGCGGGCGCTCGCCGGGCCATGTATATTTCGTGCAGAGACAGGGGGCATTATGCCTTCAATCACCAAAGGATTCAATGCCTTATGCAGTAGATTTTGCGGAAGTATCCCGACACTGAAGCGTCCTTCTTCATGGCGGCGGGTTGTGTTGGCGGCTTCGGCTGCGGTGGAGCTGTTGATTCTGCTGGCTGCTCTGTCGAAGCAGGCCTATGGCTACGTCGATCCTGGAGCGGGTTTGCTCGCGGTGCAGGTGGGCGGATCGATGGTGGCGGGAATTCTGTTTTTTGCGCGCGCACAACTGCGCAGGCTGCTGCGCATTCGGCCCGTTGAACACAAACAGGACGAGACCGCGGAACGCACCGGTCCCCCGAGCCGGTGATGGCGGCCAGCCTCCGCAAGCAGGAGGCGGCGAAGGCCGCGGACGTGCCGCGTCCGGAAAAGCTGTCGGGCGATGTTCCGCCTGCCTTTCCCGCATCGGGATGGGGACAGCAGTGGCTGGAGGGAGCGGGCGCGGCGATTCTGCTGGGGCCGGGACTGGTCTGGAATGTGCTCTCCCCCTCGAACCTTTACACCTACCATCACCTGCTTCCTTTGCACACGGTGACACGAGCGGTGGCGGCGGATCTGATCCTGCTGTCGGTGGCGGGGATGTTCGCGGTTCGGTTTCTTGAAAAAGCAAGCGGAGATCTGGAGCGCAGGGCCGACGGGAGCCGCCGCAGGGCAGTGGACCTGATTTGGGCGGTGTGGCTGGGGCTGTTGGCCGGGCGCGGCATGCAGGGACTGCTGGTAGCGGAGTTCGTGAGCTGGGATCAGGTCTCGGCGTCCAGGGCGTCTCTGCTGGTGGCGGGGGGCCTGATGGTGGTGGCCGCGGTTTCCGCTTCGCGATACAGGCGGATCGTTCGCGGTCTGCGCTATGGGGTTTTGCTGCTGGGACTCTCGATGCTATGGATCGTTCCGACGCTGGCCGTGCGGAGCTACCGGCCGCAGGCCTACGACATCACGCAATTTTCGAAGGTGTTGCCGGCACCTCCTGCGGGACATCGGCGCATTGTCTGGCTATTGTTCGACGGACTCTCGTACGACCAGGTTTTCGATCACCGGTGGCCGGGGCTGGCACTGCCGAATTTCGATCGGCTGCACGCGCAGAGCGTGACGTTTTCCGGGATGAGGCCGGACGGAAGTTACACGGAAGACGTGGTGCCTTCGCTGTTGCTGGGGAAGCGGATTGTGGAAGTCCACGGAACCGCAGACGGAGGGATGCTGTACCGGTCTGCGAGGCAGGGGGCGTGGCAGCGCTTCGATGGATCCGCCTCTTTATTTGCGGACGCGGAGCGGGAAGGCTGGACGACGGGGCTGATCGGGATCTTCAATCCGTATTGCCGGCTGCTGCGGAATCAGCTGGATTCCTGCTGGATGGATCTGCCTCCGGCAGCCTACGGGATGTCGCGGGACAAGAGCACGCCGGCGAACCTTGCGGCGCTGTCGTCGGAACTCTGGGACAATCCGTTTCCAATTTCTGCGGACAAGCGGCGGTCTGAGGCGACGCCGCTGAGCGAGATCGCGGCGGTGGACGTGGCGGATCGACTGATCGCGGATACGCGCGTCAACTTTTGCTTCGTGCATCTGGGCGTGCCGCATCCGCCAGGGCATTACGACCGGAAGACGGGGCGGCTGCTTACGGGCGGCAGTTATATCGACAACCTTGCGCTGGCGGACCGGCTTCTGGGGCGGCTCCTGGCGGATGTGGCCAAAACGGAGGCGGCGGAGCGGACAACGGTGGTGGTTTCTTCCGATCACAGCTGGCGGGTTTGGATGTGGCGGAATGCCTTCGGGTGGACACGCGAGGATGAGGCGGCCTCAGGAGACGGGCGCGGCTTCGATCCGCGGCCTACGCTGCTGGTGCGGTTTCCTGGGGAGACGAGCAGCTTTGTGGTCCGCCACCCCGTCCCACTGCTGGCGATGCACGATCTGCTGGAGGGCACGCTGGGAGGAGAGATTGCGGACGCGCAACAGTTGCAGGACTGGGCGGCGCGGCAGTAGCGGCGGTTCGGTTCCCGGTCGCTGTTGGTTGTCCGCTTTGCGACCGAAGCCCCTTGCGGCCAGGTCAGTTGGTGGTGGGGCGCGGTTTGCTTCAGGGGGTTCTTCGCTTCGCGCCGGGTGCTTTCTCTTCACGCTGGATGCTTTTGTTGCGGCGCTTTGCTCAGAATGACTTTTGCTGGTTGACGCTGCGCCGGTTAGTCGCGGTAGTTCGCTACGACGCGGCTGACCTTTCCGTCCGGGGCGAGTTCCATGAACTCGGCGCACTTCTCTCCGTTGTGGTTGATGTAGCAGACGACGACGCTCGCGAGGCCGCGCATTTCTTCGATGAAGCGAAAGTTGAGCTGGGGGTGGGCGTCGAGTCCTCGCTGGAAGTAGCCGCGGAGGGCTTCTTTTCCCTCGACTCTTCCGGAGGGTTCGTGGAGGACCCTGATGGCAACGGGCGAGGTGAGGATGACGTTGTCGGCGTAGAGAGCGAGGATGGCTTCGAGGTCGTGGGAGTTCCACGTATCGATCCAGCGATGGGCAAATTCCCGGGCCTCAGCCTCGGTGAGCATAGGGCACGCTCCTGGAACCGGGGGAGGATCCTATTCTCCGCAGGATAACTCCGTTCGCGGCGGGGTGACGAGGCGGGTGCGGGACCGCGCATCTCACGGACTGTTCATACGAGGGGGAGCCGAACCGGCCTAACCTACCCAGATGCGTCGCGTGATGATGTTTTTGAATCCGCTGCTGATCCACAACGAGAAGCGCCGCGCGCAGGTGGAGGAGATTGCGGCGCTGCTGAGCAAACACGGCAGCGACGTCAATATTGAGGAGACGCTGTCGGCGCACTCGGCGGGGCAGCAGGCGCGGGATGCGGTGACGGCGGGGTTCGACACGTTCCTGGTGTGCGGCGGAGATGGGACGGTCTTCCAGGTGGTGCAGGGGCTGGCCGGATCCGATGCGGCGCTGGGTGTGTTGCCGTTCGGGACGGGCAACGTGATCGCGCAGAATCTGAAGATGCCGCGGCATCCGCTGCGCGCGGCGGAGATGCTGTTGCGGGCCGAGCCACGAGTGGTAAAGCTGGCGGAGATCACGCTGAGTCCGGTGGGACATCGGAAGATGCAGACCTGGTACTTCATGATTGCGGCAGGCATGGGCGTGCATGCGGCGCTGATGAACCTGGCGCCGACCGGGCAGGGCAAGCGGCGGGGCGGGCGGCTGGCGT
>Ga0335072_10015722_pt1 | contig 10733 bp, 8 predicted proteins | sample Lox_Sample_21_FD_206725 | JGI IMG/M metagenome (GOLD analysis project Ga0335072, IMG submission 206725) | Soil microbial communities from Loxahatchee National Wildlife Refuge, Florida, United States - Lox_Sample_2.1 | ecosystem: Environmental > Terrestrial > Soil > Wetlands | place: USA: Florida... | reverse complement strand
CTGAAGTCAAGTGCCGACGGCGATGCCGAAGTTCTACCCAAGTTTGGTGCGGCGCCCGCCATTATTGCTGTCGGACCAGGGAAGTTACATGGGGGTTACTGGTACGGGTGGGTTTTGCTGCGGCTGTTCCCCTTGAATTATGTCGAATGATTCCCCACTCCAAGCTTTTCTCTGGCACGGACCGGGGACCGTTATCCTTCCAATTCACGTGGTTTTGTTATGGTGCCCAGCGCTCCAACTTCGTCAATGCACCCGTGCCAGGTCCATGGCAAATTCTGGCGATACTTTCTGCGGCCCACACCGTTTGAGCTCCATCGCCAATCAATCATTGTTGTAAGAGCACTTCCCCGACAACGGTGCACCACCCCCCCCCTCTCGGCTGCATCCCCAAAACACTCCCATAGCGTTCGTTGCAAGCCTTGTTAATGATACTGACCAGTCGAACCTCATGCGGGAGCCTCGTGATCCACATGAGCAGCAATCTCTTACAACTCCCATCCAACTATATCCATGCTTGGATGCTCTCTTCCCTGCCAAAGCACAGCACGACGGTCTCTTAGATCTAGGAGTAAGGCGTCACGCTTTTGAACCATCTAGGTCTCCCCACCTGCCACGGGAGTTTACTCAATGAGATATCGGAGAACAATATCCGCGTCTGTTGAAACACGCCACAATGCACTGCGATTCTCTCCGGAGCTCCAATGGTGGGTAAAGGCGTTACACGACCCTTGAGCAGAGACGCCCCTTTTACGAGTAAATCTGTGACTTTGAAGGTCGCCAATTTGTTCCCAAAAATCTTATCACCGAATTTTGCGACACATTATTCTCCCCATCAAAGTCTATCGTTCTCTCAAGAGCCGTTTTGGCCATCTGCTCGTGTTTTCTAACTATCTATCGCCGCTTTTGAAAAGACTAGCCGACGCATTCTGAAGGTCTTTTGCTGTTTTCAGAAAAGGCTTCCTGAAAGCATCCGAGCCCCAGCTGGTTTCTGAAAGGCTTCACCGGCCTTCTGAACGTCCATTACGGGCTTTTTTAAGGCCCCCTTTGCCTTTCAAAGACCCCCTACACTTTTCTCGGACCTCCTTACCGATTACTCCAGTATCATTCCCCTCCACTTTTCTTTTCTTCTTTCTTTCTTTCTTTCTTTCTTCCTTCCTTCTTTCTTTCCTTTTGGTTTTTGAAACGCCTGTTGTCATTATCATTATGGTGGCGCAAGGGTATTTTCTTATTCCTATATTCTGTCCCGCGGCATCGAGGCCTGACTAGCTCCCAATCTACGTCGACACCCAAACCACTGCTCTGCAGGGCGAATGAACTAGCTAAGTATAAGGCAGACGCGAGAGGAAGAATTCACAACACCCCTATGTAAAAGCTACTCCTCCCTCACTCTATTCGCTTTTGATGAAAATACGAGGAGGGGGACGTGCTCTTCACCAAACTCACTACATGACAAGCTGCTACTCCTTTTCGTCTAAATCGCAGCCCCCCTCGGAGCCCCTTCATTTGCCCCTACACCTTCACATCGCCTACAGCATCTCCACTTCAATTTCGCCACCAGCACACACACTTCAACGGCCCGTGCCTCTCTCTAGGCAGAGTCTCCAGGCAGAGCCTCCAGGCCTTGCTACACGCGCCATTCACTCATCTCCCAAACTTCCATCACAGACAAATTGTATGCTCAGATGTAACAAATTACCTCACAGCCGGGATTTGGCCCGGGAGCAGCGATTGTCAATTGTCAGAATCCAAGCACCAACGTTCATTTTTGATATCAGCACTTCTTCGGCACAACCAACAGCCATGGAGGTAGGAGATGGGCCGGGTTGCAATTTGACATCCGTGCTTGTATTGTTCAGGACGAATAGCTCCAGTTCTTCTAGCTGCATGAAAAGAAAGAAAAAGGTGTGACTGCAAGGGCTTGGTCAACGTTTCAGCCTTGCCTCTAATTATACAGCACTTTGGGTAATGTACAATGGCCTGAGAAAGGTGGTGGGACAAGTTGCCCTGTATCCTTCCCCCACCGAGTTACTAATTTTAGTGCCAGACAATTGCGGCAAAGGACTCGCAGGTGACATACAGTTCACTCAGAGCTCACCGTGGTCATACCCGCTGACTACTTCCTCTGTCGCCGGACCAGCTGATGGTGGACGGAAGAACCCCTGTCTGATCTGATGCCAGGCGATATCGAATCTCGCGCCCATAAGCCATGCTGCACCCAACTGCATTCATGTCGTCAGTGCAAAAGGCTCGGAAAGACTAGATGGAAAAAGAACGTACCATGGTCAAGCTCAGGACGAAAAGAATACCGAACGCCGCTAGCATCAAGTAAAACACATCGCTGCTTGCTTCAGCCGCAACGGCCTCCTTCTTCTCCCTCTCTGCGATTTCCTTCGCCGTCTGCTGGCTCTTCTGCCGCGCGATTGCGGCCTCAGGTGTCTGTGACGGGAAGACGGACTCGATGAACTGCTCGATCTTCCCGCACGCAATGCTGATTTTCAGGAAGTTCGGGTCCTTTGGCTTGTTCTTCTTGCGAATCGCCCGAACGTGCCTCTTGAAGACTTCGCAGACGAGCTGGAGATTCTGTGTCGACTCCACCATCAGCTGGCAAGCATGGCCCTTTGTAATCTTCACGTTGCGTTCGAAGATCTTGGGATTGCGAAAGCAGAGTTCCAGCGTTGCAATGGCCATTGATTGCGGGATTGCGGCAAAGTTGAAAATGCTTTGTTCTCTTAGGCCGGCGAGATAGAAGAGACACTCGTCAGCATGATACAGCGCATTGAGCACCATCTCCGAGCTGCAATTCAGTGCTGCCTCACGGTGTTCTGGCTTGAAAAGATCATCCCAGCTCTCAACATGTTTGGACCAGATTTCCTTTGGCCAGAACTTGCGTCCGTCGTCGGTATCCTCTTTCACGTCACGGATGATGTTGGTCTTCTGTAGGAATAATCCCATTGATTCAGAGAGGTGTGGTTGGTCCAGAAGCGCCGCATTGCCGAATTTGCTTTCAACAAACAGTCTCGTCAGACCCTCGCCGACCAGACCAGCAACGTAGTGGCAGTAAAGATCATATGCTTTGATCGTGTCCACACCGACCTCATTGAACTCTGCATTGAGACAATAGTCAGCCATGCCGTTTCCCATTTTGTCAGTTATGTCTTTGATAATGACGCGGTACTCGGGCTTGATCTTCTTGAACTCCTCGACAACATAATTGAAGTTTAGCAACAGATCCCTATCCTTTTCTTCCGGCCGGTTGCCATCATACGTCCAGCCATCCTGTTCAAGGACGTCTTTGAAGCCCCTGAGCACCGGCTCTTTCGTTTTCGCGGGTATTGAAGTGTCATCTTCGACCGTGTCAAGACCTCGAAGGACTAGATAGAAAAGGCAGATAGGTAGGAGCAATTCAGGGTGCAGCTCTTGTATCACAGCGCTGAAGCTGCGGCTAGTTTTATTCAGGTAGTCGAAACATATCTTCGCGGACGCAGATTCTTTAGTCTCGTCTCGCTCATGCACCGCATCATGCCATACTTTCCTAAGTAGTATCTATATGTTAGCAGTAGACACTACCAGGAACTTTCTACTTACCATTGTATTATGGAGCGTAATTCGTCAGGGTGAACCAGGTAATAGAGAATGTCTGACGTAGATGGCATTGTGCTAGAAATGCGCAGAGAGCGCCGGAACAATATATTGGGATCTCAAGTACGATATGAGCAAAACTTCAATAGCACAGAAGGAGTGTGAAGTGAAAGGAACGTGTCTTGAGGAATTGATTGCTTTTATGGCCTGACTTGCCCAGTGTCTGGTGGCGCGTTCCGGAGGTATTCAGTGCGCTGCTCCGCAATTGGAGGGCGTGCAGCTACCCAAGGATCTCTGGCCAAGCCTTTTTTCAGTTGCTGAAAGGTCCGCCGATATCATGGTTCAGCCAGCAGCCCTAACGCAGTTGCCTTGGATTTGTCTAGAATTTTCACTGCCACAATCTGACACATGCGCGGCCTCCCGGGACGAGTGACACTAGACGTCCCGGTCTAGATGATTAAAACGGTGGCTTGCGACGACAGATAATATCCATCATTACCCACATATCCTTCTGCCTTCGCATCTCTTGCCGGCACGCATCCTACTCGAAAACGCACGACTCATCTCACCATGGTGGTCGACACCTCTTATTACGACGCTCTAGGCGTCTCAACGAATGCATCAGAGCTTGAAATCAAGAAGGCGTATCGCAAGCTCGCCATCACCACACATCCAGGTCTGCAGCTAACTTACTCATCTCCTCAACATGTGCTAACTACGAGTAGATAAGAACCCAGGAGACGAGACAGCCCATGCTCGCTTTCAATCCATAGGGGAGGCTTATCAAGTCCTCTCGAACAACGAACTTCGAGCATCATATGACAAGTTTGGCAAGGAGCATGCCATGCCCAAGGCTGGCTTCGAGGACGCTGCGGAGTTTTTTAGCGCGATCTTTGGTGGCGATGCCTTCGTTGATCTTATTGGGGAATTGAGCTTAATGAAGGACTTGACCCACACGATGGATGTCACAATGGAACAGATGGAGGAAGAACAGCTGGCTGCAAATGCAGAGGAGAAGCTAAACATACAGTCTGACAAAGAAAACGAGGCCATGGCTGGGTCGAGGACAGAGTCACCTGCATTCTCTGCTCCGCCACCGCCTTCATACGCCCATGCCTCTGCAGCAGAGGAGGCGTCCACTCCACCACACCTACCACCGCGCCCAGAAGAGAGATCTTCAGGTACGAGCACGCCTCGAAGAAATCTTGGCCAGCAGGCTATTATGGATAGGTCGGAGGAAGACGCACGAATGGCTGCTGCTGGTTTGACGGCAGAGGAGAAGGAGTTGCGAAAGAAGGAAAAGAAGAAAGGCGGCCTGACCAAGGAGCAGCAAGAAAAGCTAGAAGCATATGAGCGAGAGCGAAGAAAAGCGCGCGAGGAGCGAGTGGATACCTTGTCCAAAAAGCTCATTTCCAGAATCAGCATCTGGACCGAGACAGACAAGCGCCCAGATGTCACGAAAGCGTTTGAAGAGAAGTTGAAACTAGAAGTGGAAAACCTGAAGATGGAGTCCTTTGGCGTTGAGATCCTACATGCAATTGGAACAACGTATCTGCAGAAAGCAACGTCATTTCTAAAGTCGCAGAAGTTCCTCGGCATCTCAGGCTTTTTCTCTCGCCTGAAGGACAAGGGAACGAACGCGAAAGAGATCTGGACCACCATCTCAACAGCTATCGACGCACAATTGACCATGGAAGAGATGGCCAAGATGGAAGAAAAGGGAGGCCAGGATTGGACTGATGAGAAGAAGGCCGAGTATGAGAGAATGGTGACCGGGAAGATTGTGGCAGCAGCTTGGCGAGGAAGCAAGTTCGAGATCCAGGGTGTGTTACGTGATGTGTGCGACAGAGTCTTGAACGACAAGTCGGTGAAGCTTGAGAAGCGAGTAGACCGTGCACATGCACTTGTGCTGGTGGGTACAATCTACCAGAAGGTCAGCTACCTCCCCATAATTTCGTTTATGTCCATCCTACTAATGTGAGCAGGCTGAACGAGATCCTGACGAAGGAGAGTACATGGCCTTTGAGCAGTTGATGGCCGAGTCTCTCAAAAAGAAAGACAAGAAGGAGGACAAGAAAGATAAGCATGGTCACAGCAAAGATAAAGCTGCCGCATCAGACCCGGGTAAATCGAACTCGGAGACGAATCCTGAGTCATGATGCGTCAAAGACTCTCATAACTCAACTGGGCGCTTCTTCCTCAATTGCTCCATTCCTAGTCTTTTTCAGTGATGGTTGGTTCGCGAACAAGATCTACTTTTGTGTGAAATCGCAGCTTGGATTTGTAGATCTTAGATGGGCGATTCCCACTATAGAGGGAGTGCTCTTTCGCATAATGAGCGAGCGAGGGAGGATGGCTTAATGGTCAATGTCCTTATAGACCAATGCCAAGTTCTTTCTAGGTCTCGTCTTTTCGTGGGTTGTTCTCTAAACTCCACCACCCTTCCAGCTTTCCCCAGGGGGGGATCATGGAATCTGCGCCGAGAGTCTGCCATAGTGCCCTTAACGCCCTCAATTGAAATCAAGCCCTCCAACCCCCATCCACCCCAGAAGCAAGTTGATACATGAAACCCGATAATTGTCGGGAACTAGTCCGGCTGCAGGACTTCCGGCTCGTGCTCTATCATCCTCTCTGGTTCGCTGTCCAGCTGACTCAAGGCATTCGCCCATAATTCAGCGTCCTCCTGTATATTCATCGTTGTGCTGGGACTCAGTAACCCTTTACTAGACTCACCCATTTGATCCAGAGTTCCAACTTCATCTTCCTCGTCGTCTCTACTCAAGACTCTCCCGCCTAGCTTCACGTCGCTAACCTTGACTTGATACTGGAGCGCCTTGTTCCCTTCATTGATCAAGTCTTCCGTCCAGCCCAGACACTTTTTGATGCTTTGACTCATCTTCTGTGAGTCGATTAGCAGTTGCTGGTGCTTGCTTAGGTCGAGCATGAGTCTTTTCTCATCCTTTGCGCGGTGGCGGGCATCATCGTCTGCTCTGGATGATTGAGAGAGGGCCGTTGATGAATCGTCTTCGAAGGATGAGTCTACGTCGTCATCGGATTCATCTGAGTCACCAGAGTCCTGGTCGCTCATCTCTTCTAGGTCTGATAACTTGCCTGTTCCATCGTCTTTTTCTGTGAGTATACTTAGTTGTGATTGTCCAGACATTGATCGTAACGAGTCGGTCGCGATGGAGAATCTGCCTGATCGGGAGAGCCGGCGAAATCTACGGAGCTCGGCGGACTGCTTCCGCATCTCACGCTCCAGAGTCTTATTGATGGCAAGCAGAGATGAGTTGCTGATCTCGAGATCCAGCACCTTCCGCTCCCGCCTTGCGTTTGCAGCAAGCTCATTCATCTTCTGGAGCTGCTCTGCTGGTGGCTGGGGCCGGGGCCCGGATTTGGTCGGACTTTGAAGAGGAGATGCATGCGCAACCGCCTGCCCGGTATCTAACGTTAGCGATGACGGTACTGTGTCCGTTGACACTATGCTTGTAGAATTAGATGTAGACAGTTCTGGCGAGGTTGGCGATGTCATCGACGGGGCGAGATGTTGTGTGGGCATTCCTTTTGGACTGACGAGCCCCATGGGCCTTTTAATGGGTGTTTCATCAGGTGTCCTGGGTTTGATGACTGGCGATATCTGAGCTGACGTCGTGCTTGCGGACTTTTGGTGGCCAACCTTCCGGAGCACTGAAGTGATACCGCTTAGACTAGCCCGCCGCGGAATGGATCCTTGCTGTTTCGCTGACGGAATTGGATTCTCATGGCGGACAACCCTTGCAGGATTTGAAACAGTCTTGCTCCGTGGTGAACTCGATGTTGCCGGCGCACTTGTACAACTTGACTCCTTCAGCGGAGAGGGAGGTCGCTGAACTAGTTTCCCATTCCTTTGGACCTCTGGCGATGGGAATCGCGGAGAATGTGTAGACGGCGATGTGGGCTTCCCGGCTGTACCAGGCCTCACAGCAGGTGCTTGACCACTCTGGTGCTCATTCGCGTAGAAGAATTTATTCGCATCGTCCGGCTTCATGATATCCCGCGACATTGGGCGAGGCGATTCTGGATCGCGAGATATTGGGGCAGCTTCATTTGCATAGAAGAACGTGGCTGCTCTCGCTCCTGGTTTCGGCCTTTCGTCTGCGCCATGAGAAGATACAGCGGATTTCGCGTCATCGGCATGGAAAAACGGCGTCGTTGGAGTCAGGCCGGCTGGTCCGTCAACGCTTCCGGAGCTATTTCGATTTGACAAAGGGCCTTTGGGGACATTCGAGGCCCCTGTAGACGTCAGAGAAGCAGGAGCATGCAACCCTACGCTCGAAATGCCCAGCCCAGCGGTCACTTCTTTCGGTCGATCTCTTTCAACCACTGATTTTGGCCGCGGGCTTTGTGTGAAGTTATTGCCATCTGGCGTTGAGGGAGACTCTGTACCAATTCGAGACTTCCGCGCCAGTGATCGTGGTGTGATATTGCCGCCGATGGTTGGGGTCGATTGCCCGTCGGCATTTCGCTTGCTTGCCGCAAGCTCGGTATGTATGCTTCGTTTTGCCAGGAGACTCGGAGATGCATTGCTGGAACCGAAGACTTTGGGCGTCAAGGGACTCTTGGTCTGTCGGAAAGCCGAACTGAGATTAGGGGTCAGAGGTTTGGCGGAATTGCCATTGTTATGCTTCTCGATGGGCATGCTTCGTTTCGAAGGCTTTCCTGCGACTCGAGGCAGCGCCTGCAGCTCGCGCATCACGACATGGTTTGGAGGGAGTCGTCGATGAAATGGTCATTGCGAGCAATCGATTTACGCTAAAGCACATTTCATTCCTGGCGGAATGCTGGTCTCGCCCAATGCATGATGCTCATGTTGACCACAATTGTTTTGGGCCTAAACGCTAGTTAGCTCGGCGTCATGTGCGGGCGCGACTCCCCGCGTTCACGCAAGCGCGCCAGCATTTGTTGCTCTCACTTACCTCAATCAGCAATGAAACTACGAACGAGAGCAGTGTCATGACCACCGCCGATGAACTGAACAAAGTCCAAGACCATTCAGTAGAACCGACAGGTCACGATGACGCCAGGCAGACGAACAGCGAGGGAGTCGCGCATGAACCCCCACAACACGCCTCACAGCATCATTCCCTGAAGCACTCCCTACTCGGACCATCACTGACGAAGGCTGGCCAAGATACTGTTGACCAGAAGAAGGTCTCCGAAATCATATATGAGGCATCAAAAGGTTCGAAGTTCTTCAACAGAGAAGAGACCAGGGACAAGAATCTCACCATTAAAATCGACCGCATCTTGAAGCTCAAAGCTCAATTAGAGAAGCTCGATCTTAGGTCAGATCTTCGTCGCGCAGACGAGTACATCGCTTCCCTCGAATTGACCCGGGACTTGTCGCAAATAGTGGTTCACGTCGACTGCGATGCTTTCTACGCTGCAGTCGAAGAGATCGATCGACCAGAACTTCGGGATGTGCCGTTTGCGGTCGGCCTGGGCGTGTTGACAACATGCAACTACCACGCCCGCAAGTTTGGCTGTCGTAGTGCTATGGCAGGCTTCGTCGCAAAGAAGCTTTGCCCTGAGTTGATCTGCCTACCCCTGAACTTTGCTAAGTACACAGCCAAGGCGAAGGAAGTTCGTGCCATCTTAGCAGAATACGATCCGCGCTTCGAGAGCGCAAGTTTGGACGAGGCGTACATGAACATCACAGAGTACTGCACCAAGAACGACATGGATCCCGAGGCCGCGGTTGGGCAAATGCGAAGAGAGATTCACGAAAAATGTGGTATCACTGTGTCGGCAGGAATTGCTGCAAACGCCAAGGTCGCAAAGATTTGCTCGAACAAAAACAAGCCGAACGGTCAGTTCAGGGTTCCTAACGACCGCGCTGCTATCATGTCGTTTATGAATACACTCCCTGTCCGAAAAGTTAATGGTGTGGGCCGAGTTTTCGAGCGTGAGCTGGACGCTGTCGGCGTCAGGACTTGCGGTGAAATCCATGCACAGCGAGCCTACCTGACGAGAATGTTTGGGGAGAAGGCATTTCAATTTCTAATGCAGACCTACCTCGGGATGGGACGCACAGAGGTGCGACCAGCGGACGAATATGAACGAAAAAGTGTCGGCACTGAAAGCACCTTCAGAGACATAAGCAATAGGGCGGAACTTCGGGAGAAGTTGAGGCACACAGCCGAGGAATTGGAGAAAGATATGGCGAGAGTAGGGGTGAAAGGTCGAACGCTGGTGTTGAAGATAAAGCTCCATACATATGAAGTTTTTACCAGACAGGTCGCACCACCAAAAGCAATCTGTCTTGCAGACGATTTATACAACTACTCATTACCTATGCTTGCGAAGTATGAGAAGGAGATCCCGAATATGAAGCTTCGGCTTATGGGACTGCGATGTACGCATCTTGTTAGTACTGAAAAGTATTCAGGGGACTTCTTTGGTCCCCGTTCTTCAAGTCACTTGAAACGCCGGGAGGATTCCAATAGCGGAGATGGTGAGTGGGAGATTTGGCCTGATGCCGAGTTCGAGGATGCTGCTCGACAAGAACGCCAGGATGAGATTGATGAGATGGAACGTCTCTCACAAGAACATGAGGGTGCGCAGTCGATAACAGCGGGTCCTGACTTTCACGAGCCATTTGGTCGCTACAAATATGGCAGCCTGCCAAACAGTCCTGCTAAGGCGACGGAAGCACCCAAAGAACAAATGCAGTTCTGGGACTGCCCTATTTGTTCCCTTCCTCAACTAGCCAACGATAAGGCGTTCAACGACCATATCGATATCTGTTTGTCTCGACAGACTATTAAAGATGCTGTAGCTGATACTGCCGTCTCCGGAGGAGGGAAATTTGAAGCAGAGATAACCAGCCGCCCAAGATCGGCGGCTGGAAAAAGGAAAGCAGCCGTTGAGAGTGGCGATGACAGACGACAGAAGCGATTGTTTTTTGCGTGATGAACTGGTTAGACTTAGCTACGCAGCGAGTGGTGTCCTTAACGTTAGATCATGTACAAAACAATATGTGCTTCCGGGATTCCCAAAGATGGTGTATTTCCTACGTGGTCGTGGCTGAGGATAAGGGCATATGAAATTCCGCGCATTTCGGGCTAAATCAACAAACGGCCGCCCCCCAATGGCCTGACTACAATGTCAGACAC
>Ga0335072_10015721_pt1 | contig 10733 bp, 11 predicted proteins | sample Lox_Sample_21_FD_206725 | JGI IMG/M metagenome (GOLD analysis project Ga0335072, IMG submission 206725) | Soil microbial communities from Loxahatchee National Wildlife Refuge, Florida, United States - Lox_Sample_2.1 | ecosystem: Environmental > Terrestrial > Soil > Wetlands | place: USA... | reverse complement strand
CGGTACAGCCTCAAAGCGTTCGCTGGCGTTTTCGTGAGAGCACAGCCTGGCTTGCTGGGCTTCCGCTGTGACGGGCGCCATCGCCGCCTCCGCACGTTCGAAGCGTGTCTGCGCTCACGTTATGCGCGGGCGGTGTTACCGCCTTGTCGCGGAAAGCGCCACCCCTGGTGGGTGATGCGCGCTAGCCAGCGCGGGCGCTGGAATGTGGGCGTTACGCAGGCCTGAGACCAGGAGGTTCCCGTGCAGGGCAACGCCACAGAAACGCCCGTCCTTGACACGCTCACCGACATGATCGGCGCGTCGATCGACCACAACACGCTATCCCCGCGGGAGCTCATGCTCGCGCGGCTAGCCGCACTCATCGCGGTGGAGGCGCCGGCCGCCTCCTACCTGTTCAGCGCCAAGCCCGCCGCGGACGTGGGGATCACCGCGGAGGATGTCCAAGGCGTCATGATCGGGGTCGCCCCGGTAGTGGGCGCGCCGCGCGTGGTCGCCGCCAGCGGGAACATCATGCGGGCGCTCGGCTTCGCGATCGCGGTGACCGAGCCCGAGCTGGCCGGCAACGCTGGCGGGACGGCGTAGCTGAGCTGCCCGCCGGTCACGTGGACCCGAGAGGGCTGGCCTGCCTTTCGGGGAGGTAGCCAAGGGCCTGGGCGCGCAGGACGGCGCTGACGCGATCGTGGGTGCCGAGTTTGCGATACACGCTCTCGGTGTGCCTGCACACCGTGTGCCTGGAGATTCCCAGGCGACGTGCGATGGCCTCAGCGATCATTCCGTCCGCCATCAGATGGAGTACCGCGAGTTCGCGGAGCGTAAGAGGCACGCCCGCGCCGGATGAGCAGGATCCGTCGTGATCGGGAGCGAGGCGGTCGCGCAGCGCGTAGAGCGCTTCGAGGACGGGCTGCACCTGGGATGCCAGGGACAGGTCCTCGACGGTGAAGTCCTTACCGCCGCGCATCAAGGCGATGGCGCAGATCGCCTGCGGTGTGATGGCCAGCGGGATCGTGAGCAAGTGGGACATCCCGCTGCCGGCGTATGCCGTGGGCACCCATTGCGGGCGGTCGGGAATATCGCTGAGGCGCAGCGCAGTCAGCTGCCGCGAACCCTGGTAAGCCTGCACCAGCGGATGGGTGACCGCATACTGGTGGAACTCACCCGGGCCGAACGGAATCGGCTCCGGTGAGTCGGCCCAGGTACGGGTGGCCCTCCCTTGGAGGTCTATCAGCGCGACGCCGGCGAACTCGGCATGCAGCAGGTCGCGCAGCAGGCCAGTGGTGGTCCTATCAGGGAAATCCGGGCTCGCGCACCGAAGTGCCTCAGCCACCAGTCCCAGCACGCGAGAGCAGTCCCCGGCCCGCAGCGAAGTCATAACCAGACTCCCTCGTTTCCGCCCGCACGCGCTAGCGGTAACACACGATTGCATAGACGTCAATAGGACGTTCCCCCACTTGGCCCGGGCCCGGCGGTATTTGTAGCGTCTCATTCAGCAACCGCCTCGCAGGCCTGTGTGTGAGGAGGCCCCGATGCCTTTCGTGCCCGGATTCTTGCCCTCGGACAATGCGCCGCTCTTTACCAATGACGGACCGGCTACCCCATGGCCGCCGGGAACGTTGCTGACGATATCGATCCCTATGCTGCCCACTGTCAGCCTCGACGCCACTCAGTTCGGCCTATGTGGCGGCATGTCATTCCTCACTCGCGACATCTTCGAGGCCGAGACGACGCAGCTGCGCGGCACAAGCTGCACCAAGATCCCGGTCGCACTAGCCAATTACCTGGTGAGCCGCCTGGTGCAGAGTTTCGACGGGCCCGCGACCGTGGCCCGCTGGCTGAATCTGACGGCGCTGCCCGATCACGACACCGAAATCGGGGGCGCGGGCCTTTTCCACCAGACGGTCGACGAGTGCCCGGCGATCATGAATGACATCGACAACGGCGTGCTCAGCCCGATCGGCGTGATCCTCACTGGCCCGTCGTATTGGCCGGGAGACGTGTTCAACAACCACGTCGAGCTGGTCTACGGGTGGGAGCAAGAAGGTAACCAGCTCACTCTGCACGTGTATGACTGCAATAACCCGGGACGCGACGACATTACTATCTCGCTCGATATCAGTTCGCCGACCCCGGCGAAGGTCATCTCCACGAACGGGACGGACGACACGGACCGGCCTGGCCAAGTCCGCGGATTCTTCCGCCTGCCTTATGCCTTCGCCGACCCGTCCCCCGCCTATATCGATGACGCGACCGTGGTCTCGAACTGGTCGAAGACCGAGATGACGCCTGGATCGACCGACACGGCAACCATTGTCGCCGTGAACACCGGCTCAACGAGCTGGACGCCCGCGCGGGATTACCGGCTTGGCAGCCAGGCACCCCAGGACAATACGAACTGGGGGACGGCGCGCGTCGATTTGCCGGTCGCCCAGGTCGACCCCCAGGACGGGGCTGTGTTCACCTTCCCCATTACCGCACCAACGCTGGCGGGCAGGTATTCGTTCAGCTGGCAGATGGTCCGCGACCCCGACGCCTTCTTCGGCACTACATTCGCGCCGGAGTCGGTCCTCGTCGCGCCAGCCGGGGAAACCACCGAGGTACCCGATGTCAGGTGGTCGGACCAGGCTTTCGCGGAGGAAACCATCGCGGACGCGGGCCTCGACTGCAAAGTCTTCTCGACTCACATACCTGACCATGGAACCGTGGTCAGGCAGGTACCGACGGGAGGGACCGCCGTGCTGCGTGGCACCACGGTCAGCATCTGGATATCAACGGCCCTGGATAACTGAGGACGCCACGGCCACTTTCCCGTGGCTGCCTGGAGTGGTGAACAATTACACTGGTCAACTCTCTGACGGAACTGCCAATATCGCTGAACGCTTTCCCTACCGAAAGGGGATTTCTGTAACGCTCTAGGCACAAGCAGGAACCAGCAGGGTCACGAGCGTGCACCGCACTGTCACTCAGCGCGTCCCCAAATTAGGAAAGCGCAGAACGCGCTTCCCGGACGTTTCGGCAGGGGGACGACCTGAAGTGACGGATGGCCAGGATTACGGTTCGCAGCCGCCAGAGGGATACGGCCAGCAGTACGGGCCGCAGCCGCCCTACCCGCAACAGCCGCCTTACCGGCAAGGCCCGCCGCCGCCGTCTTACCCGCCCCCAGGGATGCCCTGGGGGCAGCCAGGCTATGGGCCGCCACCGCCGAATCCGCCGACTCAGGTGCTTTTCGGGCCCGGTGGTCCACCGCCGGGCGGCCCGCAGGGCCGGAAACCCTGGCCGGCCAGGCACAAGGTGCTCACTGGCTTCCTTGTGTGCTGCGGACTCGTGCTGGCCATCGGCATCGCGGCGGCCGCCGGTTCTCCGTCGTCGTCCACGCCGGTGGCGTCGAGCAGCAAGCTGGTCGCGAAGGCGCCCGTGATCACGACGAGCCCGACGGTCACGGAGACCGCGACGGCCACGCAGACGGTAACAACGGCGCCGTCCACGCCGGCTCTGACAACGACCGCGCCGCCGTCTACGCAGGCCCAGACAACTACGGCCGCGCCTCAGCGGCCAGCGCCGACTACTCCGGCCAAGACAACTCCCGCGGCGCCGCCCGCTTCTACCGCGCCCGCTAGCTGCCATCCGCTCAGCAATGAGGGGACTTGCTACGAGCCCGGTGAGTTTTGCCGCAAGAGTGATCACGGCATGTCCGGAGTGGCAGGCGACGGCAAGGCGATCAAGTGCGAAGACAATGACGGGTGGCGCTGGGAGCCGGTGTGAGCCCCCGCCTGTCGATTCGCCTTCACCCGCTTCGTCCCCGCGGGAATTGACCTTGCCGGCCGCCGTGCTGGTGGTGGATCCTAGCTGGGTGCGTCCCTTTGGTTGAGCCTGAACATCAGGTGCCCGAACCGGGGCCGCTGGTGTCTCTGCCCGGCGGCAATCTTCTGGTGCCCTGTTCCCGCGTCGCCCGGACCGGGAACCGGCGACGGCACGCGCTCCGCCTGGCGGCGGGGGCCTTCCGGCCCCCTTAACTCAGGCCAGCTACGATCCGGCGGCAGCCAGGAAGAGGCTTTCATGCGTGACGAGAATGAGTCTATGGTGAGCACGGCTTATGAGGCGTACGGACCGGGCGACGTGAGCATGCTGCTGGGAGCTGGTTCACCCTGAGCTGGAGTGGACGTATCTCGATCCCAGCATGGAGAACCCGCAGCCGCAGACCTGCCACGGCCGCGAGCAGCCAGCCGAGGCGCTGAGTCAGCAAGCCGATCGCGGCCTGGCCTCACAGGTGAAGGACATCGCCTCCAGCGGCGACAAGGTAATGGTGACGGTCCGCACGCCGAGTGCCGCTCAGCGGCGCGCATGGCAGGCCGAAGACCGCAGCTACCTGGTGCTGACGCTGGAGCAGGGACGGATCACCGCGATGCGTGCCTTCCGGGACCGTGACGAGGCGCGCAGCTTCGCGGGGCTGGGCCAGGGAATGCCTCGTCGATGGCACTGACCTGTTCGCCCGCCCGGTCCAGCAGCCATCCCCGTCGTGCCGCCTATACCCCGATGGGCACGGGCGTCTCGGCCCGGCGCCTGCGACCGCTCAGCTCAGCGAGGCGCTCGGCGCAGCCGCATCCTGACCGGCAGGCTAGACGCCGCTGACGCCCCGATAGCGACCTGTCGATTGCGCAATTGACCGGTTCTATTAGTGTCGATTGCGCAATCGACAGGGCCTGTGGGGGGCGTAGCGTTTAGTTATGGCGGGGCCGCGACGGGTTTTCTTGAGTCATACCTCTGAGCTGCGCAAGTTCCCGCAGGGTCATTCGTTCGTGGCGGCAGCGGAGGCGGCGATTAGCCGGGCCGGGGACGCAATCTCCGAGATGGCGTACTTCACCGTGCGCGATGACAAGCCCGCTGAGTACTGCCGGGATAAGGTGCGCGGGTGCGATATCTACGTGGGTTTGATCGGCTTGCGGTACGGCTCGACCGTGCGCGATCAGCCTGAGATCTCTTATACGGAACTGGAATTTCAGACCGCGACCGATGCAGGTCTGCCCCGGCTAGTGTTCCTGCTCGACGAGGACACCCCCGTACCCATCCCGGCGAGACGACTGCTTGATCGCGATCCTGAACTGCAGGAGCGGCAGCGGGCGTTCCATGCGCGGCTGCGGGATTGCGGGGTGACGGTAGGCAAGTTCTCTGGCCCAGAACAGCTGGAGCTATTGCTGATGCAGGCACTGCAGGAATCGCGCCAGCCGCCTGTGCCTCCGGTGGTGAGCGGACACCTGGCAAGGCTTCCGGCCAGGCCCGATCTGGTCGGCCGGGATGAAGAGGTGAACTCCCTGGTCGAGGCTTGGCTGGGCACGCCGCCCGCGCCCGTGGCGGTGCTGGGGGCACCGGGGATTGGTAAGAGCACGATCTGCCTAGCGGCACTGCACGATGCGCGGCTGGCGAAGCGGTTCGCGGACCGGCGATGGTTCGTCCGCTGCGACGGAGCTCAGTCGGCCCAGACCGTGCTGTCGGGACTCGCCGCCGAGCTAGGGGTCCTCGGTGACGGGTCGCCGGACAGCGTGGCGGACCAGGTGTACGGCGAGCTGGGCGCAGGGCTGGCGCTGGTGGTACTGGATAACTTCGAGACGCCGTGGACGGCCGACCCGTTGCCGGTGGAGGAGCTACTCCGGGCAATCGCATCCATCCCGCAGGTGGGGGTAGCGATCACCTGTCGGGGAACTGGTCGCCCGACAGGGGTGCGGTGGCGGGACTTCGCCATGGTCAGTCCGCTGCCGCTGGCCGATGCGCGGCGGGCGTTCCTGGCCGTGGCCGGTCCCGGTCTGGCAGGTGACCCGCGCTTGGATGAGCTGCTGGCCGCACTCGATGGGGTACCGCTTGCGGTGCAGCTGATGGGCTTTGCCGCTCAAGGCCAGCCGGATCTGGTCGAGGTGGCCGAGCGGTGGAGGACCGAGCGGACCGGCATGCTGACGCGGATGGGCGGGGCCAGCCGTGAGCTGAGCGTCGCGGTCTCGGTCGAGGCCTCCATCACCGCGCCACTCATGACTACTGCGGCGGAGCGGCTGCTGAGCCTGCTGGGCGTGCTGCCGGATGGGGTGGCCCGCGAGGACCTAGCCGGGCTGCTGCCCGACAGCGGCTTGGCTGGGGCGGCTGTGCTGCGGCAGCTTGGGCTGGCTTACGACGATAGTGGTCGGCTACGTACCTTGGCCCCGATCCACGAACACGTCGCTAACGCGCACCCACCTACGGCGGCCGACCTGGACCGGACAGTAAGCCGCTATGCCCAACTCGCGGCGACGACCGGACGCATGTTCGGTCGCACGGAAGGCGCACAAGCGATACTCCGGATACAGGCCGATACAGGCAACATCACCGCCATGCTGGAGCGCGCGGCTGCCGATCGCAGGACTGGGGAACTCGCCGACGCGCTGTACGGTCTGGCCGAATACTGGCGGTACACCGGATTCATCCAGCCATCACTCGCCATGACCGCCGAAGAGGCGATCGAGGCTCATGGCACGACCTCTGAGCGGGCGAAAACATTCTTCGCCCTCGGCACTTTGGCTTTCTACAGGACCGACCGCGACGGCGCTCGTGCCCGGTTCGAGCAGGCGCTACCTATGTACCAGCAAGACGGGGACATAGTCGGCGAGGCCAACTGCATCGCCGGCCTAGGCGACATCGCCCTAGACCAGTCCGACCACGACGCCGCACAAGCCTGGTACAAGCAAGCGCTGCCGCTCTACCAGCGGGCTGCTGACGTGCTCGGCGAGGCCAACTGCATCGCGAGCCTGGGTGACATCGCCCTAGACCAGTCCGACCACGACGCCGCACAAGCCCGATACGAGCAAGCGCAGCCCCTGTACCAACAGGCCGAGTCTGTACTCGGCGAGGCCAACTGCATCTTCCGTCTGGGCAACATTTCCCTGCGCCGGTCCGACCACGACGCCGCCCAGGCCCGGTTCGAGCAAGCGCAGCCGCTATACCAACAGGGCGGGGACGTGCTCGGCGAGGCCAACTGCATCCTGAGCCTGGGCGACATCGCCCTTGACCAGTCCAACCTCGACGCCGCCCAGGCCCGGTTCGAGCAAGCGCAGCCGCTATACCAGCGGGTTGGGTCCGTACTCGGCGAGGCCATCTGCATCTTGAGCTTGGGCGACATCGCCTTGGACCGGTCCGACCACGACGGTGCCCGCGCCTGCTACGAGCAGGCATTGCCGCTTTATGAGACAACGCGAAAACCCATCTTCATCGGTTGGATACACGTCCGCCTAGCACGGATCGCCACGGCGGAAAGCGAACGGACGCGCCACTGGACGGCGGCCTATCAGGCGTGGACCAGTATTGGGCGAGGGGACCTTATCGAATCAGTCAAAGCTGGACTTCAGTAGCCGGTCCCCGGGTGGCGGCCATTACGACTGCAGACCTTTCGCGTTCGCGCGGCTAGCATGGGCGCGTGAGCGGGGAGGATGACGAGCGGTGGATGCGGCTGGCAACCGAGCTGGCCTGGCTGTGCCCGCCGTCGCAGACCGCTTACTCCGTCGGGGCCGTCATCGTCGGGGCCGACGGCAGCGAGGTGTCCCGCGGGTACTCGCGGGAAGGCGGCGATCCGGTCGTGCACGCCGAGGAGTCGGCGCTGGGGAAGCTCGCGGCAGACGATCCGCGGCTGGCCGGCGCGACCATCTACAGCACGCTCGAGCCGTGCTCGCAGCGCAAGTCGCGGCCGCGCACCTGCACGCAGCTGATCATCGCCTCCGGCATCCGCCGGGTGGTCATCGCCTGGCGCGAGCCCAGCCTGTTCGTCGCCGACGGCCAGGGGGTGGAGCTGCTCACTCAGGCCGGGCTCGACGTGACGGAGATGCCGTCCTTCGCGGCGGAGGCCGCCGCTCCGAATCGTCACCTAAAGGCGACATAATGCAACATTACTGACTTACCAACGATCGCGCCGCGTCACCTGCTACTGACGGGTAGATTGATGGGCATCACCGCGCAACCGGGGGGAACCGCGTGGCGTTCGATGACCCGGTGACAAGGGGATTGATGGAGACGACGACGTTCACCGCGCTGTGCGAGCGCGCCGGCCGCTGGTGGACCATCCAGATTCCGCAGCTCGACGGCCTGACCGCGCAAGCGCGCAGCCTTGACCAGGTCGAGATCATGGCACGTCAGGTCATCGCCAGGCACCTTGGCGTCCCGCCGGAGTCGATCGCGGTCGAGGTCATTCCCGACGCACCGCAGCCGGTCGCGTATGCGCTGCAGGCCAGGCACGCCGCCCGGCAGGCCGTCGAGGGGGCCGCCCTGGCGACCCGGGCCGCGCTCGAGGCACTGGCCGCCGAGGGGGTCACCTTCCCCGACGCGGCGGTCTTGCTCGGCCTGACGCCCGCCGAGATCGAAGTGTTCGGGCCCGTGATGGGGAACAACCCCAACACGAACAGCAGCTCGGGACCGCTGCAGGTGGCCGACCGGTAAAGCCGTTGGCGGCTCGCGCTCGCGCCAATAAGGTAAGTACTGCTGTGAGCGATTACGAGGTCATTGAGCGGATAGACGCGTTTTGTGATGCCGTGCCCAGGCAGCGTGCCCGTGTCGAGCTGATCGGCCCCCTCGTGCTGTTCGTTCCCGTTGGACCGGGCTGGCCGTACTACGCCAGGCCCCGGGTGGACGAGCGGCTGCCCATCGCGGCGGCCGAGGTGCGCTCGGTGCGGGCCAGGCAGCGGGAACTGCTCATCCCCGAGTCGTTCGAGTGGATCGGGCAGACCGCGCCGGGGATGGCCGCCGCGGCGCTCCAGGCCGGTCTCCGGGTGCAGGCTCACCCGCTGCTCGTGCTCGACGCCCTCACCGCGGTCCCTGAGGTGCCGCCGCGGGTCGCCGTCCGGCTCGTCGAGCCCGCTGACCCGGAGCTCGACCTGGTGTGGGCGGTGCCTGGCGTGGCATTCGGGCACCCGGGGACGGAAATCGGCGAGGCAGGCGTCACCGAGCGGGACAAGCTCGCCGCCGGGCACGACGGCGGCACCATCGAGATGCTCCGCGACCGGCTGCGGTCGAGGCGGTCGGTGCTCGCCACCGCCTCAGGGCCGAACGGCCCGCTCGCCGCCGGAAGCTACCAGCTCGCCGACGGCGTCGCGGAGATCACCGGGGTCGGCGTGCTGCCGGCCAGCCGCCGCCGCGGCCTCGGCGCGGCGGTCACGCACGCGCTCGCTTTCGACGCCCTGCGGCGCGGCGCGCGCACCATCTTCCTGTCGGCGACCGACCCGACGGTGGCGCGCATCTACACGAAGCTGGGCTTCCGCGAGATCGGCACCGCCATGATCGCCGAGCCGCCCGACGGCTGAGCCCCGCAGGGAACGGTCAGGCACCGCGGCGGGCGCGCGCGAGGGCCGCCGGGGTCAGCCCGGACAGGGCGGAGCATTCGCGGGTGAGGTGGGCCTGGTCGGCGTAGCCGGCCTGGACCGCGGCGATGGAGAGGTCCGGAGGCTGGGCCGGGGCGTCGAGCATCCGGACGAAGCGCTGGAAGCGGAGCACGCGCTGCAGCGTCTTCGGGCCGTAGCCCGCCGCGGCGTGCACCCGCCTGCGGAGCTGGCGGTCGCTGAGGCCGACTTCCGCCGCGACGACTTCCGTACGCGCGGCCGGGTCGCGCAGCAGGAGCGCGGCCCGGGATACCGCGCGGTCGGGAGCGGTGTCGGCGATGAGCAGGCCGGCGACGTCCAGCATCCGGGCGGCGGCCTCGGCCGGAGAGAGAGTCACCGGCAGCCGCCGCGCGGCGGCCGGCCGGAGGTCGGCGAGCGCTACGCGCTGGTCGCGGATTTCGCTGAGCGGCAGGCCGAGGGCGGTGCCGCCCGCGGACGGGCGGAACCGCACGCCGACGAGGATCGTGCCTGCCCTGGTCACGGCGCGGACCGGCCCGGTGTCCGGGCCGGCCACGTAGCCGCCGGTGCCCTGCTCCCAGACGAGGTCGCTGCACGCGTCGGGCAGCACCAGGGTCGTGCGGTCGGCGCCGTCCGGCACCACGCTGGCCCACAGGCACGCCACCGCGCCGCGCAGCGCGGCGGGCGGCGCCCACTCCGCGTAGCCCGGAGCGAGCCACGCGCCAGCCGGCACCCAGTCCGGTTCGCGCGCCGCCATCCACCCATGATCCCACGCCGGCCTGGGGAGCGGGCGAGGCGAGGCAAGGAAGGGGAAGGGTGGATTGCTGAGCTGCGCTGTCCGTTTCGTTCAATACGGCACCGGGCGGGCGGTGCTGTGATGGGCCCATGACGAAGACTCCTGACTTCGACGCGGCCGCCGGCTTCATGGCCGGGCATGCAAGGGTGCTCGACCGGCGGGTGTTCCAGCGGCTATTCCAGGGCGGCGGCCCAGAACCGGTGCGGGACGCGGTAGCGGCCTACCGGAACGCGGACGGCGGCTTCGGGCACGCCCTGGAGCCTGACCTCCGCGCGGCGGCCAGCCAGCCGGCCGCCGTCGAGATGGCGCTGCGCATCATGGACGCGGCCGACGCCTGGGACGAAGACCTGGTGCGCAGCGCCATCGACTGGCTGGTCACGATCGCCCCGGCCGACGGCGGCGCGACGTTCGTGCTGCCCAGCCTCGCGCAGGGACCGCACGCGCCCTGGTGGGTGCCCGGCGAGGGCAACCCCGTCTCGCTGATCCAGACCGGCCAGATCGCAGGCGTCCTGTACGCCCGCGGGTTCGATCACCCGTGGCGAGACACCGCGACCGAGGTGATGTGGCGCGGTATCGACCAGCTTACGGAACCGCAGGCCTACGAG
>Ga0335072_10015720_pt1 | contig 10734 bp, 8 predicted proteins | sample Lox_Sample_21_FD_206725 | JGI IMG/M metagenome (GOLD analysis project Ga0335072, IMG submission 206725) | Soil microbial communities from Loxahatchee National Wildlife Refuge, Florida, United States - Lox_Sample_2.1 | ecosystem: Environmental > Terrestrial > Soil > Wetlands | place: USA: Florida... | reverse complement strand
CGTGGCGAACTCCGAGAGCTCCCCGGGCACCGTCACCGTCGTACCCCCGGCCGATCCGTCGAGCGCGTACAACCTCAGCACCGGTCTCTTCCCGGCAGCGCTCGCCTACGCGCCGGTCGCCGACGAGCTGTTCGTGGGGAACAGCGCATCCGGCAACGTGACGATCCTCAACCAGAGCACCCGGCTCGCGGTCGCGAACCCGAGGACGGGTTCGGCGTCCCAGGCCGAGGCGTTCGACGCCGCGAGCGGGGACGTCTACGTCGAGAACGCCGAGTCGTACAACGTCAGCGTCCTCAACGTCTCGACCAACACCCTGGTCGCCTCCGTAGCGCTCGACAACTCGTACGATTACGGCCTCGCCGTCGACGGAGCGACCGGGGACCTTTTCGCCGTCAGCGAGGGGTCGTACAGTCTGAGCGGCGAACCCCCGCACGCGCAGGCGAACGCGACGGTCATCGATCCCGCGACGAACACCGCGATCGCCTCGATCCCGCTCAACGTCTATCCGGTCGCGCCGACGTACGACCCGGTCGCGAACCTGCTGATCGTCGTGGACCGCGGGGGCAACGATGCCTACTTGCTCGACCCGAGCACCGATGCGATCGTCGACGTCGTGCCGGTGGGGCTCCTGCCCCAGGACGTCGCCGTCGACACGACGACCGGCGCGCTCGCGTTCGTCGCGGACGGACTCGACTTCCCGTACGAGGGCGGCGTCACCTTCCTCACCAGCGCCTTCGCCTTTGCGAAGAACCTGACGACCGGCTACGATCCCAGCGGGATCGCGTTCGACCCGTCCAACGGCTACTTCTACGTGCCCGACGAGCTCGGCAGCAACGTCACCGTCCTCGATGGGGCAGACGACCAGGTCGTGACCGTCATCCAAGACCCGACGACCGCCGAGTTCGTGTCGGTCGCCTACGACCCGCACAGCGACGAGGTCTACGTGGGCGACCAGAGCAACGGGACGGTGGCGGTGATCGACCCCGCGGCCGAGCAGATCGTCGCGTGGGTCGCCGCGGGGTCGGAACCCGTCTCGATCGTGTCCGATCCGACGAACGACACGCTGTTCGTCGCGAACGAGGGATCGGACTCGGTGACCGTCATCGCCGATGCCACGAACACCGTGGCGACGACGGTGACCCTCTCCTACGCGTCCGCGCTCGCGTACGACAGCGCCAACGACCTCGTCTACAACGCTGACAACTCCGCCGGCGACGTCGTTGCGTTCAACGCCTCCACCTACGCGCTCGAGGCGGTGCCGATCGCGCTCGGGACGTCGACCTATCCGCACGGGATCGGTTTCGATCCCGCGAACGGCGAGCTCTACGTCTCGTCCGAGTACCAGGGGTCGGTCTCGGTCCTGGGGAATCCGGGGGCCGCGTTGTACCCGGTGACCTTCACGGAAGCCGGACTGCCGGCCGGGACCGAGTGGTCCGTCACCCTCAACGAGACGGTGCAGGTGACCCAGGGGACGGAGATCCTGTTCTCCGAGCCGAACGCCCTCTACCAGTTCTCGGTCGGTTTCGTGCCCGGCTACCGAGCGAACGTCACGGTCGGTACGGTCTCCGTCTATGACGGACCGGCCGCGGTGCTGCTCCAGTTCACCCCGTTCAATTTCTCCGTTACGTTCTCGGAGACCGGCCTGCCGTCGGGTACGGACTGGAGCGTGACGGTCAACGGCGCGCTCAACAGTTCGACCCACGCGACGATCGGGTTCCGCGAGACGAACGGGACCTGGGGGTTCACGGTGGGGGCGGTCTCCCGCTACGCCGCGAACGTCACCTCGGGTACGTTCGTCGTTGACAACGCCGCGGTCGCCGAGGCGATCGCCTTCGCGTACGCTCCGGGCGACGTGGCCTACCCGGTCACGTTCGACGAGGTCGGGCTGCCGGCCGCGACCCCGTGGAGCATCGACTTCAACGGCAGTACCGTGAACTCGACGCACGCCTCGATCGGGTTCGAGTCGTTCAACGGCAGCGCCCCGTTCTCGGTGGGGCCGGTGAGCGGCTATCGGCCCAACGTCACGGGCGGCAGCGTCGACGTGGCCGGAGGCCCGGTGCTGGTGCGGATCCAGTTCACGGCGACGTCGGGCGGGACCGCGTACACGATCACCTTCAAGGAGACCGGGCTCGCGCCGTTCACCCGGTGGAACGTCTCGATCGAGCGGCTGGTCGAGGCGATCGGGACCGGCGAGGAGCACAACCTCTCGGCCCCGAACGGGTCGTACACGTTCTTCGTCGGCAACGTCTCGGGCTACTCGGTCTCCCCGGCGTCCGGCCCGCTCGTGGTCAACGGGGCCCCGTTCACCGTCACCCTCACGTTCACGAGCCTCAACGCCCCGCCGTCGTCCTCGTCGTCGCCCGCCTCCGGGACCCCGACGTGGGAGTGGGCCGCCCTCGGCGCGGCGATCGGGGTGGCGGCGCTGGTCCTGGTCTTCCTCGTGGCCCGCCGGAAGAAGCGGACGGCGGTCCCGGCGTCGTCGCCCGGGTCGGAGGCTTCGACGCCCCCCGCGAGCTAGACGACTAGCGGAGCGCGGAGCGGGCCCGCCCGGTCGTCCCGGCCACGGAAAGGCTCATCCTGCCGCCGCCGCATCCGGCGCGGATGGACGCCCGCACCTCCGAGGAGTACGACGCGGACGTCGCGCAGGACGAGGCGCTCGCGGCCGGGGGCCTCTACGAGGTGCCGCTCGTCGAGGGCGCGGCGTGGAAGATCCTCGTGGTCGCGGGAGCCGCCCTGCTGGTCGCGACCGTGATCCTCGAGCTCATGGTCCGCGGCTACCTCTTCCCGATCCCGGAGTACTTCCCGACGGTCCTCGGGTCCGCGTTCGTGCTGGCGGTCCTGCTGGTGGGCGTGCTCTGCCTCGGCGGCGGGATCGCGGCGTACCTCGTGCGCCGACGCGCCCCCGCGCCCTTGAAGCCGATCGTGTAGCGGGGGCGCGAACTCCTTAGCGGACGGCGCCCTGCCCTGGCCGATGGCCGCCGAGCCCCCGGTCGCCCTGTGCCCGACCTGCGGAAAGCTCGTGCCGGTGCCCGAGGAGTGGCGGATGGTCGAGTGCCCCGCATGCCACGCCGTGATCGTGCGGATGGACTCCGACGCCCGCTACGACTGAGCGGCGACGGGCGCGCCCGGGCCGCGTCGACCGGGCCGGCGGCTCGCAAAGTCCTCCGGGCCGAGCAGCCGGTCGAGGTACGGCAGGGCGGAGGCGAGCGCCGCGACCCGGGGCTCGAAGCCGGGGCGGCGAGCGTACGGGTTCAACCAGACGATCGCGTGGACCCGTCGGCGGATCCGCTCGAGCTCGGGACCGAGCGCGTCGCGGTCCCCGAGGTCCCAGCCGTCACTGACGATGACGAGCGTCGTCCGGTCCCCGAGGGCCCGTTCGAAGCGCTCCCCGAGCTCGTGCAGCGAGGCCGCGATCTGGGTGCCTCCATCAGCCCGGTCGATCCGGGAGCCGACGCGCTCGGCGGCGCGGAGGTAGCCGTCCCGTCGTACTTCCGGGGTGATCTCGACGACGTGCGTGCTGAAGGCGAACACCCGGGCGCTCCGCGACGTCGTCTCGAGCGCGTGGACGAGCGCGAACAGGCCGCTCTCGTGCTCGCGCATGGAGCCGCTCACGTCCCAGAAGATCACGAGCTCGGCCCGGCGCGGCGCCGGGGCGCGGTGCCGGAGCTCGGTGAGCTCTCCGCCGTGGCCGAGGGCGCGCCGCAGGGTCGCCCGGAGGTCGACCTCTCCGCGGCGGGCCCGGGACGACCGTCGCCCGGGGAGGGTCGCCACCGTGCGGCGGAACCGGCGCGCGCCGTGGCGGAGGGCGCGGACCTCCGGGTCCGTCAGCGGCTCCACCGGATGCCCGCCGCCCGGGGCGTGCGCGCTCCACGTCCCGATCGGGACCGAGATCCGCTCCTCCGGCTCGGGCGCCCCGCTCCGCCGGGTCCGGCCCCCCGTCCGCGGCGGCCGCCGCCGGGGGCGCAGGACGACCTCCTCGCCGGACGGCCAGGGGGTGGGCGGGAGCGCGTCGCCCGAGGACCAGAACGCATCGAAGGCGCGTCCGAGCCGCTCCACCGCTTCGGGCGACTTCGCCCAGGTCGCGAGACACGCCGAGCGCACCGAGGCGCGATCGAGCAGCGGCAGGAGGTGGAGGGCCCGACCGAGGTCGAGCTCCGCCTCGATGCCGACCGGCACGCCGACAGCGCGGGCGTAGGCCGCGAACTCGGCGAAGCGCGCGAGGCCCGGCGCGCTCGGGCGGACGCTCATCCGCTCGTCTCGAGCGCGGCGCGGCGCTCCGTGGTCAGGAGGCGGAGGTCCTCCGCGTCCTTGACGAGAAAGCCGAGCGTCGAGGCGACGGTGGGGCCGTCGAGCTTCGCCCGGTCCAGCGCGAGCAGCGCCGCCGCCCAGTCGAGCGTCTCCGCGACCCCGGGGCGACGCACGAGATCCGGCTCCGCCCGGAGGCGCTGGACGAACCCCACGATCTCCTCCGCGAACCGCCCCTCGAGCGCCGGGAGCCGACGGCGCAGGATGGCGACCTCCTTCTCGGCGGTCGGGTAGTCGAGGTAGGCGTAGAGGCATCGTCGGCGCAGCGCGTCGCTCAGGTCCCGCGTGCGGTTCGACGTGATCACGACGAACGGCACGACCTTCGCGCGGATCGTCCCCAGCTCCGGGACGGTCACCTGGAAGTCGGAGAGCACTTCGAGGAGGAGTCCCTCGAACTCCTCGTCGGCCCGATCGATCTCGTCGATCAGGAGCACCGGTCGGTGGGGCGGTGTCCCCTCGAGGGCGCGGAGGAGGGGCCGCCGCAGGAGGAACCGCTCGCTGAACACCTCCTTTTCCACGACCTCCCGGGCGCTGTCGTGCTCGTGGAGCCGGATCGTGAGCAGTTGGCGGGGGTAGTCCCAGTCGTAGAGGGCCGAGCGCGCGTCGAGCCCCTCGAAGCACTGGAGCCGAATGAGCTCCGCGCCGGTCACCGCGGCCACGGTCTTCGCGACCTCGGTCTTGCCGCAGCCGGGTTCCCCTTCGAGGAGGAGCGGCTTCCCCAGTCGGGCCGCCAGGTAGACGGCCATCGCGAGCGACGCGTCGGCGATGTAGCCGTGCCCCTCGAGCGCCCGCGCCGCCTCGCCGGGGCTCGGCCACGGTTCCGGGCCGGTCGTCATGCTCCGTCCATCGGGTGGCCCCGCGAGCCGGCCGGCCCCATTCAACCTTTCGACACGCGCCTCCGAGGCGAACCCCTATACCCCACCGACGGTTCGATGGGGATCCATGCTGGTCGACTCGGTCGGCCGTCCGGTGACGGACATCCGCATCAGCGTCACCAAGCGCTGCAACTTCGGGTGCATCTACTGCCACGACGAGGGGCTCGGGCCGGTCGCGAGCCCCCGGGCGCCCCACGGCGACGAGATGACGCCGCTCGAGGTCGAGCGGCTCGTGCGGGTCGCGCGGGAGTTCGAGGTCCGCTCGGTGAAGTTCACCGGCGGCGAGCCGCTGGTGCGCACGGACCTCGAGGAGATCGTCGCGCGCACGGTGGCCCACGTGGGGGACGTGTCGCTCACGACCAACGGTTCGATGCTCGCCCGCCGGGCCGAGGCGCTGCGGAACGCCGGTCTCAAGCGCGTGAACGTCTCGATCGACTCGCTCGACCCGACCGCGTTCCACGAGATCCGCCGCGGGTCGATCGCGCCCGTCCTCGCGGGCATCGAGGAGGCCGTGCGCGTCGGGCTCACGCCCGTGAAGCTCAACATGGTCGTCTTCCGGCCGACGGTCGAGCACATCCCCGAGCTGATCCGCTTCGTCGCCCAGAACGACGGGCTGCGGCTCCAGCTCATCCAGTTCATGCCCGAGCTCGTGGGCCCGAAGAAGGACTGGGCCGTCGACATCGATGGGGTCAAGGCCTGGCTCGAGCGGCGCGCCGACCGGGTGCTGGTCCGCGAGATGCACCACCGACGGATCTACCTGTTCAACCACGCGGAGGTCGAGGTCGTGGACCCGGTCTACAACAACGAGTTCTGCATGAACTGCCACCGGATCCGGGTGACGCACGCCGGCGAGCTCAAGGGCTGCCTCAATCGCAACGACGATCTCATCCCGACGCGGGGCCTCAACGACTCGGGGCTGCGCGCGGCGTTCCGCACCGTGGTCGCCCGGCGCGTGCCGTACTACGGCGGCTACCTGACCGACTATCCCGTCCGCGAGCGCCGCGTCGCGCCGCTGGTGCAGCTCGCCGCGATCGATCCGGTCGCCGAGTAGACCGCCCGGCCCCTTCAGGAGCCGCCCGGGGCGCGTGCCGGGGCGCGGCCGTACTTCGTCGCGATGACCTCCGCGAGGATCGCGACGGCGAGCTCCTCGGGCGTCTTCGCGCCGATATCAAGGCCGATCGGCGCATGCAGCGAGGTCCGGAAGCGCTCGGAAACGCCGTGGCGCGCGAGGGCCTCGAGGTTCTGCTGCAGCCGGTGACGGCTCGCCAGCAGCCCCACGTACCGGACCGGCGAGTGGGCGAGCGCCTCCAGCACGGCCACGTCCCGTTCGCCCTTCGTCAGCACGACGACGAAGTCGTGATCGTGCAGTGGGAGCTGGGCCGGGTCGATCGTTCCGCTCTCGATCAGTCGGTCCGGCGGCTCGGCGAGGTTCGGCGCGGGGTCGACGACGATCACCTCGAACCCCGCCCGTCGGCCGAGGTGCACGAGCGCGCCCTCGACGTCGTCGCGGCCGCCCTGTCCGACGAGGATGAGCCGATCGGTCGGGAACATCGGTTCGATGAACACCTCGAGCGTGCCGCCGCAGTTCGTCTGGACCCAGAGCTCGTCCGGATCGGTCTCCCGGACCGTCCCCGCGACCGCCCGGTCGGTGTCGACGAGGTGGATCCGCAGCACGCGGGGCTCCCGGCGCTCGAGCGCCTCGAGCGCGGCCGCGACGATCGGGCCCTCGGGGCACCCCCCGCCGAGGGTTCCGGCGGCGATCTTCCCGTCGGGGGTGATCAGGATCTTGAAGCCGGACTTCGCGAGCGTCGAGCCCTCGGTCCGCGTGACCGTGGCGACGGCGAACGGCTCGTGCCGCGCCACGAGCTCGCCCAGATGACGGGCGTAGTGGCCGGCGTGCACGCGCCGAGAATCGATGGGCGCCTCTCTATACTTTCGGTCCCGACGCGCGACGGACCGATCGAAATCCCAACCTTCATACGGGACCGGCGGTGTCGGCGTGCTACCCTGTCTCAGGGGGATGCGGGCATGATTCCACCGAGCTTCGAGTACTATACGCCCACGACGGTGAAGGAAGCGATCGGACTCCTCGACCAGAATCCCGGCGAGGCGAAGGTACTCGCCGGCGGGATGAGCCTGATCGCAATGATGAAGCTCCGGCTCGTGCAGCCCGGCGCGCTCATCGACATCAACCGGATCCCGGGCCTCGCCTACCTCAAGGAAGACGACCAGTTCCTCCGTCTCGGGGCGACCACCCGCATCAACGAGGTCAACGACTCCGACATCGTCCGCATGCGCTACCCGATCCTCGCCGACGCGGGCCGGGAGATCGCCGACCCGACCGTCCGCAACATGGGCACGGTCGGGGGCAACATCTGCCACGGGGACCCCGGCAACGATCTCCCCGCGTGCATGCTCGCCCTCAACGCGCAGTTCCAGGCGGAGGGCCCCAAGGGGTCGCGCACGATCGCGGCCCGGCAGTTCTACCAGGACACGTTCACGACGGCCCTCCAACCCAACGAGATCCTGACCGAGGTCCGGGTCCCGCGCCAGGGCGCGGGCTGCGGGAGCGCCTATTCCAAGATGGAACGCAAGGTCGGCGATTTCGCCACGGCCGCGGTCGCCGTCGCCCTGGTCGTCGGGAAGGACGGGGCGATCGCCCAGGCCGGCATCGGGCTCACGAACGTGGGGCCGACGGCGATCTACGCCGCGCCGGCGGCGGAGTTCCTCCAGGGCAAGACCGGGACCGACGCCGAGATCGCCCAGGCCGCGGAGCTCGCGAAGGCGGCCTCGGCCCCGATCGCGGACAACCGGGGTCCGGTCGACTTCAAGCAGGACATGGTCCGCGTCTGGACGCGCCGAACCCTGCGTCGGGCGCTCGACCGCGCGAAGGGGGCGCACTGACCATGGCGATCGATGCGGTCGAAGCGGTCTCGTCCGTGCCGAGCCACTCGGTGAAGGTCGTCCACCTCACGGTGAACGGGGTCCCGCGCGCGTCGACGGTCGAGGCCCGGCTGCTGCTCGTGCACTACCTGCGCGAGCACCTCCGCCTCACCGGCACCCACATCGGCTGCGACACGTCCCACTGCGGGGCGTGCACGGTGCTCGTCGACGGGAAGGCCGTGAAGTCGTGCACGATGCTCACGGTCATGGCGGACGGCAAGGACGTCCGGACGGTGGAGAGCCTCGAGCAGGGCGGCAAGCTCCACCCGGTCCAGGAGGGCTTCACGAAGGAGCACGGGCTGCAGTGCGGCTACTGCACTCCGGGCATGATGATGGCCACCGTGGCGCTGCTCGCCAAGAACCCGCACCCCACCGAGGAGGAGATCCGACGGGGCATCTCGGGCAACCTGTGCCGGTGCACGGGCTACGTCAACATCGTGAAGGCGATCCAGTACGCGGCCGCGCAGGGGACCGCGCCCGCGAAGGGAGGCGCGTGACCATGGGCGAAGCGATCCACGGCGGCATCGGCCAGTCGATCCAGCGGAAGGAGGACGCCCGTTTCATCCGCGGGAAGGGGAACTACATCGACGACGTCAACCTGCCCGGGATGCTGTTCCTCGACATCGCCCGGAGCCCCTACCCGCACGCGACGATCAAGGCGATCCACAAGGAGAAGGCGCTCGCCACCCCGGGCGTGCTCGCGGTGATCACCGGGGCCGACCTCGCGGCAGCGAAGCTCGCGTGGATGCCGACCCTCATGTCGGACACCCAGATGGTGCTCCCGACCGACACGGTGATGTTCCAGGGCCAGGAGGTCGCCGCGGTCGTCGCGACCGACCGCTACGCGGCGGCCGACGGGGCAGCGGCGATCGAGGTCGACTACGAGCCGCTCCCGGTCGTCGTCGACCCGTTCAAGGCGCTCGAGCCCGGGGCGCCGGTGCTGCGCCCGGACAAGGGCAAGAAGGACAACCACATCTGGCACTGGGAGGTCGGCGACAAGGCGGCCACCGAGAAGCTCCTGAAGGAGTCGGCCGTCGTCGTGAAGGAGAAGCTGTACATCCCGCGCATCCACGTCTCCTCGATCGAGACGTGCGGCTGCGTCGCCCAGGTCGACGTGATGGGGAAGCTCACGGTCTGGATGACGACCCAGGCCCCGCACGCGATCCGCACCGTCTTCGCCCTCGTGAGCGGCCTGCCGGAGAACCAGATCCGGATCATCTCACCGGACATCGGCGGCGGCTTCGGCGGGAAGGTGCCGGTCTACCCCGGCTACGTGATCGCGGTCGTCGCCGCCCTCACGACCGGTAAGCCGGTCAAGTGGATCGAGGACCGCACCGAGAACCTCACCTCCGACTCGTTCGCCCGCGACTACCACATCGAGGCCGAGATCGGGGCGACGAAGGACGGCAAGGTGACGGCCTTGCGCGTCAAGACGCTCGCCGACCACGGCTACACGGACGCGGCCGCGAACCCGTCCAAGTTCCCGGCGGGGCTCTTCCACATCATCACCGGCTCGTATCCGTTCAAGTCCGCGTTCGTCGAGGTCGACGCCGCCTACACCAACAAGCCCCCCGGCGGGATCGCGTACCGCTGCTCGTTCCGGGTCACGGAGGCGGTCTTCGCGATCGAGCGGCTCATCGACAACCTCGCGCACCAGATGAAGATCGACCCGGCCGAGTTCCGCCTCAAGAACTTCATCCCGCCCGAGGCGTTCCCGTTCCAGTCCGCGCTCGGCTGGACGTACGACAGCGGCAACTACGCGGGCGCGCTCCAAAAGGCGAAGGGGATCATCGGCTACGACGCCCTCCGCCAGGAGCAGGCGGAGAAGCGGGCGAAGGGCGAGCTGATGGGCATCGGGATCTCGAGCTTCACCGAGATCGTCGGCGCCGGCCCCTCGAAGACGTTCGACATCCTCGGCATCAAGATGTTCGACTCCGCCGAGATCCGGATCCACCCCACGGGGAAGGTCCTCGCGCGGTTCGGCACGAAGTCGCAGGGCCAGGCCCACGAGACGACGTACGGCCAGATCCTCGCCGAGGAGCTCGGGATCCCGGTCGAGAACATCTCGATCGAGGAAGGGGACACCGACACGGCGCCCTACGGCCTCGGGACGTACGCGAGCCGCAGCACGCCGACGGCGGGGGCGGCGGCGGCGATCGCGTCCCGGAAGATCCGCGACAAGGCCCAGAAGATCGCGGCGTACCTCCTCGAGGTCTCGCCGGACGATATCGAGTGGAAGGACTACAAGTTCCAGGTGAAGGGCGTGCCCGGGAAGTCGAAGACGATGGCGGACATCGCGTTCGCCGCGTACACGAACCACCCACCGGGCATGGAGGCGGGGCTCGAGGCGGTCGACTACTACGATCCGCCCAACATGACGTTCCCGTTCGGGAGCTACATCTGCGTCGTCGACATCGACAAGGAGACGGGCCAGGTGAAGGTCCGCCGGTTCGTCGCGGTCGACGACTGCGGGAACATCATCAACCCGATGATCGTCGACGGCCAGATCCACGGCGGGCTGACCATGGGCTTCGCGCCCGCCATGATGGAAGAGATCCAGTACGATCCCCAGGGGAACATCCGGCAGAGCTCGTTCCTCGAGTACCTGCTG
>Ga0335072_10015719_pt1 | contig 10734 bp, 6 predicted proteins | sample Lox_Sample_21_FD_206725 | JGI IMG/M metagenome (GOLD analysis project Ga0335072, IMG submission 206725) | Soil microbial communities from Loxahatchee National Wildlife Refuge, Florida, United States - Lox_Sample_2.1 | ecosystem: Environmental > Terrestrial > Soil > Wetlands | place: USA: Florida... | reverse complement strand
GCCATTGACGTCGATACTGCCGTCTGCGTGTGGCACCATATTGTATACCAATTAAATTTGCTTGTAGAGTGTATTCGAATCTGATCGCTAGAGTAATAAAGATGCAGTATGTTGGGTCAAATGTGGGTGTCAACTATCTTTTATGTGCAAGAAAGAGCGGAGGATGGGCATAATATGTGCTAGACCTCTAAGTGCAAGTATATCCTTCCATCATACGCATGACCCAAACTTTTAGGTAAGTGACGGAGGTAGAATCAGGCCAGAAAGAAAACCCGTTCAAAGCTGCCTTTAGAAATCATCAACGGCGCTCTAGCACAAGCAACTCGTTAAGAACTGCGCATAGCGAGCGGGATCAGCTGGGTCGGGAGTGTTTGATTGGTCGTGATATTTTCAGGCAACAAGGCAGCAAGACTGTCGGTTAGAAGCGGGCTGTCAGTAAGGGGGAAAGGCAGGGTTGGCAAACATTAGAGGAGGCCAATGCTTGAATGACTTTGGGAGCTGCATCCGGTGCCAAACGTCGATCTGATGAATGTCAGTGATAATCCTGGACCAAGGCGGAGGCGCCATCTTAGGGATCATGACGCCGCAACGACCGTCTTCAGGCGCAGGACCTCCACAAAAAGCCCTTCTATATACGAACAACTGACAAAGTTTGCCTTTCCACTACTCGTATGCTTCCGCATAATCAATGCACTTTGTGTCAAGACATTCTTCCAGCCAGATGAGTATTTCCAGTCACTGGAGCCAGCATGGAAGATTGCATTCGGAAGCCAGAGTGGGGCTTGGATCACGTGGGTAGGTTCAGAGCTTACGGTCCATAACAAAGACAGCATTGACGGGATACACGCAGGAGTGGCAATATCAACTTCGCTCGTCGTTACATCCAGTGGTCTTTGCAACCCTCTATTTCTTTTCTGGAAAAATCATGGAAATTTTGGCAATCCTGCCACAGTCCAGAGCAACCATATTGATTGTCATCCCCAAAATATTGCAAGGAATATTTGCTGCAATAGGAGACTATTTCACGTGGAGACTCGCAGAGCGCATATATGGACCTGATCGCAGTTATGCTTGGACTGCTGTATGTAGACGTGCCCAGAGACTAAAAATGTGCTAATATGATGTATAGCTATTCCTGACATTGCTCAGTCCCTGGCAATGGTTCTGCTCCACGAGAACCCTGTCTAACTCTCTGGAAGTTGTTTTGACCACTGTTGCTCTCTACCTCTGGCCCTGGGGAATACCTGGGTTTTTAATGTTCGATTCAACCAAGTCAAATACAAATCAAAGTATTCCTGTCCCGGTATCAACTGTATTCCAAAGTCGTTCTGACATCCTACGGCATGTATGCGTTCCCATCCCTCGGCCACTCACTAACACGTTCTAGCCTTCGGCTCTGCCTCGTTCTTGCGGGCATTGCTTGTATTCTTCGACCCACGAACCTTTTGATTTGGGCTTCCCTTGTCGCAACGATATTCATGCGTGACGGCCTGCGAGTCTCCCGTAATGGTGTCCACAATGTTGTGTTCAACGATGTGCTATTATTTTCCCGTGAGGTCTTTTATTGTGGGGTCGCTGTCTTGGGCGCTTCCGCCCTTTCAGATCGTCTATACTTTGGAATATGGACTTTCCCACCTTATCAATGGCTGAATTTCAATATTACCCAGTCTCTCGCTGTTTTCTATGGCGCCAATGATTGGCATTATTATCTTTCACAAGGCCTTCCGTTACTTCTTACCACTTACCTTCCTTTTGCGGTACTGGCGCTACTGTCACTTACTTCTAAGGGACCTGGCCCCGCGGAACTCTCGGACTTCTCTCCTGACCCTGCAATTTTCTATCGCACTGGAGAAGCTGATCTTATCTTTGTCGTACTCACTATGATTACAACATTGAGCCTAATTTCTCACAAGGAGGTTCGCTTCATTTATCCTCTTCTGCCATGCCTACACGTGCTCGCGGCACCTAATGTACTATCCTTCTTCGCCGCATACTCTCGCCAATCACGCGAACGGGTGGATGTCAGCCGAGTACGTATTATACCAGGACGAGTGAGTATAAAACTTTGGCGTCTCCCGCTATTCATACTCATAGTTGTCGCAAATATTGCTATTGGGCTATACACCACACAAGTGCATCAACGTGGTGTAATCGATGTTCTCACATTTCTACGTCATGAATACGAAGAATTACATATTCTAAAGAGAGAAGCAGTCCAGGGAAAGGAGCAGTCCGCCCGCGCGTTTGATCTCGACTATCAAGTGAATGATTCGAGTGAAGTATTTGCCGCCTTTCTCATGCCGTGCCACTCCACTCCTTGGCGTTCTCACTTGGTCTACCCGAAACTTCAGGCATGGGCTCTAACCTGTGAACCTCCCCTACATATTCCGGCAAATTCTCCGGAGCGAGCCGCATATAGAGATGAGGCTGACCGATTCTATGATGATCCTGGCCTGTATCTGACGACAGAAATGAACACGACAGCAAGGCAATGGCCGAGGTATTTGGTTGGCTTTGAAGGCATCGAATCAATTTTAGCGGATTATTGTGGGGCAGAGATGCCGCATCGGAGACTTAGAGAAAGGTGGAGAGGGTTCAATAGTCATTGGCATGACGATAGCAGACGAAGAGGGACAGTGGTGGTTTGGGACGTGATCGACAGTTGATACCCATGTTCGGGTCGCTCCGCATTATTGTACTCCTTTGATATGATATATAGTTTAAGGACCACGTATCTCATATCCCCCACGTTGCTTCCCTAGAGACAACGTGGATGCCAGCACTCGAGAAACAAGGGGTTTTGACATGATTGGGTGACAGAAGACTCTCTGCCGCCTCAAGGCTCAAAGCGGTTAGATGTAAACGACGCAGTTACGTAGTGGCCTGAGGTTTGACATGTGCCTTGTGACCCCAGAGTGGCTCGGCACGCGAAAAGAAAGCGGTGCAAATGCGATGATGAGCATCAGCTGCAGTGCGGGCAAGCCGTACGCCACTGTCATCTGCAGTAGAGTTCATGTGGTGAGAAATCATTTGTCCACGGCGATAAGATGCCCACCATACATCTGTAGCGAATGGAAAATGTTGGGGATTAAGAAACTCCTGCTTTCCAAAGCATGAGGTGAATGATTCACTCGACGAAAGCTTGTTATCTGCTAGGGTGGGAACATCGTTATCGGCCGCGGCTACCACGCATCATGACTCTTCGGTCACCGTAGTCGGCCGTACTCAGTCCTAAGCATCACGAGCTGCCTCGCCCTCCACTACCCTTTCAGGAACGGCCTTACTATCTCACTGCCATTCGATTCGTACTCCCAGTCTACTCTCCTCCTCAACATCCTACCGGCGCCTCATTATCATTTATTCAATCTGCACATCGCTCATTGTTACCGCTGCCCCATCCCCCGTCTAGCTCGATCGTTGCCTGGCCGAGTCATTCACTTGTACTCGACGCAGAGCTCCCCATTCGTTACTTTCCAGGACAACAACATCGGCCAAAGCTGTAGCCTTGTTCAACCTCCTTTCTCATCTATACAGACTTCAGGCACAGGCTATGATCCTCCGACCGTAACGCTGCCCGCTATCGAATTCTTTTCCAATCTCGACTACCCCTTCCCGTCCCAAATCCTTCCAAAGTGACAAACAAAAAAGAGTGTACATGTCTAGGTGACCGATAGCGCTATTTCTTTGTCGAGCAGGTAGGAGGAGGTAAGCTCGGTCGGTCAGTCGATAAGCCATCCAACATGGCGGCCAATCCACCCCAGTCTTCCTCATCGAGGCGAATAAAGATGGGCGACACGACCGTAGGATCTTTCAAGATCGAGGATGAAATAGGCAAGGGAAGCTTTGCAACAGTTTTTAGAGGTGTGGAAAGGGTACGTTAATCAAACAACAAGACTTGATAGTACCATCAGGCTGTCATTCCCCCTCTTAGTCCCTAATATCTAAGACTATCTGTACTGTATAAATAAGCTTGTTCTTAATTATAATTTTGCCACTGGCTAATCACATTGTCTCTACAGCATACGGGAGAGCTTGTTGCCATCAAATCTGTCAATCTGGCCAAATTGAACAAGAAGTTGAAGGAAAACCTATACTCCGAAATCGAAATCCTCAAAGGCCTTCATCATCCACACATAGTCGCTCTCATAGATTGCAGGGAATCAACAACTCATATACATCTAGTGATGGAGTATTGCCAGCTTGGAGACTTATCTTTCTTCATTAAGAAAAGAGACAAGCTTATCAGCAATCCTGCCACTGCAGATATGGCTCGGAAATATCCAAATCCAGTAGCTGGTGGTCTGAACGAGGTCATAACTCGACATTTCCTCAAGCAAATTGCAAGCGCGTTACAATCTCTTCGTGAGCGAAATTTAATCCATCGCGATGTCAAGCCCCAGAATTTATTGCTGAGCCCGTCAGCCCAATATATGGCAATCACACACAACGCCCCTAAGGTTATGACTAGCAGCGAGGCAGCTCTCAATATCTCAAGTGTCGGAGTACCATCTTTACCTATGCTTAAGATTGCTGATTTTGGTTTTGCCCGTTCTTTGCCTTCAACAAGTCTAGCCGAGACCTTATGTGGCTCTCCGCTATATATGGCACCTGAGATATTACGGTATGAGAAGTATGATGCGAAAGCCGACCTGTGGTCAGTTGGCACTGTTCTGTTTGAAATGATGACTGGCAAGCCTCCATTTCGAGCCTCAAATCATGTTGAACTCCTGAGGAAAATTGAACAGGGCAACGACGTCATCAAGTTTCCCAAAGAAAGCGTTGTAAGCACGGGTATGAAGACGCTGATTCGGGGTCTCCTGAAACGGAACCCGGTAGAGCGCATGAGTTTCGAGAACTTTTTTGGTCATGATGTTGTCCAGGAGACTATCCCTGGCCTAGTGTCCGAGGACCGGCCGGTAGAATCTCGAAGACCATCCAAATCTGATAGCTCACAGCCGATGTTTCGACAGCACTCATCTTCCAATCCTCGGCGAGGCGTTAGTGAGCGGGGCGCACAGCACGGCGCTGAGTCTTCTTCGCCTCGACAGCGATTACAGAATGAAGCACCAGCGACTGTAGTCGAAACGGATACCCCAAACCCGCGACAAGTCTCAGGAAGTCCTCCTCACCGGCCTAGGGGGGAGCGTACTCAGACCAACCCCACAAGTATTCCGAGCCAAGAGGCGCAAAGACCGAATAAACCTCAACTGCCTTTCTCTAACGCTGCCCTACCGGAGGTAGCTATGAGAGACATCTACGCTCCTGGTGTACGCAATAATGTTGGCCGAAGGGGCAGTCAAGGATCACCATCCCCTGGATCATCATTAATGAATGAGTTGACGTTGAAAGAAAAGAAACCGCGCCCGAAAGAAGACCAGATCGCACAGGATGAGAAGGAACGTGCTGCCCAAGATGTGGCTTTTGAGCGAGACTATGTCCTGGTCGAAAAGCGAGCCGTCGAGGTGAATGCCTTCGCAGATGAAATGGCCGCAAATCCACAATTGACGGGGGCTGGCAAAGTTCAAGCCCAAGCTCAGTCAGCAAACTCTAAAGTTGGTCGACAAGGTACAACAAAGAATACTTCCCCTTCGACCACCCCAGTAGCTCCTACATCGGGAACCCGAGCCGTGCAAATTACGCAAGGTAGACAACGCTCTGATCACCAGCGTCAAACCTCATATGATAAGCTGAGCGGAAGTCCATTATCTGCCACTTCAGCTATCTCTAAAGCTATCCAGGGAGCGAGTCTACGTCTTTTCGGGTATACGCCTCCCTTATTGAAGGGACAATCGCCTCCTCAATTGTATAGTCCCTTTCCGGCTTATCCAGCCTCAACCGGCATCTCAGGCCTTCTTGGAGACGGAAGGGTCGCAGGACCGGTAGATGAAGATGCAAAAGCGGTGCACATCATCGAAGAATCAGCAACTGTTTCTGATGTTGTTTATGGATTTGCCGAAGTAAAGTACAAGCAACTCATCCCTCTTGCCCCTTCTATGGACCATGGTCTCGGGGGACCGACCAGTACAGAGAGGGTAGACTTGGGCGGATCCATTCATGAAGATGAAGGTTTGACTCCCGACGCTATCGTCGCTCTGTCTGAGGAGGCTCTTGTTTTATACGTTAAAGCATTGGCTCTGCTTGCCAAATCCATGGATATTGCTAGCGCATGGTGGGCTAGGAGGAACCGTGGCGAGATCCTCAACAGTGGAAGCTCCCCGCGAGCGGATTCGCCATCGAGTGTAGCTGCGGGAAATCGCATAAATAGCGCCGTTCAGTGGGTTCGAGGTCGGTTCAATGAAGTGCTCGAGAAAGCAGAATTCGTCCGACTGAAGCTCCTTGATGCTCAAAAGCAGCTCCCAGAAGACCATCCAGCACATCCAAACAACAATGCAAGTGCATCTAGATTGGCCGGAGGAGCGAGCTCTTCCGCAGATGGTGTCGTTCTTAGCTCTGGAGTGACCGCCGAAAAGCTAATGTACGACCGTGCATTGGAGATGAGCCGATCGGCAGCTATCAACGAAATCGCAAATGTTGATCTTCCGGGCTGTGAACTCTCTTACATCACTGCTATAAGAATGCTGGAAGCTGTACTTGAGAACGATGAAATTGTGCCACAGAGAAAGGCTAGCGCGCGCAAAGAGGATAGGGATAGCAAGACTGATGATGACGCTGCTGTCAACGGCATAAATCTTGACGATCGCCAGGCGGTTGAGAAAGGTTTGCAATATCACAATCAACATTTATTGATAAAATGCTGACGTTGCTACAGTGGTCACAATGGTCCGTGGCCGGCTTAATGCTCTTCGGAAGAAGATGGCTCTGATTGCAAAGCATCAATCGATGCCTCAGAACCAGTCGCGACCGCCAAGCAACCACAGTGGTGGTACGACGCCTACCATCTCCAGTACTCCTCCTCGATGAACGATCCACTCTATATCTGAGTGTAAATCTCTTTTGCATGTTCTTATCAAATTGTATCCAAGCCTGGACAGATTGGCATGACGAAAACTGGACAGTGTCTCTGATTACGATCACAGTCCACCTATCACACGACGGCGTTCTGTATTCTTCTATTCTTGCATGTCATTTTTCCTTCACGGTTTCTATTTTTCTAACGTCTAAACTTTGGGCATCGTACATGTTCATGACCTGGTGTCTGCGGATTGGCTCGAGCCTGGGACTTTGGAGACCTCTGGCTTTCGTTTCGATAGGATGCATGGCCCGCAGGTAGACTCTTTGTTTGTACTTTGGGATGGCGTCAGGCTGGGACAGGGCAGTGGCGCTTGTGAATACCCTGATGTTATACGTCTTTGCTTTTGAAATTTGGGTGGCTGGATATGGGGGGAGTTCTTTATGCGGCTCTCTGCTGCTGTGCAGACTAGTTGAGCGGATATGCTGACATGGTACGAGTATGTGCGAATAGATGAGCTTGACACGATCTGGAGATTGTGAATAGAAAATACTATCTATTCCGCCATTCTATATCGATTTGGGAGTGAAATTGCACGCTTCATTCAACCTACTCTGATCAAGAATAGCTAATGCATTCGAGCTGTCGAATTCTTAATATGCTCTATTCCTCATACCTGATATACTGGACGTGAAATTCACTGCGCGCAGAGCGGCGGCAAAATCCGAGCGTCATCATGACGACTACGCTCTCAAGAGGATCCCTACCTATATTCTAGCCTGACCGAAACAACACCCAAATTCACCATGTCGCCGTCACACCGACCCTAACCCTTGTCGACGACCTAATAAGCAGCGATCACAGCACACACAAAGGTGAACCCATAATTAACCAAAAAGCACGTGTTTTGAATCTTTGGTTCCGCTGCTTTAGGCGCGAGTTAGGAACCTTGGACAAGCTCATGTGCGAGATTGAATTTGGATGCGATCTATATCGGCATGCATGAGGTTTGTCTGCCTTCTGGCACGACAGCGTCTTTCCATATGTGTGCTTTGCTTCAGCGCTTCCATAAATTTCTTGGCGGGATTTGCGGCTGCGGTGACGTGAAGGGGGGGAAGGTCCGGTTAAGGTGGGATGGGGTTCTAGGGCAGAGGAACAAGAGAGGGGTCATATGTTCCCTGAAGCTGCTGAGGGAGGTGGATGGGAAGGGAAAGTGGAAGGCGCCGAGGGTGAGGTTTGTAGTGGCTGGGAATTGATTTGATGCGGTGGTTGAGAGTGAGAGTATGGGGAGTTAGAAATGGTGAACTGCTGCTTTTTTCTTGATTAAGAAATTTGGCAATACTTCCTATTGTGGCTCTTCCTTCAGATTTATCATGTTGGAATGAAGAGGCCTTTTATTAGAGATAGGAATACTGAGTAGGAAGGATATAGAATGAGGAAATTTCATGTAATTGGCGAGGACCCGCACTGCCGCGTCGCTGCTTTGTCGACGACTATCCCCTCGTACGCCAGGCAGCCACTGCTAAAGTAATATGGGATGCCTGGCTTACGGGATGAGGGGATAAATGAGTATAAGTATTAAAATAAGCCCCTGAAGTGGGGATTAGCTTTTCTAGCCCGAAAGGGGAAAAAAGAGCATTTTATGTTCTATGAAATCCTTAGCGAGACTCTTAAATGAAATTGCTAGTGAAAGACGCTAATGATTTATTTCGTCGGATAACGATATTTATATTTGATATAATCATATAATATCAACCCGCTTTTCTCATCACCCAGAGAATCACCATCTGCGATATGAAAGTCGCCTAATGTGGGCATTCGTCACGTGAAGATTCTTTTTTTAAACTTTATTCGCTTACCTTACTCTGCTTTTTCTCGGCTACTACCAATCAGCTATCGTAACCTGAATTTGAATGACGAAGTCTTAGTCTTATTATACTATCTAAATTATTACGAGTAGCATGTGAGCGGTCTACAATGGCGCAGAGTAATGGAGTCAAGATCACCTAAGACAGCCCCCATTTTCCGTGGCCCAGCGTAGACTCAGGTAACTTACCTACAGCCACGGTCACTGCAAAGCAAACATTCTCTGCAAGGCTCGAATTCCGCCTCGCGGTCGCGTAAAACAGCGGTGAATTCCCCCTAGATCGGAAGGTCGAAACACCGCGACTTGCTGTTTTTTCTGTAATATAAACCAGAACGAGCAATTACAGTAAAAACCGAAATCGGTTTCAGGCCTGAACACTTAATGATTTACTGCTGCCTAAGGATTGGATGATATCGGCGAAAATCAGCGTCAGGCGCTAGACTTCTTTGACACTAAAACAACCACGTGATGTTTATTTAATTCAGATCCGCCGCACTTTCCTACATTCCCATGGCTTCCCAAAGCTACCACACTTCCTAAAATAAATTGAATGCTCTATTCTGATTGCTGTTCGGGGACATGGAGTCGAAGTGGGAAATCACCCCCGACGCCCCAAGCCAGGCTGCACCGCTTAGAGGAGTCCCAGAAGACCAAGTAAGTAAATAACTTTATCTGTAACTGCAGTCAACTTTGTGTATACTAACTATCTATAGATTCGTCGCGGAGGTCGTTGGAATGCAGACCAGATGACTGGCTGCTATCTAACTACCCTACCGCGCGGCTTTATGCGTGGTGTTGCTGACTTTGATCCAGACTAAGCCTCAAGTTATTTCTTACCTCGAGATACTATGCAACCACCTCCCTCCTTACTACGACGTGTTTAGCCAGATCTTCATCGCTGGCAGGCAGCGCATCTAGAGCGCCCAGATGCAACAGAGAAGGTGCAGCCAAATCTAGCAGCTGGTGGTTTTCTAGAGCTTTTGCAAAGGCTCCGTTCTGTTTTCTTACAAGTGAGTGCCCTACTTCAAACTAGTATAAGGACAAAACTGGCTACTTTAATATATTATCTAATAATATCTCTTCTTTTGCTAATGTTTTTATACCTAGGACTCCGTACTTTGGCGTACTGAATTCGCTAAACACCCAATCTTCCAAGATCCCCTTTTTGAGACTATGGAATATAAGCAGTTTGAGCTTGATGTCCGCAGCGCTGTTGCAGTAGCAGTTGAGGAGGACCCTTATTCTATTGCTATTCAAAAGACGAATCCTGCTGTATGTGACCGCCTACGGACCATGACAGGAGTTATACAAAATGGCCAGGTTATCCATGCTCAAGCTCTTCGATAGTTACAGGGCCAGATTGAACAGTTGAACAGCACAATCAGTGACTTCGTGGGTGGGGCTTTCACCTTCCAGTTTACACCAAAGAGTTAGCTTGACGCCCTACCACCAACTGGAGCCGCTTTTGGTCGAGCAGCGCCAGTGCCTTTGCCTGTGGAGAAGCTAGCAAAGGCTACAGAGAAGCCACGGTACCACATGTCGCGGACCATTCAGACAATCCCTGACTTGTGGAGGGAGTGGACAGTAGGCCTCCAAGGCCGGCCGTCTATTGAGAAGCTGGATGAGCTTTATGGCTCAGACTGCGCTCAGGCCCTAATGCCACAGCTGAGCGCCAGTTCTACTCAAGAAGGAAGACCCTGATCAGCGAGATCAGAAGGCTCGCAGTGGTAGAGGACCCTTCTCGAGGGGACCCGTACGAGACAGTGGTAGCACGGCTGGAGGAAGAGCGGATACAAGCTAAGGCATCACTGAGCAAGGTGATCGATAGTATTAAACGTGGCTAATTGTATTATTCTCTCCATATAATCCTTATAGATTAATTATATCATTATTATACTATATTATTTGTCTCGTACGTTTGGAAGCCATTCGCCATCGCAGTTGGATGCGCTCGGAA
>Ga0335072_10015718_pt1 | contig 10734 bp, 9 predicted proteins | sample Lox_Sample_21_FD_206725 | JGI IMG/M metagenome (GOLD analysis project Ga0335072, IMG submission 206725) | Soil microbial communities from Loxahatchee National Wildlife Refuge, Florida, United States - Lox_Sample_2.1 | ecosystem: Environmental > Terrestrial > Soil > Wetlands | place: USA: Florida... | reverse complement strand
CCGGGCTGGTGACGCTGGAGGCGCTGCGTTCCCCGGCGGAGCGGTCGGTCATCGCCGCGCTGGCCCTGTCGGCCTACTGCGATCCGCAGTGGGGCGCGACCACGGCCGAGCTTGAGACGGTGTTCGCGGAGTTCATGGCCCGGCCGTTCTGGCAATTCTCCTTCGATGGCGGCTTTACCGCCCTGGCCGCGGTCAAGAACCTGACCAGCGAGCTGGTGGGCCGTCTGTGCCAGGCGGCGGAGCGGGCCACGCTGGGGGCCGACGAGGCCCCGGCGCCAGCGCCGGCCCGGCTGACCAGGTACGCCGCTGACCTGGTGGTCCCCAGGCCGCAGTTGCTTGAATGCGCGCTGCTCAAGGCGGTGGCGCTGCAGTACGTGATGCGCCGGGCGGGCGCGGCCGAGCAGCAGGCTGGTGAGCGCGAGGTGATCGCCGAGCTGGCGATGGCCATCTACGAGGGGGCACCGGCGACCCTCGACCCGGTGCTCCGCCCGTCCTGGGAGGACGCGGGCCAGGCCGGGGCCGAGGCGGCCCGGCGCCGCGTGGTCATCGACCAGGTCGCCTCGCTGACCGACAAGTCAGCCATCGTCTGGCATCACCGGTTGTGCTCGTGAGAGCCGCTGCGGACCGCGGCCGGGCTCAGCCGAGCAGCGCGGTCAGCACGGTGGCCGTGTTGGTGAGGTCGGCCAGGACCGCGTGCGCCCCGGCCTCCCACAGGGCGCTGGCCGGGTAGCTGCCGGTCGCGACGCCCACCGCCCGAGCGCCGGCGGCCAGGGCCGCCTCGATGTCCAGGGGCGTGTCGCCGATGACCACCGTCGCCTGGCCACCGAAATCGGACAGCGGCAGGCCGTGCACGGCCGCGGCCCGGCGCCTGGCCAGGTGCACGAGCTCGGCCCGCACCTCGTGGTCATCGCCGTAGGCCCCGATGCACAGGTCGAGCGGGTGGCGCAGGCCGACCGCGCTCAGCTTGACCTCGGCGAGCGTACGGACGTTGCCGGTGAGCACCGACTGGTACGCCCGCCCGGACTCGGGGCGCCGCCGGCTGGACAGGGCGGCCAGGTCGGTGGCGGTCGCGACCGGATGCTGGCCGCCGTCAGCCATCGGGGTGGCTGTGGCCCCCGGCTTGCCGCCCGGGTGCGGTGCCACCAGCACCGGCGGCGCGGCGACCGGAAGGCCGAGCGGCCGGGCAACGGGCGGCGGTGGAGCCTCGCCTTGAGCGGTGAGCGGGACGGCCACCGTGGCGACCGAGGCACCCGCCGGTACGGTCCCGGCGGTGGCCCGGGCGGGCGCGGGGATCAGGCTGACCGTGATCCCGGGCGGGCCGTCCGGTGGCGGCGGCGTGGCCCGCGGTTCAGCGCCGGTGGCGAGACCGAGGCCGGGGTCATCAGGGTCGCCGAGGGCGGTGCCGCCGGCCGCGAAGCCGATCGTCGCCGCGCCGACCCGGGCCGACGCCACGGCCAGCAGAGCCTGGGCCGCACCGGGCAGGGCGCGGCCCTGGCGCCGGGCCGCCTCGAACATGGCCGGAGCGTGGGCGCGCAGCCCCTCGATGAACAAGTCGACGTGGCGGCGCGGCTCGGCGATCCCGGCCATCTGCAGGGTGTCGAGGATGATGGCGCGGTCGGTCCGCCCGGCCATCGTGGGCAGCTTCTCGCAGCGGCGGCCAAACATCGAGAGGAACACCAGCTCGTACAAGTCGCCGCCGACGGCGCCTGCGTTCAGGAGCGTGCCATCCACGTCCCAGAGCACAAGGAGATCGCCCATGACAACACCCCCACACTTGGCCGGATCCACCACCGTGCTAACGGCAACGGATTAGATTCCCGTCTGGCGCCCTTCTCACCCGCGTCTCCGCCGGTGGAGCCGGGGGACCCTCGAATGTCCCCTGACTTGACTAGACTCGTGGCGCGGCTGGGGGCAGTTCGGCCGCGGGATGGCAGCACAAGCGGATCGGAGGCGGCGCATGGCTGGGCGCATCCGGCAAGAGGACATCGGCGTGGTTCGCGAGCGCTCACCGATCGCGGACGTGATCGGCGACTACATTCAGCTCCGGCCGGCCGGCGGCGGCAACCTCAAGGGGCTGTGCCCGTTCCACGACGAGCGGACCCCGTCGTTTAACGTGACGCCGGGTAAGGACCTGTTTCACTGCTTCTCGTGCGGCGCGGGTGGCGACGTTATCAAGTTCGTCATGGACATCGATCACCTCACGTTCGCCGAGGCGGTCGAGCGGCTCGCCGCCCGGGCCAACATCCAGCTCAGGTACGAGCAGGGCGGGTACGTTCCCGGGCAGGAGACCGGGCAGCGGCGGCGGCTGGCCGAGGCCCACCGGGCCGCCGCCGAGTTCTACGCCGGGCGGCTGCGGTCGGCTTCCGACGCCGGGCCGGGCCGCGAGTTCCTGGCCCAGCGGGGCTTCGACCTTAGCGACGCCGAGAAGTTTGGCATGGGGCACGCGCCGCGGGCGTGGGATGAGCTCACGAAGCACTTGCGGGGACGGGGCTTCTCCGATGATGAGCTGCTCAAGGCGGGCCTGGCCCGCAAGGGTCAGCGCGGCCTGATCGACATGTTCAGGGGCCGCCTCATGTGGCCGATCAGGGACCTGACCGGGGAGACGATCGCGTTCGGCGCGCGCAAGCTCGACCCCAATGACGACAGCCCCAAGTACCTGAACACCCCGGAGACTCCGCTGTTCAAGAAGGGCCAGGTCCTCTACGGCGCCGACCTGGCCAAGCGGGACATCGCCAAGCTGCGGCAGGCGGTGATCGTCGAGGGCTACACCGACGTGATGGCCTGCCACCTGTCCGGGATCCCGACGGCCGTGGCGACCTGCGGCACGTCGTTCGGCGAGGACCACGTGAAGGTGCTGCGGCGGCTGATCATGGACACCGAGGGCTCGGACGGCGAGGTGATCTTCACCTTCGACGGCGACGCCGCCGGGCAGAAGGCGGCGCTGCGGGCGTTCAGCCTCGAGGAGAAGTTCGCCACCCAGACGTTCGTCGCCGTGCAGCCGGACGGGCTTGATCCCTGTGACCTGCGGCTGAAGCACGGGCCCGATGCGGTCAGGGACCTGGTCGCCCGGCGGGTCCCGCTGTTCGAGTTCGCCATCCGCAGCGCCCTGAGCAAGCACAACCTCAACACCACCGAGGGACAGCTGGCCGCCCTTGACGAGGCCGCCCCGATCGTCGCCCGGATCAAGGACACCGGGCTGAGGCAACGCTATGCCGTGAACCTGGACCGCTGGCTGGGCCTGATGAACGAGCGCTTCGTGCTCCAGCGGGTTCGCCAGCACGGCGGCAGCCCCCGAGGCGGGCGGGTCGGGACGGGGGGAGCAGGTCGTTATGAACGAGGAAATGGGGGGGCGCCCGACGGGCAGCAACGGGCGGCGGCCAGCCAGGGCGAGGGGGAGGCGCCTGCGGAGCGCTACGACCGGTCGGATCCGGGGCTACGGGTCGAGCGGGAGGCGCTCAAGCTGGCCGTGCAGATCCCGATGCTGTGCGGCCAGGCGTTCGACGCCCTGGGCAGCCAGGCGTTCGCCGTGCCGCAGCACGAGCGGCTGGCCGGCCTGATCGCGGCGTGCGGCGGGGTGGCGGCCGCGGGCCGGCCGCGCGACTGGGCGGCGCGGCTCATCGAGGCGGCGCCGGACGACCGGGCGCGCGGGTTCCTGCGCGAGCTGGCCCTGGAGCAGCTTCAGGTGGCTGGTGAGCCGGATGAGGTCTACGGCCAGGTCATCCTGGCCCGGGTCGGCGAGCTGGCGGTCAGCCGTCAGATCGCGGCGGCCAAGGCCCGCCTTCAGCGCATGGATCCCGCCGCTGAGCAGGAGGAATATGTCCGGCTCTTCGGTGACCTGATGGCGCTCGAGCAGCGTCGCCAGGACCTGCTCAGGCGGGCGACGGGTGGCTGACGGAGCGTCGGCGCAGATTACCGGCGGGTTACAGGCCAGAAAAATTGGGCCCCCCGAAATTGGTGCTTGGTGGCGCACACTGTCTGTGTGAGCCTGACCGTACTAACGAGCGGACCGTCGCTAGCACAGCAAATGACAGACCTCGTGGCGCTCGGGCGCGCACGAGGCTCCGTGACGATGGGGGACGTCACCGCCGCAATAGACCGGACTGAGCTGACAGCCGACGCACTTGACGGGGTAGTGCGCCTGCTTACCGATGAGGGAATCGAGATCGCGGCCGCTCCCGAACAGGAAGAGGCCGAGGAGGACATTCGCCTCATCGATGAACCCGATACCAGAGGCCGAGCACCGCAGACCAACGACCTGGTGCGCATCTACCTGCGGGAAATCGGCCGTGTCCCCTTGCTCACCGCGGAAGACGAGGTCGAGCTGGCCAAGACGATCGAGGCCGGCCTGTTCGCGGATGAGAAGCTCAGCGGCTGCTACCCGCTGCTGGGCGCCGAGCGCGCCGACCTGGAATGGCTGGCCGCCGACGGCATCCGGGCCAAGCAGCGGCTCATTGAGGCGAACTTGCGGCTCGTGGTGTCGATCGCCAAGCGGTATATCGGCCGGGGCCTGGTCTTCCTTGACCTGATCCAGGAGGGCAACCTGGGGCTGATCCGCGCGGTCGAGAAGTTTGACTACACGCGGGGCTACAAGTTCTCGACCTACGCCACCTGGTGGATCCGGCAGGCCATCACCCGGGCGATCGCCGACCAGGCCCGGACCATCCGGGTCCCTGTGCACATGGTCGAGACGATCAACAAGCTGGCCCGCGTGACCCGCCAGCTGCACCAGGAGCTGGGCCGGGAGGCGACGGTCGAGGAGATCGCCGTCGAGATGGGCATCGAGGCAGACCGAGTCGCGGAGATCCAGCGCATCGCCCAGGAACCGGTGTCGCTGCAATCGCCCATCGGCGAGGAGGAGTCCGACCTCGGCGACTTCATCGAGGACGCGGATGCCGTCGTCCCGATGGAGGCGGCGGCGTTCATTATGCTCCAGGACCAGCTTGACCGGGTGCTTTGCGACCTGTCCGACCGAGAGCAGCGGATCATACAGCTGCGCTTCGGCCTGATGGACGGCCACCCGCGCACGCTGGAGGAAGTCGGCCGGGAGTTCGGCGTGACCCGGGAACGGATCAGGCAGATCGAGTCCAAGACCCTGGCCAAGCTCCGGCACCCGAGCCGCGCCCTGCTGCTGCGCGAGTACCTCGACTAACCCACGGCAGAACGGTCCCTCCCTCAGCGGGCGAGCCAGCCACTCGGCCCGGCCGGGCCGGTTACCGGGCCCGGCCGGTCGGTCGGCCCGGTCGGTCGGTCGGCCCGGTCGGCTGGGGGAGGGTCAGTCGAGGTAGTCGTGGGCCGTGTGGCTGTTGCCGTTCATGGACGGCGTGCCTATCGTCGGGGCGTGCGCCTTGCCCGCGCGGTTCCTGGCCGGGGCCATGGCCGTGTCCTTGGCCTTGCGGGCTCCGGAGCCGACCGCCTTCGAGACCCGGGACGCGGCCGACTTCGACAGGTCGCCGGCCTTCGAGACGGCCGACTTACGCATGGCCGTGGCCTGATCCGAGGCCGCCTTCAGGGCCCGCTGCGCGGGCGGGCTCTGCATGGCCTTGCGGGCGTAGCTGACCATCATGTTGTAGGGCTTGCGGCCGGCCCTGCTGCCAGCGATGAAGCCGACGGCGGCCCCGGCCGCGAACACAGCGCGCTTGTACCGCATCAGGCACCCCTCTAAAGTTCCGCACGGCCAGGCAGCCCAGCCGCGCTGGTGGCTGTTCCTCCGGGTCCGGCCCCGAGACCCATGTCTCAGCACTGCCCCAAGTACGCTACTCTTAACCAGGAGCGCCTGACGGGTCGGAACCTCGTCCCTGAAGGGCTTGACGATCCCGCGTAGCTCAATCGGCAGAGCGTTCGGCTGTTAACCGATAGGTTCTTGGTTCGAGTCCAAGCGCGGGAGCTCGGCGTGTGGCGCTGGCCTGCGGAGACGTGATGCAGGCCAGCCGTGCGGTGCCATGTTGCACCGTACTTCTTGGTTCGCCTTGCTTCCTCGGACTTCCTGTCTTCTGTCTCTCCTCTTGGTCGGCTGTCGCGTCCCTTGATGGTCGTGCACTCTTTTCCGTGGTCGACATCGATTTTATCTCGAAGACTTTTCCGATTGCGAAGACTTTTCCACATGGGAGCGTGGAAATCTTTACCGTAAAATGCTGCGGGTTCTATTTCGCGGGCGGAATAGCGAAGATCGCGGGGGTGTTGGCGCGAGCATGACGGAGCAGCAGTCGTCCCAAGAAGATGTGCAGTTCTGGTTTGATCCGCTATGCCCGTGGGCGTGGATCACCTCCCGCTGGATGCTGGAGGTCGAGAAAGTCCGGCCGGTCCGTGCGGACTGGCGGATCATGTCGCTGGCCTACCTGAACCTCGTGCAACACGAGGGCAAGGGGCTAACCGAGGATTACCTTCACCGGATGAGCCGGGCCTGGGGGCCGGTCCGGGTGTGCGCGGCCGCCGCCCTGGACAGCGGGCCGCAGGTGCTAGGGCCGCTCTACACGGCCATCGGGACCCGCTTCCACACCCAGGGGCGGCGCGACGACCTGGCCGTGATCCCCGAGGCACTGGCCGAGGTGGGCCTGCCCGCCTTCCTGGTCGAGGCGGCCGAGTCCGACGAGTTCGACGACTTCATCAAGAAGTCGCACCACGAGGCGTTCGACCAGGTTGGCCTGGACGTCGGCACGCCGGTGGTCCGCATCAGGGGCAAGGCGCTGTTCGGCCCGGTGATGACACCGGCGCCCAAGGGCGAGGCCGCTGGCGAGTTGTGGGACGGCCTGGTGCTGGTGAGCAAGACGGATGGGTTCTTCGAGCTCAAGCGGAGCCGGGACCGCCAGCCCTCCTTCGAGTAACGCCAACCGGCTGAGGCCGCGTTGGCCGGCCGAGGCCGACTGAGGCCGCGTTGGCCGACTGAAGCGACCGACTGAGGTGGCCGGCTCGGGCGACTGAGGCTTAGGCCTTTCGCGCGCGGGCCGGCTTCTTCGGCGGGAGCGAGCGCGCGTAGGCCGTGCTCATATCGACCCACGAGGCGAGGTCGTCGTCGGTGGCCAGATGCTCGCCCGCGACGCGCAGCCAGCCGTCCATCTCGCGGCCTTGCATCACGGCGATGGTGGCCTGACTCGTATGGAGGAGCTCGTCGGTGCGGGCCGGGTCCACGCGGACCAGGGCGCCACCGTGGCCGCTCGCTGATATCGCCATGTGCCCGCGGATGAGGAAGGCGAGGCCGCCGAACATCTTCTTCTCGGTCAGCTCGGGATCCGGGCCGATCAGGTCCCTGATGCGGCTGGCGAGTCCCTCGTCATAGGCCATGAAGCAGATCGTAACCGGCGTATGGCCAGACAGTCAGGCCTTGTGGTGGGTACACAAAAAATAGGCCTCTATGTTAGGCTAAGCCACATGCAGAGCGCGCCGCTGATCTCTGAACTGCTGAAGTCGGGCCAGAAGTCGTTCTCCTTCGAGTTCATGCCGCCGAAGACGGATGCTGAAGAGCAGCAACTGTGGCGCGCGATCAGGGAGCTCGAGCCGCTGCACCCCACGTTCGTCTCGGTGACCTACGGCGCCGGCGGCTCGACGCGAGAGCGCACGGTCAACGTGACCGGGCGCATCGCCAGGGAGACGTCCCTTACGCCGGTCGGGCACCTGACCGCGGTGAACCACTCGGTCGCCGAGCTCAGGAACGTGATCGGCAGCTACGCCAGCGCGGGCGTCCGCAACGTGCTGGCGTTGCGGGGGGACCCGCCCGGCGACCCGAACGCCGAGTGGATCGCGCATCCAGAAGGCTTCTCCCACGCCGACGAGCTCGTCCGGCTGGTCAGGAGCGCGGGTGACTTCAGTGTCGGGGTGGCCGCGTTTCCTGAACTGCATCCGCGCTCGCCGGATGCGGACACTGACATTAGCTACTTCGTCGCCAAGTGCCGGGCCGGCGCGGACTTCGCGATCACGCAGATGTTCTTCTACCTCGAGGACTACCTGCGGCTTCGTGATGAGGTGGCCGCCCGGGGCTGCGATATCCCGATCATCCCCGGGATCATGCCCGTGACCAGCGTGCGGATCATCGAGCGCTCCATCGAGCTGAGCGGGTGCAAGGTACCACCGGCGCTGCTTGAGGGCATCAGGGCTGCCGATGCCCGCGGCGACAAGGCGGCCATCCGCGAGATCGGCGTCGCCTACTCCGCTGAGCTGTGCGAGCGCCTGCTCGCCGAGGGAGCACCGGGCCTGCACTTCTGCACGCTCAACTGGTCCCGGGCGACCAGGGAGATCTACCAGCTGCTCGGGCTGGGCGGAGCCGCGGCCCGCCGGGCCCCGGCGCTCTCGGGGTTTAGCCGGGCGGCGTCCGGGCAGTAACGTCGCCCGCTACCGATCACGGAGCTGGCCCTTACCGAGCCTCGGCTGGCTGGCTACCGATCATGGCCTGGCCTGTTACTGATCAAGGGCTGGCCTGCCCCTGATCCGGCTGAGGGGATGCCAGAATGAGCAGCATGGACAAAGCGCAGTACGACAGGGTCGGGGCGGGACAGGGATTCTTCGCGGCTCTAGACCAAAGCGGCGGTAGCACGCCCGGGGCACTGGCGGCGTATGGCATCGCCCGCGACCGCTACAGCTCGGACGCGGAGATGTTCGACCTCATGCAGGCGATGCGCGTCCGCGTGATGAGCAGCCCGTCGTTCGACGGGTCCCGCGTCCTTGGGACGATCTTGTTCGAGCAGACGATGGAGCGCGGCGCGAACGGGGTGTCGGCGGCCACCTTCCTGTGGGAGCACAAGAACATCGTCCCGTTCCTGAAGATCGACAAGGGGCTGGCGGGCGAGCAGGACGGCGTGCAGCTCATGAAGCCGATCGACACCCTGGATGACCTGCTCACTCGGGCCACGGAGCATCAGATGTTCGGCACCAAGATGCGCTCGGTGATCAAGGACGCGAGCCAGACGGGGATCGCCGCGATCGTCGACCAGCAGATCGCCTACGCCAAGCAGATCATGGCGGCGGGCCTGGTCCCGATCATGGAGCCCGAGGTCAGCATCGAGAGCCCGCACAAGGAGCAGGCGGAGAACCTGCTCAATGACGCGCTGCGCAAGAGCATCGCCGAGCTGCCGCAGGACGCGACCGTGATGGTCAAGCTGACGATCCCGACCGAGCCCGGGCTCTACAGCGACCTGGCCGCCGACCCGCGGGTGCTGCGAGTCCTGGCCCTGTCCGGCGGCTACAACCGCAGCGAGGCCTGCACGCTGCTGGCCAGGGACCCGATCATGATCGCCAGCTTCTCCCGGGCCCTGCTCGAGGGCCTCACCGAGAGCCAGACCGACGAGCAGTTCAACGCGGAACTGGAATCGGCAATCGAGGAGATCTACCGGGCCGCGGTCATCAAGCAGCCGTGATGGCCCGGAGCGGCCCGCCCAGACTAGGCAAAATGGGCTAGACTACCACGACTGTCCAGTTTTGCCAGGGGTCTTCCTGGCGGGCGGCCCGCGGGTCGATTCGGGCGTAAGCGGCGTTCTCCTATGTGGAGAGTCATTTTTCCACATATCGGCAATATGATGCTACATCGGGTCCTATTGGTGCTAGCGTTGACGAAGCCCTGTGCTCGCATGGGGCCGTAGTGTCATTCGCGGACGAGGCCCTGCGGCATCCGCCGACGCCGCCGCTCGATAACGACGGGAAACCTGATGAGATCGGGAGCAGTTGACCGAGAACCCGGGCGCCGTTCAACCCGCCTAGTCCCGCAGGCAGACGGTTATGCCGATTACGTGGACCCGGCCCGCGAGCCGTCCCGCCCGGCGGGCCACGGTCAGCACCGCTCGGGGGGCCACCGGGCGTCCGGCCAGGGGCGCAGCAACTCGACCGGCTCTTTCCGCGTCAGGCCCGTCCCGTCTCCGGCCACCCGGCCCGGGCGGCAGCGGCCGGTCAGGACCACGATCATCTGGCTCCTGATCCTTCCGACCTTCACCATGATCGCCCTGTACCTCTACGCGGCCCTTCCCACCATTGGCCCGGCCGAGGCCAAGCAGAACTCGGCCGCCCTCAACGCCGACATCGGCCAGACGGATGAGGCGATGGTCCAGGCGATCGAGCAGGAGCAGTCCGACTCCTTCGCCTGGCAGGCCTCCGGGCATCTTGACACCCAGGTCGACCTGCAAAAGGACTACGCGAAGACCAACGCCGCGGTTACCGGCTTCGAGGCCGGCCTCACCAGCGCGCAGGGCGTCATGCCGGAGACGACCAAGGAGGCCAGCCCGGCCCTGCTGCACTCGCTGGCCAGCCTCAGCTCGATCCGGGCCGGGGTAGCGAAGCCGACGGCCGTGGGCCCGCAAGCCGCCCTCAGCATCTTCAACCGGTACCTGGCCATCCAGGGGCAGGAACTGACGTGGTCCAACAGCCTCAGCAACCCCAACGCCTCGGACGCGGAGATCCTTGAGTCCGAGGCCCTGATCGACGCGGGCACAGGCACCGAGTACCTCTCCGACGTTGGCACGCTGCTCGGCGGCGTTCTGGCCGGTGGCGACTTTATGACTCCGGCGGAGTACCAGGAGTTCGAGAAGCTCTACAACGACCAGCTCGTCGACTTCAGCCAGGTTAACCAGCCGTCACTGTGGCGGGTGAGTCCCGACCCCTACTACGACTCGGTGGACGGCCGGCCGCCAGCGATGGCGACCCCGCAGGTCCAGGCGGCGCTGAAGCTTGAGGCCGAGGTCCTGAAGGATGGCTCGAGCACCAGGACCGTCCGGCTCCCGATCACCCCGACCCAGCTAGAGGGCGCGCTGGCCGGAG
>Ga0335072_10015717_pt1 | contig 10734 bp, 8 predicted proteins | sample Lox_Sample_21_FD_206725 | JGI IMG/M metagenome (GOLD analysis project Ga0335072, IMG submission 206725) | Soil microbial communities from Loxahatchee National Wildlife Refuge, Florida, United States - Lox_Sample_2.1 | ecosystem: Environmental > Terrestrial > Soil > Wetlands | place: USA: Florida... | reverse complement strand
ACCCGTTCAATTAGGGCGGAGAGTAAAGTTTGCAAAGATTTCAATTTTGCAAGAAATTGCATGCTATTCCTCCCGAAAATTGAATCGTCGCGATTTTGGCGGCTTCTAACCCATTGATGCGCCGTCGGGCACATTGAATCCTTTTCCTCATTCCGACACTCGTTGTCGGGAGCGACGGAAGTTACCAAATTGTCAGAGGAAAAGTGCAAAACGACGGTCGGACATTTGCAAGAGTCGCCTTTGGGTGGGCGGAGGACCGACCAGCGTTGAGCGAGCCCGCTCCAGAACTGAACGCCAAATTCACCGTAACGTCGATCCGCGTTCGCCGCCGATCAACGTGTTCGACGGGCTGGGCGCCGCCGAAGAGATACTGCCTAAAAGATCGCGGGGTCGGCGCGCAGCCAGCGGACGCCAGCGATCTTCCAGCCCAGCGCAACCGCATCTCCGATCGTGATCGGCGCCGCGACGGCATTGTCGACCATGACTTGGCGCCCGGATCGGGCCTCGACGATGAACCGGACCAGGTTGCCGAGATAGATTTTCTGAACCACCTTGCCGGTTATCGAGGCGTCGGCGTCAGCCGGCACGGCGCCCAGGACCATATTCTCCGGCCTGACCATCAAGCTGGCATGATCGCCCGGGGCCGCGTCGAAGCCCGAAGGGACGGAAAGATCGAGCCGTATTCCGTCCAACTCGACGCGCGCCTCCCTGCCGTTCCGCTCCAATATCCTGATCTCGAACAGGTTCGCCTCGCCGATGAAGCGCGCGACAAAACGTGTTTCCGGCCGGTCGTAGACTTCCTCACCGTTGCCGATCTGCTCGATCCGTCCCTCGTTCATCACGACGATCCGGTCTGACATGGTCAGCGCCTCGCTCTGATCGTGGGTGACGTAGATAAAAGTGATGCCGAGATCCCGCTGGAGCGCCTTCAACTCGAGCTGCATACCCTTGCGCAGCTGCTGATCGAGAGCCGCGAGCGGCTCGTCGAGCAACAATACGGTCGGCTCGGTAATAATCGCGCGCGCAAGGGCTACACGTTGCTGCTGGCCGCCCGAGAGTTGCGTCGGGCGCGCGTCGATCTTTTCCTGAAGTCGAACCATCTCCAATGCTTTGCGTACACGCTCGGCACGCTCGCTGGGGGGAACCCTGCGCATCCGCAGACCGAAGGCGACGTTTTCGCCGACCGTCATATGCGGAAACAGGGCGTAGTGCTGGAATACCATGCGGGTCCGGCGGTCGCCATGCATCCGCTCCGCCACCTCGGCGCCGCCGACGGTGATGGTGCCGGAATCGGCCGGCTCGAAGCCGCCGATTAGGCGCAGAAGCGTGGTCTTGCCGCACCCGCTTGGGCCGAGCAAGGTGACGAATTCGTTTTGGCGCACCGCGAGCGAAATGCCGCGGAGCGCATGCAGGCGACCGAAGCGCTTGTGCACTTCGTCGACGATGATATAGCCGCTCCGCGACATTTCTCTCATCAGTACGCGTCCAGGTCCTTCATCCGGCCTTGACCTCGTCCCAGACCTTCTGCCAAGCGGCGCGGTTGGGAATCAGCTCCTTGAACTTCAGGAGCTTCAATCGCTTCGGATCGATTCCGGCCTTGGTCAGAAGGTCGGGCGCCATTTTCGCTGCGGCCAGGCCGCTGGTGGTCGCATAGCCGGTCTTCTCCGCAAGCAAGACGCCGTAGTCCGGCCCGATTAGATAGTTGGCGAATGCTAAGGCCTCGGGCTTTTTCGCCGTGCCTCGGACAACGCATTCGCCGTTGAAGAAGCCGAGGACGCCTTCCTTGGGCCAGACCCAGCCCATGTCGACGCCGCCCGCGCGCAATGGGGCCAGGATGACGAGCTGGGACCAAGCGACCGCGATCTCCTTGTTGGCGAACAGCGTTTGGAGGTCGGACGGGCTTTTCCAGTAGGCGCGGATCAGCGGACGCTGCTTCAGGAGCACCTTCTTCACTTCCTGCAGTTGGGCGTCGGTCATCGAATAGGGCTTCTCGATGCCGAGATAAAACGCTGCGACCGCGAGCGAGTCCTCGGGGTCGTCGCGCATCGATATGCGGCCCCTGTATTTCGGGTCGAACAGGGTGGCGATGCTGGTGACGTCGGGAATCTGCCGTTTGTCGAACGCGATCGCGTTGGCGCCCCAAATCCACGGCACGCCCCAGACCCGGCCGTCGAATTTCACGTACGCACTCTCGGCGAACTCCGGGAACAGTTTCGCGTAGTTCGGCACGGCCGCGAGATCGACCGGCTCGATCAGCTTCTGCTGGGCGAAGAGTTTGACGAATTGCTGCGGGATCGAGGCGGTGTCGAACAGGCTCGAGCCCCCGGCGCGCATCTTGGTCGTCATCTCGTCGGCGCCGGTCCAGGGCGTTTCCCTGATCTCGACTCCAGTCGCCTTGTTCCACGGATCGAGCAGAGCCGGATTGGAATAAGCCGTGCCGAACGCATACCAGCTCAACGGCCCGGTTAGCTTGGTCCCCGATTGTGCCCACGCGGCACTCGGACCGGCGGCGAGCAGCGACGCACCTGCTATCTGCAGGAAGCGTCGGCGCGACTGGGGGATCGACAGCAATTCGTCGAGTTCCATGACCTGTTTCCCTTCTTGTTGCAGTGAAATCCCGTTGACGCGAGGTGTTCGATCGCTAGCTCCTCAAGGATCTTCTTCCGGCTTGCAGCAGCTGGGCCGCCAGGGCCAAGACCAAAGTCGACGTGATGATCAGCGCGCCGATCGCGTTGATTTCCTGGGTGTAGCCGTAGCGGACCATCGACCAGATCAGGACCGGAAGCGTGCTCTCGGTCCCGATCGTGAAATAGGAGACCACCATTTCGTCGAACGACGTCGTGAAAGCGATCAGGACGGCCGCGAGCAGGGCCGGTGCCAGGAGCGGGATCAGGATGCGCAGCCAAATCTGAAATCCGCTCGCGCCGAGATCGCGCGCCGCTTCCTCGAGAGCGCGATCGATATTGCGCAGGCGCGCCGCCACGATCAGCGTGACGAACGGCAAGGCGACGACCACGTGGCCAAGCAGTACCGTGAACAGGCTGAGGGGAATGCCGACAGCGCTGAACAGGATCAGCAGCAGGACACCCAGAATGATACGCGGCGTTTGCATTGGGAGAACGACGATCGACGCGAGGGCTCCGCGCGCGCGGCCAGATTGCCGGACCATGGCGTACGAAAGCGTCACACCTAAGGGAAGCGCGATCGCGGCCGTGGCGAGACCCAAAAGCACGCTGTTGCCGAGCCCCGCCATCACTTGACGGTCCTGGAACAACACGCCGAACCAGCGCAACGTCAAACCGCGCAACGGCAGCACCGCAAGATCGGAATCGTTGAACGACAGCAGTATGACGACCAAGACCGGTAGATAGAGGTAGGCGAACACCGCCGCCGAGAGGATGGCGAGGACCAGATCGAGCGGCGCCGTCCGGCGCTTCCCTCGCGCGGGCGCGGCTCTGCCTGCCTTCCTCGCGTTCGCGGGACTCATGCGTAAAGCTCCCCAGCGCCGAACCGCCGCAGCGTCCACAGGGCCAGGACCAGGATCACCCCCATCAGGACCAGCGCCATCGCGGAGCCGAGCGGATAGTTTGCGAGATTGAGGAATTGCTCGGCGATCTGCTGGCCGATCAGGGTTCCGCCGTTGCCGCCGAGAAGTGCCGGCGTCACATAGGAGCCCATCGCGAGGATGAAGACGAAAAGCCCGCCAACCGCGATCCCGGGCGCGCTCAGAGGCAGCAGTACATGCCAAAAGAGTTGAATCGGGCCGGCGCCGAGATCGACCGCCGCCTCGAACAGCCGGCCGTCCAGGCGCTCGAGATTGGCGTAACAGGGGAGGATCATGTAGGGGAGATAGATCCCGACCAATGCGACCACGACCGTGAACTGGGAGTAAAGCAGCCCGTCAATCGGATGGTCGATGAGGCCCATGGCCTCGAGCGCCCGATTGACCGCTCCGGTGCGCGAGAGGATCGGAATCCAGGCGAAGGTGCGGATCAGGTAGCTGGTCCAGAGCGGCAGCACCGCGGCCACGACCAGCATGTGCTGAAACCGGCGCACGCGGCGCGCGAGGAAGAAGGCGACCGGGTAGCCGAGCAATACCGAGACCAGCACGACGACCAAGGACAGCCAGACCGTGCGCACGAAGATGGCGGCATCGAGGGGTGCCGTCAGGGTATCGCGATAATTGTCGAGGGTGAAGGTCGCGGTCAGTTGGTAATTCTCGGCGTGCCAAAAGCTCAAGACCGTCATCAGCCCGAACGGCACGAAGAAGAAGAGCGCCAAATAGATCAACGCCGGTGCCGCGGCGCCGTGGCGCGCGAGCCATCGCCCGAGAAACGGAGCGCCGCACGCTTCACGCGCCATCGAGCGCCTCCGCCTTGTGCCTGGCGGAACCGATGCCGCGCGCCTCGTCGCGTAAACGCCGCGTCGCCGGCCCGTCGACGGCGCGGGCTGCGTCGTCGATCGCGACGAGATAGACCTTGCGCGCGGCGTCGAGCGAAACTTTGCCGTCCTGCACGTCTTGGAGAACCAGATTCGGATCGCGCTCGGCGGGCGCGCCGAACCCGCCCGAGCCGGGGGTCACGAAGCTCACGCTGTCGCCCCGCTCGAGGCGGACGTTCGCGGCCTTGGCGTTGAGCCGCCGCTCGTCCGCGCGGCCGGGGTTGAGAATTTTCCGGCCCGGAAGGCCCGCCTCGCCGCCGTGAACTCCGGGCGGCGGCGTAAGCTCGGTGTCGGACGAGATGCTGAGCACCGCCGGGCGGTCGACGACCAGCATGCGGTGCAAGCCGAGCCCGCCGCGCCAACGTCCGGCACCGCCCGAATCGCGCAACAGCTCGAAGCGTTCGATGCGCACCGGGTATGCCGCCTCGGCCTCCTCGATCTGGAGGCCGACGCATTTGCTCATGTTGACCTGGATGCCATTGATGCCGTCCTTGGTCGCGCGTGCGCCGAAGCCGCCGCCCATCATCTCGTACTGGATTTGGCCGCCGTCGTAGACGACGGTGTAGTTGCTGGTGCTGCCGCAACTCGCGGCAGCGGAGCGCTCAGGCGCGATCTCGGCGAAGGCCTGGATCAGGAGATCGGCGATGCGCTGGGCCATCGGATGTTTGCCCGAGGTTGCGGCCGGCGGTGTCGGATTAACGATGCTTCCTTCGGGCAGGATCATCTCTACAGGCCGGTAGCAGCCCTCGTTCTCGGGCACGTCCGGATCGCTGATGCAGCGCGTCACGTAATAGCAGGTCGCGGCGACCGAGGAGGTGACGCAATTGACGTTGCCGCGGCACTGCGGTGCCGAGCCGGTAAAATCGTAGATCACCTTGCCTTGCCGCAGCCGCACCGTGACTGCGACCTTGATCGGGCGGTCGAGGTCGAGGCCGTCGCTGTCGAGATAGCCGACGATGGGATAGTCGCCGTCCGGCAGTTTCGCGAGCTCGGCGCGAATGCGTGCCTCGGAATAATCCATCTGGCGTTCCCACGCGGCCTGCAGGACCGCATGGCCGTAACGCCGCAACAGTTCGTCGACTCGGCGCACGCCGAGCCTGTTGGCAGTGACCTGGGCGCGGAGGTCGCCGTCGACCAGATGGGGCCAGCGCGAATTGGCGCCGAGGATCTTGATCAGCGTCTCGTTCAGCACGCCCTGCTGATAAAGCTTCACCGGCGGCATTAGGAGGCCTTCCTGGAACATGTCCGACATCACGCCAATGCCGCCCGCCTGGATGCTGCCAAGGTCGATGTGGTGCGCGATGCTGCCGGCGAAGGCGACGATCTTGCCTTCCCAATGAATCGGCGTGAAGACCATGATGTCGGGCGTATGAGTGCCGCCGAGATAGGGGTGGTTGGTGAGCAGCACGTCGCCCGCATCGATTCGCTCGATCGGATAGTGGTTGTCGAGGCATTCCTTGAGCGCCAGATGCATAGAGCCGAGAAGCGCCGGGATCATGTCGGCCTGCGCGATCAACCGGCCCTCGGCATCGAACAGCGCCGCCGAGCAGTCGCGCGAGTCGCGCACCACGGTCGAATACGCGGTGCGCCAGATGGTGACGCCCATGTCGCACGCCGTCGAATGGAGCGCGTTGGCGATGACCTCGAGCGTGACGGGGTCGAGTCCGCTCATGGCTTCGGCTCCCAGGCCATGATCAGATTTCCGAACGGGTCGACCGTGGCGCTCCATCCCGGATAGATCACGACCGTCGAATCCATTTCCTGCACCACCGCCGGGCCGTCGATGCGGTGGCCGGCGCCGAGCCGGTAACGGTCATAGATCGGACAATCCTCAACCGGCGCTTTGGCTTCGAACCACACCGCGCGCCGGCCGACGAGCGCCACGGACGCCTCGCCGCGCGCCTCGGCGATGCGTTGGACCTGGGGCTTCGGCACCAGGCCGATCGCGCTCACGCGCACGCTCACGATCTCGACCGCGGAATCGGGCGCCGAATGCCCGTAGGTGAGCTGGTGCTTCGCGTGAAACGCCGCCGCGGCCATGTCGACCCAGGATCGGGTCACGCGGCCTGCGGGGGCGGCGACCGTGAGTTCGTAGGCTTGGCCGCGGTAGCGCATGTCGACCGAGCGGGCCAGCACCGCGCGCGCGCCTTCGACGCCGTCCGCCGAAAGCTCGGCGGCACCGCGTTGCTCGAGATCCTCGATCACCGCCTCGAGGCGAGCGCAATCGGGCGCCTCGGCGGACTGCAGGCAGGTCTGCATGTAGTCGTGGCGGATGTCGGTCACGAGGATGCCGAGGGCGCAGGTAACGCCCGGGCTCGGTGGGATCATCACGGTCGAGATGCCGAGATCTTCGGCGAGCTTGGCCGCGTGCAACGGGCCCGCGCCGCCGAAGGCGATCAGCGCATAGTCGCGCGGATCGTAGCCGCGCACGGTTGAGACCAGCCGGAGGGCGCGCAACATATTGGCATTGGCGAGCTCGACGATGCCGAGGGCCGCGCGTCGGGTCTCGAGCTTCAAGGGATCGCCCACGCTCGCGACCGCGGCGGTCGCGCGCTCGGGATAAAGCGTCATGGCGCGGCCGAGGAAATTTGCGGCGTCGAGGCGCCCGAGCACGAGATTCGCATCTGTGACGGTCGGCTGCGTCCCGCCCTTGCCGAAGCAGGCCGGGCCCGGATCGGCGCCCGCCGATTGCGGGCCGATCTTAAGCGCTCCGCCCGCGTCGATCCAGGCGATGCTGCCGCCGCCCGCACCCACCTCGACCAGGTCGATCACCGGAAGCGTCACGGCGTAGCCCGCGCCGGTTTCGTATTGCCCCGCGCGCGCCGTGGCGCCGACCTCGTAATCGGGCATGAGCTGGGGCTCGCCCTCCTTGATTAGTCCGACCTTCGCCGTGGTGCCCCCCATGTCGAAGGCGAGCAGATTGGTGAATCCGGCGAGGCGTCCGAGATAGGCGGCGGCGATGACGCCCGCCGCGGGCCCGGATTCGATGATGTGTACCGGCTGGCGCTTGGCCTTCTTGGCAGAAATCACGCCGCCGTTCGACTGCACGATATGGAGCTCGGTCGGATAATGACGTTCGGCCAGGAAGCGCTCGATGCCGGCCACGTAACGATCGACGATCGGCGTGATCGCGGCATTGACCACCGTCGTGCTAACGCGGCCGAACTCGCGGAACAGGGGAGAGATGTCGGCGGACGTGCACACGTAGAGGTCGGGACATTCCTCCTGAAGGACTGCCGCCGCCTCGCGCTCGTGTCGGCCGTCGCGATAGGAATTGAGGAAGCACACCGCGATTGTCTCGACTCCCGCGGCATGGAGCGAGCGGCCGGCCGCGCGCACCGTGTCGCGGTCGAGGGGCTCGATCTCCTCGCCCGCGGCGCTCATCCGGCCGCGCACGCCGATGCGCCAGCGGCCGGGGACCAGGGGCTCCGGCCGTTCCTGTTGCAGATCGTAGAGTTTCGCCCGCTGCTGGCGCCCGATTTCGAGCACGTCGGTGAAGCCGTCGTTGGTGATGAGCGCGGTGGGTGCGGTCTTGCGCTCGATGATCGCATTGGTCGCGACCGTGGTGCCGTGGAACAGGTGACCGACCTCGCCGGGCGCGGCCTCGGCCTTGCCGAGCAGATCCTCGACGCAGCGGATGAAGCCGCGCGCGGGGTCGTCTGGCGTGGAGGGCAGCTTCGCAATCCACAGGCGCCCAGTGCCTTCTTCCATCACCACGCCGTCGGTGAAGGTGCCGCCAATATCGCAGCCGACGCGGAACACGCGGGCACTCGCTGCCGTCATGTGAGCCCCACCTCCGCGACGGCGTCGTCCAGCGCCTCGACGGCGCCGGCGAGGAAGCCGTCGATATGGGCGTCAGTCTGAACCGCGCATGTATACGCGTTGCGGCCCGGCAGCATGAAATGGCCGCGATTGACGAGGCCGAGCTGGAAGCGCGCGAGCAGTTTTTTGTCGGCGTTGCGCACGTCGTCGGGCGAGCGGATCGGGCCTGCCGTCATGAACACGCGCACGGCCGAACCGATGCCGACCGCTTGGCCCGCGACCCGCGTGCGCCGGAACAGATCGTTGAGGCCGGAGCGCAGCCGCGCGCCCAGCCGGTTGGCGTGGGCGATCAGCTTGCCGTCGTCGAGCAACTCCAACGTCGCCATCGCCGCACTCATGGCTACCGGGTTCTGCCAGCAGCCGTGGTAGACGTAATCGTCGCGCCGATGATCGGTAAGCTCCATCCACGACGCGCGGCCGGCGAGCGCTCCCATCGCGACGAAACCGCCGGCAAGGGGCTTGCCGAGAATCGCGAGATCCGGCGTAACGCCGAAATATTCTTGGGCGCCGCCGCGCGACAAGCGGAAGTTGGTCACGCATTCGTCGAACACGAGGGCGGCGCCGCTCCCATCGGCGAGCGTGCGCAGTTTCGGCAAGAATTCGGGATCGGGCGGGATCGCGCCCGCGTTGGTCGAATAGGGCTCGCACAGGATCGCCGCGATCGGCTCACGCGCGAGGGCGGCTTCGAGCGCGGCGGTGTCGTTGTAGGGCACGACGGCCGTGAACTGCTGCAGCTCCGGCGGGATGCCGATGCCGGTACCGTAGCCGGCGTAAAGTTGATCCTCCCAGCCGTGGAAATGGCCGCGGAAGGTCGCGATTTTCTTCCGCCCCGTGCGTGCGCGCGCGACGCGCACCGCAAGGAGGCAAGCGTCGAGGCCGGTATTCGTGAACTTGACCATCTCGGCGCACGGCACGAAGCGGCGTAGCCGCTCGGCCACATCGGCCTCGAGCGAGTAATGCAGGCCGAAATTGGTGCCGTTCGGGATCTGGCGCTTCACCGCCTCGACGATCGCAGGATGGGAATGGCCCAGGAATTGGGCGGTCGCAGCCTGGAAATAGTCGACATAACGGTTACCGTCGACGTCTTCGATGTACGCACCCTCGCCGCGTGCGACCGTAATCGGGTAGGGGGCGTAGAAGCGTGAGCCCTGGGTCAGTCCGCCCGGAATAGCGCCTCCAGCGCGCTCGTAAGCGGTCTTGGAGCGCCGTGTACGGCGCTCGTATTCGGCGACGATGCGCGAGCTATTTGCCATGCGGGCCGCTCCCGTATCGAGTCATCACCCGTCGCCCACGCCATAGACGGGCTTTCGGCCCGCTTGCGCGATTTCGAGCGCCTCGAGCGCCATGGTGCGCAACAGACCGTAGACGCCGAGCTCGAGCTCGAGAGCGACACCGTCGGCACCCGGATCGACCCAGCCGAGCCGGCCGTCGTCGCTACCCGCCGCGGCCGCGCTCGTTGCCGCGCGGGCGATCACGCCCGCCTCCGGCAGCACCTTGGGATCGTCGAGCATTACGGCCAGGCACGCGATGATGCCGTAGACGCCCCAATTCGACACCGCGGCGTGAACCACCACGTCCGCCGCGGTATGGGACGCGACTGTGCCGCCACACGGGCATTGGCAGCGCGCACCGCGCGGCCGCACTGCCTCGACCGCGCGCTCGATCGCGCCGTAACCGAGCTCGTTGCCGCCGTCACCGACGCCGATGGTGACGATCTTGCGGCGCCGTGCCTCCTCGAACAGACAATCGGTCTTGCCGGTAATCGCCGTCATGTTGAGGCCGCGCAAGTTGTGATATTCGCCCTTGGCATTGGCGGAAGGGCGCTCGACCCCGGCGACGAAGGCCGGCCGCAGACGATCCAAAAGCGCGCTCACGTCGCGACGCGCCACGTCGGCATCCTTGGAGACGCCCACGACGGCGATGCCACGGCCTTTGGGCACGGTCATCGCACGCTCGACGTCGAAGGTCTTGTAGCCGGCGCCGCGGCACGTGGCCTCGACCTCGCCCACTAGCTCCTCGTCGGTCAGGATCACGGAGCGCAGGCCGGTGCCGGTTTCGAGCGCGCGGGCGAGGACCGCGACGCCGACCGGCCCATCCTGCTCGCCGCTCCAGAAGGCGGGCGACAGGAAACCGGTGGCAAAGATCGCCGTATTGAGCGCGTCCGGACGGATCGCCGCGAGCATCGCCTCGGCGGCATGGAGGCAGAGCGGCTTGCCGTGGAGGGCAAGTGCCGCTTCATAAAGGCCGAAATGCTGCACGCGCGTCTGGACGTCGAGCCCGACGAGCCGGTCGACGAACACGCCCAGCGTTTTCAGCCGATCCGCGCCGAGCGGCGTGCGGATGGTGGCCGCGGCTTCACGCGCGAAGGCGGGTTCCGGTCCGCTCACGATGCCCTCACCATGACAGAATAGGTGTAGAGGTCCGCCCTGTAGACCGAGCGTCCGGTCCATAGCGGCGCCCCGTTATCGCCGA
>Ga0335072_10015716_pt1 | contig 10734 bp, 10 predicted proteins | sample Lox_Sample_21_FD_206725 | JGI IMG/M metagenome (GOLD analysis project Ga0335072, IMG submission 206725) | Soil microbial communities from Loxahatchee National Wildlife Refuge, Florida, United States - Lox_Sample_2.1 | ecosystem: Environmental > Terrestrial > Soil > Wetlands | place: USA... | reverse complement strand
GTCTCGGGCAGCGGCCGGTCAGAGATGTCCTCGCCGGGGTACGCGTGCTGGTGCATGTGCGTGCGCAAGTCTCCGGGATCGACCCACCAGATGCGCAGGGCGGCCTCCTCCGCTGCCAGCACATGGCAGGCCTGCTCGAGCGCCGCCTTGGCGGCGCCATATCCGCCCCAGCCCGCATAGGCCTCGACCGCAGCGTCAGATGTGACGCTGAGCACCGCACCGCCTCGGCTGCGCAGCCCGGGCAGCAGCAGCTGGGTGAGGGCGATCGGAGCCACGGCATTGACCTCGAAGCACGCACGCAGGTCCGCAACCGGGTAATCCGCCAGGGCTGGCAAGGGGCTGGCACCCAGCGTGCCAGCGTTGTTGACCAGCAGGCTGGCTCCTCCGGCCGCGGTGGCTGCCGCGGCCAGGTCGGCACGGTGCGCCGGATCGGCGATGCTGCCTGGCAGGGCCAGCACGCTCCGCTGCGGCAGGTCGTACTGGGCGCGCAGGGCCGCGGCGGCAGCCTGCAGAGCCAGACCGTCCCGTGCGTCGATGATGAGCTGATACCCGGCCGCGGCAAGGGCGCCAGCCAGGGCGCGGCCGAGGCCGCGGGAGGCTCCGGTGACGATCGCTACTGGGGGAGTGTTCATGGCGTCGACGCTAGGCAGCCGGGCGTCGCGGCGCATCGGCCGCGAGCCGGGCGAGGCGTGGTCCCTTAGTCCTAGGACTGCGGCCCGATCCGCGATGCCGTCCGCGCCGGTACCGTCGTGGGTATGGGCCACTCCGACGCCGGCCGGGACGAGATCCTCGAGCGCGTCAGCCAGGTCGTGCTGGCCGTCGCGAGCCAGCTGTCGGTGCGGGACGTGCTGCAGATGATCGTGCGCTCCGCCCGGTCCCTGGCCGGCGCCCGGTATGCCGCGCTCGGCGTACCAGGCGAGGCCGGCTCATTCGCCGAGTTCGTCGTCGACGGGCTCACAGCACAGGAACAGGACGCTATCGGCCCGCTGCCCCGTCAGCACGGCATGCTGGCGGTCATACTCGAAGAGGGCAAGCCACTGCGGCTCGCGGACATCCGCGCGGATCCCCGGTTCTGGGGCTGGCCGGCCGCGCATCCGGAGCTCACCAATGTCCTGGGCGTGCCGATCAAGGACCGTGACGAGATCCTCGGCTTCATCTTCGCCGCGTGCAAGGACGAGCCCGGCGGCTTCACCGAGCGGGATGAGCGCCTGCTCAGCCTGTTCGCTGCGCATGCTGCGATCGCGCTGACCAATGCCCGGCTGTACGAGCACGGCCGCGAGCTCTCGGTGCTGCAGGAGCGCGCCAGGCTAGCCCAGGACCTGCACGATGCGGTGTCCCAGAAGCTGTTCAGCGTGCGCGCTAAGGCCAGGGCGGCGGCCGTGCTTGTCAGCCGGGACCCGGCCCGAGCGATCAGTGAGATCGAGAGCGTCGCCGACTTGGCGGGCGAGGCACATGCGGAGCTGCGCGCTGTCATCGACGGTCTCGCGCCGCCCGAGCTGGCGGCTGGCGGCCTGGCTGGCTCAGTTCGGGACTACGCACTGCTGGCCAGTCGCAGTTATGGTGCCGAGGTCAGCGTCCGGACCGGCGAGGTGCCTGCGCTTGACCCGGCCCGCGAGACCGCGGTCTACCGGATCGCCCAGGAGGCGATCAGCAACGCGCTGCGGCATTCCGGTGCGCGGCAGATTCAGGTCAGCCTGAGCGCGCGCAAGCGGAGCGTGGCGCTGCAGGTAAGCGACTCTGGCGCCGGCTTCGACCCCGGCGCGCCGCGACCGGGCCTTGGCCTGACCTCCATGCGGGAACGGGCAGCTTCGGCAGGCGGCCGCCTGACGATCACTGCGGCCCCGGGCAAGGGAACCACAGTCCGGCTCACGGTCCCGGCCGGACCGGCATGAAAGGAGCCGCTCCCATCAGGGTGCTGATAGCCGACGATCACCCGGTCGTCCGGCAGGGCCTGGCCGTGCTGCTCGAGGTGCAGGATGACATCACCCTGGTTGGCCAGGCCAGCGACGGGCCCGAAGCGGTCCGTCTCACCCTGGAGCTCCAGCCCGATGTGCTGCTGCTCGACCTCAAGTTGCCAGTGCTCGACGGCATCGGGGTGCTGGCCGAGCTGCAGGACACGGCGGCGTCGACCAGGACCGTCATCCTGACCAGTGCTGCCGGGCCCGGCAGCCCGGCGCAGGCGCTGCAGGCGGGTGCTGCCGGCTTCCTCTACAAGGACGTAGATCCGGACGCGCTGGTGCGCGCTATCCGGTCAGTGCACGACGGTCACACCGTGCTGGCGCCGCAGGCGGCGGGGCTCGTCGCCAGCAGGCCAGGGAGCGAGGTGCGCGGGATGGGCGCACTCACCAGACGGGAACGCCAGGTGCTCGCGCTGCTGGCGGACGGAAGGTCCAACCGGGAGATCGCGCGGTCACTCGGAGTGGCGGAGAAGACAGTCAAGACGCATGTGAGCTCGGTACTCGCCAAGCTCGGCGTGGTCGACCGAACCCAGGCCGCGCTGCTGGCAGTCCGGCACGCTGACCGCTGACAGTCGACACCGCCGTGCCGTAAGTTCAAGCCGACGAAGTGTCCTAGAACGCGTCCATCACGACGACTAGTGCCCGACGCTAGCCAGGAAGCGCTGCCGATGATCGCGCGCCTGCTGCGGTTCCTTGCCGCTGTCGTCCTAGTCGTCGCAGCCTCGGTCTCGGCCGGCGCAGCAGGCGCGCTCGTCACCAACGCCGCGGTCGCGGCCTACCGGCACTTGCACACCGCGCCAGTAGAACAGACGACGCCAGGCCGACCGCGCCATGCATAATGCTGCGCACAGATCCTCCACTGAACAACAATCCCGTATAACGCCGATGACAATCGCCATGGCCTGCTAGGCAACAATCAGTGAACCGATACCAGCAGCGCAAAACAGCGAGCCCATCACTATTAGCACGATCATCCCAAGATAACGGTACTGGCCGAATGGGACGATCTTTTTGTAGGTCGGGCCGATGCCGGGGATCTTTTCCCACCATCGAATCATCCGCTCATAGTCGCTGGTCATCATCTGCCGATAGTCAAGGCCCCACGCGATGCCTCCGGCGATCAGCAGGCCGCCGACGAGCAAAAGGACCACGCCAGTCGCAATGTCGGCAGTGGCGTTGTTGGTGCTTGCAGTCAAAGCAGTAATAAAGGAATGAGGCATCATTGATGCTACCCGCCTGGCAAATTCCATGGCAGCCTCCATGAGAACCCTTGCATATCCAACGGCGATCGGGGCGCGGCGCCCGGTGACCGGCAGCCGTAAATCACGGACCTCGCCGACACCTACGGCGTCGCGCTGACGACCGTCCGGAAGGCGCTTGATGCGCTCAAGGCCGACGGCCTGGTTGTGACGTCGCCCATGGGCACGTTCGTGGCCTAACGTGGTCTGTGCGCGGCTCACCGAACCTCGTGTTTCCGGGGCAGCTTGCGCTGAGATGGTGGCGCTCGGAGGGAGCCGGATGGCGGCTGAGGTGCTCATGCTGCGCGGAGTTGGCGTCCGACACGACAGGTCGATGCTCCTGCGCGATGTCGACTGGACTGCGCGGAGCGACGAAAGCTGGGTGATCATCGGGCCGAACGGGGCGGGCAAAACAACACTGCTGCAGGTCGCCGCCACGCTGCTGATGCCGACGCACGGCAGTGTCGAGGTGCTCGGTGAGCCGCTGCCTGCCGCCGATATCGCGGATCTGCGTAGCAGGATCGGCATGTCGAGCTCGGCCATCGCCGATCAGGTGCCGCTCCAGGAGAAGGTGATCGATCTCGTCCTGACCGCGTCCTACGGCATCCTCGGCCGGGACACCGAGGACTACGACTCCTTCGACGTGACCAGGGCGGTCGAGCTGCTTGACGCCCTCGGCTGTGCGCATCTGATCCGGCGGCGCTTCAGCTCGCTGTCCGAGGGCGAGCGCAAGCGCGTCCAGATCGCCCGGTCACTGATGGCCGACCCGGAACTGCTGCTGCTGGACGAGCCGGCCGCCGGGCTCGACCTCGGGGGCCGGGAGGACCTGCTCCGTCGCATCGCCGCACTGCTCAGGGATCCCAGGTCACCGATGATGGTGCTGGTCACTCATCATGTGGAGGAGGTGCCGGAGGGCTTCACGCATGCGATGCTGATGCGCAAGGGATCGGTCCTCGCGGCCGGGCCGCTGCACGAAGTGTTCACCGAGCGGAACCTGTCCAGGTGTTTTGGTGTGCCGCTGGAGGTCGAGCGCCGCGCCGCCCGCTGGTCAGCACGAGCAGTACCGCTCGCGTGACGAGTGGGCCAGGCTGGATCTACCCGTGCCTGACTCGCCCGCTATGCACCATCGTATGATCGTCGTCATGCGAGGACTCCGTGGGACCTGGTGAGGTACTGGGGATCCTCGGAGCTGGCATAGCGGCGGGTGCGGTCAACGCCGTTGTGGGGTCGGGGTCGCTGATCACCTTCCCCACCTTGCTTGCCTTCGGATTCCCGCCCATCGTGGCTAACGTCTCGAACAACGTCGGCCTGGTGCCGGGGAATGTCAGCGGCGCCGTGGGCTACCGGCGCGAGCTGGCCGGCCAGCGCGGCAGGCTGATCCGGCTCGGTGTCTTCGCCATCACCGGCTCGGTCGGCGGCGCTGCCGCGCTCCTCACCCTGCCCCCGGGCTCGTTCGAGCTCATCGTCCCGGCCCTCATCCTTAGCGCGTGCGTGCTCGTGCTCATCCAGCCCTGGCTGAGCGGCCGGATCATCGCCCGGCGCAAGCGGCTGGCCGAGCAGGCTGGCACGGGCGAGAGCGAGCGGACTAGCCCGGCGCTAGCGGCGGGCATTTTCGCCTCGGCCGCCTACGGCGGCTATTTCGGGGCTGCGCAGGGGGTGCTGGTCATCGGCCTGCTGGGCACATTCCTGGACGAGAGCCTGCAGCGGGTGAACGGCGCCAAGAACGTGCTCGTCGCGATGGTGAACGGCGCCGCGGCTGTGGTGTACATCATCTTCGCGCACGTCGCCTGGCTCGTCGTGCTGCTGATCGCGGTGGGCTCCAGCATCGGCGGAGTGCTGGGCGCAAGGTTCGGGCGGAAGCTGCCACCGCTGGCCCTGCGGATCTTCGTAGTGCTGATCGGTGTCATTTCCGCGGTCAAACTGCTCTTCTTCTGAGCTCGGGAGCATCGGCCCGGCCCGGCTCCGGCCTGAGCGACTGGCGGAACAGGCCCGCCCCGGCTGCGACCGCGACGGCAAGCAGGCCGGTAACCGCGAAGGCGACGCGGAGCGAGGAGATGTCGGCAACCCCGCCGATGACGCTGGGGGCCGCCATGCCAGCGCCGTAACTCACGGTGGCAACCCCGGCGACGCTGATCGCCGGGCTCGGTCCGTATCGGCCGGCAGTCGCGAAGACCAGGGGGATCACGACCGAGACGCCGAGACCGATCAGGACGAACCCGGCCAGCGCTGCTGGCGCGTCCGGGCTGACCGCGACCAGCGCGCAGCCCACTGTGCCAAGGATGCCGCAGGCGCGAACGCTTACTCCCGGGCCGACATGCCGCACGACGACATCGCCGCAGAGCCGCCCGGCTGCCATGGAGGCCGCGAACACGCCGGTGCCGATCGCCGCCTCCGCCTGGCTTGAGTGCAGTTCCCAGTGCATGAAGACGGAGGACCAGCTGGTGGCGGCGTATTCCACGAAGATGGCGGCGAACCCGACGAGACCGATGAGCAGGAGCGCGCCGTGCGGCCAGGCGAAGCGCGGCACCTTCACTTCGGCCGCCGCGCCCGTCGGCGGCTGGCCGGCGAACCAGCAGGATGCGAGCACGCCGGCCGTGGCGGCGAGGGCGCCGACTGACGTGAACTGAACCCTGGGGTCGACGTGCGCATGCGCCGACAGCGAGCCGATGAGCGCGCCGGCCAGCACTCCCACGCTCCAGAGCCCGTGCAGGCCGGACATGATCGAGGTGCCGATCCGGTGCTCCGCCTCGACCGCCTGGGCATTCATGGCGTTGTCGGCCGTGCCCATCAGGGCGCCATACAGCAGCATGACTGCCGCCAGCGAGAGCAGGTTCGGCGCGAATGCCGACGGGATCAGGGCCGCGCTGGAGGCGGCGATCAGAACTCTGGTGGCCGCCTTCGGGCCGTAGCGGTGCACGAAGCGGGCCGCGAAGGGCATGGTGATGATGGTGCCGATGCTGGCCGCCAGGCCGATCGCGCCCAGCATGCCGCTGCTCAGGTGCAGGCGCCCGGCAATCCACGGGAGCCGAGCCGTGAACGTCCCGATTACCACGCCGTTGACGAAGAAGACCGTGCCAACGGCGCGGCGCTCGGCTGATCCCAAAAGTCACTCCAGGCCCGGCTGGTGCTGCAGGGCGTCGCTCAGGTCCCCGTCGTCGGCTGGCAGTTGTGTGCGCTGGGGGGAGAGGACTGATCATACGGGTTGACGGGAGGACCCGACGGCTGGACGGGGCCTGGCGGGGCCGCCAGGGAAGGCTGGATGCCCGAAACCCAGGGCTCCGGGGGCCCGCCGGGATCGTTCCAGGTGGCGAAGTGGACGGCGATCCGAACCTCGGAGGAGAGCCCCGGTTAAGACGGGCAGTAACCGAGATGTCATCCTGTCTTGCGGGGGACCCATTCAGATGAATCCGGGGGGACCGGTCATCGCACTCGCCCTGGCGGCGTCAGCTCGCCAGGGCGAGTTTCCTTATCCGGCTAGCCCCGCGCCGCCGCCCGCGCCGCCGCCATCCCGCGATTAGCCAGCGCGTCGGCCCGCTCATTTCCGGGATCGCCCGCATGCCCCTTCACCCACAGCCACTGCACGTCGTGCTTCATCGCTGCCGCGTCGAGGCGGCGCCACAGGTCCTCGTTCTTGACCGGCTGCTTGCTTGAGGTCTTCCACCCGTTCCGCTTCCAGCTCGCGAGCCAGCCGGTGATGCCATTGCGCAGGTAGCTGCTGTCGGTGTGCAGCCGCACCCGGGATGGCCTGGTCAGGCTCTCCAGCGCCTGGATCGCGGCCATCAGCTCCATCCGGTTGTTTGTCGTCGGCGCAGCTTCGCCGCCGGACAACTCCTTGCTGCGGCCGCCGTAGCTGAGCACGGCGCCCCAGCCGCCGGGGCCGGGGTTGCCGCTGCACGCACCGTCGGTGTAGATCTCCACGATGCCCCCGGCCGGCTCTCTTGTCATGGGACGCAAACCTAGCGCGTCCGGGCGGTCTGGGCCGTGCCGACGATCGCGGTCACGCCATCCCGCTGAGGTCGTGGTGGATCGGCGGAACGTCCAGTGCCGCGTTCCGGTCGAAGAAGCCCCAGGGCTTGAGCCAGAACGCGGTCCGGTCGGCCGGCATGACCGGCCAGTCCTCGGGCCTGGTCAGGTGATGCAGTCCGAACACGTACCACAGCACGAGGTCGGTGTCCTCGATCGACCGGTCCTGCGCGGTCCAGGCGGGCAGCCCGTAGTCAGCTGCGCTCAGGTTCGGGAACTCCCCGCACGGCCAGCGCTCACCCGGCTCGTAGGGCGTCACCCACAGCGTGTGGCCGATGACCTGCGCCCGCTGGAATGCCGGTGATGACTCGTCCATCATGGCCGGGAAGCTCCCGCCCGGGATGAGCTTGTATGCCGGCCGGCCGCCCAGGCCGTTCACTGACCGGGTACTCGCCACCAGCCAGCTGCGCTGGGTCCGCCAGTCGTAGTCCTGCCGCCCGTCGGACTCGGTCCGCAGCGGCGTCTCCTGCGTGACCAGCGCGAGGCCATAGGGGTTGGCATCGTCAGCCGGCAGCGCGCGTGACTCCACGGCAGAGATCGAGTTAGGCTCGCCGTCGATGTCCAGGTCCAGCCTGGCCACGATGAAGTGCTGGTGGTAGGGCGCATAGGTGCGCTGGTCGACGATCCTCCCGGTGGGCGGCTGCCGGCCAGGCGGGAACGACGAGGTCACCATGATGCCGGTGGCGCGCACCTCGCACTCGATGTTCCCGTCCTGGTAGAAGCGCCAGTACACCAGGTACTCATAGTTAGCGACGGTCACGTGGAAGGAGATGACCAGCCGCCGGGCTCGCCGGACCTCGGCGCCCGTCCGCTCGTCGACGTGCTTCCACAGCACTCCGTCGTCTTCCTCGTGGATGCAGATCGCGTTCGCGATCGTGCGCGGCTCACCGCGGGAGTTATGGACTACCGCATCCAGGTAGCGGATCTCGCCCAGGCAGTCGCAGCCGAGCTCGAGCGAGGTGGTCATGAAGCCGAGCCCCCATTCGCCGATGTCGAACGCAGTCCGCCGGTAGTGATCGGCAGTCACGTCCCGGTACGGCACGATCATCTCGGCGAACGACATCCGGTGCGCGATCGGCCGCACGCGCCCGCCGTCGCTGAAGCTGACCGTGTGCAGCACCAGGCCCTCGCGGGTGTTGAAACCGATCCGCAGCTGCCAGTTCTGCCACCGCAAGAGGCGGTCCTCGACCGTAACCGAGGTGCCCTGCGGCTGGCTCACCTCAAGCGGGCTGACCTGGCGGAGCGGCATCGGGATCAGCCTGGGCACGTACTCGCCCATGACCTCGGGCAGGTCGCCGCCTTCGTCCGCGCGGCGGTCTTCCAGCTCGAGCAGTTCCATCCGGTTCAGGTCCACGACCGGATGCAGCCCAGTGACGTGGTGGGCATACGGATTGCCGTCCGCGCTCCCCCGCATCCACACGTCGGACCAGCCGAGCCGGCGCCCGCGGTAGCTCGGCGGCACCAGCGCCGCGCCGTAGGCCCAGACGTCGGTGAGCACCAGGCTCATATCGGTGATCCCGCGGCTGGACAGCGCGGCGACGACGGCCGGATGCTGACGCAGCATCTCGTCGCATTCATGCCACTCGTCAACGGTCATGTTCGGCTGGACGCCAGGCACGTGGTCCCACCGCGCGATCTCGCCGCCAGGAAGCGTCACCAGCGCGCGGTAGGCCTGCCCGTCCGCGGTGTTCCAGCAAATCGCCTGGGCCGTCCGGACGATGCCGGACGGCCCGGACTTCAGGTCGCCCTTGGCGGGTTCGGCCAGGTCGATCGACGCGAAGCGCCAGCCGTAACTGACGCCCTTATATTCTTCTAACGCCGCGGCGACGGCCCTGATCTCGTCCGTCGTGAGCGGGTCGAGCGGATGCTGCCTGGGAAGCGGGGAGTCGGTCATGCTCACCAGGGTCTCACCGCGCGCACGTTACGGGCGGTGTCCCCGGCTGACCTGCCCGAGCTGAAGAGCGAAGTTCGCCAGCGGAAGGCCGCTGTAATCCTCGGTCGGGAGCCAGAAGTAGCCGGGACCGCCCCAGCGGGTTATCCGCTCCGGGCTGCGTCCGCCAACAGGCTGCGGTCCGGACGTGGCAATCTGCCTGCCGGTTGCCTCGCTGCGCACCGACTCGGTGAGGTAGGCGTAGCCATCGGTGTCGCTGAACACGAAGACGAACCGGTACCAGCCAGCCTGCGTGATCACCGGCGTGCCTTCGCACGAGCCCGCCGAGTTGTGGCCGAAGTTGATCACGTAACCCAGCGTGGCGGAGGCGGTGTCCTCGGCACATGCGGTGATGATGTTGTCGATGCCGTAGGCTCCGGCATTGTTGTTGATCTCGACGTCGTCGTCTACCAGCGATCCGGCTGGCCCGCCGGTGCTCGGCGAGAGGTAGAGGTCGTCGGTAACCGTGAAGCCCTTCGTCGGGAACACGTTCTCCTTGCCCCTGGCCTTCCCGGTGCCGAAGAGCGCGTACGGGCCGGTGCACGCCTCGCCCGGGTTGGACGTGGCGGTGGTGCCCGGACAGCCGGCGCCCTGATTCCCGTCCCCGGTGCCGGAAACGATGGCCATCCAGTCTCCGGTCAGCGCCGCAGTGCCCGGAGCGTAGTTCCCGTACCCGCCATCGGAGAATCCGGACGGGACGCGGTCGATGGTGCCGTAGTCGTTCGGAGCGCCGTCACAGGGCGCGTTGCCGCTGTGCGCGGGGCAGAACGGCGTCGTAGTCGTGCCGAACTCCTGCACGAGCGGTTGCACCACGTGACGAGCTGCAGCCGCTGACGTGCGATCGGCTGAAGCGGCCGGACGGGCGTGGCTGGCCGCCGTTGCCGCAGTGGACGTGCCACCGCTCATCCCGACTGCCAGTAGCGCGGCACAAATCGTCGCGACCCCGGACGTAGCCGCGAGCCGTAGCCGCGAATGACTGATGGCTGATCTCAACGTGGCTCCTTATTGTCGACATCGGCGTCCGGCCCCGTGACAATGCGAGACCGTTCGTTGCCCGAACTAAACGTCGACGCGTGACCACGTCAGGTGGTTCACAACCCGCCCTGTTAAATACACTGATCTACCTAGATATTACCTTTACTGAGCGTCACGTTCCTGCTCGCGGAGGTGGGCGAGGTGGTCGCGGATGATGTCCTCCACCTTGCCGTAGAACGCGACGATCAGCCGGAGCTCGTCGTCGGCGTACTGGTCGGTGATCCGCTGCCAGCCGCCCACCATCGGGGCGAAGACCGGAGCCACAGTGCTGAGCGCACGCGCGGTGTCCAGGTGAATGACGACCCGGCGACGGTCGTGCGCATCACGCTCCCGGTGCACGAAGCCCGCCTGCTCCAGGCGGTCGACAACGCCCGTGATCGACGCTGTCGTCAGGCCAGTTGCCTTAGCCAGCTCGCCGGCCGTCAGCGCCCCGCTGAAGCTGAGGATGTTGAGGCAGTTCAGGTCCGTGGGGTTAATGCCGATCCGCTCGGCAGCCGCCTGGTTCATCAGGTGCATCAGTGAGCCGGTCTTGCGGATCGCGGCCACGAAT
>Ga0335072_10015715_pt1 | contig 10735 bp, 11 predicted proteins | sample Lox_Sample_21_FD_206725 | JGI IMG/M metagenome (GOLD analysis project Ga0335072, IMG submission 206725) | Soil microbial communities from Loxahatchee National Wildlife Refuge, Florida, United States - Lox_Sample_2.1 | ecosystem: Environmental > Terrestrial > Soil > Wetlands | place: USA... | reverse complement strand
TTCGACGGGCAGACGCTGGCCGGAAACCATCGCTGCGTAGACGGTCTGGTCCCTGCCGATTTGCCGGGGATCGTAGCGATTGAGGGTGGGGTAGCCGAGGGCGAGCGAAAATGAGAAGAACAAGAGCCAGAGAACAACCGTCCGGGGAACTCCCAGTTTGGGCGGCGGCGGAAGACGCATAGTCAGGATATCGTTGTTGGAATCCATGTAGTTAGATTATTCTTCAGGGCAGATCATGCGAGCTAGAATTTGAGGATTGGCAGTGTATGCAGGTTGTAGTGTAGCGGGGCGGTAGATTGGAAAATACTCAAAGTCGATTTGCTTTGCTGTGGTATGTCGCCAGAGCGGGCTGCAAGGAAGGCTGGCAGCTGCTGAAGGTGCAGGTGAAGCTCGTGATACGGTACGAGCCTGATCGCGAGAACTATCTAAAGCTCTTCAGAGTTCACCATCAAACGCGATTGACTTTTTATGGGCGCCTCTTTCTTCACCTTGCCGGCCTTCGACGTGTGAATTCAATTACGTGTGCGAGCGGGGAGCCTGGGGAAGGACCCGGTGGACAGGCATTCGGCCAAATGGCCGTCGTCAACTTTGCGCGGGCGAGCGGGCTTTGCTACGTACATAGTCCCTTTATTGTCTTAGCCGGAGCGGATCGCTCGATGCAGGATTGGATTGCCACTTGGGAATCGGTATTCAACCTCGGCGTAAACGAAGCGTATCGCAATCCCTGTAGTCGGGGGAGCGTCAATTGCGCGCATAACACTGATATTGACCTTTGCTTCGGCTGGGGAGGGCGGACAGACGAGCTGGTTGCCAGCTTCAAGACTCTGATCCCTGAGTTCAGAAGCAAATACTACATGAACAAATCCCCGCGAGTACATGATGGTGTTATTTTCGGCGTGAACGTCCGACGTTGTGAGGTCTCCGCGGAGCAGTACGCTTATATGTACACAGCTACGGAAAAGATTATCCGCATTGTCAAGCGAGTGAAGTCAGAGCTTGACCTTCAGGGGATTCGCTACCGGCTGTGCGTTTACGGGCAGGGAGATTCGGCCGAGTTTTTTGAACTCGAGGATCTGGGTGCCGAGTTTTTTCTCAACGCAGATGCAGTATGGACAATGCATAAGCTGGTCGAGGCCGATGTCCTCATCGTGGCCAAGAGCAATTTTAGTTATTATGCCGGCATGATATCGGATGGAATCAAGGTTTTTGAGCCCTGCGCTTTTCCTCGATTGGGCGATGGAATTCCCGGCCAGCCGCCGGCATGGGGATGGTCGCTTTTTGCGGAATTGGATGGCTGGCTTCCGTGCGCGGAGGACGGGTCTATCGATCGCGCAGCATTCGAGGAATGCGTGACCCGGCTGCTTGAAAGGCGAACTGCGGCCACGGGCGAGCGTGTGCAACAGGACGAACACTTCTTATGCTGAGGGTGAAACAGGCGGTTCTTTTGCTTGGTATCCTTCTAGAGGGAAGCTGCGGATTTCTTTGGTGGAAATTCAAGGAGTTGGTCAAATCACTGGTTGGGCGTAAGCCCTATTACGATGAGCGGCTCGTATTTCTACGACAGTATCTGCTGCACCGAGTGGGGCTGGGGCGCATTTGGGCGATTACCTGCGAGACGCACGACATCACCGCGGGCCCCGCGGCACATGCATTCTTTCAGATGAGCGTGATCAACTTCGCACGTGGGAGTGGGCTCATCTATCTGCACTCGCCGATCAATGTCCTGGCGGGAGCGGATCGGCCGATGGAGGAATGGGCTCCGGCCTGGGAGCAGGTTTTCAATCTTGGTTTGGGAGAAGCTCAGCACGTTGCCGGCCGCAAGGGAGTGGTCTGTTACACGCATACAATCCGCGAACTCGATCTGTGCTTTGGGTGGCGGGATCGCAGGAGTGAATTGAACGCCGGGTTTGCAGCTTTGATTCCCGAGTTCCGGCGCAAGTATTATGCGAACAAACCGCTGGCGAGAAACAACGCAGAGTTGATTTTTTGCGGTGAACATCAGGCGTGGCGAGGTTACGGCGCACGAATGGGCTGAGATGTTCACCGAAACGGAGAAGATCGTGCGCATTGCCAAGGCTGTGAAATCGGAGCTCGATCGCCATCGAATTCGCTACCGGATGCGCGTTTACGGGCAGGGAGATGCGGCCGAGTTTTCTGAACTCGAGGATCTGGGTGCCGAGTTTTTTCTTAATGCGGATCCTTTTTGGACGATGCAGGAACTGGTTGAAACCCATGTCCTGATTGTGGCAAAGAGCAACTTCAGCTGCTATGCGGGATTGGTGTCGGATGGAATCAAGATCTTCGAACCGTGCGGTTTTCCGTGCCAAGATGACGGGCTTCCGGGACAGGCACTGGCATGGTGCCGGACATTTTTCGGGAAGCTGGATGGCTGGATCTCGTGCGGGGATGATGGCTCGATCGACCGATCGGCCTTTGAGCGCTGCATGGCTGTGGTCCTTCAAGAAAAGGCGAAGTCCCGTGCAGGCGCGGGAAGCGATAACGTGAAACGCCAGTCTTAGAGACTCGGATCGACAGAATAGAGGACAAAATGGTTGACCGAGCCACAAGGATCGGCTGCGGCTTCCTCTTCTGAGAGCGGGTACAGCGCATCGGAGAGCTTCTTGAGAGTGGGAGACGACTCGATGACCTCGGCATAAGTCCCATCGCTCCTTGCGTCCGCATCCGTATGAAAGATGTTGGTGTAGAGAAGGTAGGCCGGCCGCGGAGAACGGCGTAACTGGCGATCCAGATTCGCGAGAACACGCCTGAATACGGGAGTAAGAAAGGGAAAATAGAGAAAAAGAATGAGCGGTCCTTCCGGATAAGTGAACGTAGCCGCGTCCTCATTAACGATGGAAATTCGCTTCTCGCGCTCTGGGATGAGTGCGACATTTGCACGGGCAATCTCGCAAAACTCTGGAACAATTTCTAAGCCGACCAGTTGTTGAAACGGAAACTCCGCAGCAACAAGAAGAGCGCGGCCTTTTCCGCAGCCGATGTCAACAAAGGTAAAACCCCGATGCTCCAGCGGCAAAGCGGTGAGCGCCGCGCGAAGGGCAGATGGCGCAATGCCGAGATAGACGGTCGTGTAGCAAGCGGAGAGCGAGACGGCGGCACGATCGCCTCCGGAGATAAACCCTCCCGTTTCGGTTCCATGGAGCAGATCGAAAGGATGAGGTCTTAGAGCAATGATTGCGCCCGGCGGGGGAGGGGCGACCGGCGCCTTGACAAAGGCGCGCTCAAACGTGCCCCTCAGGCCATGATTTCTTAAGGAGTTGAGAAGTCGGCGTGTTGATCGCGATATCGCGACACGTAAGCCATAGAATTCCACGGATCGCAGAAACCGACGGAGCAGCCGAAGCGGCGGAATGGGGCGATATCTCACTTCGCTGCGATCTTGAACCAGACTACAAAACAGTACGCATCCTGAGAGGGAAGCGGGCCTCGGCGCAGAGAGTAGATTGCCGCTACACGGTCTGCGGCGGAGCTAGAGGCAAGGGGTTCAAAGCAGGAGCATTCGAAAGGACTAGCTTTTGGTGCTTGTCTTGTCGGTTTTGCTGCCGAAGTTATAGTTCGCGGTGATCTCTTCGACGCCAAATTTCTTGAGCTGTGGCGAGGACCATTCCTTCCGGTTCTCAACCTGACGTTGCGCAGCCTTCGCTTCGGTAACGCTGGCCATTCGGTTTCTCCTTGGGGATGAACTGTACCTGAACAATGATAGCGCGGTTCTCCAGACGATCACAAGGAAATAATTCCCTGAAATAACATTACTTCCGTATCAACATCGTCAACATTTATTCCGATTCGAGATGAGCCCTTGTCTGGTTTGTGGGGCGATTTGCTCCGGCGGCATGGATGAATCGAAGAAACCACAGTAATGGACGCAGCGGTTTGTATGCCCAGAACAAGCTATCCGGCAAGGGAAACGTATTGAAATCGTCACGGCAATGAAAAAGCTGGTTTATGATTTGTCGCCACGACCCCCGCGGGGCGAGCATGCTTTCGTAACGGGTGATGCGAAGCCGGTAGCGTAGCGAAGCCAAATCCGTGCGATATTCGGGGACCTTGGGGTTTGTGAGCGCTTGTAGCGGCATTTCGGTCAAAAGTGGAGCAATTGTTGCAAAATTCTCAGTTGAAGCGGGAACGTCAAGGCCATAGAGAATTTGCAGTAAAGATGCTGCAGCCAGCAAGATTCGTTCCTGACGCGAGCGCCTGGCTTGTCCAAATGCTGAATTCCAATCGAGTAATCCTAATGCGTGCGCTCGCGCCAGATCGCCGATCCATTTGGCGCGAAACCATGCATGGTGGCCGCCGTGGGCACAGAGATAAAGAACCAGGTCGCCGGGGTGCATAATGCGGATGGAATAGCCGCGCCAGTCGGATTCGGCGCTTCGTTTCCAGCGAGTGTCGGTCGCTTCACGGGATTCCCATTTATTACGCCACTGAAGCTCGAGGGTGCAGGCAGTTGCGCAATGGGTGAAGACCATCTCATATTCATTGCTCAGGCAGCTTGCCCATTGGCGCGGACTCAAGGAGACAAATCCGGGTTCCAGATTCCAACCAGCGCTCTCGAGGCATGTTCGAGCTTTTTCCAGGTCATCTTCCGCGACCGCAAGGTCAAGATCTCGGAAGTGACGAAGGCATGGGTCGCCGTACAGATCGAAGGAGAGGATTGGCCCTTTCAACGGCATCGCTGCGATGTGTGCGCGGTTGAGCTGCTTGAGAATCTGCACGAATTGCGAGGTATATTGCAATGCCTGAAGGCGGCATGCATCGCTCCGCTTTTGCAGCTGCAGACGCGCAGCCTCCGGAATCGCGATCGCGGGCACGCGGCTGAGAGCGGCCCAACTAAGAGCCGGCGTACGATGGCGGTCGACGAGAAAAAGATATTCATCCCAATCCGGTTTGGCCGAGATGGCGGCGCGAATGCGATCTTCCTGTGACACGCGATAAGAGTCCGTGGCGAGCCACGAGGTTGAAACCAGCAGTCGAAACGCAGCCGACGCGCTTTCCAGCCAGCCACGGTCAATCACGGGCAAGCTCCCTCATCTGGGCGGACCAGGAGGAGGAGTACATACCGCCGCGCTCGACAAGCTCTGCGTGAGTTCCTGACTCCAGCACACGGCCTTTGTGAACGACGTGGATGACGTCGGCATACATGGCAGTTGTGAAACGATGAGTGATCATGAGCGCAGTCTTGCCCGCAGCAAGAGCGCGAAAACGGCTGAGCCAGTCCTGCTCGGCCCAGGAATCCATGGCGCTGGTGGGCTCATCGAGAATGATGAGAGGGGCGTCGCGGAAGAAGGCGCGGGCCAGGGCTACTCGCTGCCATTCGCCAATGCTCAGCTCGGTTGTGCCGAACCACTTGCCCAGCACCGTGTCAAATCCCTCCCCAAGTCGCTCGATTGGATCGAGCGCACCGGCGGCCTGCGCTGCGTGCCGCAAGGCTTCCTGGTCCGAGAGTGCCGCGATATTGCCGAAGGCAATATTCTCGCGCACAGTGGCGTTGTATTGAACCGGATCCTGGAAAAGGACGGTGATGTGCCGGCGAAGCGCCTCAGGGTCCACATCGCGCAGGTCGGTCCCGTCCAGAAGAATGCGGCCGCCGTCGGGATCGTAGAAGCGGCAGAGCAGCTTGACAAGCGTACTTTTTCCCGCGCCGTTATGCCCGACCAATGCGACGATCTTGCCATTCGGAATTACAAGATTGAAATCATCCAACGCGCGATGAAGCGCTCCGGGATACGCAAAACTGACGTGGTCGAAACGGATCGCTTGCCTGACGGGAAGGCCCGATTCCGAACAGCGGCTGGGAAGAATTTTGGGTTCGATTTCGAGAAAATCCTCGAGGCCTTCGACGAAGAGGAGGCTGCGGTAAATCTTGCCTGCGCCGTCCAGAAGTGAGCGCAGCTGGCTCTGGCCCGACTGGAAGGCGGTGAGGCAGAGGAGGAGATCGCCGAGCTTTACATCGCCCGCGATGGTCTCGTAGAGCATCCAACCGAGACCAAAGAGGCTCCCGGCCCAGGCCAGAAGTCCAGCGCTGAGTTCGGCGAACGCTCCCTCGCGTACAAGGAGCAACTTGCCTTGACGCAACCCATCGCGAATGCGCTCGAAGGCCTGACGGTGGTAAGAACCGAGCCCGAAAAGACGCAACTCAGCTGCTGTGCTTTGTTCCACAATGACTGCGTTGAGATACCCGGCCCGCCGTTCCTCAATGGTGTGATCCAAATGCCATTGATGTTCCTTAAGGATATGGCGCGTCACCAGGAACAGGCCGGGAACGGCCGTGAGAATCAGAAGCGCGGGCAGCCAGCGAGCGTATGAGAAGAGAATGCCGGCAAGGACGAGGAATCCGAGGCTGTTTTGGAGGAGTGAACCAAGATTCTCAAGAAGCACCAACGGTTGAGATATCGCGTCGAATTTTGCTCTGTGCAACAAATCGTAGGATTCAGGATTGTCGTAGAACGCTAAATCGAGGCGCAGCGCCTGAAGATGCACCCGCCGTTGAACTTCGTCCTCAATCAACTCGGCCAGGACGGCTCTGACCCAACCAACGGCGCTCGAAAGGATCTGCGAGACCACCCATAGGCCAGCGATGCCGAGAGCAGGAGAAAGGGCGGTAGCCCATTGAGGGCGAGAGACGAGGTGGTTGACCAATGTTCTTAGCAGCAGAGCCAGACCCGCGGGAATGACGCCCTGAAACACTAGGAGAACCATCCAGACTACAACCCACCAGCCGGCAGCTTTCCAAACCAAAGCCAGTACGCGACGGCCGACAGGAATCTGGCGAAAGAATTGAGTAACCTGAGGGTTCAGCATGGTGACGGCAACACTTGAGAGGCGGCGTCATTGAGGCGGCGGAGAAAAATTCCAACGCCCAGTCCGCGGAGAAGAATTGATTCGGCTCTATCTGTCGAATCGGGATCGACCTTCGCTTCGAGCTCTTTCAAACAGCGATGAAGCAGGGGTAAATCGAGAACATCCCGCGCTGCAGGAACAGATTCCAGAGAATCGAGACTGTCCCTGAACGTCGCCATTTCGCGAACAATCCTATGTCCCACATCCGCAGCCTGTAGGCCCTTTTGACGCGAATAAAGTACCTCATGTGGCATTTTGCCCTCAAACGCACGCTTCAAGAGAACACCCAATTCGCCTTTTCGGCAAAACTGGTCATCAGGAACACGCAGAATGAACTCGACCAGTGACATAGAGGCGGTCGGATCCATATGGGCGTAGGAATGCCCGGCGGCCAGTTCCGATTCGATGCTCGCGCCCACGTTATTGTCGGGGCTAAAAAAATGAGGGCGATAATCCGTAAGAGGAGATGGTGTGAAGGTTGGATCGTAACCATGCTCGCGCATTTTGGCGTCCAAATTCAACTCCTCTGCCAAATGAACATTGAGCGCAGAATAGGAGCGCCAAGGACTTTCGGAAGGCGTCCCCGCGCGCCTGAGAAAACGCCTTGCAGGGGTCAATACGGGCTTTAGTATTTGCCGCTTCAGCATCAACCACGGATTCGATTCCGCCTGAAAAAAGAGCCTGAGAGCCGTGGCTGGATTTCCCTGAATCAGCGCCATTAACGCTGAGCCGTTTCCTGACCATGAAACGGTAGCGTTACCTGTTCTACCGCTAAGCAGAACACGGGACCCGGAGGAGGACACGGTATCTGCGATTGCCTGGCACCAATATTGATTGATTGTTCCATGACTCGGGCCGTCGTGAATATCCAAGAAATGTTCGATCCCTTGAATCACCGAGTAGTCGCGCGCATCAATCGCAACGTGCTTCACGTTCGGTCCAGCCATGATCGCTGTCTCATGTGCCAGATTCCACTCGTTACCGAGCCGCCACTTTCCGGCTCCGTCGGGACTGAAAAACGGTACATACGTGTATGCCGTCAATTCGCGTCCATGGCTGGCTAAAATCGGAGCGGCCAGGGTCACTACAGAACCGGAGTCGCGGCCACCCGAAAGAGCTACCGTTATCATTCTGCCCGATCGCAAACAGCTCCGTACTGCGCGCCTGTAAAGATCAAGAAACTCTTCAAGATATTCCTCATCGCGACGATTTCTGAAAGACTCGCGGCCCTCCGGTGACCAAAAACGCCCTACCCGTGTCTGGCCATCGGAGGTAGCAATCATCTTGTGGGCCCATATGAGCCGTCGGAACCCCACATAGGCCGTCCGTTCGGGGTCAGAGTTCCAACACACCAGGACTCCGGCAAGGCGTAAGAAATCTGGGTCCTTGACCGCACCGGGGAGCGCTAAGAGCGCCTTCATGCTGGAAGCAAAAGCAACGAAGCCCTTAGCTGCGTAGTAATAAAGTGTCTCATCGCCGCAAGCATTCAACGCAACCAGCAGCCGTCTTTCCTTGGCATCCCAGGCCGCTAACGACCAGTCGCCCTGGAGCTGCTGGCAGACGTCCTGTCCCCAGCGATCGAACGCGAGACCAACGAGACGGCCGTCGGGCACCTCAGGCGCCTGGGAAGTGGGAATGCTAAACGCTTCAAGAAGAGAATCTCGATTATCCAGGCGGGCTGTGCAAACTACCCAGCCTCTCTCGCCGCGCATGGGTTGTTTCTCAAAAGCATCTTCAGGATTAACTTCCAACAGCAGATGCCCCACTCCCACGGGCCCATCGATTTTGGAGCCGCCGCCGTCCGGGCCATAGTAGGCCATGGCCGCCTTCATCCGCTCCATCCAGCCAGGGTCCACGGGGGCGCCATCGTATCGATATATGCCATAGATGCCGCTCATGTTCTTCCCCGAGCGAAAGTCGTAATGGCCTTGTAGCGCTCGTGCCCCGGGCCACCGGTCACGATATCGGAGCCAACTCGCAGCCAGGCGTGAGCGTCGAATCCTGTCGATTCACCTTCGCATACCCCAAAACTCACCGTGCCTTCTATACCTCGGCGCCGCAACATGCGGGCGGCGGCCAACGCCTGGGCCAGGCAACGTCCATCCCAGGGCACGCGCGGACCCAGTGCACGCACTGCCCATCCCACTGCCTCGGCCGTGCGGTTCGTTTCGGGAGTAGCCGTTTCGGGACTATTCGTGCCTGGCGTTCCCAGCCACAGCGCGATATGCCGGAATGGAACGCAGGCCATCGCGATCCGAGCAATTGCAAGAGAGAAAAGAGCCTCCCAAAGCAGTCTCTTCCGATCGGGAGATAGACTCCAATAGCGTTGCAGGTCATTCCACACGCAGCAGGCCTTCCTGTTCCAATCTGCCCAGAAATTGCTGCAGGTCCGCTGCACAAGCTTCAGGCGATATATCGTATTCCTTGACTAACTCATCCACAAGATTCGAGAAAGTCAACGGCGTTTTCAATTTCGCCCAGACACTTCGCGCGGCTTCTGCCATTCCGTAGTACGCTCCGGCATCGATGCTCATGAGGATGGTTTCCTGGTCGAGCTCAGTGGCGAGCATCTCTTTCGTGCGAATTAATCTGTCGTTCGGCGCAAATTGGCGCATCAGCTTCGTTCTCGCTCCTCAATAGAACCGAAATGTGCCGCCCATGCTGATTCCAGAAAGTTCACCAACTCTTCGATCGCTTCCGTATCTCTGCGGCGGGACACCTCGGCTATCGTAGTCCTTTGCGCGATTAATCCCGCGAGCCGCATCAGATCGCCTTGCGTGCTTTGGCCCTTCAGGTATTGCGGACGATAGAGGTTCTCAAGAAGGCGCTGCACGCGATCGAAGCCCCGAAGAATGGTGAACTCCGGTTTGCCTTCCTCGCGATCGGCAAGAATATGAATCGCCCTGAGCGGCATTGGTTGGTCGCAGTACCCTTCCTTCATTGGGATCACAAATTTGTCGACTTCGAACCGCGCGTCATGCGGTTGCCCGTGGCGCTCGTAGGCGTCAGCACACAGCCGCATCTGAGCTAACGCAGGAAGGATCTCCAATTGTCCAGGCGTGGACACCACAGCACAAACATCATCGGAAAGTAAGCGGAATCCCCGGCGATGAAACTGCGCCGCCAGAGTCGACTTGCCGACTCCTTGGGCGCCAACGAAAATCATCGCTCCCCAGCGCGTTTCCACGGCACTGCCGTGCAACGGGAATAATCCGCGCTGGTAAAGCAGCGCGCCCATGACGGATCCCAAAAGAAACAGGCGAACTTCTGCTGGCGAAGATCCCTCCTGAGGTTCAATGGAGATGCGACTTCCCTCCTCCACCCAGTATCGAGCCACTTGCGGCACCGTCAAACGAAAAATCCCGGGCCGAACCTCAAAATAGCCGTTCTCTAACGTCTCCGCAACGGCCGGCACAGACGGCAGCAAACGAATGGTGACGTCAGGACTTCCTCGGGGTTCTGGATCGATTGGCAATTCGCGGCATTCTATCTCTGCATCAATTCGAAGGCCATAAGCCCAATAAGCGTTGACGGACATTCTTCGTCTCGCATTCTAGAAGTACTGCGGCCTTCCCTGCCCAAAGTCCGCCCGACTGTGGGCAAAAACCTCACAACCTATACACTACACCGCCTGCCGCCTATAACCCACTGAATTGCCCGCGCATCGCCTCAGTTGCCGCGGCGATCTCAGAAAGAGCCAAGGCCCGGCAGAATGAGGATGTGGGCGATCAAATTGGCTGGCTCGGTTCGAGTTTAGCTTCCGGTCCTCGAATCGCTTATTCACTATTGGAATTGTACCGGCGATTGCATTAGATTTTCACTTGTCACCGAGCGCCGTTAATGGCCGTATCACAATAAGCATGCGCACCTTCATCAG
>Ga0335072_10015713_pt1 | contig 10737 bp, 7 predicted proteins | sample Lox_Sample_21_FD_206725 | JGI IMG/M metagenome (GOLD analysis project Ga0335072, IMG submission 206725) | Soil microbial communities from Loxahatchee National Wildlife Refuge, Florida, United States - Lox_Sample_2.1 | ecosystem: Environmental > Terrestrial > Soil > Wetlands | place: USA: Florida... | reverse complement strand
CCACTTCGAAAGGGCTTCCGGTTTGCCGAACCCACCCCTGTAACTCCGTCGAAGAATGATTTCTCAGCATCTCGCTCAATCCAAACGGCAGCTTCCTCAGCCGCGGCCGACCTGGCGTTGCATTGTGAGCGAGGTGCGATCGAGGGGCAAACGGGAATTGTCAAGGGCTCCCATGGAGCCATCGTCATTCAATGCGCAGCGCACGAACCGGGTCGATGGACGCGGCGCGCTTCGCGGGAATCAGGCCGGCAATGGCAGCGGCAAGCACAAGCACTCCGACGGCCATGGACATGACGGGTAGGTTCACACTCGTGGTTTCGTAGAGCTGCGACTTGACATACCGCACGCAGAAGATTGCCACTGGAATGCCGATCGTCAGCCCAATTACCGCCTGCAGCATCACCCCCCGCATGACCGTCCCGATCACCCGGCTGCGCGCCGCCCCCAGCGCCATCCGGATGCCGATCTCCGGCGTCCGCCGCACGACGGTGTACGCCGTCACTCCATACAGCCCAATCGCCGCCAGCAGAAGCGCCAGCAGTCCGAATAGAGAGGTCAGCCGCGCGATCAGCCGCTCCTCGACAAAGCGGTCGTCGATCTGCTGCTGGAACGTCTGGAACTTCACCACCGTCAGATTCGGGTTGATACTGGCCAGCGTGTCGCGCACCACCTTTTCAAACCCCGCCACCGGCCGAGCCGTCTGGATCACCACCGCTCCGGCATACATCGACTGATCTTTATCCAGGTGGTAGTCGGGATTGCTGGCGTTGCCGGCGGGCTGCGTCAGGGGGAGAAAATACATGGCATGGTTCTTCCAGTAGACGCTGGTGTAGGTGGTGTCTTCGACCACACCGACGATCTCATGCGCTGCGTCCGTGCCCGGGTGAAGAGGATCGTCGAATCCAAAGTGGTGGCCGATCGGGTTCCGTTTGCCGAAGAACTGCTTCACGAATTCCTGGTTCACCACCGCTACCGGCGGCGCATGCAGCAAATCCTGCGGCGTGAAACCCCGCCCCATCACCACATGGGTGCCCACCGAGTCGAAATACTCCGCCGTGCACTTCACCCACGATGCGCCTTTGTTCAGGTCTGGCTCGCCCTGCACCTTGACCCCCGATCCCCAGTTGTTCTCTTCCATCGGCGTGTACGTAGCCAGGCCAACTTTAACCACGCCCGGTATGGCATGGAAGCGATCCACGATCGTCTGATACAGCGGCTCTACCTCGGTGTTCTTGTATCCGGCCGCCTGCGGATTGATGTGAGCGATGTAGCGATTCCTCGCATCCAGCCTCATGTCCACGTTCTCCGCCTTGCTGAGGCTTTGTACAAACAGCCCCGCAGCCACCAGCAGCACCAGCGAAAGCGCGGCCTGCAGCACCACCAGCCCGCGCTGCAGTAAAGATGCTCCGTGCGCGGTGGTGCGCGCGTTAGAGCGCAGAGCGTCGGCGGGCTGCGTCCGCGCCGCCATCATCGCAGGCGCCAGACCGAAAAGCACTCCGGTCACAAGCGACAGCCCAAACGCAAACCCGATCACCAGCGGCGAGGGCGACGCGGTGATCGGCATATCCTGCTGATGAGGAAACGCGAGCGCCAGCAGCGCGTGCGCTCCGAGATACGACACCGCCAGCCCGAGAAGCCCGCCCATGGCGGAGAGAAGCACGCTTTCCGTCAGCAGCTGGCGCACGATACGGCTGCGCTGCGCACCCAGCGCCGCGCGTATCGAAAGCTCCTCGCGGCGGCTCATCCCCCTCACCAGCAGCAGGTTCGCGATGTTCGCGCACGCCACCAGCAACACCAGCGCCGCGATCCATTGCAGCAGCTTCAGGTGGTCTTTGTAATCATCCTGCATGTTCTGGATGCCGCCCCCGCCTGGCGTCAGCACCACATGCGTGTGGTCCAGCGCCTTCTTCGCGCGCGGATCGGTAAAGGTCTTCAACAGCGCGTACTCATGCTTCAGCAGCGTGCTCGCCCTCGCCTGCAGCGCCGGTATGGATGTTCCCGGCCTGACCCGCCCGATCACGTACGCCCACTGTGTGTCCGGTTCGTTGAAGTACGGTGCGCCGATCACCGCATCCATCGTGTTCATCGGCAGGTAGTACTTCGGTGGATTCGTGTCGATGCGGTCCCCGTAAAACCCCTTCGGCGCAACTCCGATGATCGTTCCCGGTTTGGTATTGATGTAGAACACGCTTCCCACCACGCCCGGATCCCCGGCGTAGTCCTGCTGCCACGCGTCGTAGCTCATGACCGCTGTGAGGGGCGCCCCCTTCTGGTCATCGGCATCCACAAACAGCCGCCCCGCCGCCGGCGAAAGACCGAACACGCGGAAATAGTTGCCCGAGACGAACGTCCCCATCACCGATTTCGCCAGCGTCTGCGGTCCGGCGCCCCGCACTGTAATCGGCCGCCACGCGTACCCGGCCTCCATCGCCGCCAGCTCTTCGAACTCCGGCAGGCTCTTCCTGAACATTTCGTACGTGTCGGTCGCAAACAGCGAGTAGTCCCCGTTGTCGTGCCAGCCGCCGTTCACGCAGCAGTCGTCCTGGTCCCCGATGCGAACCAGGGTTTTCGGATCTGTGACCGGGAGATTATGGAGCAGGATTGCGTTAACAAGGGTGAACACCGCGGAGTTGGCGCCGATGCCAAGGGCAAGCGTGAGCAGCACGGTAGCGGTGAATCCCGGCGTCCGTCGCAATTGCCGAAAAGCGAACGCGAGATCCTGCAGCAGAACTCTCATCCCCTGATCTCCGGACGGGCGTCATGGCTCCACGTCATAATGTTACCGACTGTAACACATCACGGTCGCTGAAGCGCAAATTCCGTTTCCCTCTTGCGCGTCGACAGACCCCGGAAAACCCCTCCTCGCTGTCTATCACACTCGTTTGACGACAAATCTCTGGTGCAAATCGCCAATGCACTCATCGACCGCGATAGCTGGCCGTCGATCAACCTGGCTTCAGAATCCCGGAATAGAGTTCCCCCCCGGCCTTCCCTGTCGAGTCGCTGAGAGTTCTCTGCTGATTCATCTCGATAGGAAGAACGCCGTCTGCCTTGCTGGCGGATGCCCAGCCCCACGGAAAAAGAGAACAGCCTCCTGGGCGTCGATCTCTGTTTGAAGAGTGAGCAGAGTTTTTGTGATGCGCTCTTCATGAACAAATCGTCATCCCCCTTCGTGCTGCGAAGTGCTATCAAAAGAGCAGAGACAAACGTCTCAGTACCATCTGCTATGTGCCGGAGACGGAGCCTGTTATCTCAGGCAGTCGAATGTCGCCGGATCGTTCTTCCGTGATCCGGCTTCCAAAAGACACACACGCATAACGAACCCCGATCGTCCGGGGCTGAGAGCCTTTTACGCATGACCAGAGCTTGCCTGAATCGTATCGCCGTCGCCGTGCCGGAACACGATGTGCATGAAGCTTTTGTTGTCTTTGCAGAAGAGATGCTGGCCGACACACGAGTTCGCAGCCTTTTCCGCCGGATGGCGAACCGTGCCAACATAAACCACCGCTATTCATGCGTTGATCCGCAAAGTGGCTCCGCCCACGGATCGCCACCGGCCGCCCGGCGCTTCTATCGGCCGGGCAACTTTCCCAACACGGCGCGGCGCATGGAGCTCTTTGAGCAAAAGGCGCCCGAGCTGATGAGGAAGGCCGTGGACCGGCTTGCCCTCAGCGAGGAAGAAAGAGCCTCGATTACGCATGTGCTGGTCACCTGCTGCACGGGTTCCTACGCGCCGGGGCTGGACTTCGAAATCGTCGATTACCTGCGGCTTTCTCCGGATGTGGAGCGGACCATGGTCGGATTCATGGGATGCTACGCCGCGATCAATGCGCTCAAACTGGCTCGCCATATCGTGCGCTCTGATCCGAAGGCAAGCGTCCTGATGGTTAATCTGGAGCTGTGCACACTGCACCTGCAGGAAACGCAGGATCTGGAACAGGTACTCTCCTTCCTGGTCTTCGCCGATGGCGCCGCGGCGAGCCTGATTAGCGCGCGCCAACAGGGCGTGGCTCTGGACAGCTTCAAAGCAATGATGGTGCCTCAGACGAGAGAGCTGATTACGTGGAAGATCCGCGAATACGGCTTCGATATGCTGCTTTCAGGAGAGGTGCCAGGCAGGCTGGGCCGGGCTCTCCATGGGCGAGCATTGTTCCCTCAGCCCGAGAGCATCGACTTATGGGCCGTGCATCCTGGAGGACGGTCGGTGCTGGATGCCGTCCAGGAGGGGCTCCATCTGCCGGCCGAAGCGCTGGCGGCGTCGCGCGAGGTCCTGTCACGCTTCGGCAATATGTCTTCAGCCACGGTGATGTTTGTGCTGCAGCGGATTATGCAGCAGGCACGGCCTGGGCAGAGCGGGTGTGCAATGTCATTTGGGCCGGGACTGACAGCGGAAACCATGAGCTTCCATGCGGTCTGACGCAGCAATCGATTTCGGACAGAGGGTCTCCCCGCGAGAGCTTCCGGAGCTGATGGATGGCGCATGCAGCTATGAGGAATTCCTTGGCTGCGTGCGCAGTCTGGAAAAGGTCAACCGCTGGCTGATGGGATACCGCCCGACGCTTGCGTGGCTCGACCGCCTGCCGCGCGGGCTCGACGAGCCGCTCAGCGTTGTCGATGTGGGAAGTGGCGGCGGAGGGCTGCTGCGGCAAATTTCGGGGTGGGCGCGGCGAAGAGGAATTCGGGTGCAGTTAACAGGAATCGACCTGAACCCTCATGCCGCTCGCGCCGCGGCAGAATCGGGCAGTAAGGAAGACCGAATTGTGTGGTTAACCGCCGATGCCTTGGAATATCGGCCAGCGAAGCCGGTTGACATCGTCGTGTGTTCCCTGATGGCGCATCATCTGGAGGACCAGGAGATCGTCGCATTTCTGCAATGGATGGAAGCGACTGCGCAGGTGGGCTGGTTCATTAACGATTTGGAGCGTTCGGAGTGGGCATGCCGGATGTTTCAATGGGTAGCAGGAATGGCGGGGTGGCACCGCTTTGTCACGCACGACGGACCGGTCTCGTTCCGGCGTGCCTTCCGGCAGGAAGACTGGGCGCAGTTGGTAGCGGCAGCTGAGGTCCCGCAAGAAGCCGTGACCATTGAGCGCTGGAGGCCCGGACGGTTGTGTGTTGGGCGATGGAAGTAAGATAGGCGCGCCCCTGCTTCCGGAAAGCAGAGAGACGCGAAGGTCGGCCGCTGTCGCATCTGGGATTGCAGTGCAGCGCGTCTGAATCTTGCAAAGGAGAAGGATGTCGACTTCGACTCTGATACCGCGCAGTTCCACAAGCTCGAGATTCAAAACAGTACTGTGGGTTTCGCTTGGCCTCACCGTGCTTTTCGTCTTTATAACTTCGGAGTTGCTCCTCATCACCGATTACCCGATGTATCACGCCTACCGTCTGCAGGTCATCGCCGACCGTCGTCTTCTCATTCCGCATACCCTCGCGGGAACTCTCGCGCTTCTGATCGGACCCCTCAATTTCTCATCGCGGATTCGCCGGCGCCACCTCCGCCTCCATCGCCTCCTCGGGTATATCTACGTCGTTTCCGTCTTTGTCGGGTCGTTCACGGGAATCGCGCTTGCGGCCGGCCGTCCCGGTCTTCCGGGAACCTCGATGCAGGCTGCTGCGTGGATAGTGTGCACCACAGCCGCGTTCATCACGGCACGCAACCACCAAATCGCGGTACACCGCCAGTGGATGGCCCGATCCTATGCCGTCACATTTACCTTCGTTTCCAGCCGCGTGCTCAATCTGTGGCCGCGCTACTGGAAGCATCTCGGTGACGTTTACGCTGCCGTAGGCGTAATCGCCTTCACCCTTGCTTCAATCCTGATTGTCGATATCGCTCTCAACTGGCACGAACTGACCAATCGCCGCAATGAATCCCTGGCCGGGAGATCCTGATTCTCAGGACCATGCTCCGACGCTCGCGACACGGTATCTCGCTCAGGGATGCTGCGCAGCAGAGGTTTCATTCCCGAAATGGATGCCCTCCACGCACGAGGTGACGACCGGACCGTAGCCGCCCAACTGTCCGACAATCTTGACGACAGCGGGGTCTTTGCCCTCCGTAACCCACACCATCACGTCTTTCGGCTCTACACCGATCAGAGTCGCGATCCAGCCCACGATGCCGCCCAACTCCGGATGGATGCGAAAGACCGTCGCGCTGACGTTCCTGCCTGCTATCTGCAACGACTGTTCGCCTTCGGGTGAAATGGCAATTTGAATCATTCGCCCGCCGCCCACCGGGGCCAGCATGTCAACTCGAAACGGCTTTACATCCGGCGGCACATTCAGAAGCAACACTCCAATAAGTCCGTTGGCCAGATCGCCGGGCAGTTGAAGGTGCCTGCTCTCGATATTCACCTTGCCCGTCTTGTCCACGGTGCGGATGGTCGCCGTTCCGGCAGCGAAGTCAATGGCATAGTCCACTGGTTTAGTGAAAAAAGGCCCCTTCTCCACATGATGGTCACGCACTAAGCGAACCGCTCCTCGCTCGGTGAAGGTCGTCACTTCGTCGTCAAGCGACCCATCCGTGAAATAGTAAGCGAAGTGCATAGTGACTTCATCGCCCCGCACGACCTGCGTAAATTCGTGCCTGGCGATCACCGTTCCAGTTTCAGAGCGCGTCACCATCGACCGGTGCACGTTGCGCTGGGGAAGTCTTACCGGGATGGTTTCCGCTGGTCCAGCGGAAATCATCGCCATCGCCACGCAGGCGGTTAAGAGGAAAGGATGGTGCTTCATTCAAAACCTCGTTCGACATTCAGATGTCTGGAGACGCACAACGGCTGAGCTCCTGCTCGACTTCTTCCAGTGTGTGTCGAGGCCGAATCCGCACTCAACCCAGTGTGCATCAGACCGGGCGGCCGCCTACAGAAATACCAAATGACGATTTGTTCAGAGTCGCGCGCCAAACTGTCTTTTAGACGTCTACTGGAAGAGAGAGTCCCTCTATCAGCTGGTTGAACATCCCGCGAATTAGGAGCACTGATTTGCAAGACGAAGTTCTGATCCTCGGTGGCGGAGTAGCAGGTTGCGCCGCTGCCATTGCACTCGCCCGCAAAGGACGAAGCGTGACGCTCGTGGAACGCGAGCCCACACCCCGCCACAAGGTTTGCGGAGAGTTTCTAAGCGGCGAGGCTCTGGAAGATCTCCATGCGCTTGGTATCGACGTGACCTCTCAGGGCGCGGTACCCATCCGCTATGTTCGCCTTGCCGCGGCTCGGCGGGCCGCGCAGGCCCCGCTGCCCTTTCCTGCGGCGTCGCTGACGCGCAAAGCTCTGGACACTGCGCTCATCACCACAGCCGTCACGGCGGGAGTCCGCGTGATGCGCGGCTGCGCCGTGGAGTCCCTGAGCCGCACTGCAGACAACCGCTGGCACGCAGCGCTCGATGACGGTACAACCCTTGACGCACCGACTGTCTTTCTCGCCACGGGCAAGTACGATCTGCGCGGATACAGCCGCCCAAAGGATCCGCACCAGTGGATTGGCTTCAAGATGTATTACCGCATGTCTCCTGGCCAAACCGCTGAAGTAGGGGACGCTTCCGAGTTAACGCTCTACGACGGGGGCTACGGTGGTATCCAGCCGGTGGAAGATGGCATGACGAACTTCTGTTGTGTCGTGCAGCGCAGATATTTTGCGCGTGCCGGTCTCCGCTGGTCGGGCCTCCTCGCGAAGATGCAGCAGGACTGCCCCCACCTCGCGATGCGGCTGCGAGGAGCGGAGCCGCTGCTCGATAAACCGATCACTGTCACTCACATTCCCTACGGCTACATCCGCCGCACAACCGAGACCGGGCTCTACTGCATTGGCGATCAGGCAGCGGTGATCCCCTCATTTACGGGGGACGGCATATCCATCGCCCTGCATACGGCCCGCCGCGCCGTTGCTGCGTATCTTGCTGCGGAGCCGGCGACGGTTTTTCAGCCAAAACTTCGCACGGCAATGCTGCCCCAGATGCGCCTTGCCGAGCTGGCTGCCGGCGGCCTGAATAACGCCCTGGCACGGGCCGTATTGCCGCTCTGTCTCAGGGTCTGGCCCGGCGCGATGCGGATGACGGCCGCGCTCACGCGGGTCACCCAGCCCCCCGCTGTCGTTGCACAGGCGTCGGGCAACTGAAAGCCGACCACGTCCGCGGAAATCCTGAGTGATGGCGCCCAGGAAAAAGCAGCGACATTCGCGCGGGCACCTCGAATCCATACTTCTGTAGATCGACGCTACGGCGGACGGCCTGACGCAGCAACACACCCATCCCCGGACGACAAGGCGCATGAGTCCGTCGTTAGCGAGTGCGGATGCGATGAAGCCACACACCTCGACTCGAAGCTATTCGATACAGCAATCGACGCCACTGCCATAACAATTCGCAACCTGAGAAAACGAGGCTGCTCGTGCTACTTAGGTATCGATCAATACCTTCGTCTGATATTGCGCGCCGAGACATTGCCGCTCGAATGACATCCACTGTTGAGTGCTGATCTTTACCCGACATCGTGATGCGGGCGCCGTAATGTCTGACATGCGAGATTCAGATCTCTGCACTAACTAAAAACGAGGGAGATATGCATGGCTCCATCCCGAACTCACAGGGCGGCTCTCACCACAAATCCCTCTTCCAGGGTGGGTGGCAACCGTCATTTTGATCGTTGTGCGTATCCGGGTATTGTTATAGGCCTTTCGCTCCTGCTGTTATGGGGATCGAGTCGGGTGGCTTTCGGCCAGGAACACGATTCAGGCTCTGTTCCCGTGGATCAACAGAGCGTGCCAGTCAAACCCACGCACGCGACTATCAGGGACGGACATCCTGATGAACTCAAGCAGGAGCTTGATGCGTATGCCATCGAATTGTCAAAGATACCTGCCGACCCACTTATCCAGCCGGATCCCGTAGCTCCGATCCTGCACCCGATCAACAAGGTCATGGACCTGAGCGTCCATTCGCTCCACCTGAAGTTTGGTGCGACGTATACCTTCCTCAACCAGTACGCAACCACAACGCCGGACAGTGCCCGGCACGATCAACCGAGCGGACGTCTCGATTTCACCGGAGCGTGGAGTGTTTACGATCACGAAACAAACGCAGGGTCGATCAGCCTGCTCATTCGCTCCGGAACCAATATTGGGATAAGCCAACAGTACAACCTCAGCGATCGACTCGGCTCGGGGCTCTATCTCAACTGCCTCCAGGGTGGAGGCCCGCAGGAACCAATCACCGTCAACATCCTCTATTGGCGGCAGGATCTTCTCGATAAGAGACTTTCCTTTTACGTGGGCAAGATACACCCCAACGAGTACGTGACTCTCAGCATGTTCAACAACGATGAGCGCACGCAGTTTTTGAATGGCACAAATGACGGCAACGACGCAGTTGCCTCAGACGGAACGTACGCCGGCGGCAGCGCGGTCGAATTCCAGGCCACCCAGCATGTCTTCTTTCACGCTGTCGCGGTGGATACCGAGGGTTCACAGCAGGGAAATATCGAAACCCTGGTCGATCGAAAATATGCCGAAGTGGTTGAAGGGGGCTGGACCTCGGGTTCTCTTGGCGGTAAATATCGGCTTTATCGCGCGGGCGTGTGGAGAGACGACACCAGGGATCGCGGAAGTGGCCATGGCGGCGGCTTTGAGTTCGACCATGAGCTCTCTGATGGCTGGACGCCGTTCGGAAGATTCGCCTTTGGAACCAAAACCGGCACGGCTATCAAAGATGAATATGAAATCGGGCTTGCCCAGGTGCATCCATTCGGACGCCGGGGAGACATGTTTGGCGCCTCATACGCCTACAGTGAACCGAATGCCACGGCCAGGCACCACGAGAGCGTCTTTGAGACGTTTTACCGGCTGCGTCTGACGCGAAGTGTTGAGCTTGGTCCGGATATTGAAGTATCCATTCACCCAACCTACGCGACCAGGGCCTACACAACAACTCTGCTCGGGGCGAGAATGCGAATCATCTTCTAGGACGTTCAGAGCTGAAAGAAACGCTTTCGCACATGGAATGCAGGCGGATGCCTGCTGATAGCTGGAGGAGATGATTGAAATGGCAACTCAACGCACAGCGACAAATGCGGAAATGACCTCGGGCCCTGCGGCAACCGTAACCGCGGTTAGTTACGCGCGCCCTCTCGCTGTTGTCACCAGCCTGTTTTTCATGTGGGGTTTTCTTACTTGTCTGAACGACATCCTGGTACCACACCTGAAGTCGATGTTCAGCCTCAATTACTCGCAGGCCATGCTCATCCAGTTTGCGTTCTTCTCAGCCTACTTTTTATTTTCAATTCCATGGTCGAGATTCGTGAACAGGATCGGGTATCACCGGACGATGGTAGTGGGACTGTTAACGATGGCGTGTGGCGCATTTCTATTTTTGCCAGCTGCATCCGCAGCCTCATACGGGTTGTTTCTCACAGCGCTCATGATTCTTGCCGCAGGGATTACCGGCCTCCAGGTCGCCGCAAATCCGTACGTCGATCTGTTGGGCAAGCCCGAGACAGCATCAAGCCGTCTCGACTTAACGCAGGCATTCAACTCATTGGGCACGACGATTGCACCGAAGATAGGGGGAATCCTGATTCTCAGCGCTGCGCCATTAGCCACGACCCAACTGGCGAAGCTTACGTCGCAGGCGCTGCGGGCCTATCGTGTGCAGCAGGCTGCTTCGGTCAGGATGCCATACACAGTAATCGGAGTGGCACTGGTCTTGCTGGCGATCTTAATCGGCACTTCAAAGCTGCCGCAA
>Ga0335072_10015712_pt1 | contig 10738 bp, 11 predicted proteins | sample Lox_Sample_21_FD_206725 | JGI IMG/M metagenome (GOLD analysis project Ga0335072, IMG submission 206725) | Soil microbial communities from Loxahatchee National Wildlife Refuge, Florida, United States - Lox_Sample_2.1 | ecosystem: Environmental > Terrestrial > Soil > Wetlands | place: USA... | reverse complement strand
ATATAAGGACTAATCCTGAGAGTGTGGGATATTAATCGGAACGGTCTGCGGAACGGATAAAGTAGGGAAACGAAGTAGCCAGTAACAGATCAGCAGAAACTTTATAAGACCAGATAAAGCTTTGACTAACTTTTTAGTTGCGTTGAAGGAATATAAATAGGTTGATATATAATTCTACAATTTCTCGCTGCAATGATCAATTTTTATAGAATAAAGCAATGTCTTGGTGTTTCGGCTCCTAAATCCAGGGGGGCACCCCATTTATTGCTGGTTCCTACATCTTGTTTTACATTTTCTGTCATCCAAGGGAGCCAAAAATGACTGACGATACCCCTACAACTGCTATGGCAGCCTTCGACTGGCTTGCCGGGGGAGATGGGCTGCTGCGCCTAAGCCCTTTAAATCGTCGCAATCCCCATTCTCTCCTTCAACACTATTTCGATCGGAAGCTTATACCCTTACGCCCTTACGGCACTCCCTCAACTTATCTTAAGCGAGTTCGTAGTGTTTAGGCCGCTGAATTTGGCTAGTTTGATTGCTGTTTTCAAGCAGCCTAAACACCTAGGGCCGTCTCGGTTGCTGTAAGACGCTATTCTCGTCTGCGTAGCCTACGTATTTCAATTAGCATTGCGTCTTCTTGGAAATTAAATCTTACTATATCATCAACTACTTTTCCCCCTCTTCGTGTTTGCATCAAGTTAGTAGGGTTGCCGCTGTTGCTTAAGTGCTAATCAGCTCAGTTAGGTCACCTTGCCTGTTCGAGCAACGCAACAGAGGTAGTATCTGACTCTGCAGATCGATTCGTTGCGTACGTAATACAAGCTACTATGCTAACGCATCAGCACGCTCGTCTATCGGACTCGGAATCTAGACTGTCTTACTTTCAATATACTAATTATACCAACCCTTCCTTTATGTGGTTATCTATGTCATCGATAAGTCACGTAGTTCCTAAAGCACGATTTTGAAGCAGACTGGCAAACATGCAGACTAAGTTGAGTCATAAGCTTTTACTACCGCAACCATTAACCACAGTGACTAATGAGGTTAATTATATCTATAACAAAACCCTAACGTATTTTCCTACTTGGAAAACATCCTTATTTGACACATCTACTACTCTCTCCAACCTTTAAAATTTTAACTATATCTCAAAATCCATTTCAACGACTTTAACCACGGTTCCAAGCAGTATTCTGAACTACTCTCGCCATCATCTTGCATACTCCTCCTCAGCGGATTCCCTGGGGCCGGAAAGCTCACTATTGCCAAAGCCTTTGAAGCTAAACTCAAACTCGATGACACACCTCATTGACTTATAGCTAACCACCTTCTCATCGATCCCGTTATAGCCATCGAACCAGTTCGGAATACAGCCCACTACGCCTTACGAAAATCGTTCCGCAAGACAGCCTTTGAAGGATTAAAGGCATTGAAGGAGGAAAGACTTGTTATCATCTTTACAGCAGCCTTATCAAAGTCATACTTGCCAACACCATATGATGACATAGATCAGTTTGTGGAGTGTGTGGATATTGCTGAGGCAAGAGGTGTGCCTTTAGTTGTAATCAACATTATGTGCGATCTTGGCACCAATAGTGGAAGGTTACGTGGTAAAGAGAGGAAGGAGGTGGGTGGGAAGACGAAGTTGATGTCGATATTCTCGAGAGGTTGAGGTGGGAGACTTCAGCGTTGGATCGGGAGCAGGCTATGGCGTGTAGGAAGGAAGGAAGGAATTTTTACTTCGAGCTGGATACTTCAGAGTTGGTTGTTGAGCAAGCGACACAGAAGGTGTGGGAGTTCTTGATTAAAGTAGCAGCCGAGAAGCAGGCTTCTAGGCGTTAATGCAAGGGATAATAAGGCGGCTAGGAGACACTTTCGTAGTCCTTAGCTTTTCTAGTATATGAATCGAGACATCCTCTTTCCAATCAGGCAGATTGTGGCAGATTCACAAGCGGTTCCAGCTTATAGCCTTCGATATGCGAGGTAATCTTCAGGAAAATGGTTCTGCACGAAAGCCATCGCATGGCGATGCGCATGCGTGAAATTTTCTATGAGTAACAATGCTGTGATTATGTTAAAGCGATACATACTATTAAAAGATAGCTAAGGTAATTGGCTGGAAATATCGAACTAGTGTACTGTACGTTGTTACTATCTAGAAGATACACAAAGCACTTGAATCATCCTAGAGTATGTCCTGCTGATCAGTTTCGGATAACATATTAAAATCATATTGTTACACAGGAAGAAACTCTGCGAGATCATTTTCACAGCTCTTGTAACAAGCGGAAGCGTTGAAGAATTAGAAGCTGTTTTGTAATAATTAAGACTTGATTGGTTAAGAGATAGAATTAAGAACTATACTTGAAGTTAAATTAAAGAGTAAAATTAGAAAGTTATAACTACATGCTATCACTATCGAACTTCATGAGAAAAATTGGCTTGGAAATTGTAGCCGGCCACATAGGGGGTCCAAAATGGGACCCGCGTTATAGTGGGCTAGGCTAACTCAGTGAGTACTCAGGATGCTCAGGCTCGGCTTAGGCCCTGATCTGGCTCTACTCAGACATGCTCAGGCTCTGCTCAGACTTACTCACCATCGGCTCCGGTAAAAGCAGCAGCAGCTCACTTCCGGAGACTAAAACGGAACCAGCAAAAGAAAAAATTAATCTTGAGTCTATGGGTATTCAATCCCGATCCTCTATCCTTTTCCTCTGCCCACTTGCCAGAGGGAAAAGGGAGGAGTAAAGGGGGGAAAGGCGGTAAGGCGGCCGCTAAACCTAGGGGGGCAAACACCACGACTATCGAAACGGAGGGCAACGACTAATTAGAATAATCTATAAATAATACAACAGGTATTTACTTCGGCTCGATCTTAGGTGGTATTATTTTGTGGTTGCTGAGTACTTTTAAGATGTAAATTCTGTTGTACTATCGAGAAATCTCAATTCGGTTAGTGTAATGCAGACGTACGGCAAGGCTAGGCCACAATTTGACATCTGTCGCACTGACTTGTAACTGATTCATGTTGCTAGATTAGCACGGAAGTCATTTACCAACATTCCAAAAATGAGCGCCAAGATAGAAAAGATAATTGCTCGTCTACAGGAAAAGTTCATACCCCACTCACCAACCGAAGCTCTCACTAAACAAATCCCAGGATCGCCGAAGGACAATTCTACGAAGCCCAGCAACAAACCCGAGTAGTAGCTGCCCGCTATACTAAATCGGAGAACTGGGATGCTGCAATTGATATCCTCTTCAATGTTGCCCAATCTCTACTAAAGGCTGGTCAAGGTGGAAGTGGAGGAGATCTAAGCATTTTCTTGGTGGACGTCTACAAGCAGGCGGAACTGGCACCGAACGCAAGCAATAAGGGCAAACTCCTCACATTACTGAGGTTGTTCGATCCGGAGGAGCCGACAAGAAAAAAATTCATCGGGGAAATGATTGGGTAGGCAGAGTCCCGCCCAGTTTATGTGAAGATACTAACGTTTCCAGATGGTCAGCAAAATATGGTGAATACCCGGCGGGCGAACCAGACTTGCATCACGTTGCAGGTTCACTCTACGCCGAGGAACACAACGCATACGATGCCGAAAGACACCTTACACTGGGAACAAAAGACTCAGTCGAGCTACTAGCACGACTTGAATACGACTGGTATTCTGCGGACGATTCACATACTGCTGCACAATACGCCGCACGAGCCGTCTTCCCATATCTTCTAGTTGGCAATATTCGAGATGCTTCCAAGTCATTACAAATCTTCACAGCCCGATTAAGTGAGTCAAATAAGAGTCTTACGGTGCAGGATATCAATAGTGGCGGTACAAGTGTTCGGTTGTACCCTAGCCTACCACTACTCAACTTCCTCAGCCTGCTTCTTTTAGCAATTCAGAAAGGCAGTGCAGATTTATTCAGACAGCTGAAGAGCCATTACGCGGTACATATCAAGGAGGTCGGTATATGGGATGAAGCATTGGAGACTGTGGCAGAGATATATTTTGGAATCTCGCCGCCCCGGCAAGGAAATCCCTTACTCGATATGATGGGCAGTATGTTCGGGGGAGGAGCCGCGCCAAAGAAGCAACAAAAAAAGCGAGTAACGGCAACAGCGCCTGCACCCGTGGCTGAAGGTCTAGATTAACTCAGCACATCGCAATCTCATGCATGTATTCCTGCCATTTGCTTCTTTCCCTGGGTATTTCCATTGCCACAACGCCTTAACAAACTTGGCCATGATACTACCTGGGTGGAACATCATCTTCTGCCTCATACATCCAATTGTCGTCTGCTAAGGCAGCTACTTTCGCCCGTAGGCTTGCTCTCACAGCTTCAAGTAATTCTGCTAGTTTCTAAGCATAAACACCATAATTTCGAAATAACCCCACTTTACCTGCTGGCTCGCTTGGTGCCCGATTTCTGTCCCTTTGGTGGTGCTTAACCGCATCTACTAATCGCTGCCGTTCTTCTATGACCATGTAAGCTCCCAAGCTTCTTTATATCTTATGTAAGGGACTTACTCTCATCTTCTTGCGCCTCGTGATTGCCTCTCTCTTCTTGCTCATCTAACTCTGGTATGGGCGGATCTCCAACTTCGAAATCCCCATTTTTGTCTCTAATTACAATATCAGAAGTTTCCGAGTCGGCCTCAACATCTAATCGTAATGTCTCTGCTGAGGTTGACGTGGAGCTTGTTGTTGGTCTTCTGCTTAAGTGTTGGTGGAAGAGGTTACGCCGTACGCCTGTTGGTCTAGAGCTAGATCCTGATGCATGTCGTGTTTCTGCCATCGAGGCTTATTATAATCTACTAGTGATGTGTCTGCATTTAGCAGGTTTAGGGAGTGATGTTTTTGTTGATGTCGCTTCGGCGTTTGCCAGCGCGGGAAGTCCAAGCGAAACGTGGGGTAGCTCACTGTGGGGATTGAACTTTCAACTCTCAATGCTACATGGCGTGCAATTCAGTAATTCATTCATGACTTGTGAGCGGAATAGAGCTACGGCATGCTTCCTCGAAAATTATGAGCAAGCATCAATTCGACATACAACCTTTGGGGAGATGGTATGGTACATCAGCAGCCATCAAACGGCCCAAGGTAGATAGCTATCTCTTTCCTTGTCGCAAACTCTCCAGAACCCTTTCTCAGCATCTAGCTTCTATTTCAAGTAAACATTTTCAACCTGGCTTTTTCCAAGCGGCATTTATGGCTTCTAACTGCTAACCACTACAGGAAATTGCCTACTTCTCCTACGATGACAAACACCGATTCCGCCTCGACGCGTCCAGCATACGTTACTACTATCCACCTTTTATTGGTGCTGACCTTTCTCGGGGATTCGATACCTTTCAGAAGCTGGATGACACCGTAGATGATCATCTAGACTCCCTCTTGAAAACTCTCATTGCAAAAGAACGAGAAACAGGCGAGAAAGTGGAGGCCGATATCATTACATGGAGAGGGATGATGACGAAGGTCCGCTACAAAGATGGAGACAAGTTTCTATGAAATCTAGCTAATAAATACTAGATCATGGCAACACCGTTTAGTGATCGGGATGGGTAGAAAACCACGTCACTATTCGAGAAGATACCTTGCTAACATCCCAGCTTCGAAATGAATGCGACTTTATTCCAAGTGGGCGATCCTCGATTCGAAGAATCATTTGGGCCGAGCTGACCTTGAACTTGTGAAGGGCACAATGTATGGATATCTTGTCAAACAGATATACATCGCCAAACTGACCGGCATAGTTTTATAGAGGAGAACCACGGCTATAAGCTGGCATCACAAGCAAGGCAAAGCAAGCTAGTCTCGGCACCAGGAAGACCATCACAAGACATGATGAGTTATTGGGGTATGTAATCTTGTTCTACTAACTATTCTATATCTGACAATAACTTAGGCTATAAATTTGAAACTCTCTGCCTCATGCCAGACACTTGGGACGCGACATCCAGAGATTACATCGAGGGTCGTGAAAATGAGATAGTCAACAATCACGCACAATATGTTTCCATTGTCCGAACGGGAATTGGCAACACCACTCTCGTTATTGGCGGTGAAGTTGATGCTGGTATGACCATCTCCTCTCTTCTCAGCCAGCAGATACTGACAATCCAACCAGTTTGGGACATCAAGCCCGAACCCCCTAATACGCGCATAAACTGGGTCGAGCTCAAAACCTCCCTCTCTCCACAGTCCGACCGAGACCTTCTGGCCTTCGAACGCAAGCTCATGAAATTCTGGATCCAATCCTTCCTCCTCGGTGTTCCAAAGATCGTCGTCGGCTTCCGAGACCAGAACGGCATTCTGGTCCGCATTGAGGAGATGGAAACGGGGAAAATCCCCGGGACGGTGAAGAGGCGGGGGAAGGCAACTTGGGACGGGAATATGTGCATCAATTTCGCAGCTGGCTTTCTGGATTGTGAGTCACCTATTCTTCTTTCTTGAACGATGGCAGGACGCCTCGAGTAATCTGCATAGCCCAAATATCCATGTATAACAGCTCCTGTGACCGCTCTCCGAACTAATCTGCCATCTAGTCCTCAAAGCAACCATAACCACCGAAGGCGTCTGGCGCATCCGCCGACCAGAAAGATCGCCCGTCATCGAGATCTTCAGGATGGAAGAGACTGGGTATGGTGACATCCTCTCGGATGAATTCTTGGACTGGCGCTTGGGATTATCTGTAACTAGTAATGAGATGGCGGTGGAGTCTAAAGGCTCCTGGGTATCTTGATTTTGTAAGGCACAGAAATCATATAGCTGAGCCTGCCTCTAAATTAAGGATACTAGATTTACTTCGCATTTAGAGTAGTCTCCCCGTGTATCATGCGCTTGGAGTAAGCTCAATGGGGTTGAGACGCACCGAACGGCTACATAATGCAATTCAGCAACAGGGAACTAAATATTTTATCTCTTTAAAGATGCTTTTTCATGTATCAGTGATTACATAGTGGATATCTAACAAGTTAGCCTCTTATCCGAGGGCAAGACAAGCTCTATCATAATCTACAAAGCCCACTCCTTCAAGTCATCCGAAGGACCCACAAACGGCTCATCGATGCGCTTTATCGCATACTCACTACAAAGAATACTACTCAAATTAGCCTATAAAAAAAAAGAACTGTATAGTACTAACGACTCACCAAGAAGCAGCAACCAACGCATCCAGCTCAGCAATGGCCTTCTCTCTCCTCGAGCCGGTCAGGATTCCCTTGTTGATCTGTGCCTGCAACTCCCTGATCTTCTTACTCTTCGCAACGCCCGACTGCTCCATAACTTTCTTACCGAGGCAATCACTGTGGAAAGCATGCTGGCACGGGAAGACAAAGAACTGCCGGCTCAGCAGAGGCAGGCCGCATACGTAGCATTTCTCACCGGGCTCAACGATTGCGTAACGGTGATCGAGTGCCGCAATGTCGATTTTGATATTAGTAGCCGTTTGTGAGGACTCGTCCATTTCTTTCTTGAGAGCGTCGATGTTGCGGCTGTAGTCTTCCAGGGCCGCGCAGATCTCCTCTTTGAAGTCGTCGATTACGACGAAATCTGGGAAGAAGGGGATGAGATCTTCGATCTTGAGGAGGTCACAGCGTTTGAGGAAGTCGATTGCGGTTTTGATTCCGTTGGACTGTGATATTACTTTTTTGGCTACCGCAAGCCAGAGCTTTTTGCGAAGTGCTGGGTTGGACTCTGGGCGATCAGCAATCAGCGAAGCCAGGTCTATCTGCGAATGTTTGAGGGCGAGTTCGACAGCTTGGAGGTATTGCCCCATGCTACTGTAGATATGTACGCAGGACTGTACACGCGAGTGTTGTATGCAGAGACGTAGTGCAAAGTCGGAGTCGAAGCTAGGTTCGTCTCCTTGCAACTCGAGATAAGAGAGCAGAGCTGACTCGTCTTTTGAAGGGTGAGATGCGTAGATTGAGATTAGAGTGTTGTGTACGGCAGCATCTGTTGGATTTAATTGATTGATGACGTAGAGAAGGTAGCGTACTGCCTGATTTTGAACCAGTGGACCTCGAAAGTCTCTGTTATAATTCAGTAGTGCAGGAATAAGATTTCGAGGCTTCAATTCTGCATGTCTCATTAAAATATCGACCAGTTCGCTGGCGACATGCGTCATGAGCACACTACTGTATCTGTAAAAAATGGTGGGATCTTTCTGCTTCTTCAGAACATTCAATGTCTCAGTCCACCTCTCCCGCTGGACCCAGTAGGCCAATACATAATTGTAATCATTGACGGCACTTGCGAAGAAGAGTAGCTCCTCTTCCCGACCATGGCTACTGATAATATCGTACGTAGTTCTCTGATCGAGGTCTGATTTATACTTTGTGACAAAATCTTGAAATTCCGACCGTACTGTATCGAGTTGATCCTTGGTTTGGTCTGGATTGAGAAACTCAGAAAGCTCGGCTTTCGTTATGAGCGTGTCATCCAGAGAGTTCAACTTGGCCATAAATATCTCCACTAGCCAACTCGCAATCATGATCCGCTGCATGATCGATGACTTCTTCAGAGTCGTAATCTTCGTCGTCAGGTACTTTCTTAATGCATCCTGTTGGTCATTGTCGATAAAGGCCAATGCGACCTGTTCGAACGGCTTACTGCTTTTCCCATATACTCCAGCAGCCTCGAGATACGATCCTTTAGTAATGAGGTAATCACCAGAAGCCGTGGCAACGGCATCCTTTTGCGCTGGAGAGCGAGCATAACGTAATGCTGCGTCAAAATGCTCAGTTCGTAGCATGACTTTCCACACATCCCTATCCTCGTCGGTCACAACAATCTCAAAGATTTCCTGGGTTGTGAATAGCCAGAAAGTATTCTTTTCGCGATCTGCAAATAGCCCGAGAGCTTGCTGTCCTGGATCCAGAACTACTTGATCGAACACAACCGTATCGTCAAGCCTGTTCACAGCAACGATACGCCCACCGATGAGATGTAAAATGTGCCATTGAGTCAATGCAATAGACTCGATAGCTTCTTGTACTGCCTTTTTCCGGCCCGTTGGCGTTTCAGATGCAGGTAACTGCGATCGAGAGAGTAGCTTTGATTCAGCGAAGACTTTGTTGCCTAGATCTGGCGTTGCTGGTGATGTAAGTAACCTTCCATAGAATACCCCCTGTGATGATAGCCAAGCAAAAGCCCTGTCAGGACTTATATTTTCTATTGATGACGCGTCTGGAGAGTTTGGGGAGACGACCAATGCTGATGCAGTTGAAATGGACAATCGTGATATCTCGTGGGCCACAGGTTGCTCGGTCTCGAACAACTTTGTGAATATTGACCCTCCGCCGTCAGATCCAGCTCTTGCAATCTTTCCTATCAAATGTAAAAGCCTACTTTGGGTTGCAATCAGAACTCGCCGAATATCTGGCTTTCCTGGTACGAGATCAACCCAAAGGCCAGTAATCGCCCCGTCAGGGAGTTTCTGCAGGACCTTTAAGTACTTTTCCTCCCTTCGATAGAACTCGGTAGATGTCTCAATATAAGTCTCATATATATTCCCATCCGTAGCTCCAATCAAGATTTCTCTAGTGGATGATGTTGGTAGAGAAGGATTCCAAGCCACACTCTCTATTGGCACTCCGCGAATTCGTGGAAGAGGCCTAGGTTGTCTTGACTGGGCATGCAGATAGTAGTTCTCTCCCAGAGAAGTACTTATGATGAGATGTGAGGAGGTCGGATCAAGGAACATGCGTCGTATGATACCCACTTCAGATGTCTTTTTGGGTAGGTCAATATCTATGGGCCGATTAGTGATGACATATCTATGATCGTCTATAGAGAAATGATACCATCAATGTCCTCTGGGGCGTCCAAATCTATCCGTAAGATCCGGCCGTTGGTAAGAGCCAGTATCAAGATATTATTTGCAACCTGAGCCGCAGCGAAGTCTGAGGCCGTAGAGAACTGCAGCTGCACCCGTTCAACATTGAAGATAGGAAGAGAGTTGTCATTGAGATCCTGCAGGCTACTTGCGGCAACGTAGCCGCTTGACGGATCGAGAGCCATCCGTCCGGTTCACAGTGATTACCTCATCTTTCCCGCATCTTGAATATCAAGAATGCCAGGCAGTTGTAGAGTTGAACAGCTCCTACGGCGGCGGGGTTGGTCTAGAGAAGCAATATTTGATACCTGAGTTATAAGGCTATATATACGGTGGCAGCGCTAGGGACATCGATATGGAGAAAAGAACTACCTTATGTTTACATTCCCTACGACACTGGGATTTGCTCTCACGTATACCTAATCGGCGGCCTTTTAAATCGTACGCACAGTGCTTGCTCGAGTAAGACGATATCATTAGAGTGCTAACATATAGTGTCATATTGCACTCTCAAAGTTGTGGATATGTAAATCAAGCCTCAGCTGGCGGATAGAAATTGAATTATGTTATGCATGCGATCTAATGTCAGCACTTTTCTCCACTATTGCGTCTTGCGGCTTGGACTTTCGTCTAGGGATCCTTTTAGTTTCGTGTGTATGTTTCTTGCTCTCATTCAAGGCTGTTTCATGTCTCACGCCGGCCAAGAGGCATCTATCTGTATCGTCCATCCGATGTGACGGATAGTGTGGAACAGACAATAGCATCTGAGAGAGTCTCCTCGGTGACATGACGTCGAGAAAACCTTCAACCGTAGAACAATGTTGATCGGAGAAGAATGAATACGCTCATCTTCGGTAGGCCTGCATGAAATGCCCGATTCAAGTAAGAAGTAGAG
>Ga0335072_10015711_pt1 | contig 10738 bp, 8 predicted proteins | sample Lox_Sample_21_FD_206725 | JGI IMG/M metagenome (GOLD analysis project Ga0335072, IMG submission 206725) | Soil microbial communities from Loxahatchee National Wildlife Refuge, Florida, United States - Lox_Sample_2.1 | ecosystem: Environmental > Terrestrial > Soil > Wetlands | place: USA: Florida... | reverse complement strand
AGCTGGGCCGCGGCCAACACGGAATACGAGGAGGCCCTGACCCAATTCATCCGCGCCGCCATCGAGCGGCGCGACGGGAATCTCTTCCTGGCCGACTTCTGCGCCTTCAACGCCCGCATCCTCCGTTTCGGGCTGCTCAATGGCCTGTCGCAGACACTGCTCAAGCTCACCGCCCCGGGCGTACCCGACATCTATCAGGGAAACGAGACCTGGCGGTTCTCGCTGGTCGATCCGGACAACCGCGGCGCGGTCGATTACGCCGAGCCGCTGCGGCTGCTGGCGGGCCTGGCCGGCGAGCCGGCCGAGGACGCTGGGCTCGCACGCACGCTCGCCGCCGATATCACCGACCCGCGCTGCAAGCTCTTCGTCCATGTCAGGGCCCTGACGCTCAGGCGGCACGACCCGGAGCTCTTCGAGCGCGGGGACTACCTGCCGCTCAAGGTGACGGGAGCGCGGGCGGCTCACCTGTGCGCCTTCGCGCGCCGCCTGGAAGGGAGGCTGGCCGTGGTGTTGGCTCCGCGCCTGTATCTCAAGCTCATGGGCGCCGCGCGCGCGGCCGATGACGGCCCGCAGCGCCCGCCCCTGGGAGCCGAGGTTTGGGCGGACACCGCGGTGCACTTGCCGTCGAACCCGGGCGCGCCGCTGCGTAACATACTGGACGGGGCGGAAGTGCCCGCGGCCGGCGCTGACGGGGCGGCGGCCATCATGACAGCCGCGGCTCTGCAGTCGTTCCCGGTGGCGCTGCTGACCACCCGCGGATGAAGCCGGCGCCCTCCCCGTAGCGCGGTCAACCCCCGGGCGGGGCGCGCGTTTTATACTGCCGCGGGCACACGGAGCGAACTCATGTCCATGTCGAAAACCTGTCTTCGGGGCGCCTGGCTGCTCGTCGCCGCGGCACTGCTCGCCGCCTGCTCGGGCATCCCGCTCAAGCAGCGGGATGCGGCCGAGCGCCACCGCTTCGAGGCCTACGCCGGCAAGCCGGTCGATCATTTCACCTGGCTCACCCACTACGACGGCTGGGAGCCGATCTCACCCGATCAGCTCGTGGTCTGGACGGACATCAACCAGGCCTATCTCATCACGGTCTTCCACCCCTGCACCGACCTGATGTTCGCGCACCGGATCGCCCTCACGCCCACCGCCGACACCATCTATGCGCACTTCGATTCGGTGCATGTCGAGGGCTGGAAGTGCATCATCAACACCATCCAGCCGGTCGATTACCTGCGCATGGAGCACGACGAGCGGGCTAAGTCTACTGGCTGAAAGACGCCTGCGGCGCTTTCAGCAGCCAACCGTCGAACTCGATTCGGCCCGCCGGCAAAAGGCGGCTTTTGCCGGCTCAGTCAGTTGCTTTTTGACCGAGGCTTTCGCTAGCGGTAGCCGCGCGCCTGCAGGCTGAAGAGGCGTGCGTAGGCGCCGTCGAGGCGCATCAGCTCCTCGTGGCTGCCGCTCTCCCTGATGCGCCCGCCCTCGAGGACCACGATCTGATCGGCCATGCGCACGGTGGAGAAGCGGTGTGAGATGAGGATGGTGATGCGCTCGCGCGCCAGCTGCCGGAAATGCTCGAAGACCTCGGCTTCCGCCTGCGCGTCCATCGCCGCCGTGGGCTCGTCCAACACCAGCACGTCCGCGCGCGTGCGCATGAAGGCGCGCGACAGCGCAACTTTCTGCCACTGGCCGCCGGAAAGCTCCCGTCCGTCCTGGAACCATTTGCCAAGCTGGGTGTGATAGCCCTTCGGCAGCGTGTCGATGAAGTCGTTGGCCCTTCCCTTGGCGGCCGCGTCGCGCCAGCGCGCCTCGTCCTCGAAGTAGCGCTCGTCGCCTGCCCCCACGTTCTCGCCGACGCGCAGTTGGTAACGGGCGAAATCCTGGAAGATCACGCCGATCCGCTCGCGCAGCGCGCCCTCCTCGAAGCGCGAGAGATCCTCGCCGTCGAGCAGGATCCGGCCGCTGGTCGGCGCATAAAGCCGCGTCAGCAGCTTGATCAGCGTCGTCTTGCCGGAGCCGTTCTCGCCCACGAGCGCGAGGCTCGTGCCGGGCTTCAGGTGCAGCGTGACATCCTCGAGCGCCGGGGTCTGCTCACCGGGATAGGTGAAGCTGACGTTCTCGAACCGGATACCGTCCTCCGGATGCGGGCCGTGCGCGGCGGTGCCGGCGGGCGGCGGCACCTCCGTCTCCAGGTACTCGTATAACGTGGAGAGATAGAGATTGTCCTCGTACATTCCGCTGACTGCCGACAGGATCGCCGCGACGGCCGACTGGCCCTGGCGAAAGAAGGACAGGTACATCGTCATCTGACCGAGAGTGATCGCCCGCCTGATGGTGCTCACCGCAATCCAGGCGTAGGCCGCATACGACGTCAGGGTCGCGATGAGGCCGAGGCTGAAGCCCCAGGCCTCGCGGCGCATGGTCAGGGCGCGATCCTCCTCGTAAAGCGAGTGGAAAATATCGCGGTACCTCGCCAACAGCCGCGGCCCCAGGCCATAGAGCTTCACCTCCTTGGCGTGATCCTCGCGCGCCAGGACGGTCTCCAGGTAGGTCTGCATGCGGGTCTCGGGCGAGCGCCAGCGAAAGAGCCGGAACGCATCCCCGGAAAACTTCGTCTCCGCGATGAATGCGGGCAGGCCGGCCAACAGCAGCACCGCAACCGCCCAGGGCGAGAAGCGAGCGAGACCCAGCGCGTAGGTGAAGAGCGTGATGCCGTTCTGTGCGAGGCCGAAAGTGCGCGTGACGAGGCTCAAAGGCCGGCTGGAGGCCTCCCGCCGGGCGCGTGTCAGCTTGTCGTAAAACTCCGAGTCCTCGAAGTGTCGCAGCTCCAGGGTCAGGGCCTTCTCGAGGATCAACTCGTTGATGCGCTGGCCGAGCTGCACGCGCAGCAGCGACTGGCAGAGCGAGATGCCGCGCTGCGCACCGGCGATGGCGGCGCCGAGAGTACCTTCGATGACGACCAGGCCGACGACGCGGCTGGTATCGGCGCCTCCGGCCCGGATGGCGGAGACGACGGCATCGACGATCAGGGAGCCAACGTAGAAGACCGAGGCGGGCAGCAGACCGGCGATGATGGTGAGTACGGCGAGGGAGACGGTCAGCGGCCGGTTCGTCCGCCAGACCAGCTCGATGGCGCGGCGGCTGTAGCGGAAAACGCCGAAGAAACCGCGGACGGTGAGCTTTTCGGGGGCGGCGGGCAGGGAATTGCGGCGGCGGCCTGGGGCGGTGGCGGACATTCAGAGGTTCATTTGGGCGTTCGGGGGCGAAACCAATGGCGGGACGGGAGCTTCGAGCGCAGCTGGCTCTGCGCTCTCTCCTACTCCAGGACGTTCCTTGACTCGGTTACCGCACGCTCGGCCATCAGGAAGGCGGCGGCGTTCCAGGATTGGCCGGGCATGCCGCGGGGGGTGCCCTTCGTGCCGTGGAGCCACTCGGTGAAAGCCCAGTTGCGCACCGCACAGGCGCGCGCCAGTCCCTCCAGCTCGAGCCGCGCCTGGGGCAGATGGCCGGCGGCGGCCAGCGCGACGATCCAGAAGCCGCCGACCATCGGCCAGATGCCGCCGTTGTGGTACTGCCAGACTTCGTTCTGGCGGTGGCGGGCCATGTAGGGGCGCCAGAGGGCGCTGCGACGCCTGATGGGACGGGTGACGACACGCACGGGATAGAGCCCGCTTACCCTCGCCTGCTGCAGCGCTGCGAGCGTACGGCGGCTCGCGCGGCGGTCGGCGAGGCCGTAGAGCACCGCGAGCAGATTGCCGAAGACATCGCCTTCCTCGCCGAAGAAGGAAAAGTTGACGAAGCTGAGGTACAGGTCACTGTTGCGGGCCCGGCGCAACACGTATTCGTTCAGGAGCCGCGCGCGGCGGTAGCGCGCGAGTCCCGCGGAGAACGGATGAAAGAGGCCGTTGAAGTTGTCGCGGGTATCCTCCGCGCGAGCCAACCCGTAGCGGCACTTGACGGCGTACCACAGCGCGTTGGTATAGAGCACGAAGCCGGACCGCGGCATGATGTCGGCCCAGTCGCTGGCCTCGTTCTGCTGCAGCAGGAAGAAGCGCTGATGCTCCTGGGCGAGAAGCCACTGCAGCGCCAGCCCGATCCGCGGCGAGCGCCGGGCGCGCGCAGGCAGCGACCCCTGCAGGAAATCGAGCGCGAGCAGCCACCAGAGGGTGGAGTCGATGCAGCCGAGATACCAGAAATCGGCTTCGCGGCCGCCCGGCTCGACGAATTTCGGAATCTGGCCGTTCGGCGCCTGGTGCCGGCCCACAGTCTCGAGGCCGATCGCCGCCGCCCGCTCGAGCTTCGGGTCACCGGAGAGCGCCATCCCGAGAGCGCAAATGGCGGCATCACGGCCGAAAATGGCGGCATATCCCCGGCTTCGGGCGCGATCTCCCGGAGCGGCCGCTAGAATGCCATCGGCGGTCAGGTTCCGGTGCAGGAGATCGACCGCTTTCGCGTGGCAGGCCTCGATGAGGGCCTGGCCTGCTGGATTCTTCAGCTTGGGCATGAGGCGGCATCATACCGCCGGCGACAGGGTCCTGATATACTTGATGGTCTTTGTATAGCGCGGACCGAACCGGCTCCGCGACCCCCTTCGACCTCGGACGATCCACGGACCATGAACCGTCCCATACGCAACATCGCCATCATTGCGCACGTCGATCACGGCAAGACGACTCTGGTCGACTGCCTGCTGCGCCAGTCCGGCACCTTCGCAGCTCACGAGAAGCTGACCGAGCGGGTCATGGACTCCAACGACATCGAGCGCGAGCGCGGCATCACCATCCTCGCCAAGAACTGCGCCATCGAGTACGGCGGCACGCGTATCAACATCGTGGACACGCCGGGGCACGCGGATTTCGGCGGCGAAGTCGAGCGCGTGCTCTCCATGGTGGACGGCGTGCTGCTCCTCGTGGATGCGGTCGAGGGTCCGATGCCGCAGACGCGCTTCGTCACCCGCAAGGCGCTGGCGCTCGGCCTCAAGGCCATCGTGGTGGTCAACAAGATCGACCGCCCCGGCGCGCGGCCCGGCTGGGTGGTGGATCAGACGTTCGAGCTGTTCGACAAGCTGGGCGCCAGCGACGAGCAGCTCGATTTTCCCGTCATCTACGCCTCGGCACTGCAAGGCTGGGCCGGCACCGACCATCTCGAGCGCCGCCCCGACATGTCGGCGCTCTTCGAGGCGATCCTCAAGCACGTTCCGCCGCCCGCCGCCGACTCCGAGCTGCCGCTGCAGCTGCAGATCTCCACGCTGGATTACAACAGCTACGTCGGCCGCATCGGCATCGGGCGGATCCGCCGCGGCTCGGTCCGTCCGGGCCAGTCGGTCGTGCTTCGCTACGGCGAGGAGGATCACGGTCCGGCCAGGATCGGCCAGGTGCTCACCTTCAACGGCCTGCAGCGCCGTCCCGTCGATGAAGCCAACGCCGGCGACATCGTCGCGATCACCGGCATCGAAGGGGTGAACATCGGCCTCACGGTCTGCGACCCGCAGTCGCCCGAGGGCCTGCCGCCGATCCGCGTCGATGAGCCGACGCTCGCCATGAATTTCCAGGTCAACACGTCGCCCCTCGCCGGACGGGAAGGCAAGTTCGTCACCAGCCGCCAGATCCGCGAGCGCCTCTATCGCGAGCTGCAGAGCAACGTGGCGCTGCGGGTCGAGGATACGGAAGAGCCGGACGTGTTCCGGGTATCCGGTCGCGGCGAGCTGCATCTGACCATCCTCATCGAGAACATGCGTCGCGAAGGCTACGAGCTCGCGGTCTCGCGTCCTCAGGTCTTGACGCATGTCGTCGACGGTGAGGTGCACGAGCCTTACGAGGCCCTGACGGTCGACGTGGAGGACGCCAACCAGGGCGCGGTGATGGAAGCGCTCGGCAGCCGCCGCGCGGAGCTGACCGACATGGCCGTCGATGGCAATGGGCGCGTGCGCCTCGACTATCGCGTGCCCGCACGCGGCCTGATCGGCTTCCAGGGCGAGTTCATGACGCTCACCCGCGGCACCGGCCTCATGAGCCACATCTTCGACGGATTCGCACCCGTGAAGGGCGATATCCCCGACCGTCACAACGGCGTGCTGGTGAGCAACGAGGAGGGCGAAGCCGTCGCCTATGCGCTCTTCAACCTGCAGGAGCGGGGACGGATGTTCGTCAGTCCCGGTGAGAAGCTCTACGAGGGCATGATCATCGGCATCCACACCCGTGACAACGACCTGGTCGTCAACCCGATCAAGACCAAGAAGCTGACCAACATCCGGGCCGCGGGCAAGGACGATGCGATCCTGCTCACGCCGCCGATCGAGCTGACGCTGGAGTACGCGGTCGAGTTCATCGCCGATGACGAGTTGGTGGAAGTGACTCCCGAGTCCATCCGCATCCGCAAGCGCTACCTCAAGGAGCAGGATCGGAAACGCGCGCAGCGCGAGGACGCGGAGCTGACGGCCTGAGAGCCGGCGGCGGCTAGACCGGCCGCGCGCCGGTGATGCCGATGAACTGCAGGAACTCGGCGCGGGTGCGCGCGTCCTCGCGAAACGTACCCATCATGCGGCTGGTGATCATCGACACGCCGCGCTTGTGAACGCCCCGGGTGGTCATGCACTGATGCGCCGCATCCACCACCACGCCGACTCCGCGCGGCCGCAGCACGTCGTTGATGCAACCGGCGATCTGTGCCGTCAGCTTTTCCTGCACCTGGAAGCGCCGTGCGTATCCCTCCACGACCCGCGCCAGCTTGCTGATGCCGACGACCTTGTCGGTCGGCAGGTAGCCGATGTGCACCCGGCCGATGATCGGCGCCATGTGGTGCTCGCAGTGGGACTCGAACGCGATATCGCGCAGCACGACCATTTCGTCGTAGCCCCCGACCTCCTCGAACGTGCGCCGCAGGTAGTCGGCGGGGTCGGAGCCATAGCCGGCGAACCACTCCTCGTAGGCCGATACGACCCGTCCCGGCGTATCGCGCAGGCCTTCGCGCGCCGGGTCATCGCCGGCCCAGCGAAGCAGGGTCCGCACCGCCTCTTCGGCGGCCTCGCGGGTCACGGCGCGTGCGGGCTTGGCAGGCATGGGTGCGTCAGTCGAGAAGCCGTTCCATGCGGCCAATGATAGTCGATGGCGCGACGCCGAGCGCCCTGCAGAGCTTCATGAGCGTCGTCAGGGTGGGCTGACGGATGCCCCGCTCCATCTGGCTGACGAACGATCTGTCCACGTCGGCGCTCAGCGCCAGATCCTCCTGGGAAATGCCCCGGTTCTCGCGCTGCTCGCGCAGCACTCGGCCAAAGGCGGTTGCGATATGATCGGACTGCATGTAGACGATGATTCGCGAGCGCCATCGAGGCCCTCCGGGCGCGTAAAGATGATTCTTTTGCTTGAGGCTTCAGGTCCACGGGATATATCCTACGAACACCATGTCAACCGCCGCCGATGACGCCAACCTCGCGCTCTTTTGCGACTTCGAGAACATCGCTCTCGGCGTGCGCGACGCGCGCTATGCGCAATTCGACATCACACGGGTGCTGGAGCGGCTGCTGCTCAAGGGCTCGATCGTGGTCAAGAAGGCCTACTGCGACTGGGAGCGCTACAAGGATCTGCGGGCCGGCATGCACCACGCCGGCTTCGAGCTGATCGAGATCCCGCACGTCAAGCAGTCGGGCAAGAACTCGGCCGACATCCGCATGGTGGTCGACGCCCTCGACCTCTGCTACACCAAGCCGCACGTCGACACCTTCGTCATCATCAGCGGCGACTCGGATTTCTCGCCGCTCGTCAGCAAGCTGCGTGAGAACAACAAGGGAGTGATCGGCGTCGGCGTCAAGAACTCGACCTCCGACCTGCTCATCGCCAACTGCGACGAGTTCATCTATTACGATGATCTGGTGCGCGAGCAGCCGCGGCCGCGCCGCGCCCCGCGCAAGCGGGCGCACGCGGCCGACGCCGCGCACAGCTCGCACGAGGCCAAGGACGCCGAGCACGCTCACGAGGAGGACCGCAAGCAGGAAGCCTTCGACCTGGTGCTGGCGACGCTGGACGCACTGCTCGCCGAGCGCGGCGCGGAGGACCGGATCTGGGGCTCCATGGTGAAGCAGACCCTGAAGCGCCGCCGGCCGGGATTCAACGAGACCTACTACGGCTTCCGTTCCTTCAACACGCTGCTGGAGGAAGCCGCGCAACGCCACCTGCTCGCGATCGAGCGCGACGAGAAGTCAGGCGGTTATCTCATCCACGCGGCGGAAGGCGCCGGCTGAGATGGATTGCGGCGGCGGGGTCGCCTGCGGCCTCCACGGGCGTCGGCACGATCCCGGCCGATCGGAACAGGCCGCAGGAGAGCGGCGGCGAGGCCCCGCGCGAATCCAACCGCGTCAGCGCGCCCGTCAACTCCCGGGGCCCGACGCCGCGGTCCCCTTCCCGCTGTGCCGTGGTCAACTCGTGTGCTTGCATGCGACTGCGCAGGAACTGTCCGCCGCATCATACTACTGTCCGCCGCCCGTGACGCGGCCGAGACATCGCTCGAGGACCGCGCGGCATCCCGGGATCCCCCCGGGCGGCCCGGCGGCGCCCGCGCCGCGGCTCCTGCCGCGCGAACCTATCGGCCTGTCGACCATTGCTTGATATTGAGCAAGCCGCCGGTAAGATTGCTGGCCGCGAGACTACCGCCGCGTGGATTACTGGCGGCAGTCCTTTTTCCTCACTCCCGCAATGCACTTTTCAAGATTCGCTAAGAGGCGCGCCGGCAGCGCGCTGCTTGCCGCGGTGGCCGCATCGCTCGCAGCCTGCGGCTCCTCGGGCCCCGGCGGCTCGCAGGCCGCGTCCGCGCCGCCGCCGGTCACCGTGGTCGCGCTCGAGCCGCAGCAGGTTCCCCTGACGAGCGACTTCACGGGGCGGCTGTCCGCCTATCGCGAGGCGAACGTGCTCGCGCGGGTGTCGGGGGTGCTCCTCAAGCGCTTTTACAAGGAAGGCACCGAGGTGAAGGCGGGCCAGGCGCTGTTTCAGATCGATCCGGCGCCCTATAAGGCGGCGCTCGACGCCGCCCTCGCGGCGCTGGCGCAGGCACGGGCGAATGCCGTCAATGGCCATACGACCGCGCAGCGCGATCGCGATCTCATTTCGAGCCACCTCGTCTCGGAGCAGCAGCTCGACACGGACGAGGCGACCGAACGTTCCACCGCCGCGGCGGTCAAACAGGCCGACGCCAACGTCGAGTCGGCGCGCATCAATCTCGGTTACACGAACGTGACCTCGCCTATCGAAGGTATCGCAGGCGAGCAGCAGGTGACCGAGGGCGCGCTGGTCGGACAAGGCACGCCGACCCTGCTGACCACAGTCGACCAGCTGAACCCGATCTACGTGAACTTCGACGAGCCCGCGACCCAGATCGAGCAGCTGACGAGCGAGCAGCAGTCGGGGCACGTCACGGCGGCGACCGGCAGCGAGGCGAAGGTGCAGCTCACTCTGCCCGACGGCACGCCCTATGGTGTTCCCGGGGTGCTCGACTTTCACGCCGCAACCGTGGATCCGAGCACGGGCACCGCGGCCCTGCGCGGCATCCTGCCGAATCCGGACCACGCCCTGCTGCCCGGCATGTACGTCAACCTGCGCCTGACGGTCGGCTACGCGCAACACGCTTTCCTGGTGCCGCAGGCGGCACTGCAGCGTGATGCGCAGGGCGCCTACGTCTTCACCGTCGGCACAGACGACACGGTCGCCCAGAAGCGGATCACGACCGAGGGTACGACCGGAGTCGACTGGATCGTCACCAGCGGACTCACCGCCGGTGACCGGGTCATCGTCGCCGGCATCCAGAGCGCGCATCCGGGCGCCAAGGTGGCCGCCGTCGAGGAATCCACGGCCAGCGCCAGACCGCGGGCGGCCAACACCGGAATGACCTCCACGACAGGACTGCGGCGCCTGGCCGCCGCGGACGCCGCCCACTAGAGGCTGGGCGCGTGCCGCAGTTTTTCATCGACCGGCCGGTCTTCGCCTGGGTCATCGCCCTGCTCGTCATGCTGATGGGCGGTATCGCGGCGTCGCGCCTGTCGAGCGATTCCTATCCCAATATCGCGCCGCCGCAGGTGCAGATCAACGCCAGCTACCCCGGCGCGAATGCAAGCACGGTGGAAGCCACCGTCACCCAGGTGATCGAGCAGCAGCTCACCAGCATCGACAATCTCCTCTACTTCACCTCGCAATCCAGCTTCGGCCAGACGCAGATCACCCTGACCTTCGAGTCCGGCACCAATCCCGACATCGCCGCCGTGCAGACGCAGAACCGGGTCGCGCTCGCCGATCCGCTGCTGCCGGCCGAGGTGACCCAGCAGGGCATCGAAGTCAACAAGACGAGCACCGGCTTCCTGGCCTTCATCGCGCTGCGCTCCGGCCCGGGCGGCCCCAGCCGCGCGGCGCTCGACCACCTGGTCGCCTCCCGCATCCTCGATCCGATCGAGCGAGTTCCCGGCGTCAGCTCGGCCTCGCTCTTCGGCTCCGATTACGCCATGCGGATCTGGCTGAACCCGGACAAGCTGCACGCCTTCGGCCTCTCCGCCGCCGATGCACTGCATGCCGTGCAGGGACAGAACATCCAGATCGCCTCCGGCTCGATCGGCGCGGCGCCGGCGGTCGCCGATCAGCAGTCCACCGCCACGGTCACCACCGAGGGGCAGTTCAGCTCGGTCGACCAGTTCAGGAACATCCTGCTGCGCACCAATTCAAACGGCACCTCGGTACGGCTGGGGGACGTGGCACGGATCGGCCTGGGCCTG
>Ga0335072_10015710_pt1 | contig 10738 bp, 13 predicted proteins | sample Lox_Sample_21_FD_206725 | JGI IMG/M metagenome (GOLD analysis project Ga0335072, IMG submission 206725) | Soil microbial communities from Loxahatchee National Wildlife Refuge, Florida, United States - Lox_Sample_2.1 | ecosystem: Environmental > Terrestrial > Soil > Wetlands | place: USA... | reverse complement strand
AGGGACGCATACCTATGTCATCCCGAGCGTAGCGAAGCGTAGTCGAGGGACGCATATCTATGTCATCCCGAGCGTAGCGAAGCGTAGTCGAGGGACGCATATCTATGTCATCCCGAGCGTAGCGAAGCGTAGTCGAGGGACGCACCAACTCTCGTTGCCCGCGAAGACGCTCGTCGCGGCACCTCCTGTGCCGCTCCTGCTGCGCGAGTTTTGCGCCAGGACCAAAGGAAGTTCGCATCCTGCGAATGGCGCAAAACTTCGAGCCTTCGCTAAGCAACGAGAATTGGTGCGTCCCTCGACTACGGCGCTGCGCGCCTACGCTCGGGATGACAGGTCGACTACGGCGCTGCGCGCCTACGCTCGGGATGACAGGTCGATTACGGCGCTGCGCGCCTGCGCTCGGGATGACAGGGCGTGAAGCGCATCGTTTCCGTTTCACTCGGCTCGTCGACGCGCGATCATCACGCGGTCGTGGATCTGCTCGGCGAGACGTTCGATATCACCCGCGAAGGCGTCGACGGTAAACTCGATAAGGCGATTGCGCGTGTGACGGAGCTCGACGGGCACGTCGACGCGATCGGCTTGGGCGGGATCGACGTCTATCTCTACGCGGGGGCGAAGCGCTATGCGCTGCGCGACGGGCTGCGTCTGCTGCAAGCCGCCAAGACGACGCCGGTGGTCGACGGAAGCGGCCTAAAGAACACGCTCGAGCGTGAAGCCGTGCGCTACATGCAGGACGAGCTCGGCATAGATCTTCGCGGGAAGCGCGTGCTCATGGTAAGCGCGCTCGATCGGTTCGGGATGGCGCAAGCCCTCGTCGACGCCGGCGCCGACGTGCTTTTCGGCGATTTCATCTTCGCGCTCGACAAAGACATGGCGGTGCGCGACCTGCATACCTTCGAAGAGATGGCGGAGAAATATCTGCCGGATGCGTGCAAGCTTCCGTTTCAGTTTTTCTATCCAACCGGCAAGAAGCAAGAAAAAGAGCCCGATCCGAAATACCCGCAGTATTACGAAGAAGCCGACGTCATCGCGGGCGACTTCCACTTCATGCGTCAGTTCATGCCGGCGCGCCTCGAGGGCAAGATCGTGCTCACCAATACCGTCACCGAACGCAACGTCGACGAGTTGCGCGAGCGCGGCGTCAAGACGCTGATCACGACGACACCGGATTTTCAAGGACGCTCGTTCGGTACCAACGTCGTCGAGGCGGCGCTTCTCGCGCTCTTGGGCAAGCGTTGGGACGAGGTTGGCGCAGCCGACTACGAGCGCGTCTTGCACGAGCTGCATCTGCATCCGCGGGTGATCGCGCTCAGTTGACGCGTCGTCTGCCGCGCGTCTTGCATTTCTTCGATATTTCGGTGCTGGCTTCGGCGTCGATGGGACCGGCATACTCGCTCGCGTCGACCATGGGTCCGATCGTCGTCGCGGCGGGATTTGCAGCGCCGGTCGCGCTGCTCGCGCTTTCCGCAATCATGCTGTGCATCGCGATCTCATTCGCGTATCTTTCGCGCGTCGCGCCGAACGCCGGTTCGTCCTATTCGTGGATTCGGATGGCGTTCGGTTTGCGTATGGGCGCCTACGGCGCGTGGCTGCTCTTGCTCTCGAACTTTTTCGCGACGATGGCGATCGCCGTTCCGGCCGGCATCTACACGCTCGCGCTCGCGGCGCCCGCGCATGAACAGGATCCCGTATGGGCGGCGCTCGTCGGCGCGGTGTGGATCGTCGGCAGCGCGGCGTTGTTGTATGCGGGCGTGCGCCCGACTGCGCTCGTTACGCTGCTCGCCCTCGCACTCGAGATCGTCGTGTTGCTGGTCGCGGCGGCCGCGGCGGCGCTGCACGCGCCGGTTCCGGCGCCGGCCGGCGCGGCTTCCACGCCGCTTCCGGTAGCGTTTGGAATCGGCGGCTTCGTGACGGCGATGACGCTTGCGGTGTGGATGAGCGACGGTTGGGAGGTGAGCGCCTCGACCAGCGAAGAGGTCGACGATGCGGCGAACGCCTCGGGACGCGGCGGCATCGCGGGCTTGATCGTTTCGACGGTCGTGCTGGTCGCGTGCATGTACGCCTTCCAGCATCTCGGTTCTTTGCAGGGATTTGCAGACAATCAGGCCGACGCGCTGGCCTACGTCGGCTCGTTGCTCGGCGGCGGCTGGTGGCGGATCGCAATCGTCGTAACGGTGCTTCTCTCGACGCTCTCAACGCTCTGGACGACGATTTTGTACCTTTCGCGTTCGGTCTTCGCGATGGGGCGTGACGGGGTGCTGCCGGGCATTCTCGGCTCGCTGGACACGCGCAACGAGCCGTTCTGGTCCATGGCCGCAGTGACGGTTCTCGTGACCATCTGCGAGCTCATAACGGGCTTTTCCAAGAGCGCCGCGGATCAGCTGCAACTCGTCCTCAACGCGAGCTCAGTTTTTCTCGGTCTGCTCTTCGTGCTCTCGGCTGCCGCTGCGGCCAAACGCTTTTGGGACGATCGGACGGCACGCCTCGGCGGCGTGTTGGTGCCGCTGATCGGCGCGCTCGCGCTTGCCGGCGTGCTGGCCGCGACGGTCGCGACGGAAGACCCGGTGCTCGCGGCCTATGCTTGCGCCGGAGTCGTCTTGGGTATACCATTTGCGCTCTGGCGCGGCAGAGCGCGGCACGAGGCAGGCCCGGGCTAGAGAAGGGGAACGCTTCGGGCGCCCCAAACAAACCGCGCCAGCGTCCCCTCGGGGGCGCCAAAATTATGTTTGCTACGGGGTCGCTGGGTCTATCCTTGAACGACAAAGAGATCATCCTGACCGCCGAGGGGCTGGCTAAGCTCCAGGAAGAGCTCGACGAGCTCAAGACGGTCCACCGCAAAGAAGTCAACGACCGGATTCGCCAAGCCAAAGAGTACGGCGACCTGAGTGAAAACGCCGAATACGAAGACGCCAAACAAGAGCAGGCGTTCATCGAAGGGCGCATCCTCAAGCTCGAGGCTATGATTCGCAATTCGCGGATCATCGACGAGTCCGAATACGCCGCCGACGAAGTTCACATCGGCGCGACCGTCAAGGTGAAAGACCTCAAGAACAACGAGAACTACGAGTTTCACATCGTGGGTTCGGCTGAAGCCGATCCGACGGCGAAGCGCATCTCGAACGAATCACCGCTCGGCCGCGCGTTGCTCGGCCACAAAAAAGGCGAGACGGTCGACGTCTCGACACCGCGCGGCGTCGTGAAGTACAAGATCGAAGCGATCAAGAACGGCAGCGCAGCGCCCGCGAAGAAGGCCGCGAAAAAAGCTTCCTAAGGGGAAGTGTTGGACCAGGACTTAGGCAAAACCGAAGCAGCATTGATAGCGGCCAGGCGCGAGCATCTGGCCGCTCTGCGTTCGCGTGGGCTCGATCCCTTCGCCGCGACGCGCTATGCCGTCGATGCCACCGCAAGCGAACTTACCGAACGCTATGGTTTTCTCGAAGCCGGGCAGCACGCCGAAGCGGAGGGCTGGAACGTCGCCGGTCGCATCATGTCGATCCGCACGGCCGGGAAGACGCTCTTTGCCGATATCCACGATCGCACGGGCCGCTTGCAGATTTACGTGCGCAAAGACGATCTCGGCGAAGAGTCCTTTGCAACGTGGAGCGATATCGAACGCGGCGACGTGATCGGCGTGCGCGGCTTCATGTTCCGCTCGAAAAAGGGCGACTTGACGCTGCACGTCAAGTCGTTCGAACTATTGAGCAAGTCGCTCATGCCGCTTCCCGACAAATGGCACGGCCTGCAGGACGTCGAGAAGCGCTACCGTCAGCGCTACGTCGACCTCATCGTCAATGCCGACGTGCGCGACACGATGATCTTGCGCAGCCGGATCATCGCCGAGACGCGCCGCTTCATCGACAGCCGCGGATTCTACGAGGTCGAGACGCCCACGCTCCTGCACGTCGCGGGCGGAGCCTCCGCGCGCCCGTTCGTTACCCACGTGCATGCGCTTTCGGGTGAAGAGATGCACCTGCGCATCGCGACCGAGCTCAACCTCAAGCGTTTGATCGTCGCGGGAATGGAGCGCGTCTACGAGATCGGACGCATCTTCCGCAACGAGGGCATCGATACGACGCACAATCCCGAGTTCACGATGCTCGAGTTGTACGCCGCATACTGGGACGTCCACGACATGATGGACTTCAACGAAGCCTTGATCGCGCATCTGGCGGGCGTGGTTAGCGGGGGCCGCGAGGAGCTTACGGTGGGGGAGCACACGATTTCGTTCAAGCGCCCCTTCGAGAAGGTCGGGTATCTCGAAGGCATCGGGATCTACTCGCACGGGAAGTTTTCGCGCGAGCGACTGCTCGACCCCAAGGGCGCGGCGAAGATCCTCGAGGAGCTCGGGCTTCCGCCTTCGCCGACGCACGGCCATGCGCTGGACAAGATCTTCGAGCGCGTGCTCGAGCCGCACCTCACTCAGCCGACCTTCGTGACCGACTATCCGGTCGTGATTTCGCCGCTTGCAAAACGCAAGGCCGGCGATCCCGAGCTGGTCGACCGTTACGAGCTCTTCTGCAATCGCATGGAGATCTCGAATGCCTTCACCGAGCTCAACGACCCCGACGATCAGCGCGCGCGCTTCGAAGCGCAGGTGCGCGAACGCGCCCAAGGCGATGAAGAAGTCCCGCAGCCCGATTGGGATTTCGTACGCGCGCTCGAGTACGGGATGCCGCCGACGGCGGGGATCGGTATCGGGATGGATCGCCTCGTCATGCTGTTGACCAATAACGCCTCCATCCGGGACGTCTTGCTCTTCCCTTTGCAGCGCCAACACGGATAAAATAGGATCATGGACGGACAGAAGTGCGATCACGTTCAGTGCACGTGCTACGTCGAACTCGGTGCGTTCTATTGCAGCGATCGTTGCCGCGCGCAGGCGCAGGCCGATCCCGACGCGGGTCCGCACGCGCACTGCAACTGCCGCCACGAAGAGTGTGAAAACGCCGCCTAGCTGATTCCGTTCCCGGAGAAAGCGACGTAAAAGATCGTGGCGACGCTGACGAATGCGTAGGCGACCAATCCCGTCGCGTTGAGGAGCATGAGCACGCGCACGACCGGCGGGGTCAGGCTCGCGCCCGCGAGCGCTGCGATGCCGTCGACGAGAGCGGGCGCGAGGAACGCCCACCAGGGTATCGCCGCGACGGCGAGCAGCCAGCCGGGAACGTAAGCGCCGACTTGCGCTCCGTGCGAGCCGACGTCGGATGCGTAAACCTGCAAACCGGCCGCAACCAGCCAGCAGACTGCAAATGCGCCCAGTTGCAACCGGCGCGAAACCAGCGGTGTCACGGGATACGTTATCAGCCATTTACGCTAGGAGAACCTCTCATGGAACTCGACTTGACGAAGACCTATCCACGCAGCGTGCACGAGAAGATCTTTGGTGTCGTGCAGATCGCACGCACGATCGATAAAGCCAAAGGCGCGGCGGGCGGGACGCTCGGCGAGTACGACTACAACTGCCCGATGGACCAGCACGTCTTCTCGTTTTTGGGCATCGATCACGAAGCGTTTCTCGACGTGGTGAAGCACGCGAAGAGCGACGCCGTCATCGAGGCCTACGTGAAACCCTTCGTCGACAAGAAGACGCCGGCGGAAATCGAAGCGTGGAACCAGGAATGGATCACGCAGAAACCCGGCAATGAGCAGTCGCAGGCATACTTCAATCAGCTCCGCGACCAGGTCGCGCCGGAACGGACCGACGTAACCGCATGGGCCGATCTATTGGATCTGGACGAGAAGCGGAGCGTCCCGAAGCGGGAGACGGTGAGCGCGTAGAGCACACGGTTCGCTGCACCGTTGAATACGACGGTACGGCGTTCGTGGGTTTTCAGGTGCAGGCCGAGGGCCGCACGGTAGCCGGCGAGCTCGAACGCGCGCTGGGCGAACTCTTCGAGGAACCGGTCAAAATCACGGGGGCCGGCCGGACCGATTCCGGCGTTCATGCGAGCGGGCAGGTGATCTCGTTTATCACGGCCCGCTCGTTCCCGTTCGAACGGTTGGCGATCGCACTCAACAGCACGTTGCCGCACGACATCAGCGTGCGCGACGCAGCGATCGCCGGCAAGGGATTTTCGGCGCGATTTTCGGCGCGCGAACGCACCTATGTCTATGCGATTCTCAACCGTGCCGATCGCAGCGCGCTCCTTGCGCACCGCGCCTTTCACGTCTATCGCACCCGGCTCGATCTCGATGCGATGGGCGACGCGGCGGCGCAGCTGATCGGCCAACACGACTTTCGCTCGTTCTGCGGTGTGCTACCCGAGAACGGTGTGACGGTGCGCGAGGTGCGTTCGCTCACGATTGCGCGTCACGGCGAGTTGGTGCGCATTGCGATCAGCGCCGACGGATTCGTGCACCGGATGGTGCGAACCATCGCCGGTACGCTGGTCGAATGCGGATTAGGGCGGCGCGATCCGTCATCGCTTCGCGAAATTCTCGCGGCGCGCGACCGTCGCGCGGCCGGTCTCACCGCGCCTGCGCACGGCCTCTACCTTGCCGGCGTGCGCTACGACGACTACGACTCGTTCGCGGAGCCCGCGATCTTCGCGAGCTAGCGCCCGATCTCGTCGAGCAGACGCTGCAGCTGTCGAGCCTGACCGACGTTGAGGCGGCGCAGCAGACGGCTGGCGCGCTCGCCGGCTTCGCCCAGCGCTTCGTCGAGCAGGGTGCGGCCGGCCGGGGTCAGCCGCGCGAGCGAGGCACGGGCGTCGCCGGGGTCCTTGCGGCGCTCGACGATGCCGCGGCGTTCGAGCGGAAGCAGCGCGCGCGTCACCCCGGAGGCCGTTAGGAAAAGCTCGTGGGCAAGTTCGGTCGGGCGCCGCCCCTGGCCGGCGCCGCGCAGCGGCACCAGCAGACGGATCTCGGCAAAGCTCAAGCCGTGCACCTCCAGCAGGCGGACGGCGCGGGCGTGAGCGGCCGCGAGGGCGAGGAGGGTCTCGACGGCGTCGGTCGGCATGCCGCTAGTATACTTGAGTAGTCAAGTAATAGTCAAAGAAAAACAAAGATCGCCAAAGCGCTTGACGGCACTCCCGGCACCCTGTACGATGCGGAAGTTCATCAAGAGGATTATCAATGCGAACCACTTTGCAAAAGACGGCGGAGACGAAAGCGGACTGGTACATCGTCGATGCGGCCGGACAACGTCTGGGCACGCTCGCCGTGCGTATCGCGCGCGCGCTTTCCGGCAAGCACAAGCCGACCTGGACGCCGCACATCGATAACGGCGATCACGTGATCGTGATCAACGCCGCTAAGGTCGAACTCAGCGGCCGCAAGTGGGACGCGAAGGTCTATCGCCGTCACAGCGGATTTCCGGGCGGACTCAAAGAGCAGACCGCTCGCGAAGTGCACGCCAAGCACCCCGAGCGTTTGATCGAAGAGGCTGTGCGCGGCATGCTTGCGACCAATCGCACGCGCGACGCGCAGCTGCGCCGCCTCAAAGTGTACGCCGGTGCGGAGCATCCGCACGAGCCGCAGAAGCCGCAGCCGCTGTTTTAGGAGCATACGTGGATAGCACGCAGATTCAAGCCACCGGGCGCCGCAAACGCGCCGTCGCACGTGTGAAGCTCGTCCTCGGTCAGGGCGTCATCACCGTCAACAAGAAGCCGATCGAAGAATATTTCCCGCGCCCGCAGCTGCAGCAGATCGTGCGGCAGCCTTTCGAAGCCACGCAGAGCGGCGGACGCTACGACGTCATCGTCAAAGCGCAGGGCGGCGGAGTCACGGGTCAGGCCGGCGCCGTGCGCCACGGCATCGCCCGCGCGCTCGTCGAGATGGATGGTTCCTTCAAAGAAGTGCTGCGTAAGAGCGGCTTCCTGACACGCGATCCGCGCGAAAAAGAATCGAAGAAGTATGGGCGCAAACGTGCGCGCAAACGCTTCCAGTTCTCGAAGCGCTAAAACTACCTACGGTTTCTGGTTACGCATCGCGGCGATTGCCTTCGGCATCGCCGCGCTTGTATTTGCTCCCTCACCCGCTTGGGTCGAGCACGCCTACGTCAACGGTGTCTATCCCGTCTGGGAGCACGCGCTCTTCGCACTGAGCTCGCGCCTGCCGTGGTCGCTCGGCGATCTGCTCGTCATCGCCGGACTCGCTGCGATCGCGTGGCGTTTATGGCGGCGCGATTGGCTCGGAGCCCTCGCGATCGCCGGCTTCTACGCATGCTGGTTCGAGGCCGGATGGGGATGGAATTACGATCGGGCGCCGATCGAAACGCGTACCGATTACGACCGCGGTCGCATTACCGCGCGCGCGATCGGCGCGCTGCGCGCGCGCGCGATCGCGCAGATGAACCGCCTCGCGCCGCTCGCACACGCGCACGCTGGGGAATCGCTGAACCTCGAAGCGCTGCGCGCGGCCTGGGTACCGGTCGTTCAAGCCGGCGGTGACGCGTGGACACCGCTCACCGGTGCGCCGAAGCCGACGCTCGCCGATCCGTTCATGGCGGCGACGGGAACGAGCGGCTATATCAATCCGCTCGCGCTCGACGTGCACCTGGCGAGCGACTTGCTCTGGTTCGAGCGCCCGTTTTCCCTGGCGCACGAATGGAGCCACATTGCCGGCTATGCCAGAGAAGATGAAGCCAACTTTCTGGCAATTGTCAGCTGCACTCGCTCTAATGATCCGGTGGTGCAGTACTCAGGCTGGCTCGAGCTATTCCTATACCTTCCACCCCAAGCTCGATACCGGAAATCGACCTTTGTGCCACAAGTGTGGCAGGACTTCGCGGCGATGCGCGAGCGCGACCGGCGCCGGATCAACGTGTCGCTAGCCACGTTCTCATGGCACACCTACAACGCATACTTGAAGAGCAATCATGTCGCTTCGGGTGTGCAAAATTACGATGAAGTTACGCGGCTCTACCTGGGGATCGAACGCGATGCGGCGGGTCTTCCCAAAGCGCGCGTTGGAGGCGCTCCCTAGCGTGAAACGTCTGATCGCAGCCCTGCTCGTCGCGACACTCGCGGCCTGCGCGCCCAAACACGCGCCGGAGGCCGCCCCGCCGTACGTCGATACGTCAATCGCGCAGGTCGGTACGGTCGTTCCTTCGTCGGCGATGTCCGGGCTGATCGCCCCCTATCAAAACGTCGCGATTCAGTCGTCGCTTACCGAGCCCGCCGATCGCGTCTACGTTCAGGAGGGCGATCACGTGCGCAAAGGCGAGGTGCTCGCGCAGTTGGACGTTGCCGATTTGGAAGCAACGCTGCAATCCGATCTCGCAACCGCGCAGAGCGACGCGGCGAACACCACGCACACCGTATACTCCGGCAGCGAGTCGATCACGCAGGGAAATCAGACGCTGAGCTCCGCGCAAGCAAACCTCGCCCGCGATCAGAAAATTGCCGAACGCGACAAGCAGCTCTTGGCACAAGGCTACGTCTCCGAGCAGCAATACGATGCCGACGAAGCGACGGTGCGCGACGATCAAGCCGCCGTGCAGAGCGCGCAGGCCACCGTGCAAGCGAACGGGCCGAGCCTCAACGCGCCCGGCTTACAGCAATCGGCGGTCGCCCAAGCAAAAGCAGAGGAACAAGTCGCACTCGCGCAGGCCAATCAGATTCGCGTCTCGATCGACAAGGCGACGATCGTTTCACCGATCGACGGCATCGTCGTCAACCGCAATCTCAACCCCGGCGAATATCCCGGTACGCGAGAAATCTTCACGGTGCAGCAGGTCGCGCCGGTCTTCGCGATTTTGCGCGGCTCGGCCGATCAGGTCGCCGGCATTCACGACGGCGCCGTTGCAACGATTCAAACGGACGGAGCAACCGGCAGCCGCAAGTTTACCGGCACCGTGGTCGGCGTGCTCAACGAGATCCAGCCCGGCTCGACGCAATTCGAAGTGAAAGTCGTGCTTGCAAATCCCGGTGAAGTGCTCCGGCCGGGCATGGCCGTGAGCGGCGGAGTGCAGCTGCCGTCGGTACGCGGCGTCATCGTTCCGACGACCGCATTTACCGACGACAATCACGACGCGGTACAGATCGTTCAATCCGACGATACGGCGAAAACCATGACGGTCACCGAAGTCGCGAGCGACGGCATGCATAGCGTGGTAACCGGTATCGGCGCGGGCGCGCGCGTGATCAGCAACGGTCAGGCAAGCGTCGGCGACGGCGAGAAGGTTTCATACAAGCAGTGAAGTTCTCGCTGACCCGGCTCTTCATCAATCGCCCGACGCTGGTCTTCGTGATCATCTCGATCATGATGTTCGCGGGCATCATGAGCACGATGACGATCGTCAAGGAGCTCTTCCCCGACGTCAGTCAACCGACGGTGACGATCTCCGTGCAGTACAACGGCGCATCGGTCACCGAAATGCGCGACGAGATCGTACAGCCGATCGAGCAGAATCTCGCCGGCACGCAGGACCTGCAGACGATCAACAGCGTCGTACAGCAAGGCCAAGCGTCGATCACCGCGATCTTCGATATCCGATCCGATACCGCCACCGACCTGGCGCTCTCGAACAAGGCGGTGCAGGCTGCGGAGAAATATCTTCCGGCAAACCTGACGCCGCCGACGGTCAACCTTTACGACCCAACCCAGTCGACGGTCGTATTTCTGGCCCTTTATTCACACAAGCTGCCGCTCAACAAGCTCGCGCTCTACGCGCAGAACGTCATCACGCCGCAGCTCGAACAAGTCCCGGGCATTTCGTTCGCAAACGTTGGCGGCCTGGTTACGCCGGCGTACGAGATTCAAGTCGATCCCGTGAAACTCGCGGCGAACAATT
>Ga0335072_10015709_pt1 | contig 10739 bp, 8 predicted proteins | sample Lox_Sample_21_FD_206725 | JGI IMG/M metagenome (GOLD analysis project Ga0335072, IMG submission 206725) | Soil microbial communities from Loxahatchee National Wildlife Refuge, Florida, United States - Lox_Sample_2.1 | ecosystem: Environmental > Terrestrial > Soil > Wetlands | place: USA: Florida... | reverse complement strand
CTCGTCAAACCGCGCCAGAGGAGGCTGAGCCGCTTTTCCACACGAACGGAACCGCAGCACGCTGACGCAGGAGTCGAACGTTAAATACACCGCTCATTTGTGGCACAATGATGGTCTTCGCCGGAGCGGATCACTGCTTCCGGCGTGACGGAGTTACTCAAAATGTTGAGCGATATGCATCTTCAACTCGACGATCTCGAAACACGAGCCGACGGACTCCGGAGGCGTCTTTGACGTCCCCAAACTAACCGCGCGCCAACAAGAGCTTCTCGAAGAATCGTCCAAACCCGATCTCTGGGACCGGCCAGGAGCCGCACAAAACCTGCTCCGTGAACAGGAGCGGCTGAAGGAACAGCTCAGCGGCTACGAAAAGCTGCGCAAATCCCTTGACGAGGCGCGCCTCTATCTAACGATGGCGGACGAGGAAGGCACAGATGATTCCGACGCTGCTAGGGAGACCGACTCTGCTTTGGCGCTTGCCCGCGAAGAGCTTGAGCGCCAGGAATTGCAGGTTATGCTCGGTGGCGAGTACGACCGCCTAGGTGCCATAGTCTCGATTCATCCCGGCGCGGGAGGCACCGAGGCGCAGGATTGGGCGGAGATGCTGCTGCGGCTATATCTGCGATGGGCAGAACGGCGTGGTTTCAAAAGCGAAATTGCTGACTTACAGCCCGGCGATGGCGGTGGTATCAAAAGCGCTACTTTCACGGTCGATGGCGACTACGCCTACGGCTATTTGCGCGCGGAAGCGGGGATCCATCGGCTAGTGCGAATCTCACCATTTGATTCGAACGCGCGGAGGCACACCTCGTTCGCCTCAATGTTCGTCTTTCCGGCCATCGACGATAAGGTCGAGGTCGTGATCAATCCCGCCGATCTCAGAGTCGATACCTTCCGCGCTAGCGGAGCCGGCGGCCAACACGTCAACAAAACTGACTCCGCAGTCCGAATGACGCATATCCCGACGGGGATCGTCGTGAGTTGCCAGAACGAGCGTTCACAGCATAAGAACCGTACGATGGCGATGAAGATCCTTCGCGCTCGTTTGTTCGAGCTGGAAGAGCGGAAAAAACGCGAGGAACTTGAGAAGTTCAGCAAGGAAAAGAAGGATATCGCTTGGGGGAGCCAGATTCGCTCATACGTCCTGCATCCGTATCAGATGGTTAAGGACCATCGCACCGGTGTTGAGATTGGCAACACTGCGGCGGTTCTCGACGGCGCGATCGATCCATTTATCGAGGCCTACCTTATGGGTGTGCGCAAAGCCGGAGCCGAAACCAGCCCCGACTAACACCTGCTCGTTATGGTGTTGGATGCTCCGCTAATGAGAGGCGTTCGCTAACGAACAGGCATTGCTCACAGAAATAGCGCTGGCGAACATCAGCAATCGATTATGGATGCGAGACGTCGCCAGGGCCGAGGAACGGCGGCTTAACTTCGCTGAGCGCGACAATCTTCCAGTTCTTACCGTCACGGCGAACAGTATATGTAGCACGCACCTTTTCGATCACAGAATTATCGGCGCGGTAGCGGGTGACGTCCGCGAGAATCATCGCGAGATTTTCCGCATAGGGCCACGCCTTCATCTGATCGATGCCCGAGCGCGCCCATCCGCGCTCCTTAAGATTGATCGAGATATTCGTGTAAAAGCGCTGATGCGCAGTCTCGTCATGACACAATGCCAGCCCTTTCTCGCCAATTATAAACGCGTAGGGAAAAGCAAAGGTCTGCGTGTACATATCGATATCTTCGCGATTGAACGCATCAATGTAACCTTTATAGAAGGTCTCCAGTTCACTGACTATTTCACCAGCGGATGCCATCGGCGCGATTCTCCTTAGTATTTGCTATTCCGATTACAACATTAGCCGAAAAGACTAATCAGCCGCCCCGTGAATCTCGCGGGCTTCACGCTCAAGCGACTCGCGAAAGTCCGGATGAGCGATCGCGATCATGCGGCGGATGCGCTCGGCAATTGGCTGGCCGCGCAACTCCGCGATCCCGTGTTCCGTCGCAATCAGGTCGGCGTCACCCCGCGCCGTCGTGACCGGACCGCTTAAACGCGTAACGATCCGGCTGATCTTGCGTGCGGTCGAGGGTAACGCAATCACCGAACGGCCTTGCGGCGAAAGCTGAACCCCGCGAACGAAGTCGCCCTGGCCGCCGATCGCTCCGATATATTGTCCGGCGGCAACCTCCGCATTCACTTGCCCGGTCAAATCGACTTCGACGGCAGAATTTATCGCGAGGATTTTCCCTTGCCGCGCGAGGATCCCCGCATTATGCGTATAGTCAAAGCTCATCATCCTGACCGACCGATTATGATCCGCGAAGTCGAACAAACGCCGGGTGCCCAGCAGCCCACCCGCTATCGCGAGACCCGGATCGATTGGCTTTCGCGCGTTGGTGATTACACCTTGTTCCATCAGATCGGCGACGCGATCGCTGATCAATCCGGAGTGAAACCCGAGCTCTCGACGATCGCCGACCGCAGCCAGGATTGCGTCGGGAATCGCGCCGATGCCAATTTGGATCGTCGTGCCGTCCTCAATGTAATTACAGACATGTCGCGCAATACCCTCTTCAACTTCAGCGATCGGCCGTGCCTGCAGCATCACCGGCGCACGTGAGACTCGAACGATATAGTCAATGCGATCGCGCGGCGGAAACTTGTCGCACCAGGTCCATGGCGCTTGATCATTGACTTCGGCGATAACGACCCGCGCGCGCGTTAGCGCCGCCTGCATATAGTCATTGGCGGTTCCGTAACTATACTCACCGGAACTATCGGGCGGACTCAGTTGCAGGAAGACGACATCCGCACCGATCAGGCCGCTGCGCAAATAATTTGAGAGCTGCGACAAATGACACGGGATCAGCCGCAGAACCCCGGCTTGTGACAGCTTGCGGAGTTCGCCGACAGCGCCATAGGCGGTAAATTCGATATTATCAGCGTGCTCGGGCTTGAGAATTCCGCTGTAGGAAATGCCCCCGACGAACGCGGCGATGTGCCCGATCTGATGGCGCTGCTCGACGATCTTTTCGACCAGTGTCTGCGCCTCGCCGGGTCCTTGCCCCCAAACCACACGATCACCGTCATGGATGATCGTAGCGAGATCGAGGTTAGCGGCTTCGATTTCCTGAGGCATCACGACTCCTGCTGGGGAGAATCGCACAAAGATCACGCTTCCACAAAAAGTCCCGCTTGGCTGGAAAGCACAGCCTCAGCCATGATGGACACAGCTGAGGCTACGCGGACTAGGTCTGCTACGATTACGCTTTTCGCAGAGCAAGCACGCTGCCGTCCCCATCAGCTGCTATATAGATGCTGCCATCGGGGCTGGCGGCGAGACCTGCGAACGGCCGCAGAGGTCCCGGCAGCAGTCCCGCTATTCCCGCTAGTAACTTGGGTGTAACGCCTGGGGGCGCACCAACCGGCAGGTTCGAGGCGACGGTTGCGCGTGTGCGGCTTTTCAGCGAATAGCTGACCAGCTCGCGCGCCCCTGCGTCGAGTACATAAAGATCGTCGCCCGCCAACAATACGCCTTGCGGATCTTTCAATCCGTCGATGACGGTGCTCACTGTGCCATTCAAATGCACTACGCGTCCCTTCCCGGCTTCGGCGACATAGCACGAGCCGTCCGCCGCTGCGGCAATACCAGTCGGCCGTGCAAGTCCAGCTCCCTTGACTTTAACTTCGCTGCCCTTGATCGCGAGGACACGTCCTTCCCCACCCTCGGCGACGAGGATCGTGCCGTCGGCGCCCAACGACACGCCGTAGAGTTCGTTGAGACCTTTGGCGTGCTCGGTCATCTCGTGGGTGACTGGGTGATAGGTCGTAACGTCACCGCCCGAAGTGGTCGCGATAACATTGCCCTTGGTGCCTGCAGCCAGGCCGCGGACGAAACCGGGGAAGTGACCGTCAAACAGCAGCCCGATCCGCTTCGCCGAACCATCAGGCGTTACCGCCGCCATGCTGATTCCATCAGCAGCGTAGATTATGCCATCGGTTGCAACTGCGAGGTCCATCGGGCCGAGGAAACCCGGAGCAACCAGTCGCCGCTCGCTGCCGTCGGCGAGAATTTCGGCCACGCCGCCATCGACGAAGTGTGAAACGAACAGGCGATCATCTGCCGTAAGCGCCAGGTTATCGAGACCAGGCCGAACTTTCGCGACTACGCTCCGCGCGCCGCTTTGCAAATCGATCTTGAGGATTTCGCCGCTTGCGCCTTGCGTAGACAGAATTGCCCCTTTGCTGTTGATTTTGACCGCAGTAGGGACCGCGAGGTCACCCGCAAACCGTTCAGGCTTGCCACCCGCCAGCGGCACGCGCCAGATTTCGTTGGCGCCGATCGCCGGGAAATAGATAAAGCCGTCAGGGCCAACCGACAACGCGTTAGGTAGCGGCAGATGCTCCGCGAGCAGGCGCGGCGCACGGCCGTCGGCGAATAGCTCGAAGAGGCGGCCGTCGGGACGGCATTCATCCATGAACAGGCGATCCTGATAGGCAGTGATACCGTTGGCCGCAGGGACGTTATCGGCAATGATCCGCACTTCGCCGTTAGGAGTGCGCGCGCATACGCGTGCGCTCATCACCTCGGTAGCGTAGAGCGTACCGTGTGAGTCGAATGCGAGATCGTCAGGAGCGACGATCGCGCCGCCAATTCGGCTGATTGTGCTGACCGCGCCGCTCGCGACGTCAACCGCGCTGACCTGACTACCGAACGCTTGCGCAACATAAAGTCGCCCGTCCGGTCCGACGCGCATACCGTTCGCGCCGAACAGCGTGCTGGGCGTAGTTAGCGCTGTGAGATTCCATCCGGCGGACGCACGTGCGCCGCCAGTTTCTGCATAACGATTTGATGCTTCAGCCATAGATTTGCTCCGCGATGCGGGTTGGGACTTGCCAGACGAATCCGCTAGCGCGGATAGGGCACATTTGTAAAGCTCCGAGCCGCAGCCCCCCGACAATCTCAGAGCCAAAGGACGCCGAGCACGATCGTGATGATCGTCAGTGGCGCACCAATCTTAGAGTAATCCCAGAAGCTGAGCGTGATCCCGTCGGTGCGCGCGATTTGAACCACGATCAGATTCGCAACCGAGCCGAGCAGCGTGAAGTTGCCCGCCAGCGTCGCGGCCATCGCGACCACCAGCCACCCACGCTGAGGATCATGCAGCGAGGCTACAAACGGTTTCAGCACAAGCACCGCCGGAACATTACTCACGAGATTCGACAGGACTGCCGTGACAGTTGCGAGAACCGCTGGGCGCTCAAGCTGGAGGCCGAGGATCGCGGAGACGACCCGTGGCGAAAGCAGCGTATGTTCCATCCCCGCGACGACGACAAAAAGGCCGGCAAACATGAGCAGTAGCGTCCAATCGACCTTGCGGTATATATCTTCGCTGCCGACCCGCCCGATTATCAGCAGAATCGCTCCGGCGACGATCGCGGCGAGCGACGGCGTGACGCCGCAAAAGAAAGCGATGATCGTTCCCACTGATACGGTGAGCGATTTATAGATCAGAGGCAAATTCAAGAGCTCGTGTCCGGTAACGTTGGTCCCGATTGACACGGCAGGCGAAACCGCCCTCGGGATCAACTCTGCACTGAGTCGCCGTCCGGAGAAAAACTCTGAACGGTACGCGATCGCGATAGCCGCAACCAAGATCATCAATCCCGCTACAGCCGCCGGTGTCAGCGCCCCGGCAAAGATCACGTAGGGAATGTGCGACAGGCTGCCGATAATCATATTTTGCGGATTGCCGGTGAGCGTCGCGACTCCGCCGATATTCGATGCCATCGGAACCGCCAGCAGGTAGGGCGCCGGATCAAGATCAAGCCGCATCACCAGTTCGATCACCAGAGGTGTCAATACCAGGCATACCGCGTCGTTGACGAGAAAGGCCGAGAGCACGCCGGTGACCGCAACAATAAAGATGAGCAGGGTTAACGGGCGATGTGCACGTCCAACTATCAAATCGTTGATCGCTGCAAAGAATCCGGAGAGCCGCAGATGAGCGACCACGATCATCATTCCCAGCAGCAGTATAAGTGTGTTGAAGTCGACCGAGTCGCGTGCTTGGCCAAGCGATAGTGCACCGATCGCGACCATCAGCGCTGCTCCGGCCATCGCCGCGCCGCTGCGATCTAGATGCGACCCGGGGAAGCGTCCGATCGCGACCGCAAGATAAGTCGCGGCGAACAACACTGCCACCGCTATCTCCTGAAGTGCGCGCACCAGCGCGATTGCACGAGCATGCTCGACTTGCGAGGAATCGCCGAACGCCCTCAGGGCGAACATGACACTCGCAATGACGATCAGGGTAGCGGCGGCAGTAACGCCGGATCGCAGTCTGGGCAGGTTCTGATCTCCTCAGGATCCAGCTTCGTGCATCGTAGCAGTCTCGGGCATTGCCAGCCAGAACAGAATAAAAGCGGCGGCAGCGCAAGCGGCCAGAAAAAGGAATGCGTCGCGAAAGCCAAACCAGTCGGCGATATAACCGGCGACGCCATTACTCAGCGCGGCGCCCAGGCCGATGCATGCCGACACCGCGCCCTGTGCTAGGTTGAACCGTCCCGTGCCTTTGGTCAGGTCCGCGACTACGAGGAAGAACAGTGCACCGAAAAGACCTGCTCCGACACCGTCCAGTAGTTGAATTGAGACCAGAAAGTAGGGATTCGACCATAAAGTGTAGAGTACTCCCCGGATTGGAAGCACCATGAAAGCGGCGAGGAAGAGTGGCTTGCGTCCCCAAGTGTCGGCTTTATGACCGACGAGCAGCGCCATCGGGACCATCGCGGCCTGCGCCACGATAATGCACGAGGCCATAAAAAGCGTGCCAGTTTGACGATGGCTCAGCGCCAGTTTTTCGCCGAGCAACGGCAGCATCGCAGCGTTGGCGAAATGGAACATAGTAATCGAAGCCGTAAAGATCAGCAGCGGCTTCGATTCGAAAATTACGCTTAAGCCCGATGCCTCGTAGGCCTGATCGCCATCGTCGGCGCCCCGTGCGCGCACATAGTCGATTGCCGCGGCGTCGATGAACACCGAAGCCGCGAGACTGGCGACGGCGAGCATCGCGACAATCCATAGCATCGCCGCCGGCGCGAATAGATAGCCTCCTACCCCAGCGAGAATTGCTGTAACCACATTGCCCGCATGGTTAAACGATTCGTTGCGGCCGATCCGACGGGTGAAGGCAGCACGACCCACAATGCCGAGACTGATTGCCGCGATTGCCGGTGCGAAGCAGGCGGCGGCGGCGCCATTAAGTATTTGCGCGATCGTGACCGGCCAGAAAGTCGGCCACGCAACCATCGCGAGGGTACCCGCGGCGACTAATATGGAACAGGCTGCGATCAGGCCGCGCTTCCATTGAATCGCATCGACCAGTGCTCCGGCGGGCGTTTGAGCTATTACTGTCGCCACTCCCGCGATAGTCATGACCAGTCCAATTCGCCCTGGCTTCCATTGATGAGCGTACATCAGAAAGATTGCTAGAAACGGTCCCAATCCGCTGCGCACGTCGGCGAGAAAAAAATTCAGCCAATCCAGTGGCCTATTTGCAGCGGCTGATGGCGTTCTGAAATCGCTCGATCGCCTCCGAGGCTTGGTTGATGATGCATTGGCCATCGATGGCGAAGCGTAGCTTTCCATGAGTTTGAGGTTAGGGTGCGTTCCCAAGCTCCATGCGGCGGATGGCACGACCCAACAACGCCGTGATCGAGCACTAGCTATGCCAGACTGGCATTTCGCGCTGTTCAGTTGCAGTTTGAAGATTTAATCGGCACATCCTCAACCGCGATATGTTCGCATGCTATCGGTGTCTGCATGGCGGACTTGGAGAAAGTCGGCGAGGGCGACCGCGCGCCCGCGAAACCTCAAAGTGCCCTGCGCGAGGTCACCAGCCTGTTCCTTCGCCTCGGCTTTACCGCATTCGGTGGACCTGCTGCGCATATCGCGATGATGGAAGACGAGGCCGTCCGTCGGCGGAACTGGCTGTCTCGCGATCAATTTCTCGATCTGCTCGGAGTGACCAGCCTGATTCCTGGGCCGAGTTCCACTGAACTGGCGATCCTGCTTGGCTACCGGCGCGCGGGATGGCGCGGTCTCATGATCGGCGGTCTGTGCTTCATTCTGCCCGCCGCTCTGATCGTGGCAGTAATCGCTTGGGCCTACGTGGCATTCGGCAAACTCTCGCAGGTCGTCGGAATTTTGGACGGCGTCAAGCCAGTGATAATCGCGATACTAGTCCAAGCGCTCTGGCGCATGGGTAAAACCGCGATAAAAGGACGGTGGCTCTGCCTGATCACACTCGCCGCGGTGATCGCGAACTTCGTCGGCGCATCTCCACTCGCCGTGTTGGGCGGATGCGGTCTTGCTGCGATCGCACCTGAAATGATCCGCCGAGCGAGGAGCAGCGGTGCTGTCACGGCCGCGATTTCCGCAATCCCTCCGACCGCAAAAGCCGGCGCTGCCGGCACGGTACCTCTCAAATTATCGACACTATTCCTTGTCTTCCTGAAAATCGGAGCGGTGCTGTTCGGCAGCGGCTACGTATTGCTCGCGTTTCTGCGAGGAGACTTGGTAACCCGTCTGCATTGGCTGAACGAAGGACAAGTGCTCGATGCTGTCGCGGTCGGGCAGGTCACGCCAGGACCCGTGTTCACCACTGCAACGTTCATCGGTTACGTGCTCGGTGGATGGCGCGGCGCGGCTGTCGCGACAATCGGCATCTTCCTCCCGTCCTTCATTTTCGTTGCGCTCAGCGGTCGGCTGATTCCTCACATCCGCCGGGCGCCGATCGCCGGCGCCTTCCTTGACGGCGTGATTGCGGGTTCACTGGCGCTGATGGCGGTCGTCACAATCAGTCTCAGCCAAGCTGCACTAATCGACTGGCCGAGCGTCGCGTTGGCGATTATTTCGGCGGTGGCCCTTATCGGCTTCCAGTTGAACTCGGTCTGGATGGTTGCGCTCGGTGCGGTCGCCGGAGTCATTCGGTCGTTGCCGTTCACTCTTAATTATTAGCTCGTCCGTACTAGCCCGCGAATAACGATTCTGGCTTCGCGCTCAAATGACTAATGAGCACCGACTGGTGCTTTCGCCGCCGCAAAGCGCTTGACCATCAATGCCAGCGGCAGGCCGATTATCGCGACGACAGCAAGCATCCAGAAACAATCGAGAAACGAGAGCATCGCTGCCTGCTGGCTCATGACGTTCGCCATCTCACCGTAAGCCTGCTTGATCCCATCTGCTGTGCTCACGCCTTGATTGGCCAGATAGCTACCAAGGGAACTGATCATCGCCTGCACCGGAGTGTCAGCCGCGCTCAGGTGGCTGACCAGCACCTGCTGATGGAATTGTTCGCGTCGCTCGAGCATCGTGGTGACGAATGAGATACCGAAATCGCCGCCAAGGTTGCGAAATAGGTTCATGATGCTCGAGGCTTTGTTGTTCTTATCGGGTGGCAAATACGAGTAGGCGATTTGGCTTACCGGAATGAACAGAAAAGCCAGCGCAAAGCCTTGATAAACGCGCGCCCAGGTCTCGATTCGATAGCTCGCGGCGAGACTCAGATTAGCAAAATGGCACATCGAGGCAGCTAAAGTGATGAACGCGATTGCAGCCAGGGTCTTTGGGCTTACTGTGCGCGTCAGCCTCGCGACAATCGGCGCCATCGATGCAGCAACGAGCGCGCCCGGCATCAGCACAAGGCCGGCATTGGTTGCGTCATAGCCATAGATCGATTGCAGCATCTCGGGAATCAAAGCGGTGCTACCGAAAATCAAGAAGCCGAAGAGGAAAAACATCGCGCACGCGATCGCAAAATTGCGATCACGCAACAGCCGCAATTCCACCACCGGATCGCGATGGCGCCACTCCCACCAAATTGCGAGCATCAGCGCAGTGACGGCGATCGCAAAGAAAGTAGTAATCGAATGACTACCGAACCAGTCGTCGCGCTGACCGCGATCGAGCACCACTTCGAGACATCCGAGACCGAGGGCGATCAGGCCAATCCCAATGTGGTCTATACGCAACTTGCCGGCGCGGCGCGCAGCCTTGACTTCTTCGGCGAACGCCGGAGGATCCTTGACCAGGCGGCTGGACAAGACCAACGACAATATCCCGATCGGGATATTGATGAAGAAAACCCAGCGCCACGAGAAGTTATCAGTAATCCATCCGCCGAGCGGCGGGCCGATCGCGGGCGCGATCACTATCGCCATGCTGTAAAGGCCGAACGCCGACGAGCGTTCTTCCGGCGGGAAAGTATCAACGAGGATGGCCTGTTCGACCGGTGCGAGGCCACCGCCGCCCACGCCCTGCAGCACGCGCGCAAGAAGTAAAATGCTGAGCGAAGGCGCGATACCGCATAGAAACGAGGTCGCGGTGAATAACGCGACGCACATCATGTAATAGCGCTTGCGTCCGAACACCCGGCTGAGCCACGCGCTCATCGGCAACACAATCGCGTTCGATACCAGGTAGCTGGTGAGCACCCATGTCGCCTCGTCGTAACTGGTGCCGAGGCCACCCGCGATATGCGGCAGCGAGACGTTGGCGATACTTGTGTCGAGCAATTCCATAAAGGTCGCCAGCGTCACGACCAGCGCAACGATCCAGCGGTTACGCGGAAAAGGGTGTTGCTGAGCGGCGCGCGTCGAAGAGATTTTGGGAGCGGCTGCCATCGGCTTAATCCATTAACCAAATCGCATGTGTCTTTAGCTCTTGTGA
>Ga0335072_10015708_pt1 | contig 10739 bp, 10 predicted proteins | sample Lox_Sample_21_FD_206725 | JGI IMG/M metagenome (GOLD analysis project Ga0335072, IMG submission 206725) | Soil microbial communities from Loxahatchee National Wildlife Refuge, Florida, United States - Lox_Sample_2.1 | ecosystem: Environmental > Terrestrial > Soil > Wetlands | place: USA... | reverse complement strand
ATCCCGTTTCCCGTCGCCTTGCATCCCGTTCGCAGCCCTCAGACCACCGAACAGCCGCGAACACGGGCAAACCACCTGCCGCTAGGGCCAGTGTTTCCGGGGGTTTTCGCCCGTGTTCGCTGGCCTTCGCGGGATATGAACCAATCGGGGCGCCCAGATTCGAACTGGGGACCTCACCGACCCGAACGGTGCGCGCTACCAGGCTGCGCCACGCCCCGACGCGCTCCCAGTATCCCACACCGGCCCCGGCGGTCGCGGCCTCCCGCCCCGCCCCAGGCTAAGGTCCCTCCACCCCATGCCGACCCCGCTGACCGCTATCACGGCCCACCTCGACGCCCTCCTGGAACCGACCCGCTTCAGGGACTACTGCCCCAACGGCCTCCAGGTCCCGGGCCGGGCGGATGTGGCGACGGTGGCGACCGGCGTGAGCGCCAACGTGGCCCTCTTCGAGGCGGCCCGCGAGGCGGGGGCGGACCTGATCGTGGCCCACCACGGCCTCTTCTGGGGCTCGGGCCCGGGCGCGATCGACGAGGCCCTGGCCCGCCGGCTGCGGATCCTCTTCGCCGCGGAGATGTCGCTGCTGGCGTACCACCTCCCGCTCGACGCCCACCCGGAGGTGGGAAACAACGCGCTCCTCGCCGAGCGCCTCGGCGCGCGGCGCAAGGCCCCCTTCGCGGAGCACCGGGGGGAGTCGATCGGCTGCCTCGCGGAGCTCCCCGGCGAGGGGATCCCCGTCGCCGAGCTCGTGGCCCGCGTCCGCACGGCGACCCAACGCGACCCGCTGGCGTTCGAGTCGGGCCCTCCGAGGGTCCGTCGTCTGGCGATCGTGACGGGCGCGGGCACGGACTACCTCCCCGAGGCGGTGGCGGCCGGCGCCGAGGCCTTCGTCACCGGGGAGCCGGCCGAGCGGGCGATGGCGCAGGCCGAGGAGGCGGGGGTCCACTTCATCGCGGCCGGCCACCACGCGACGGAGACCTTCGGGGTGCGCCGTCTCGGGGAGCTCCTCCAGGAGCGCTTCGGGGTGCGCCAGGTCTTCGTGGACGTCCCCAACCCGGTCTAGCCGAGGGGCGCCCCGGCGTGGCGACGGCCCCCCGCCGCCCCCCTCCCGGCGTGGCGTCGGCCCGCTCCCGCCGCTCCCTCCCGGCGACCCGGCCGCGCCGGTCCGGCCCCGAGCCGGGCCGGCCCGCATTTTGCAGGGAGATTCACGCTTGCCGTCGTCCGCTTGCGGCGATATATGTAGGTGAGCAGACCTACCCGGGTGTGTCCCCCCATCCCCCAGCAAGAGGAGGTCCCCGATGGCCAACCACCTGACGCCGACCGAACTGGCCCGCGAGGCCGGGCTGCAGCGGCGGGAGGTCCTGGAGAAGTGCACCGAGCTCGGCGTGCCGATCTTCCAGGGCCGGATCGACAAGAGCCTGTTCCTGGCGAGCCTGCGCCAGGTGGCCCAGCAGGGGCAGCGCCCGGCGGTGGCGAGCGGCTGAGCCGGAGGAGCCGCGGCTGAGCCCGACCCGCCCCCTCCCGAGCGGGGGCGGCTGAACCAGACCCGCCGTCTGCCGGGGCGGGCGAGACGATGCGGGAGGGCGGGCCCGCGCGTGGCCGGGCCGAAGCACATATCCTTCGGTGGAGCACGTGTTTTCGCAGTAGCTTCACCGAGCGAGGAGGAGTAGAGCCATGGAGGCAGGCACGGCAGGGTCGGCCGCGGGGACGGTCGCCGACGGGGATGGGCCGGCCGGAACGGTCGCCGGCGGGGATGGGCCGGCGGGAGCGGTCGCCGACGGGGATGGGCGGGCGCGGACGATCGCCGACCTCCTGCCGCGGGCGGCGCGGCGCTTCGGAGAGCACCCCGCGGTGCGCTGCAAGCGCGACGGGGAGTGGCACGAGGTGAGCTACGCGGAGCTCGCCGAGATCGTCCGGGAGATCGCCCTCGGCCTGATCGACCTCGGGATCGAGGCGGGCGACCGGGTGTGCATCCTGGCGAACACCCGCCCGGAGTGGTCCTACGCGGACCTCGCGGCGACGGCGGCCGGGGCGGTGGTGGTGCCGATCTACCAGACGAACTCCCCCGAGGAGTGCCACTGGGTGATGGCGGACTCCGAAGCCCGGGCGATCGTCTGCGAGGACGCCGGGCAGCTGGCGAAGGTCGCGGAGATCAGGGACCGCCTGCCCCTGCTGGAGACGGTGATCGCGATCGACCCCCCGCCGCCCGGCGAGTTTGCCGATTTGTCCCCCTTTGCCCTCGCGGACGTTCGCGCGCGCGGGCGCGCACGCGCGCACACCGAGCAAAAACAACACACCGACTCCCTCCGCCGGCGCACCGAGGCCCTGCGCCCCGAGGACCCCTACACCTTCATCTACACCTCCGGCACGACGGGCCCCCCGAAGGGCTGCGTGTTGAGCCACGGCAACTACGTGGCGATGATGGAGATGATCGGCGAGGTCGGCCACATCGAGGAGGAGGAGGTCGTCTACCTCTATCTCCCCCTGGCCCACGCCTACGCCCTGCTGATCCAGCTGGCGGTCTTCGACCTGGGGGCGACGCTGGCGTACTTCGGGGGGGACACCAAGCAGATCGTGCCGGAGCTGATGGAGGTCAAGCCGACCTACCTGCCGTCGGTGCCGCGGGTCTTCGAGAAGGTCTACGCCCTCGCCCAGGGCGCGATCGACGCCCAGGGCCCACAGGAGCGGGAGCGGGCGCAGGCGGCGGTGGCGCTGGGGATGAAGGTCCGCGACCTCCAGGCCCGCGGGGAGCCGGTGCCGGCGGAGCTGGCGGAGCCCTTCGCGGAGGCCGAGGACCGCCTCTTCAAGAATGTCCGGGCGATCTTCGGCGGCCGCGTGCGGCGGGCGACGAGCGGGGCGGCGCCGATCGCGAAGGAGATCCTCGAATTCTTCTGGGCCAGCGGGGTGCCGGTGCTGGAGGGCTACGGGATGACCGAGACGGCGACGGCGGCGACGGTGTCCACGATCGAGAGCCACCGCTTCGGCTCCGTCGGGCGACCGCTGCCGGGCGTGGAGGTGCGGATCGCCGAGGACGGGGAGATCCTGATCAAGGGCCCCAACATTTTCCAGGGCTACCACCACAACGCCGACGCCAGCTTCGGGGCGATCGAGGACGGCTGGCTGCACACCGGCGACCTGGGCTCGCTGGACGAGGACGGCTACCTCTTCATCACGGGCCGCAAGAAGGACATCATCATCACCGCCGGCGGCAAGAACCTGACGCCGGCGAACCTCGAGAACGACCTCAAGCGCTGCCGCTGGATCTCCCAGGCGGTGATGGTCGGCGACCGGAGGCCCTACCCGGTGGTGCTGGTGACGCTCGACGAGGAGGAAATGCCGGGCTACGCCGAGCAGCACGGCCTGCCAGGTGACATCGCCAGCCTCTCCCGGGAGCCCGCGATCCAGGAGTTGATCCAAGCCGAAGTCGATCGGGTCAACGCCAACTACGCCCAGGTGGAGCAGGTCAAGCGCTTCGCGATCCTCGAGCGCGACCTCACCCAGGCCGGCGGGGAGCTGACGCCGACGTTGAAGGTCAAGCGCAACGTCGTCGCCGAGAAGTACGGCGAGGTCATCGAGGAGCTCTACACCCGCTAGCGTGTAGGGGTAGACACGGGTCAAAGTCGAGCGAGGGAAACGACAAGCGATGCAGAGCGATCCAAGCGAGACCGGCGGGCTGTTCGTCGGCAGGCGCCCCGGGACGGCGCCGACGCACTACGCCCACCAACCCGACCGGGCGGGCGGCGCCCGGCAGCGCATCGACCGCCACATGGCGGAGCTGCTGTTCGGCTCGATGGCCTTCCTCAGCGTGCTCTGCTGGGGTCCGATCCCGCTGGCCTGCCTGTGGATGGGCGCCCAGGTCGACTATCTCTCGGGCAGCGTCAGCCTTGGCATCCTGGCGGCGTTCGCGGCGCTGTTCGTGCTGCTCTTCGGCGCGTTGCGGCTGCTGCGGGCGATCGACAACATGTGGATCCTGGTGCGCCGGGCCGCGGGCTTCGACCAGCGGTCGGGGACGCTGGGCAAGATCTTCGCCGTCGCCGCCGCGGTCTGCGGGGGGGCGTTCATGATCTGGTTCGTCCTCATCCACGGGCCGGGCGCCGAATTCTCGGGCAACGGCGGCTCCCTGTGAGCCCGATGGGGACCGGCGCACGGCGCTAGCCGGCGCTTGCGGCTAGCATCGCGGGCGAGCGATGGGCCTGCTGGACTACTCCCGCCAGTTCGAGGGCCTCTCCGAGGAGGAGGTCAACCGGGGGCTGCGCGAGGAGGCCGCCGAGCGGCGGCGCAAGGCGCTGACACGGGTGGCGACCCTGGATCTCTCGCAGACGACGTGGCCGGAGCTGCCGCACGCGAACATCGCCAACGCGATCACCTTCACCGCCCGCCGCGGCCTGCAGCGCTACCCCCATCTGCGCGGCTCCCAGCTGCGGGGCGAGCTCGCCGAGCGCCACGGGGCTCCCGTCGAGCGGCTGATCATCGGCAACGGCTGCGCGGAACTGCTGAGCTCGGCGACGCGGGCCCTGATCGAGCCCGGACAGGAGCTGCTGACGGCCTGGCCGTCCTACCCCCTGTACCCGATCATGGCGCGCCGGGCGCACGGCCGGGCGGTGCCGGTCGGCGGCGACGTCGACGCCCTCCTGCAGGCCGCCGCGAAGCCCGAGGTGCGGGTGATCGCGCTGGCGAGCCCCAACGACCCCACGGGAGAGCTGCTGCCCACGGCGCAGCTGCGCCAGCTGCTGGAGGGCCTGCCGGAGGGGGTCGCGGTGCTGCTCGACGAGGCCCTCGTGGACTTCGCCGAGGCCCAGCCGCGGGACGCGTCGCTGGAGCTGCTGGAGGAGCACTCCAACCTGCTCGTCTTCCGCAGCTTCTCCAAGGCCTGGGGCCTGGCGGGGATCCGCGTCGGCTACGCCATCGGCGGACGGGGCTCGGAGGAGCTGTTGGCCGAGCTGGAACCGGACCTGGGCGTCAGCGAGGTCTCGCAGGCGGGTGCCCTGGAGGCGCTGCGCACGGGGGAGCGTTCCCTACAGGAGCACGTCCGCAGCGTCCGCGAGGAGCGCTCGCTGCTGACAGAGGCGCTGCGGGAGCGAGGCTTCGAGGTCACCGAGAGCCAGGCCAACTTCCTCTGGGCGGCGCACGCCGAGCTCGACGGCGGCGAGCTGGCGGAGCGGCTGAGGCAGGCGAGCGTGCTGGTCGCCGCGGGGGCGCCGCTGGGCGAGCCCCGCCACGTCCGGATCGCGCTGCGCAACGCCGCCGCTCGCGGGCAGCTGATGGAGGCGCTCGACAAAGTCCTCGCCCCGCTCGGCTAGCGGGGGTCTGTTTTTGGGTGGAACCCCTGCGGGGTTCCCGGGTTGTTGGCCGCGGCGGCTTGCGTTTCCCGCCCCCCGGTTGGCCGCGGCGGGCTGCGCCTACCGCCCCCTCGGGCGGCCGCGGCGGCCTGCGCTCCTATGCCTCGGGCCACTCGGCCGTCCCCATGACCCCGTCGCCGTCCTCGGGGCGGGGTCCGCCGACGGCGAGGACGTCGAGACCGTCGGGACCGGCCTCGAAGGCGCGGACGACCTCGGGGGCGACGCGGACGACGTCCCACTGGCGCAGGTCGTGGACCTCGTCGCCGAGCAGGACCCGCCCGGAGCCGGCGACGACGATGTAGGCCTCCTCCTGCTCGCGGTGGCTGTGGGCGACGGGGCTGCGCAGATTGGGGGCGTAGCGGAAGAGGCTGACCCCGAGGTCGCGCGACTGGAGGTGTTTGCGGGCGAAGTACCCTTCGATGCCGGGCGCGCGGTCGCCGACGACGTTCTCGAGATCCAGCAGGTTCACGGCGGCGAAGCTCGACATGGGCTCTCCTTGGGTGGACGGACGGCGGTCGGGGAACGTTATATCTCTCGCCTTCGGGGCGATGCGATGAGACCACGCGCGACGGGGCTGCCCTGGGCGAGACTGCGAGTCGCGACGGCCTCGCGATCTCGACGGAGCCAATACGCTTCCGACCGTGTCGTCGTTGCCGACGCCTCCGCCAGCCTCGTCGCCGTCGGCGAGAGCGGTCATGCGCGGCAACCGATCTGTTGACACTCGCCACGAGGTGGAGCTTCGCCGCGAGCTTCACGGTCGCGGCCTGCGCTTCCGCAAGCACGCAGCCCTCGTGCCAGGCCTGCGACTTCGGCCGGACATCCTGTTCCCCCGCCAGCGAGTCGTGGTCGAGTGCTTCGGCTGCTTCTGGCATTGCTGCCCCGTCGACGGCTTGATGCCGAGCACGAACGCGGGCTACTGGCGCGCCAAGCTTGCCCGCAACGTCGAGCGCGACGAACACAAAGCGAGGGCCATCGCCGCTGCCGGCTGGCAGCTGGTCGTCGTCTGGGAGCACGAGGATCGCGTCGTCGCGGCAGACAGCATCGAGACACTGATTCGTCAAGGCAGGGAGCCCTCGGATGTCGATCACGCTCCGCGCTGACGAGCTCGCCCAGACGCTGGAGACCGCTTATCTGCTGGCGATAGGCCCGCGGGAGCTGACCCCCGTCTGGACCAAACGGGCCGAGCAGCTCGCTCAGAGTCCATCGGTGGGCTTTATCGCCGCAGTCGGCGCCGTGCTGCTGGCAAAGGCCACGAATCCCGCGATCGACCCCTTCGTGATCCAGGCGGGCGAGGGCAGTGCCGGAGCATTCAACCTGCGCGCCCCGGCCACGGCCCTGGCAAGCAAGAAGCGGGCGTTCGGATACGACATCGGCTCAAGCAGCGATCGCGACCCGATCAACCACGGCACGCTCATAAGCTCGACTCGCTGGGACCTGGCTCTCGACCGCATCCGCGATGACCATAAGCCGTTCTTCCAGATGATCCTGACATGGCTTCCCGACGTGAGCCGGATGGACCAGGACGAAGCCGGCGAGGCACTCGCCGCCTATATCCGCATCCGGCGATCGGTGCGCGCGAAGGCATCCATACAGCAGATTCCGGCGGCCCTGGTAAATGCGCCGGCGCTGACGGATCTGGTGGACGTGCTCGATGGCTTTGTCGCCGCGGAGCCCGAAGGCGGTGCGCGGGGGATGGCGTTGGCCGCTGCCGCCTACAGGGCCGCGGGCTTCGAGGCGGCGTTCCTATCGCCCACCGACCCACGCCGGATCGACATTGCGATCAAGCGGGCGGGCTCGACCGTGATCGGAGCCGAGGTCAAGCAGGTGAACACACGGGAGAGCACAGCCGACACGCTCTCCGTGGACGCCGCCGGCGCGCGCCTGAGTCGAGCGCTGCTCGTCGTGCTCCGGCCGGGCGTGCTTGTCGATTTCAATCGAGCGGCCACGATCCGACGAGCCGAGAAGGAGCACAACGTCGTGCTTCGCGTCGTACAGGGAACGCGCGAGCTGCTCCACGAGGCGCTGAGCTCCGGCGACGTCGCCCTGAGCGAGCTCTGCGCGGATATGCCCCGTCTGTTCGCCGAGGCGCTGCGAGACATACGTGCCACCGAGCAGTCGCTCGCGACGTGGGCGGCAATCGCCTGTCGTTGGGCCGACCCGACCGGCTAAGCAGCCTGCAGGAGGCTGCGCCGGCTCGGCTCGCGTGAGGCCTCGTCCTGGCGCTCGAGCAGCCGGCGCACGCTCAGCGCGACCGCCTCTGCGAGATGCGGAGGCACCGCGTTGCCCACCTGACGGTATTGGGCCACTCGCGGTCCCGCGAAATCCCAGCCTGCTGGGAAGGTCTGTAGGGCCGCGGCCTCCTGCACGGTAATCCGGCGCAGCCGTGGTGGAGCACGCTTGAGCGGCGGCTTTCCGCTTTGCAGCCGCCGGTGGTAGTCGACCACCCACGGATCGGACCCGTGCTCGAGCTCCTCCTGATCCAGGATCGGCGTCGCATTGCCGCCCATCGAGGCGGGGATCGTCTTGGCCGGGCCGTCCAGCCTCAACGGCCGCCCCGAGCCGTTGAAAAGCAGGCTTCCCCGATGGGCCGTGGGCCGCATGACCGGCTTGCTCGCTGGGACCACGCGAGCGACACACGTCGCATCGTTGCCCGGCTCTCCGAATCTCGGCAGACGCTCGAGCACGGAGCGCACCGTCGGCGCGCAGCCGGCTGTTGTCGCCAGCGGCCGCTCGGGAGTGGCCCCTCGAGCTCCGATCAAGAACATGCGCTCGCGCGACTGCGGCACGTTGAAGTCCTGTGCGTTGAGGACGAACAACGAGCGCGCATAGCCCAGATCGGCGGCCCGCTCCAAGAGCCCGTCCCGTACCCCGGCCCAACGGGCGCTCACAGCGAGCGCCTTCACGTTCTCCATGACGAACGCGCGCGGGCGCACGTGCGCCACGACATCGAGAAAGTGGTCCACGTGCTGAGAGCGCGGATCGTCCGGATCCATGCGGCCGATCACCGAGAATCCTTGGCAGGGAGGCCCACCGATCACGAGCGTGGGCCGCACGTCCGACGGCGGGTCGATGCTCAGCACGTCCCCGCAGACGGCGCACGGGTCCAGATTCGCGTTGTACGTCTCAACCGCAAACCGGTCTCTGTCGATGGCCCAGCGGACCTGAAACCCGGCGCGAGCGAAGCCGAGGTCGAGCCCACCAGCGCCACTGTAGAGCGAGATGGCGCTGTACGGAGGCTGCGTCACGTTGGCCGGCATTGTTCCAGCGGCCTCGGCGGACACGGCAACGGGAGCTGGAAGGCTCGTCTGCCTGGCAAACACACGTTCGACGCTATGCGACGACTCAGACAGATCTCTGCGAGCCGCGGAAGGCGCAGGCGCACAGGGCGTCTTCGCGAGACATGGAGGTCTCGCGCCCGCCAGCCGAGGATGGGCGTCCGCGCCGCGCGGACGATCCCCAAAGAAAAGCCCTACCCCGCCGACCCCGTCTGACGCAGGAGCGCCCCGGTGGTCTCCTCGAGCACCTTGCGCCAGGCGCTCTCGTCGCCCTCGGCGGCGCCGGCGTCGGCGTCGAAGTGCTCGACGACCCTGCGCAGGCGGTCTGGGGAGATCTCGATGCCGTGGCGCCTGGTGACCTCGCTGTAGCGCTCGTACTCCTGGGCGAGGTGGTAGGTGACCGACTGGAAGCCGTGGCGGGCGATGGCGATGCGGGAGGTGAAGTTCATCATCGAGGTCTGGAACATGAGCTCGTCGGTGGGCTCGGGCTCGATCAGGACGATGTCGACGCCCGGGTAGCGCTGCTCCCAGCGGGAGGCCATCTCGTGCAGGCGCTGGTGGGCGAGGAGCTTGAAGGCCTGGTAGCCGATCTGGGCGAAGCCCATGTCCGATACCCGCCGGGGGCGACGGCCGCGCAGGGTGCGGACGTGGGCCTCGAAGTCGTTGACGTAGGGCACGATGGGGTTGATGACGACGACCAGCTTGGCGCCGGCCTCGACGGCGATGTCGAGGTTGGTGGTCGAGACGAGGCCGCCGTCTATCAGCTCGCGGCCGTCGAGCTGCAGGGGGGCGTAGACCATCGGCAGGGCGCCCGAGGCGCGCACGGCGGTCGAGATCGGGACCTCGTCGTAGCCGTCGGCGCCGAAGACGATGCGCTCGCAGGTGTCGAGGTCGGTCGCGGTGAGGTAGAGCTCGGGTCGCAGCTCGCGGAAGTCGTCGGTGCGGTCGGGGTCTTCGAGGACCTTGCGCAGGTAGCGTTCGATGCCGGCGCCGCTGTAGACCCCGGAGGGCAGGGCCTCGGTGAGGCCGAGGACGATGTCCATCACGGAGATCTGACTCGGCTGGGCGAGCACCTGGCGCAGCAGCGAGCCGAGGCGCAGCGGCAGCTGGGCGCCCTTGCGGAGCAGCTCGACGAGGTTGGGCCGCAAGAGGTCGGAGAGGTCGAGGTCGGCGAAGGGCTGGGGGCCCTGGCCGGTGACCACACGCATCATCTCCTCGGGCGTGACGCCGTTGGCGCAGAGGGCGGCGATGAAGGAGCCGGCGGAGGTGCCGACGTAGACGTCGAACTGGTTGACGGAGCTGTTGACGGCGAGCAGGTCCAGGGCGCGCAGGGCGCCGATCTCGTAGACCCCGCCGGTGAAGCCGCCGCCGCCGAGGACGAGGGCGGTCTTGCTCGGGCGCCTGCGCCCAGTGCGGGCACCGGCGCGGGCGGTGGCCCGGCGGCTGGCGGCGCGACGTGCGGCACGGCGCGGCCCGGAGCCGTTTGACGAGCCTCGCTCAGCGGCCCCCGACGGTTCCAGCTTGACAACGCCTCCCATACCTCCTCATATTCTACGGCTGAGTGCCCCGCCCTCGGCTTGCACCCCTCCTGGCCGCGCTCTGCGCGCTGCTCCCAGCCCTCGCCCCGGGCACCGCCGGCGCACGCGGGGACGAGCCGAACGTGACCTCCCTGCACTCGCGGACTGCCCGCGGCGGGGAGGCCAGGGCAGGTCACGGCACGGCGTCGATCGCCGCCCTGCAGGGCCACATGGCCCACGAGCTGGCTCTGGCGGGGAACGAGTCGGGCGCCTATGTCTACGACCTGTCCACCGGGCGGCCCCTGTTCTCCGAGCGCGCCGCCCAGCTACACCCGCCGGCGTCGGTGGAGAAGCTCTACACCGCGACCACCGCGCTGGAGCGCATGGGGCCCGAAGCGCGCCTGGAAACGACGGTCCTGGGCAGCGGGCGCCTGGCGCCGGGCGGGGTCTGGGAAGGCAGCCTCTACCTGCGCGGCGGCGGGGACCCGACGTTCGGGAGCACGGCGTTCGTCGCCGCCCACTACGGCGGCCTGGGGACGTCGGTGTCCGAGCTCGTCGCCCAGCTCGTGCAGAAGGATGGCATCCACCGGGTGACGGGGTCGGTGGAGGGC
>Ga0335072_10015707_pt1 | contig 10739 bp, 10 predicted proteins | sample Lox_Sample_21_FD_206725 | JGI IMG/M metagenome (GOLD analysis project Ga0335072, IMG submission 206725) | Soil microbial communities from Loxahatchee National Wildlife Refuge, Florida, United States - Lox_Sample_2.1 | ecosystem: Environmental > Terrestrial > Soil > Wetlands | place: USA... | reverse complement strand
GACGACGACACGCTGTTCGCGCTGGTGACCGGCCACGTCAAGTTCGCCCGGTACCGCGGTCGCCGCGCCGTTGGCGTCGTCCCCCACGTGGACACGCTGAACGTTGAAAACGTGGCCTAACAGGCCAGAGCAGAACGAGAACATGCGTGGCGGGCCGGATTTCCTGGCCCGCCATTAGCATGTAAAAGGGGATTAACATGGCTGAGTTCGCTGACCACGCATTGCTACGGGTGCAGGCCGGCCATGGCGGGAACGGCTGCGCGTCGGTCCACCGGGAGAAGTTCAAGCCCCTTGGCGGCCCCGACGGCGGCAACGGCGGCCGGGGCGGCAGCGTGATCCTCGAGGTCGACCCGTCCAGCTCGACGCTGCTTGACTTCCACCGCCGCCCGGTCAGGAAGGCCGACAACGGCCGTCAGGGCGAGGGCTCGAACCGCAACGGCGCGGCCGGCGAGGACCTGACGATCAAGGTGCCGAACGGCACCGTGGTCCTCGACAGCGACGGCGAGGTCCTAGCCGACCTGGTGGGGGTCGGCACTCAGTTCATCGCGGCGGCGGGCGGGCGCGGCGGCCTCGGCAACGCCGCCCTCGCGTCGGCCCGGCGCAAGGCGCCCGGCTTCGCGCTCAAGGGCGAGCCGGGAGACGAGCGCGAGCTCACCCTCGAGCTCAAGGCGGTGGCGGACATCGGCCTGGTCGGCTTCCCCAACGCGGGCAAGTCCTCGCTGATCGCGGCCATGTCGGCCGCCCGCCCGAAGATCGCCAACTACCCGTTCACCACCCTGATCCCGAACCTCGGCGTGGTCGAGGCGGGCGACGTCCAGTTCGTCGTCGCCGACGTGCCCGGGCTCATCCCCGGTGCGAGCGAGGGCAAGGGCCTCGGCCATAACTTCCTCAAGCACGTGGAGCGCTGCTCGGCGCTGGTGCACGTGCTCGACTGCGCGACCGACGAGCCCGGCCGCGACCCGATCAGCGACCTGGACACGATCGAGGCGGAGCTGGCCCGCTACGAGGAGATCGTCGGGGTCGGCCTGGCCGGCACGAGCATGCTCGACCGGCCGCGGCTGGTCGTCCTCAACAAGATCGACGTCCCCGAGGCGCGCGACCTCGCCGACCTGGTCAAGGCCGAGCTGCAGGAGCGCGGGCTGGCCGTCTACGAGGTCTCGGCCGCGACGACCGAGGGGCTGCGCGAGCTCAGGTACGCGATGGCGGAGATCGTGGAGGCGGCCCGGGCGTCCCGGCCCGAGCCCGTCGCCGAGCGGATCGTCATCCGCCCGGCCGCGGTCAAGGACAAGACCTTCGAGGTCATCCACCGGCCGGACGGCGCCTACCTGATCAGCGGCGAGCAGCCGACCCGGTGGGTCAGGCAGACGGACTTCGCCAACGAGGAGGCGGTCGGCTACCTCGCCGACCGGCTCGCCCGCCTCGGGGTCGAGGAGGCCCTGGCGAAAGCCGGGGCGGGCTCCGGCGACACCGTGCTGATCGGCGAGGAGGGCGACGAGGTCATCTTCGACTGGGACCCGGACCTGTCGGCCGGCGACGGCGCCCACGTGGCCGGCCCCCGAGGCACCGACCGCCGCCTGCAACGATGACCGAGGCCGCCGACCGATGACCGAAGCCGCTGCCGAGGACGAAGACGAGGCCAAGGCGAACCGCGGGCAGACCGCGTTGACCGATGTCAGCGCCGGCGCCAAGGCCGGCACCGGCACCTCCCACGTCCACGCCGACACCGCCGACACCGCCGACACCGCCGATGCCGCCGACACCGCCGATGCCGCCGACACCGCCGATGCCGACGGGGGAGCGGCGGCGCGCCCGGACATCGCCGCGTCGGCGCGGACCGTGCTCAAGATCGGCTCGTCGTCGCTGACGATGCGCGACGGCACGATCGACGACGCCCGCATCGCGGCCCTGGCCGGCGCCATCGCCGCTCGGGTCCAGGCCGGTCATCAGGTGCTCCTGGTCACCTCCGGCGCGATCGCGACCGGCCTGGTACCGCTCGGCCTCAAGAAGCGCCCGCGCGACCTGGCCACCCAGCAGGCGGCCGCCTCGGTCGGCCAGGGCCTGCTGATGGCCCGCTACGCGGCGGCCTTCGCCGCCCACGGCCTCGGCGCCGGCCAGGTCCTGCTGACCGCCGACGACCTGATGCGCCGGGTCCACTACCGGAACGCGCAGCGGACCCTCGACCGCCTGCTCGACCTGGCGATCGTCCCCGTCATCAACGAGAACGACACGGTGGCGACCGACGAGATCCGGTTCGGCGACAACGACCGGCTGGCCGCGCTCGTCGCCCACGTGACCAGGGCGAGCGCGCTGATCCTGCTGTCGGACGTGGACGGCCTCTACGACGGCGACCCGAGGAAGGGCGGCGCCCGCCGGGTTGACGTGGTGGCCGGGCCCGCGGACCTGGCGCACGTCAGGGCGGGCAGGACCGGCCAGTCCGGCGTCGGCACCGGCGGCATGTCGACCAAGGTCGACTCGGCCCTGATCGCGACCGGGGCCGGCATCCCCACCGTCGTCACCGCGGCGACCGACGCCGCCGCCGCGCTGGCGGGCAGGCGCACCGGCACCTACTTCGCCCCGACCGGCCACCGGCCTCGCACCCGGCTGCTGTGGCTGGCTCACGCGGCGGTGGCCCAGGGCGCCCTCAAGCTCGACGACGGCGCCGTCGAGGCCGTCACCGTCCGCCGCGCCTCGCTGCTCCCGGCCGGCATCATCGGCGTGGACGGCGCCTTCGAGGCAGGCGACCCGGTCAACCTCACCACCGAAGCCGGCCGCCTGGTCGCCCGGGGGCTGGTCAACTACGACGCCAAGGAGATCCCGGCCCTCATGGGCCGCTCCACCCGCTGGCTCTCGACCAAGCTAGGCCCCGAATACGAACGCGAAGTAGTCCACCGCGACGACCTAGTAATCCTCTAGCCCCAACGCTCGCGCCCGCCGGCTCCTGGACGCCTCCACCGCGTCACCGTGTGCCCTTTGGGTCATCTCCCGGCCCCCACCAGCGTCAGCGTGTCCCCTTCGGGTCGTATAGCGCCCCCAACAGTACACAATGAGCCAAAAAACCACACGTCGGCGTGACGAAAGTGATTAAAGAGACGAAGGGGATGAAAAAGCGGGATGCCGAGGGAGACCCCCGGCACCCCGCTCCACGTAAGGCAGCGGCGACAGCTCTAGTTGCTGTCGTTGTCTCCGTTGCCGCCCCGGTTCCCGCCGCCGCCAAAGCGGTCGAACAGCCCGCCCGCGACCCGCGCGCCGGTGTCCGCGACGCCGCGGAAGATGCCCGCGAGCGGGTCCTCCGACCGGCTCCAGGAGTCACGGTAGGAGTTGGCCGCGCTGCGCGCCTCGTCGGTGAACGACGCGTCCCGGTCGGTGTCGCGGCGCGGGTAGTCGCCGGAGAGGATCGCCTCGTACGATCCGTCGGTCGCCCACCGGTCGAGCTGGGCGAACCGGACGACGGCGAACGGGTGGGTGTTCCCCTGCAGCTGGAGCAGCTTGAGGATCGAATCCCGGAGGTCGGGCACCGCGTCGTACTCGCGCGCCTGCTCGCGGAACGCGTCCGGGTTGAGCTCCGACAGCTGCGGCCCGCCCGCCAGCTTCATCAGCGCCCGCCTGGCCGCGTCCACGTCCTGCCCGGCCAGCAGCCCGGCCCGGTCGCAGGAGACCTCGGACTTGCGGAACCACTCCTCGAGACCCCAGATGATCGCGCGCAGCCCGAGGTAGCCGATCGGCATCCACGCGATCCGGACCGAGAGCTGGATCAGGATGAGCAGCATCGTCCGGTAGACGGCGTGCCCGGACAGGATGTGCCCGAGCTCGTGGCCGACCACGAACCGCAGCTCTTCCTCGTCGTTCAGGTTGACCAGCCCGGTCGTGAGCACGATGAACGGCCGGTCCTTGCCGATCGCCATGGCGTTGACCAGGGGCGACTGCATGACATAGCACTCGGGGATATCGGGCAGGTCGAGGATGTAGGAGCCGTCCCGGACGAGTGAGTAGATGTGCGGGAACTGGGTCTCTGAGACCTTGACCGCGCCCGCCAGGAACGTCAGGCGCAGCGCGCGTTCGTTGAAGAGGCCGAACAGCTTTGACAGCAGCACGTCGAACCCGCTCAGCTTGCGCAGCGCGACAAGGGCGGAACGGTCGGCGGGGTGCTCGTAGGCGCGGGACGAGATGCCGGTGAGCCGGACACGGGCCCGATCGGGAACTGAAGTCATATCTCGATGGTAGCCCCTGCGCGGACAACAACGCATCGTCCCGCGGGCGTAACCCGAAGGTATGAGCCGGAACATTTTCGGGCCGCGCAGCCCTATACCATCTCGATACCGTTGAGCTAAGGAGATGGCGGTTGATTAACGGGCGCAGGCGGGTCGGCGTGATGGGTGGCACCTTCGACCCCATCCACCATGGCCACCTGGTAGCCGGCAGCGAGGTAGCGCATCACTTCGGCCTCGACGAGGTCGTTTTCGTGCCCACCGGGGAGCCGTACCAGAAGGACGACAGGAAGGTCTCCCCGGCCGAGGACCGCTATCTCATGACGGTGATCGCCACCGCCTCCAACCCCCGGTTCTCGGTCAGCCGGGTGGACATCGACCGGCCGGGGCCGACCTACACGATCGATACGCTGCGCGATCTTAAGGACGCGAGCGGTCCGCATACCGACCTATACTTCATAACTGGCGCGGATGCCCTGGCGAACATCCTCACGTGGCACGACGTCGACGCGCTGTTCTCGCTCGCGCACTTCATCGGCTGCACGCGGCCGGGGCACCGGCTGACCGGGGCCGGGCTGCCGGACGGGAAGGTCTCGCTAGTGGAGATCCCCGCGCTGGCGATCTCGAGCAGCGAGTGCCGCCACCGGGTCGCCGCCGGCGAGCCGGTCTGGTACCTGGTGCCGGACGGCGTGGTCCAGTACATCGGGAAACGTGGACTCTACGCCAGGTCATGAGACCCTAAAGGAACAACACCTCGACCGAGGAGGCCGACGCACCACGTGACTGCCACCCCAAGAGCCATCGAGCTCACCGAAATCGCGGCCCTCGCCGCGGCTGAGAAGCTGGCCACCGACATCGTTGCCTACGATGTCAGCGACCAGCTTGCGATCACCGACGCGTTCCTGCTGTGCACCGGGGCCAACGACCGGCAGGTCCGCTCGATCGTCGATGAGGTGGAGCTCAAGCTCAAGCAGGCAGGCGCCACCCTCCGCAGGAGGGAGGGCGAGAACGAGAGCCGCTGGGTACTGCTGGACTACAACGACGTCGTGGTCCACGTGCAGAACAAGGAGGAGCGCGTCTTCTACGCCCTCGAGCGCATCTGGAAGGACTGCCCGGAGATCGCGCTCCCCGAGGCGGCGCTCGCAGCGAACGGCACCCAGAGCTGAGCGCGGCCAGGCGGCTCGTGCTGTGGCGGCACGGGCAGACGATCTGGAACGTCGAGCACCGATTCCAGGGCCAGACCGACATTTCGCTCGATGAGACCGGCGAGGCCCAGGCCGAGTACGCCGCCCGCCGCCTCGCCACCCTGATGCCGAGCGCGATCTTCGCCTCCGACCTGTCCCGCGCCCAGCAGACCGCCGCACCGCTCAGTCGGCTCACCGGCCTGCCGGTCACCCCGGACAAGGGGCTCCGCGAGCGCTCCGGCGGCGTCTGGGAGGGCCTCACCGACACCGAGATCCGCGAGCGCTACCCCCGCGAGCGGGCGAGCTGGGACCCGCCCGACGGCGAGCCCACGAGCGTGGTCGCGGACCGGATGAGCGCCGCCATCAACCGGATCGCGGCCGGCCTCGAGCCCGGCCAGCTCGCGGTCGTGGTCAGCCACGGCGCCGCCCTCCGGATCGGCATGGAGCGCGTCCTCGGCCTGCCGGCCGAGGGCATCGGCGTCCTCGGCCCCCTCGCCAACTGCTCCTGGTCCGTCCTGTCCGTCATCGACGGGCACTGGCGGCTGCTGGAGTACAACGCCGGCACCCTCCCCGAGCCCGTCCTCGGCGACGACCGCTAGCAAATCCAAAGTCAACGGCCCCATCCTCTCGAACGGACCGTTGTTCCACCACCACCGCGTCCACTACCACCCCTAGCGCCAGGACCCCTCCGCACCGAACCGCCCCCCGGCCGCGCCCCTAGCGCCCAGGCCCCTCCGCGCCGCACCCCCGCCGCCGCCTGCCGTCGGCCTACCTCCCCGCCCACCGCGGCATACTCGGCCACCCGTGCGTGTTAACATAGTTAGTCTAACTATAAAAATGCGATGGGAGGCGCCGGGGCGATGGATATCGCGATCCCGCTGGCGGTGGCCGGGAGCCTGTGCACGGCCACGGCCTCGATGTGCCAGCGGCGCGGCGCAAGAAGCAGCGACGCGACCCGCGTCGACGTCTGGCTGATCCTCCGGCTCGCCCGCCGTCCGATCTGGCTGATCGGGCTGGCCAGCCAGATTCTCGGATTCGCCTTTCAGGTGACGGCGCTGCGCTACGGGGCGCTGGCGCTGGTCCAGCCCGTGTTCGCGCTCGAGCTGCTGTTCGTCTTCGGCTACATGACCATCCTCGGCGCCGGCCGGGTAAAGCGACGTGACTGGATCGCCGCCGCCGCCATGTCGGCCGGGCTCGGCCTGCTCCTGCTCGCCGCCTCGCCATCGGGCGGACGTCCCCATGCCCCGGCCTTCCTGTGGTGGCTAGCCGGCCTGGTCACGCTGGCAGCCGTGCTGGCCGGGCTGGCGATCGCGTTCGGGCTGCATCGCCGGTCCCCGGCCTCTGCCCGCCGAAGGGCGGCCGTCCTCGGCGCGGTCACCGGCATCGCCTGGGGCTTCGTCGCCGCCGTGATCAAGGAGTTCAGCTCCCACCTCGGACAGGGCCCGGCCTCGCTGCTCGCCACCTGGAGCCTCTACGTCCTGATCGGCGCGGGCGCGGCCAGCCTCCTGCTGGCCTCGCATGCGCTGGCTTCGGGCCCGCTGGCCGCCTCCCAGCCGGGCTTCACCATCCTCGACCCGCTCACGGCCGGCCTACTTGGCCTGTTCTTGTTCGGCGAGCACATCCAGACCGCCCCCCTCAACCTCGCCGCCGAGGCTCTCGCCCTTACCCTCCTCGCCGTCGGCGCCTCCACCCTCAGCCACAGCCACCTGCTCGCCGCCGACAACACCCCCACCCCCGCCACCAACCCCGACGATGCCATCGACCTGACCCGGCACCTGTCGGCTACGCCATCGACCCTAATAGGCGCGGTCGCTGGCGTAGCCGACAGAATTCAGCACCGGTCACCTACGCCATCGACAGGCCGGCGACCCCTTCGCCGGTTACGCGACCCCGGCCAGCCGCAGCAGGGCGGTGACGCACGCGGCGAAGAGGACGACGACAGGGAACGGCGCCCGGCGGACCGCCAGGAGCCCGGCCACCAGCACGCCCGCCGGCCGGGCCCAGCCCGCGAAGTCGTGCCCGTTCATCAGCGCCGACGTCGCCGCCAGGGCGATCAGCAGCACCGCGGCGGCATCGGCGAACAGCAGGGTCGCGGCCGGCGGAAGCGTCACCCGGTCCCGGCAGAGCGGGCCGATGATACGGAACCCATAGGTAATGGCGGCCAGGGCGACGATGGCGAGCAGTGGCATCAGCGTTCTCCGGTGAGCGAATCGATGCTGGGGACGGCGCGCCTGGGATCGGCCGCCGGGGTGGCCGTTGGCCGGCGGCGCGGCCGCCAGCCGGTGGCCAGGCCGGCCAGGGCGGCCAGCACCGGCAGGCCGGCCGGCAGCACCGGCGTCAGGGCGACCGCGATCACCGCGCCGGTCCCGGCCGAGACCCGGGTCCGGAGCTCGGCCAGGGCCGGCAGCGCGAGCGCGATCAGCACCGCCGGGAACGTGGCGTCGAGGCCGAACGCGTTCGTGTTCCGCACCATCGACCCGGCCAGGACGCCGAGCAGCACGGCCACGTTCCAGGCCCCGAACAAGGCGAGTCCGCAGGTCCAGAACGCGGCCCGCCGGCGGGCGGGGTCGGTCTGCCGCAGGGCGAACGCGACCGACTCGTCGGTGATCACCTGCGCGCCGAGCAGTCGGATGAGCCACCGCCTGATGGCCGGGCCGGCGCCGGCCCCGGCGTCGGCGCCGGCGTCATGGTCGGCGGCCCCGGATCCTTTCGCGGGCCCGACGACATCCGCGACGGCCAGGCCATAGGGGAACAGCCGGGTGTTGAGCACCGCCCCCGCCGCCACCGCCGCGAACGGGCTGCCGCCTGACAGCACCACGCCGACCGCCGCGATCTGCGATCCGCCCGCGAAGACCAGCAGCGACATCGCGACCGGAACCCACCAGGGCAGGCCGCCGGCCACCGCCGTCGCGCCGAACGACAGGCCGACGAGCCCGTCCGCCAGGCAGACGAGCACAACGTCGCGGGCCAGCGTCGACCCGCGAGCCGACGATGACTCCGACTCCGACTCCGATGTCGCTCTAGCTGTTCGCCACGGAGGACTCATGTTCAATATAATGAACACCGACGGAGCGGTTCGTCAAACCGAATATTTGGGAGTCTGGAGCGAACAGGTGTCAGACACGGCTGCGAACGTTGTCACGCTGATCTCCATGTCACTGCGCCGTGAGCGGGCGCGGGCAGGGCTGAGCCTGACCGAGCTGGCGAAGCGGGCTGGCATCGCCAAATCGACCCTGTCCCAGCTCGAGAACGGCGTCGGCAACCCGTCCCTGGAGACGCTCTGGGCGCTTGCCCAGGCCCTGGGCGTCCCGCTGAGCCGACTGGTCGATCCGCCGCATCAGGGCGTACAGGTCATCCGCGCAGGCGAGGGAGCGGTCATGCACGCGGAGCGCGCCGCCTACGACGCGGCGTTGCTGTCGTCCTGCCCGCCGGGCGCACGTCGCGACATCTACCGGGTCATCGGGCAGCCGGGGGGCCCGCACCTGGCCCACCCGCACATGCCGGGCACGATCGAGCACCTGATCCTCGGCAGCGGCCGCGTGCTGGCCGGCCCGGAGGGCGAAGCCGTCGAGCTCGGCCCGGGCGACTACCTCCGCTATCCCAGCGACGTCCTGCACGTCTTCGACGCCCTGGAACCGAACACGACGGGCATCATCATCATGGAGCACGTCTGACCAACCAGCGCCACCAAGTCTCAACACTATATCTCTAGTTTCCTACTAAGTAGATCGATATAGTGTCAGATGCTCGCAAGAGGGATCGACTGGTGACGGGAGTCAGGCAACTATGCGTAAGAAACCCTGGGTGACGGGGGTGCTGATCGGGGCCACGGCCGTCGCGGCCATGGCGACCGCGGCGGCGGTGCCCGCCGCGTCGGCCGCGACGAAGCCGGCCGCAACCACGCTCAAGCCACCGCCGGTCACGATCCTGACCGACACGGCCGGCAACAGCGGCGGTGACATCTTCATCTCCCCGTTCGGGGACTCGACCACGTACGCCAACGGCGCGGAGATCCTCAGCCCGGACGGCAAGAAGGTGGTCTGGTTCCACCAGGCCCCGGCGGGCGAAGAGGACGCGGACTTCCGCACCCAGACCTACGACGGCCAGCCCGTGCTGACCTTCTGGCAGGGCACCGGCCTCGGCGGCGTGTCGACCGGCGAGGACTACATCTACAACGACCGCTACCAGCTGATCGCCACGGTCAAGGCGGGCAACGGCTACTCGGCCGACGGCCACGAGTTCCTCATCACGCCGTGGAACACCGCGCTCATCATCTCGTACACGACCGCGACCGCCAACCTGACGAAGATCGGCGGTCCGGCCGACCAGAGCGTCATCGACGGCGTCGTGCAGGAGATCAACATCAAGACCGGCAAGGTGCTCTTCCAGTGGAACAGCGCCGACCACGTGCCGTACGCGCAGAGCGAGCAGCCGCTGCCCGCGGCCGCATCCGACCCGTGGGACTGGTTCCACCTCAACGCGATCAAGGTCGACGCCAACGGAAACTTCCTCATCGACGCCCGCGACACCTGGACGACCTACGAGGTCTCCCCGCGCACGGGCAAGATCGAGTGGCAGCTCGGCGGCAAGGACAGCTCGTTCAAGGTCGAGGCGGCCAAGGGCCAGGTCCTCGACAGCGCCGGGGAGATCTTCGCCTGGCAGCACGACCCCGAGGCGCACGGCAACGGCATCTACACGTTCTTCGACAACGACGCCGCCGGCACCGCCAACACCGGGACTAACATCCTCATCGACCTGCCCTACAGCCGGGCGATCACCGTCAAGCTCAATTACCGCACCCACATCGCGACGCTCATTAAGTCCGACAACCAGCCCGAAGGCCTGAGCGCCTCCTCGCAGGGCAACGCCCAACTGCTCGCCAACGGCGGCCTGTTCGTTGGCTGGGGCATCCAGCCGTACTTCTCGGAGTTCAGCACGTCGGGCGCGCTCACCTTCAACGCCGAGTTCCCGGCCGGCGTCAACACCTACCGCGCCTACCGCCTCCCCTGGAACCCGGCTCCCCAGCAGTCGCACCACTAACAGCCCCCACGATGCCCGCCCGACATTTCCAACGTCGGGCGGGCATCTCTGTTCCGGCCCTGGGGGCCACAAGCCCAACTCGGTTCAGGCCCCGGGAACCCCGGGGGGCCACGGGCCCGCTCTATTCGGCCTGGTCGGCCACAGGGCCGAGTCGACCATCGAGCCGGACCTGACCCGGCACCAACGTCATCGGCTCACGCCGCCAGAACCGGCGTCCGTCGGCCCGGTCGGCCTATGCTGGGGCCCATGGTTGCCCCGGATGCCAGGCCTGCACGCGTCGCGGACGTGCACGAACTCGCGATGGCGATGC
>Ga0335072_10015705_pt1 | contig 10741 bp, 7 predicted proteins | sample Lox_Sample_21_FD_206725 | JGI IMG/M metagenome (GOLD analysis project Ga0335072, IMG submission 206725) | Soil microbial communities from Loxahatchee National Wildlife Refuge, Florida, United States - Lox_Sample_2.1 | ecosystem: Environmental > Terrestrial > Soil > Wetlands | place: USA: Florida... | reverse complement strand
TGTTCGTCATGGAATGGGCCGCCATCATCAGGGACCTGGTGATTGGGCTGCTCGTCGCGGGCGCGATCGCCGCCTGGGTGCCTGACAGCTTCTGGCGCGCCTTCTTCTTCGCCGGGAACCCGCTGGTCGCGAAGGTGTGGGGGCCGCTGATCGGCCCGGTGGTGGCGATCCTCTCCTTCGTCTGCTCGATCGGGAACGTGCCGCTGGCCGTGGTGCTGTGGAAGGGCGGCATCAGCTTCGGCGGCGTGGTGGCGTTCATCTTCGCCGACCTGATCATCGCGCCGCTCCTGAACATCTACCGCAAGTACTACGGCGCGCGGATGGCCGCGTTCCTGCTCGGCACGTTCTTCCTGGCCATGGCCGCTGCCGGGTACCTGATCGAGTTGGTTTTCGGAGGCCTCGGCCTGGTTCCCGGTCGGGCCACGGCCCGGATCCCGGACAGCGGGATCTCCTGGGATTACACCACCTGGCTGAACATCGTCTTCCTGGTCCTCGCCGCGATCCTGGTCATCCGGTTCGCCCGCACTGGCGGCGCCATGATGCTGAAGATGATGGGGGGCGCCCCCGAGCGGCCTAGCCTGTAACAACATTCCCGCCTTAAGGCATAAGAGGGGCATGACAGGCGATCCGCGCTCCGACAGGGAGCTTATTGACGGCCTGCCGCGCCAGCCGGAGCTGATGGGGGTGCTCTATGAGCGCCACGCCCCCACCGTGTTCCGCTACCTGGCACGGCGGGCCGGGCCGCTCGCAGCCGAAGACCTGCTGTCCGAAGTCTTCATCGCCACCCTTTCCGCGTCCTCGCGGGTCGCGGCCCACGACAGCGGCAGCGCGCTGCCGTGGCTGTACGGGATAGCGCTGAACGTGCTACGCGGGAGCCTCAGGCAGCGGCGCCTAACCCAGGGCGTGACCAGCGACTTCGGGATGGACTGGGACGCGGTTGACGAGCGGATCGACGCCTGGGCCGAGCGCGGGCGGCTCCGCGCGGCGCTTGCCGTCCTGTCCGACGCCGATCGCGAACTGCTCCTCCTGATGGGCTGGGAAGGCCTATCGCAAGCCGAGGCGGCGACGGCGCTCGGCATTAGCCATGGGGCGGCAAGGGTCCGGCTGCACCGTGCACGCAAGCGGGCACTCAAGGCGCTCCAGCAGTTGCCGGACAGCGGCCCCACCGGTGCTGGGCCCGACGTGACGACCCTTTATGCACGGGAGAAGGCATCATGAACCCTCTCGACGATCTCATCTCCTCAAGCGCCGGGGTCCCTGATGTGACGTCGGACGGACTTGGCCGGGGGCGGGCGGAACTCGATTCTGTGATCGCCCAGGCCGGTGCGCGAATGACGACGGTGCGTCAGCCTGGTGCGCACGCCCAGCGTAAGGCGACCATCCGCTGGTGGGGCGGGGTCCGGGGCAAGACAATGATCGGCGTCGCGGGAGTGGTGGCGCTGGCCGCGGCGGCCACCGTGATCGTGCTCCCGGCGTCCACGCCGCACCCGGCCGGCTCCCCGCGGGCGGGCTCATCCGCCAAGCCGACGGTGCAGGCGAAGCCGACGGTGCAGGCGAGGCCAACGGTGACTGGCTCCGCGAGTAGCCAGGCGTCCGTTCCTGTCACCTACTCCGTCACCGCCGCCCGGGCCGACGTCACGGCCGCGTCCGTGTTCCAGCAGGCCGCGCAGGCAACGCCGAACGGAGACGCGCCACTGGTCAACGGCTGGCCGGACGCCCTCTACTGGCACACGCTGACGGAGAGCACGAGCAGCGGCTGCCCAGGCCAGGTCCAATTCAGCGACGTCTGGCTCGGCCAGTCCGGATCGGAGGTCGTCAGGAACCAGACGAAGGGTTCGGTGCCAGCCAGCGATCGTCACAGTGCGCAGTGCAGCGGCGGCCCCACCGCCAACAGTACGTATCCGGTCGGCAACGTCCCGGCTGGTGCCATGATCGGCGGACAGATATACACGTGGGCGCAGTTCGCCGCGCTGCCGACCGATCCCGCCCAGTTGCAGCCGATCATCGAGGCCGACTCGAAGGTGGGTGTCGCGTCGGAGAAGGGCGAGCCGGAGATGGACTTCCTCTTCCAGACCATCACGATTCTGCTCACCCAGGATCCCGTCTCCCCCGCGATCCGCAAGGCCCTGTACGAGCTGTCGGAGAAGATCCCAGGCGTGACCGTATCGGGGCACTACACGGACTCACTGGGCCGGTCAGGGACGGTCCTCAGCCAGAGCGGCTCAGCGGGGCTAGTCGTCGATACCAGCGACGGGCAGGTCCTGGCCACAACGCAGCCCGCGGGCTCGAGCATGGTGTGTACCAACAATAACTGCAGCCAGCAGCCATATTCCGCCAGCGCCACCGTGTTCATCAGCGCGGCCCCGACGAACACCGAGCCGAACGTTAGCCAGCCGACCCCGATCCTCTCGACCGTCCCTACTCCGTCGAATTCCTAGCCTCCGGCCTTGGTCCGTCCAGGGTCAGGCCTCTCCCTGGACGGACCGTGACCTCAGGCGCGGACTCGGCCCGCGGTGTCGAGGCCGCCGAGCAGGTCGTCGCCGGCGGCCTGATCGTCGCCGCTCCGGTTCTGGTGCCCGGGCCACCACGCCTTGGCTCCAAGCAGCGCCGTCACGGCCGGCGTCAGGAACATCGCCATCACGAACGCCGCGATAACGATGCCGCACGAGATCGCGAAGCCCATCTGCTCGAAAGTGGACCCGCCCGCCAGGATCAGCGAGGCGAAGGTCCCGGCCAGGATCAGCCCCGCTGAGGCGATCGTCGGCCCGGCATGCTTGAGTGCCTCGGCCGCGGCCTGCCTCGGGGTCTTGCCTTCGGTGGCTTCCTCCCGCAGGCGCGACACCATCAGGATGTTGTAGTCGGTGCCCAGCGCCACCACGAACAGGTACATCATGATCGGCAGGACGAAGGACAGGCCGCTCTGGTTGTCGAGGTGCTGGAAGATGCCCACCGAGGCGCCCAGGGTGGCGGCGAAGCCCAGGCCCACGAAGGCCATCAGGTACCAGGGCGCGACGACGCTCTGCAGCAGCAGCCCGAGGATGAGCAGGATCAGCACCGCGGCCACCGGGAACACGATGGAGTAGTCGTGCTCCATCGCCGCCTGCAGGTCCACGTATACCGAGGTGATGCCGCCGATCAGCGCGTGACTGCCCGCCGGGGCGTCATTCACCACCGCCTGAAGCGGCCCGCGGACCGTGCTCATCGCCGCGTTGGACTCGCCTGCTGATGACAAGATCACGGTGTAGTCCGCCACGTCACCGCTAGCATCCATCTTCGCCGGGCTCACCGAGGCCACACCCGGGACCTTGGCCAGCCGCGTGCCGAACGTCGTCAGCGACGCGGCATCGAGGGGCTTGCCGTCGGTCGACTGCACGAGCACGGCGGTCGGCTCGGAGTCCCCGGCCGGGAACCCCTTGAGCAGGACGTTGGCGTACTCGGCGGACTGGGTGGTCGCCGTGTTGCCCGCAGTGAGGTCGAACGTCGGGTGGAAGCCGAAGGAAATGATCCCGAGTACGGCCAGCAGCACCACGATCGTCCCGGCGAACCGGCCCGGGTGCCGTCCGAGTGACCGCCCCAGCGCCGCGAACCGCGCCGACTTCGGCTCGGTCTTCCAGGCCTTCGATGGCCAGAAGACGCGCGTGCCCAGCAGCGAGACCACGGCGGGCACGAGCGTCAGCCCGGCCAGTGCGGCGCTGAAGACGGCGATGGCGAGGGCCGGCCCGAGCTGGCGGAAGAGCGACAGGCTAGACAGCGTGAGGGCCAGGAACGCGATCATCACCGCGCCCGCGGCGGTGGCGATGGCCGGCCCGACCCGCCCGATGGCGCTCTCCATGGCCTGCTTGGAGGACTCGCCCGCGCGCAGCCGTTCCCGGTAGCGGAAGAGCAGGAACAGGATGTAGTCGGTACCCACCCCGAACAGCACGACAATCAGCATGATGGACGTGAAGCTATCGGCGCTCCAGCCTGCAGCCTTGCTCATGAAGTCGATGAGCCCGTTGGCCACCGAGGAGACAAGGCCGATCGTGAGCAGCGGCAGCAGCACGATGATGGGGCTGCGGAAGATGAGGAGCAGCAAGACGATGATGAGCAGGATGGTGCCGACGAAGACGATCTTCTGCGCGTTGTTGCCGGTCGACGCCGAGTCGACGTCCTCGGCTACCGTCCCCGTCACGCCCGCCTTGAGGTCGGTGCCCGACAACTGGGCCGAAAGGTCAGACCGCAGCTTCCCTATGGCGTTGGTCTGCGCGGTGGTGAGCTGACCGGAGACGTTGGGTATCTGCACCGAGATCGTCTGAATCAGCTTGTTCGCCGACGGCGGCCCGGCCTGCATGGTGCTCAGCGTGGGAATGTGGTCCGCCGCCAGCTTGTCGGCGATGCCATCGACGAGGCTGGAGTCCGCGGCGGTGAGCTTGCCGCCGTCCGCCCGCTCGAACACCACGATCGCGCCCGGCGCGGCCGCGGTCGGGAAGGCGCTCTGCTGCAGGTTCTGTGCCTGCACTGACTGATAGTGGCTGGGCAGGAACGACGACTCGCTGCTCGAGGTGGCCAATTTTGGCGCCAGCCCAACGATCGCAATCGCGGCCACGACCCAGATCCCGATCACTAGCCACGGGTGCCTGACGACGGCCCGCCCTAGTCGAAAGAACATGCTTCCGCTCTCCTCTGCCCGTTCTGCGCGATTCCTGCCTATAAAGGATACGATACTGTCTCGTATCGCTTGACCGCGGGGCGGTGCCGTAGGATGCTGCCAGCGAATCGGCACCCAGCGGAGTGCGCAGAAGAGGAGTCATGGACCGAGCCGCCAGCCAGGAAGACCAGGAGGCCGCCGCGCACCGGGGCCGTCAGCTGGATGCGTCCCGTGACGCCGCGCTTCGTGACGCCGCGCTTGAACTGCTGGCCGAGCTCGGCTACGACCGCCTGAGCATTGACGCGGTGGCGGCCCGCGCCAAGGCGAGCAAGATGACGATCTACCGTCGCTGGTCCGGCAAGGCCGAGCTCATCGTCGACGCGCTCAGCTCCCTGCGCAAGCCACGCGAGCTACCACCCGACACCGGCTCGCTCCGCGGTGACCTTGAGGCCATGGCGAGAAACCCCGTCAGCCCGGACACCCGCTTTGACGCCCAGCTGCTGCTCGGCCTGGTCACCGCGCTGGCCCGCGACCCCGAGCTCCGCCAGGTCATCCGCGAGCATTTCCTCGGCCAGGGCGGTGTCCGGATCAGGCAGGTCTTCGAACGGGCCGTCGCCAGAGGCGAGATCCCCCCGGATCGCAACCTGGATCTCCTTATCTCAGTCTTCCCCGCCCTGGTCCTCCACCACCTGCTTCTCTTCGGCGAGCTCCCCGACGCGAGCTTCACCACCCAGGTGATGGACGAGCTGATCCTTCCCCTGGCCGTCGCGCCGCAATAACGTCATCACGACGGTTCCGCGATCCCCGCGGGCCAGCCGAGCGCGTCGAAGACGGCCACGGGGTCGAGGTAGTCCCGCCAGTGGACCACCTCACGGTCGCGTAGGGTCAGAACGGAAACGTAGCGATTGCCGTAAGGGGCGCCGCTAGCTGCGACCTTGCCTTCGGAGGCGTACTCAAGCACGACGGTGCCCCGGGCCGGATCGTGGTGGACGGCCAGGTCGTAGCAGCGATCGAGGACGAGCGCCTGGCCGTAGGGCCGGTACAGCTCGGCGACCGCGGCGCGGCCCTCGACCCGGCGCGGGTAGCCGGGGACCGTGATCACGTACTCGAAGACGGCGTTCTCGGCCAGCAGGTCGAAGAAGTGGCCCGGTCCGGCCAGACCCTCTAGGCCCTGCTCGATGACGCGGAAGAACGGGTCGAGCGCGGCGAAGTCCTCAGGGCTGGCGATGGGTGCCTTCATGATGGCTGCTCACCGTAAGACGCCTGCAGAGCATCGGTCAGCAATGCGGCCAGCGCATCGAGCTGCACGTCGGCCGACGAGGAGGCCTCCTCCTCTGACCCGTCCAGGGCCCGGGCGGCCAGCCCCGCCTTGCTGTCGATCAGCTCGGCGATCCGGGTGTCGATGGTCTGCGCGGCGATGATGCGCCACGCGGTGACCGGTTCGGTCTGCCCGATCCGGTGGCTGCGGTCGATGGCCTGGGTCTGCTCGGCGTTGGTCCAGGACAGCTCGGCCAGCACGATGTTCGATGCGACCTGCAGGTTGAGGCCCACCCCGGCCACGGTCAGCGAGCATACCGCGACCGCGACGTCCGGGTCGTTCACGAAGGCATCGACGTTTGCCTGCCGCGCCGTGGGCGTCTGGTCGCCGCGGATCGACGAGAATCGCACGCCCTTCCGGGCAAAGGTCTCTTCGGCCGCGTCCATCACGTCGACGTGCTTGGCGAAGAAGACGACCTTGCCGGTGCTGCGGGCCAGCTGCGCCGCGTAGTCGGCGGCCAGTTCGGCCTTCGCCTGGCCGATCTGCCGCATCATGGTGAACACGTTCTGGCCGGACTGGGAGGCCGTCGCGTCCTTGAGCTCCGCGCGGGCCACCCGGCGAACCAGGTCATGGTCGATGCCTTCCACGCCACCGTCGACGGGCCGGTTCGCGAGCGCCTTCTCGTACCGCGCCACCATCCGGCGGGCGAGGGCCCGCTCTGCCGCCCGGATTGACTGTCCGGCCCGTCCGTCCAGCTCGACGGGAAGGTCGGCGATGCGGCGAGCGGGGATATCGGCCGCCACGTCGAGCTTGCGCCGACGTACGATGCCGAGGTCGATCACGCACTGGCGGGCCGCGGTGTAGAAGCCGCGGTCGGCCGGCGTCAGGCCGGTCTCCTCGAGCGCGTCCGCCAGCTCGTTGAGTGGCTTGCCGTCGTCGGTCCAGCCGAGGAACTGCCAGATCGCCCGGAAGTCCTCGATGTCGTTGATCAGCGGGGTGCCGGTCAGCGCCATCAGCAGGGGCCGCGCCGTACTGGACCGGATGCGGTCGGAGAGCGCGAGGACGTTCTGGGAGCGCTGGGAAGTCTTGTTCTTGATGAAGTGAGCCTCGTCCACGACCATGCCGCGGAAGCCGAAATCACCCAGCCACCCTCGGTGGCGGTCGAGTACCTCGTAGTTGAGCACGACGATGTCGGCGAAGCCGTCGGCGGTCTCGCCGTCGCCCTGCACCACGGTGGCCGGGCGGTGCGGGACCCACCGGGCCGCCTCACGGGCCCAGTTGGCCTTGACGACGCTCGGCACGACGACGAGCAGCGGGTAGGCGTTCGCCGCCTCCGCGGCCAGCAGCGCCTGAGCCGTCTTGCCCAGGCCCGGCTCGTCGGCGAGCAGGAACGTCCGGTGCCCGGCCGCGACCGCGGCGACCAGCTGCCCTTGGTGTGGCATCAGCTCCAGGCCTGCCGGGGTGAACCGCGCCGTCGGTGCCGGGAGCGCCATGCACGACGGGGCTCCCCCGCCGGCGCGCTCGAACGAGCTAAGCAGCGGGCCGAGCAGCTCCCATCCGGCCAGTCGACGCGGACCGGATGTACGCTGCGAAGCGGCGGAGTAGTCCGGGGCAAGGAACGGATTCGCCAGCTGCCTGGAGATCACCGACTGCGGCACGACCTGCAATTCCATGTCGGCGGGAGCGGGCGCGGTTTGCACCGGCGCGATCTCTTCTGGCGCCGACTCGATGCCGAGTTCCCGCTCCATCTCCCGCTTAAGCGACCGGGCCGCGTCGGAGACGCTGGAGTCCTCGGCCAGCAGCGCCAGCAGCCCCGCTTCCCGGACGGCGGTCGCCGCGAGGATGGCCGCGATGCCGTCTAGGCGCTTGAGCTGCTCAGCCCGGTGACTGGCGCTCCCGGGTGCCGTCTGGACGCGGGCACGCTCGTCCCGTAGCAGCAGGGCGACGGCCTGGAACTTCGTGCGGACGGCAGGCGTTACGCGGCCGCGCTGGGTCGCCGCCTCGACCTCGCGAACGGTTCGCGAGAGTACTGAGAAAACGTCACCGCGGTGGCGGACGCGTCGCTGCCCCCGCGGGACGGTACGGCGAGCACCCGTCTGGCGCTGGCCTGTTCGAGCCACAAACTCCTCCTCTGGACTGCCGGGCACGGTGACGCGGCAGCATACTGCTCGGCCCTGCGGACGAGACGCAGAACGCCCCGCGCACACGGCCTGTTGCCTCGAACGGCGACCCGGCTTGCGGATCTGTGAGGACCGACGAGGCTGCCATGGCAGACATCTCACGCTGACCCGGAGCCGCCGCCAGGTGGGCTGGTGACCACGACACTGCAAAGGTCGTCGCCGGACGACTGGTTCGGCTCTCAGGTAGCTCGTTAACGATAACGCCTGTGAGGGCGCATAATTCCCGGCTCCTACTCGTTGCCCACCTGGACGAGCGCCAAACCCCGCACAGGCAAGATGCTAGCCGAGGCCCTAGCCCAGCACACCACCGCGGTCTGCCGGCTAAGTCGCTGGAGCTAGCCAGATAGCCCAGCATCGCGGCGCCGAGCGGGGTGAGCGTGTGCTGCACTGAGCGGCCCTCGCGGCGAGTCTCTATAAGGTTCGCCTCCCGCAGCACCTTCGCATGCTCGGACGCCGAGGCCGGGCTGATGCGCACCGAGCCGGCCAGGTCAGCGGTGCCGCGCGGCTCTCGCAGCGCCCGCAGCACAGCGGCCCGCGTGGGGCCGAGCAGCGCCGCCAGGCGGTCCGGGCCGGCCCGGACCGTCATCTCCCGGTCCCGCGTGGCCGCGTGGCCGTTGAGCTGGGCGGCGTACGTGAGGACAGCGGGACTGTCCGCACCGCCGCCGAAGCAGAACGACGGCGGGCCGACCCAGAAAGCGGACGGCAGCAAGACGATGCCCGCGCCTCGCAGCTGGTGCTCCCCGTTGACTCCTTGCCGCTCCAGCCCGCCGTCGTACCACCGCAACTGTGGATGCAGCGTGCCGAAAAGCGCCTCGGCGCCACCCGCGGCGAGCAGCGGCATCCGTCCGGCGATATCGGCGTGAAACGCACTCAGCACGTTGTTCCAGTCGGGCGCGATCACGGCGTCATGCAGGTCGCGGAGCGCCCGGACGACAGTCTCCAGCGCCTCCCGGTCGCCGTCGGCCAGGGCGCGCAACCATGCGGACGGCCTACCGGGACGGTTTCCGCAGATACCCATGAGATCTGAGCGGAGGGACGTACGGGGCGTGGCACGGACCGCGTCGAGGCCCTCCTCGAGATCACCGGCGAGAGAACCCCAGAAATCGGGCCACGGCGGGCGGGGACCGAGCAGTTCAAGCAGCGGGCGTGCGGTTGCCGGGAAGGCCGCCCGTGCTCGGCCCAGCCACGAGGCGGCTCCGGCTGGGCCGCGCGGCGCCTTCCGGCGCCGCAACTCGATCATCACCAGCGTGGTCTCCACGAGCGGCGCCGGCCGTGCGCTGAACCGGGTGCGGACCACGTCGTCGGCAGTGAAGTTGACGCGAACCACGGCCACCTCCATGCGCCTGCCTGAACACCCGCCCGCGCTCGGGTCATTTCCTGGTCCCATTTCGGTTGCACCCGAATTCATTGCCCAGCGAGAGCAACCAGGCTAATTCTAAGGGACATCCCTAAGCGTTGCCTCGATGCTGACCATCACCTCGGAAGACTGGTACTTCACCAAATGATCACCAAGTCATGAGCAGCGGTACTTCCCCCCTGGTTCCCGGCCCGGGCGGCATCGCGGCCGATGGCGCGGACGCGGTGGTGCTGGGCATCATGCCCGCCGACAAGCCCCTGAGCTTGTTCTCCCGCGGCCTTGACGTGTTCGCGGAGAATAAGCTCGCGCTGCTTGGCGTGACCCTCCTGGTCTTGATCTTCGGATTCTGCTTCCTGGGGCCGTTCTTCTACCACACCGACCAGGTCCACACGGCGCTGGCGATCGAGAACCAGCCGCCGGAGACGGGCCACCCGCTGGGCACCGACGACAACGGCTACGACATCCTCGGCCGGCTGATGACGGGCGGCCAGATCTCGCTGGAGGTCGGCCTCGCGGCGGCCGTCCTCGCGACCTTCCTCGGGGTGGTCTGGGGCGCCATCGCCGGGTACTTCGGCGGCATCGTCGACGCGGTCATGATGCGGCTGGTCGACGCGCTGCTGTCGATCCCGACGCTGTTCCTGGCCCTGGTCGTGGTCTCGATGTTCCCCGCCACCGAGACCGAGCTGATCATCGTCATCGCGCTGACCAGCTGGCTCACCACGGCCCGGCTGATCCGCGGCGAGGCCCTCAGCCTGCGGGTCCGCGACTACGTCCAGGCGATGAAGGTCATGGGCGGCGGGTCGATGCGGGCCGTCTTCCGGCACATCGCCCCCAACGCCATCGGGACCATCATCGTCAGCGCCACCTTCCAGGTCGCCAACGGGATCTTGCTGGTGGTCGCGCTGTCGTACCTGGGCCTGGGCATCCACCCGCCGCAGACCGACTGGGGCGGCATGCTCAACAACGGGCTGCAGGGCATCTACCTCGGCTACTGGTGGCAGATCTACCCGGCGGGCATCATGATCGTCCTGGTCGTCATCGCCATCAACTTCATCGGCGACGCACTCCGGGACGCATTCGAAGTCCGCCTGCAGCGCCGCTAACGATCTTCAACGACTGAGGTTACAAACGGTGGCGGTGGCGGACGTCATCCCTCATTATCCTGCGACGTTGGCCACCCAAAAATGGGGGTCGAACGTCACACTATCCTGCCAAGCGGTCGGCAGCCCAGCGGCCCTTGTCGCTGTCTGTAACCCTCGCAATTGAAGATCGTCAGGAAACCCAGCGTCCGGTTTGGCGAATGCCGTGTTCCCGGCGGC
>Ga0335072_10015703_pt1 | contig 10742 bp, 9 predicted proteins | sample Lox_Sample_21_FD_206725 | JGI IMG/M metagenome (GOLD analysis project Ga0335072, IMG submission 206725) | Soil microbial communities from Loxahatchee National Wildlife Refuge, Florida, United States - Lox_Sample_2.1 | ecosystem: Environmental > Terrestrial > Soil > Wetlands | place: USA: Florida... | reverse complement strand
TATGGGCGTGCACCCGCCCGAAAAACAGCAGGTGCCTAGGCCCATCGCCGGAGCCGGGGACTCGCAGTGACGACGCCGGCTGCGTGGGCAGGAACGGGCCATGCCGGATGACCGTGCTTCGCCGCGGCACCGCCCCGAGCGACGCCAGTCCCGTCAGCACGTGGTCCCCATGGGCCACGACGAGGTCGCTCCACCGGGCGAGGGCCACCCGAGCGGCGATGTCGTCCGCGAAGACTCGGTCGTGCGGCAGCACGTTGTGAGCCGTCCAGATGAGCCGCATGCCCAGAGCCCGGATCGTCCAGAGCCACAGTAGGAACAAGAACTGGGCGACGGCCCTGAGCGCCGGGAGCTGATCCGCCCCGGTCAGAGCGAACCCGAATACCCAGTGCAGATGCACAACCCGCGCGCCGCGCAGCCGCCAGACCGCCAGCTCGAAGGGCAGCAGCATGATGTTCAGCGTGTGGGAAGGGGTCAGTCGGCCGGCGTACGCCACTTGCGCGCCGAGTTTCTCCATTTCGCCATACAGCAAACGCTGATATGGGCTGGGGTCCCACGGGAAAACGAGGATGATCACAGGCGCAGGACTTCCGCGAGCATGCCCGGCCCGTACATTAGTTCGCATGCGATCGTGCGCAGCCCGAGCGCGACCGATTCCGCCACGCCAAGTCCATCAGCCGCCAGCTAAAGCCCGCCTCCGGTCCTACACGCGAAGTCCTCATCGAGCCCGCCCCACGGTATCAAACGCCTCTCCGCAAAAAGCGAGGTTCACAGCTGAGCATCCCTCGGATACACGCTTTGCCCAGGCTCGAAGTCGTCATAGTCGCATGGCGCCGGACTCACCGCAATTCCGGACGCCCGGCCCATTGTCACGTCTTCGCCGTCACACAGCGTCGCCACCAGTCCCGCCAAGCAGCCTAGCTCGGGGTGACAAATGCTTCGAAATACTACAGCAGCACCTGGTGATCTTGGCAGGGTGGCGGCGGGGCATCCTGCGGCCGCCTGGTCGGAGGCGTTAGCAAGTTGCTGCATCACTGCGCCACCGTCAGCGCTAGGGCCGCCGAAGCCTGCGGCGAAATTCGCACCATAGTGCGCCGAGAAAGAGTCGCGAGAGGGCGGGGCGGTAGTGGTAAGTCCTCAGGGGGCCGTGGCGATCAGACCGATCGACGCCACTGAATACAGGGCGCGGCAGGAGATGGCGCAGTCCATTTTTCTTTGCGTCACGGTACCGCAAGACCCAGTAGTCTATCGACTCGATCCCGGTTCCCCACATAGGCTCAGCGCATACCCAGCCCCACGGGATGCAGATATCCTCAAGCCAAACTAGGCCCGAGGACTTCTTCACAGTCGCGACGGCGTCTGGGGACAAGGGGCGCAACAAGTAAGGCCTTGTCGTACGGACCTCCTTGCCACGCTGACTTCCACCACGTATCACGGCTGGCCAGGGTATCGGCGCATCCGTCGGCCACGGGTGGAACAGCACTTCAAATCCTTGCGCAAGGTAATGCGAAGAGTGGCCGGTCTCCGATTGATGGAATCTCATAGAGTGAGCGCGCCAACGGCCTAGGTGATAAAGCCCAGTGTCGGTAAGCCCGTACTTCCGCAGTCTGACGAGGCCGTCAACGCCTGGGTCGTCCAATTCGCCGCCGAGTCGGCTGTCGCGAGATGGAGCGAGAGTTCGGATATTGACACATCCGGGATGTGCCTCAAATATTTCGACCGAACGCGTCACGTACTCGTCGTCCCACCAGAGCACCTGGCAGTCTGCCTGGACGAGATGGAGCATGTCAAAGCCTCGAGTCATGGCATGCTCGAAGGCAATTTGGTAAGCGTTGTACAAGCCGCCCACTTTGGAGTTGCGGCTGAGATCGTTTTCCGTTAGCTCCAGCAGTTCGACACAGTCATCGGTGATTGCTATCTGCCGGAGCTCGCGCCGCAGGAGTGGGTCTGGACTGGCATTATCCACCACCAAGATGTGGTCGCGAGGAGCAGCCGCACGAACGGATCTCACAGCATTTAGAAAATAGGTCCGCAATTGATAGCCGACAATGACGTGCAGTACTGTGGGCACCCTAGTCTCTTCATCAGAAGCATGGAGCATGGCAGCAGCCAACCTTACTCATTCCCTTCGAACGCAGCGTTGTCCGCCCAAGGTGCCCGGTAGTCATCATTATTTCCAGCAGGCAGAATACCGCGATGATCGCGACGAATGCCCTGTTCACAGCAAAGTCGCCAGTAGGGATGGTTATGACGATCGATGCGTCGCAGGCCCGGGTTCGGGCCAGTCGCGACGGCGCTGGTCTGCCACGCCGGCTCGTTAGATCCCGCATCTGGCGCGCTCTTGCAGTCGCCGGGCGCCATCCTGGGCGGAGCCACGACGGGTCGCCGACCTGGTTTAGTCACCGAGGTCCTGGTCACCCATGGCGCGGGGACTGGGGCCCCCGGGTAGCGACAGAGCGTTGTGCGCATCGACGCCGGGTTGATCGACGCTGCCAGGCCATCGGACGACCTGGGTCCTCAATCCGGCCCGGCAAGATAATGCGACCACTTACGGCAGCCTCTGCGCGCGCCAGGACCTCATTCCGGCCGTTAGGGCTGCGAGGCGACTTCGAAGCTCACTCCAGTCGCGCCGTTGCGCTATAGCTATGGCGCTCCGCGCTAGTTGGGCGCCGCTGACTATGCCTCCCGCCGTCTTGTACATCATCGAAGGCGATGATCTCGCGAACGAGCGCCGAAGCACGTAAGGCTGGTCCAGCCATTCGCCCAATGGGCCGCAAGATACCCTCTTGGCCGCGAAAAATTCGAGCCGCTTTCTGCGTTCAATATGCCACTGTGGTTCCTTAGCGATAAACTTGTAGAGCAAACGACTCGTCCATATGTTCATGTCATCAACTACAATAATCCCACCTTCGCGGAGTCGCCGGCCGCCGTAGAGCCAATCGACGAAAGGAATTGGGAAGCTGTGGCCACCATCAATCAGGACGAGATCAAGTGGAGTAGAGTCGAGTTGCGGCAAGGCGCTCTCAGAGCGCATTACTTTAAAGCTCAGAGTATCAGTCGGGACCTCGTTACTTGTGCACCATTCTAGAATTCGATCAACCTGGGCTTGATCGGGCACGACTGCAGTATGAGAGCAGCGGTTAATTGCGAAAACGAGCGTAGTTAGACCGGCTCCGGTCTCCAGCGTCACGTCTCCCGCATTCAGCGTCATGTTCAGATAGCGCAACAGCCCATCACCAGCCCGCCAGGAGACCGTATTACCATTCCGATCGGCATGCAGGAATGGCGGATGCGCAAGCAGACTTTCAAAGTTCATAAGGACAAATCCGTTCATGAAATATGTTTTGCGGCCGACCGTGCATCACCGATAGTAGACCTCTGACGTCCCATTTGTATAGGCGAGGTCATAGTTCGCGTTGAGAAAGCCAAACGGGAAAGCGTAAGAGCCGTACTGGTCGTCAAAATAGGAGACGGCGGTCCGGCCGGTGACGTTAGCTCGGCTGGCGTAGATCCAAGCGTGGCTGTTGAGAGTAAGCGGTGTTATGTCAGACAGCATCGCAGGTCGGCTGCCCATGATCGCTAGTAGGCGCAAGGTGGCATATTGGTCTGCGTAGATCAGCTGGCCCGGCTGGGATTGGTGGCCGAGCCAGCTAGCGGCCGCAAGTTCGGGTGCACTCATGTCAAACTCGTTGTAATCGGCCCCGCTGTTGGCCAGGTTCGTGTCGGTGCCGCCGCCGAACGCCTCGCCGGTCACGCCGCTGGCGTTCGCGGCCAGTATTGCCACTGCGCCGACCGCCACCACGAGGGCCGCCAGCCGGCGCCTGCCTGCGCTGACTCCCGCGAATGTCTGAAAGACCCAGCCCAGTGGCGCGGCTAGGACCACGAGCGCCTGCAGGAGGGCGCGCTCAGGGTTATATGCCGCGGCTGCGGTACCGCTGAACCGCAATACTGCAAGCACGACCAACGTGCCGAGGCCGAGCAGGCCGAACTGCCGGGCGAGGACGGAGCTCTTTTTGCTGAGCACTAGGCACAGGGCGCCTACGGCGGCCGCGAGATTGACGAGCTGCTCAAGCAGGAGCTCAGCGCGGCTGGTGACACTCAGGCCGAGCTGAAACCGCACCGCCTGGCTTGAGGGTGCCGGGCTGCGAAGCGTGTAGATCTGCCGGGCCGCATCGGGCAACGGGTGCACGTATGGCACATGCGCGGCGTAATACATGTGGACTTGACGGGCGTACTCTGCTGTCGGGATTGTCGTCGGAGCGCCAGCTTGCAGGTATCTGGCAAGCAAACTGCCACTTCCATGGAGCAGGTCGAGACCTTGTCCGCTGCCCGCGCTGATGAACTGCGAGAGATTAGTCGCCGAATGCGTGACCAGCCCGTACCAGATGAAAGCACCGGCTGTGACCACGCCGACAGCGACCGCCAGCGGTGGGGAGAAGCGTGGCATGCGCCTCACCCAGGAGGCTGCGAACTGCAGGACAAGCGCGACGGCGAACATCACGACGGCGAAATAGGTGGTTGAGTAGTGGGATACGGCCGTGCCCATGCTGAGCACCGCCACCAGGCTTAGCTGAGACCAGCGCGTCAGCCCGCCGTCGAGCACTGCGGCGACGAGCACCGCGAACAGGACCAGTGCGATCTCCTGGCGGGCTAGCGCCGGCATCTGCTGGAAGAGGGGCTGCTGGGCAACGGTTATGGCTGCCGCCGCGTACGCCCAGCCTTTGCTGACTACCCGGCTCGCTAGGTGGAAGACTATGACCGGGAAGATAGCCCAGATCGCCGGATAGATGGCCTTGAAGACAATCAGGCCGGAGACACCAGAGATGGCGTGCAGTTCAGCTGGTAGCACTGTCACGCTCAGCAGCGCGCCGTAGGCATCATTGACGTGCGATGTATGCCAGATGCCGGCCAGGATGGTCTGCTGCATGGCGTGGTACTCGGATGCGATGTCGAATCCGTAAACCAAGCTGCCGCGCAGTGAGAATCCCCAGCTCAGGGCGAGCGTTACGGCGTAGAGGACGACGCTGAGCAGCGTCTTATCTAGCCGGGCCGAAACAACGAGCGTGCCGACGAGCGTTGCACAGCAGGCCCCGACCGCGATGACCGCGACGGTGTCGCCGTATCCGTTGTTGAGTCGGAGTGCTCCCACCGCGGCTAGCAGCGGCATGACCAACGGCATAAGTAGCCAGAGATGCCCTTTCGGCCAGCGCCAAGGAATAGCTGTCTCGGGTCCCGCCCGCCACCCGGCAATGACCAGTCCAACACAGCAGAGCTCGATGCCGACAATCAGAGGCTTGACCCGAAGCGGCTCGGTGGCTCCCAGTAGCGGCCCGACGAGGTCTACCGCTAGCCCGGAGCCGAGGAGGACAACCAGGGATGCACAAGGGACGTAAGCCGGAAACGACGCGATCGCGTTGCCAGGAACTCGCAACGCGCGAAGCAGCAGCAGCCCAGGCAGCACGAGCAGGGTCCCGAGCAGCAGGACCCCTGCTGTCCAGGAGCTCCGAAACGGTACGAGCGCTGCAAGCAACACCAGGATCGCAAGGCAGCACGGGTTCCACAGACTGGCCCTTATTCTCGCCTTGCGGTGCCGAGAGGCAGTTCTTGGCACCTCCCGGGCGGACCGGGCCGGCCGGGAGAGCCCATCACTCACCGTGTGCACTGGCGCACTGTTCTTCGTCGCGGCCTCTTGATACCGCGGCGAGCGTCCTAGCACTGTCCGCTGGTTCAGGTACCAGGTGGCGGAAGAGCCACAAGCCCTGGCCGAACCCGACATCCTCGCAGGCCTCCTGCGCCAGTCCCACATATCCGTCGAGAAGGCAACCCGCGCCCTTGCCGCTTAGTGCTCCGTGCAGCCCCTGCGGGTACAGGAGCAAGGGCAGCGCCAGGGCGCCGAAGATCAGCGGAGGATAGGCGACGGACGCGGCAAGCGAGGCCGTCACGATGAGAGGACCGGGGAACACGGTCGGCGGCAGGTCGGGCCATTTACGGTACAGCCGGGCAGAGCCGCGGCCATATGCGCGACTCCGGCGCAGTACGTCATGCAGGGATGGCTTGAAATGGTGTTTGATCCGGGCACCGGGAGCATAGACCAGACGGGCTGGATCGCTGTTCCGCCCGATTCGCATGCAAAGATCGACTTCCTCAGCCCCGAACCGGAAGCGCTCGTCGAATCCGCCGGCCTCCAGGAGAACTTGGCGGCGGAACGACATGTTGGCGCCGACGAGAGAGTACACCTCTCGCTGAACGTCAGCGATGGCCGCGCTTTGCGACGCGGCTTGCCACTGCCGCCGCAGGTACAGGCGCAGCCGGTACAGCAGCCGGGTGCTCTGGGCGAGGCTGAGCTCAAGCGGCTGGAGCGGGTTGTGCCGATAAAGGTATCGCTGGATGTAGCCAGCGGGCGCACATGGCTCGATGGCGCCGCCCACGCCAGCCACGTCGTCGCGGTAGCCGGCAAGCAAGTGTTCGGCCCAGTCCGGTGCCGGCTCGCAGTCGTCGTCGAGGTAAGCGACGATTGGCGCAGTCGCGGCGGCGAGCCCGGAGTTGCGGGCTGCTGCGATGCCACGATTGGAAGCGTGACGGATCACGGTGGCCCGGTGCTCGGCACCGACTTCTATGGTGTTATCTGAGGAGCCGTCATCGACGACAATGAGCTCGAGCCGGGACGGGCCACGCTGCTCGTGCAGTTTGTGCAAGCACCTGTGCACCCCTGCGGCGCCATTCAGCGAACAGATGACGACACTGAGATCAGCCGACACGAGCCAGCCCCCCGGCTCTAGCCGCAACCACCTGGGCGTACCTGTCCAGCGTCGAGTCGACAACAGCCGCCATTTCTGCTGTCTGCCGGTGGTGCCTGGCTGTCTCCCGTTGCTCCTGCGGCGCGGCGAGGAAACGGGCAAGCACTCGAGCGAGGGCGTCAGGGTCCCCAGCTGGAAACGTCCACGGACTGTCACCGAACTGCTCGGCTAGTCCGCCCACCCGGCTTGCGAGTACTGGTGCCCCGAGCGCGACTGCTATCCCGGCAACGCCGCTCTCCTCGATCCGCCGGTAAGGCAGCACGACCGCATCGGCAGCACGGAACCAGCCGGTTACTTCGTTGTCGGGCACGTAGCCCGTGAAGACGAGTTGATCGCGGACACCAGTGCGGCGGGCCTGCCAGAGCACCATTGCCAAGTGCAGCCGATCAGGGGCCTCGAACAGGCGCATCGGGCCATGTCGACGGCGCACCATCCCCGCGATGACCAGGCGAGGTCCGCCCGTCGGCCGGTCCCCTTCGTGGCGCAACACACCGAGCGCCTGGACGAGATCCTGCAAGCCCTTGTCGACGTGAATGAAGCCGAATGCGAGGAGCACCGGCAGGTGCCTAAGGCCGAAGCGCTCGCGAAGGTCGCCTTGCGGGACGCTGCCGTCCGGCGGGCGGGCGGCAGGATGCGGGATCACGACCACCTTCGCTGGCAGACCGGTCTCCAACTTGGTCACCGCGGTCCTGGCCGTCTGCGTGTGCACGATAATCAGGTCGCAGTGGCGGGCGATGGTCCGGTAGAGCATCCGGCCGGGCGCGCGGAGCAGTGCCGTGTCGCGCGTTACCTCATGCATGGTTACAACGACAGGAACGGCCAGTTCGCGTTTCAGCGCCTTTAGCCATCGCACTAGTGCCATGGTCCTGGTGCCGAAAGCGGCCACAGCAAACTGGACATGTACGACGTCGGGACCGAATCGGGCAACGCCATGCCGTACTTCGGCAGCCTGTCCGGACCGGCCCCCGCCAATGAAGCCGATGACGTCGGCTGCGTCGCGATCGCCGCGGCGCGGTAGGACTACGCGCACCTCATGACCCTGGCCGCGTACCGCGGCCGCCAGCCTACTGGTGTAGTCACCTATACCGTCTGCGGCTGGCGGATAGGGGCTAACGAAGAGGACTCTCATATCTGCAACGCTCCGGCCACCATCGAGGCTGTCTCGTTCCATCCGAAGCGCATCAGCCAGGACGCAGTCTGTGACCTCGCCTCGTCCGAGGGGCTAGGCCGGTCAGCAAGCAGGTCGCGGATGCTCGCGGCGAACGATGCGACTGCCGGGTCGCAGACGACGCCCTGAGCGTAGTCGGCAACCAGGTGCCTTGCCAGATTGTCCGGAGCGGACGTGGTCACGACCGGCAGACCGCAGGCGATAGCCTCCAGCACGGCAATGCCGAAGCCCTCGCGAGCAGACGGGAAGGCGAATAGCCGGGCCGACTTCATCAGTCCATATAGGTCCTTTTGCTCGCGAACGTCGTGGCGGAACTCGACCGCATTCGCGAGCCCAAGCGACTCGGCCCGCGCGTGCAGAGCAGCCTTGTCTGGTCCGTCGCCGATGATCCGGCAACTGACCGGGTAACCGGACGCGTGGAGCTGAGCTAGAGCGTCCAGCAGCATGCCGATGCGCTTGTGCTCAATGAGCCTGCCTACCACGACGACATCAACAGACTCACCGCTCGGTGGGCAGGTGCTGATGGCGTCAAGATCAATGCCGTTGGGCGCGACCGTCAGCCGAGCGCGGCCCTTGGTGGCGGTGAGCAGCCGTTCCGCCGTCTGCGAGGACGCGGCAATGATGTGATCGGGCACGCGCATCGCCACCCACTCCATCAGCCAGGCCAGTCTGCCTGCGGGGCCGAGGTATTGCTGCCAGTACTCTTTGCCCCAGACTTCGTGCCAGGTGACCACCAGGCGCTTCCGTCGCAGTGTCGCGACCAACCTGAGGACAACGATCTGCAGGTAGGGCATGTGATCGGCTTCGAGGACGTCAAATCTTCCAGTGAGCAAGCGCATGCACCCTATGGCGAAGTACACGGCCTGCCTTATCGACCGGCGACCACCGGTATACATCGGATGAAGCCGGCACACCGCATGAAAGGTTGCGACGTCGTCAGCTCGCTGCCGTGGGCCCTGCCACCAGTTCATCGTGTACACGTGTAGCTCAGCTCGGCTGCTGAGCCGGCTGATCAACTCGTGGTACCGGCTTTCCTTGCCGCCGCAGTGGTAGGGATAGACCGAGTCGGTCACCAGTGCGACGACCGGCCTCCGCATGCCGCTCACGGTGCCCCCGTGCTGGTCACGCATGTCGACCAGAACTCAATTGCCTCACGCGGCGCTGTCAGCCGGACGGAGATCCCGATCTTGCCCCCAACGCAGGAAGTTAGGAAACTGCGCGAGAGCGTGGCTGTAGCGCCTGATCCAACGACGGTCTGTCCGCTGGCAAGCTCCCGGTCATGCCCGTTCCTGATTTCCACGATCTGCCAGTCGAACTGGCGGGAGGCCGATGACTCGTTCTTGATCACGAAATCTGCGGGTAGGAGCGCCTCCTGCGAGTACAACTGAGTCGGCAGGTACTTCGGCGTCGCGAAGGAAAGGGCCGTGTAAGCGGCAGGTCGCCCGGAAACTCCCGTGCCTCGCAGCACTGCGCTACCAGCGCTCGTCTGCGCGAAGCCGATCGCTGCGAGCACGAATGCACCCACTGCGACCCAACTCCAAAACCTGCCCATACGAATATTTACCCCGTGCTACCTGCGGTTATCTCGTTAACCGCATCACTCGGAACGAGCGCGGTCCGCTGCCAGTCCGCTGATGGCGACAATCGGCTGTCAGCTGGCCGTCTGGCAGTGATGGCGAACTCAGCGACCTGGCGGAATTGCGATCGCGGCAACGCGCGGATTCGCAGCAGGATCCACAAACATGCAAACGCATCCCGCCAGTTGATCTTCTTGCCTTCCTCATGCGACCTGCTGAAATAGCTGACCGGAACCTCGAACGGGCGGATGCCGCAGCGCAGCAACGAGGCACTTATCTCGGTGTCGAGTCCGAAGCCCGTCTCTCGCAGTCGGAGGCTTCGCACCAGGTTGATAGGTATCAGCTTCAGGCAAGTGTGCAAGTCACTGAGCCATGCCCCGAAAAGGATGTTCGCGGTCCTGGTGAACATCTTGTTCCCGACGGCATACACGAACGACCGGTAAACCGTGTTGCAGCCAAACAAGCGAACGCCGTACACGACGTTGCAACGCCCGCGCAATACCGGCTCGATAATCCGCAGAATGTCGTCTGGCATGTATTCCAGGTCGGCGTCAAAAGGCAGTATGTGCGTTCCCGTGGCGGCCCCGACTGCCGTAAGCACCGCGGCGCCCTTGCCCTGGTTAACGGGATGGCGTATGACTACGAGCCGCGGGTCGTCTAGCTGAGCCAGCAGCAGGGGAGTCGCGTCAGTGCTGCCGTCGTCGACAACGAGCAGCTCGACGTCGCACGGATAGTCGACTTCGAGCACCTCCTGGACGGCGTCCGCGATCGTCTCCGCCTCGTTATAGGCGGCCATAATGATCGACAGCTTGACCTCGGCACCGTGGCGGTAGGCCCGGTGGCGAGCGGCCCGGTCGTGGGCCAAGCTCTGCCCGGCACTGCGGGCTTGCTCCGGCCGCACTTGCTGAGCAAATGGCGTCAGGGCCTGTGGCTCCCCCGCAAACTTGTACAGATTGTCAGCCTCGTGCTTGCAGTCCGCAGGCAAGGCGATCCCCCTCCGCAGCAAAGCCGCTACTATGCGTGTTTCATGGCACAGCAAACAGTCCAGCAGCGTCGCCTGGACGGGAATCGTTGGTCCGCCTGCTGCCCTCCTAGCACGCGGGCACGACAAGCGCATTGCTGACTTAGCGGACAATATACGGTCCATGCTGCCCACGTCAGTGATTCGCCGAAATCCACGCCCTGATCACAGCTGGTGCAGCG
>Ga0335072_10015702_pt1 | contig 10742 bp, 7 predicted proteins | sample Lox_Sample_21_FD_206725 | JGI IMG/M metagenome (GOLD analysis project Ga0335072, IMG submission 206725) | Soil microbial communities from Loxahatchee National Wildlife Refuge, Florida, United States - Lox_Sample_2.1 | ecosystem: Environmental > Terrestrial > Soil > Wetlands | place: USA: Florida... | reverse complement strand
CAAGAAGCGGCTGGCGGAGCTGCGGCTGGAGAGCGCCAAGCAGAACCTGGCGCGCGTGGACGACATCTTCGAAGAAGTCACGCGCCAGATGAACAGCCTGAAGCGTCAGGCGGCGAAGGCCGAACGGTTTGCCGCGGCGCGCGAAGAGCTGCGCGCCAAGCTGCGGGTGGTATTGGCGAGCCGCATGGCGATCATGGATTCGGAACAGGCCGCGCTAGAGCAGGAGATCGCGTCGCTGAGCGAGCAAATTGGCGGCGCCGCAGCGAGAATCGAAGAGATGGAGGCGAGCCAGCACTCGTTGACCGGTCGCGCATATGAGCTGGACCACGAAGGGCAGAACGCGCAGGCCCGAGCCAACGAAGCGGCGGTGGAGTTGGAACGAGCCGCAGCGCGGGAGCGCGGCAACAGCGAGCGGGTGAAGGAGCTGGAGTCGCGAATTACGACAGCGGGCACGGAGCTGGAGTCGACGCGCATCGAGCTGGGCAAGATCGCGGAAGAGAGGTCGCAGCATCACGCATTCATGGAGACGGCGGCGAGCGAGTCCAAGGCCTTCCGGCAGAAGGTGGAAGCGCGCCAGCACGAAGCGCGAGCCGCGGCGGAAGAGGTTTTTGCGACCGAGCGGGAACAGGAAGCGGCGCGCCGGCACACCATGCATCTGCTTGCCCAGGCCGGCAACGCGCGTAACCAGACGGCACAGGCCGAGGAGAGCCTGTCGGCACTGGAACGCGAGGCCGAGCGACTCGAAACCGAGATGGGCCGTGCACGGGCCGAGCGCGAGCATCTTGGTGTCGAGGGGGGCCAGGCGCGGCTGCGGTTCGAGTCGGCGGAGGAGTTGCTGAAACGGCTGGAGGCGGAGATTGCGCAGCTTCGGGAGTCGCTGCAAGCCAGGCGCGCGGAGGAAGAGGCGGTGCGCGCGCGGTCGAACCAGATGCGTTCGGAGCTGGCGGCGGTGGAGGGCCGGAAGAACTCGCTCGAAGCGCTGATTCGGACGCACGGATACGCGACGGACTCGGTGAAGCGGCTGCTGCGGCCGGGCGCGATGGCGGAAGGCCTGGCGCCAGTGGGCACGCTGGCCGACTTTGTGGAAGTGAGCGGCACGCATGAAGGTGTAGTCGACGAGTTTCTGCGCGACGAGCTGAATTATGTCGTGGTGGAGAGCTGGGGCGCGGCAGAGCAAGGCGTGCAGCTGCTGAAGTCCGGCGTTGACGGACGTGCGACGTTTCTGGTTCACGCGCCGGGCGCGGCGCACCCTGACACCAGGCCTTCGCAAGGAGTTTTCCTGGATGAATTCGGCGAGCCGATCAACGCGCCGCTGAAGGGCGACGGAGTGACGCCGCTACGCGAGTCCATCCGTGTCCTGAACGGCTTCGGCAACTCGCTCGAATGGGTGCTGCCCAAGCTCAAGCACGGTTACCTGGTGGAGACGTCAACCATCGCACGCGAGCTCACCGGGCGCTACGCGCATTGCTACTTCCTGACGCCCGAAGGGGAGTGCTTTCACAACTCGACGGTCACGGGCGGCAAGCCTGCCAGCGAGGGACCGCTGGCCCTGAAGCGTGAATTGCGTGAGACGCAATCGAAGCTGGCACGTCTGGAGGAGGGGCTGGGTAAGACCGAAACCGAAGCGGCGGCGCTGGCCAGGACCATTGAAGATGTTTCGCGCCGGCTGGAGACGCTGAGCGAGGAGCGGCGGAGCGCGGAAAGCGACGCAGCCAACCAGGGTGCAGCGCTGAAGCAGATGGAGGCCGAGCTGCAGCGGATCGAGCGGCGCCTGGAAGAGTGGATGGCGCAGGCAATGCGCAACAAGGAAGCGCGCGAGACCAAACACGCGATCATTGCTCAGAAGCGCGAAGAGACCGAGCGCATGGAGCGTGAACACGCACAGGCGGAGACGGCTCTGGACGAATTGCAGGCCAAACTGGCGACGCTGCGGCAGGGGCGCGAGACGTTGCAGCAGGAAGCCGCGCAGTTGACGGCGGAGCTGGCGGGACTGGAGGAGCGGCGGCGCGGCGCGGAAGCGACGTTCCAGCGCATCGACAGGCTGCATGCGGACCTGGCACGGCGCGTAACGGCGATCGCCAACCAGAGGACACAAGCCGAAGCCGAGCGCGAGCAACGGATCAGCGAAAACGCCGAACTGGCAGTGAGAGCGCGCGAGCTGGAAGGCGTGCGCGCTGAAGCGGTGGCCGAGGCGCAAAGAATGGCGGGCGAAGCGCAAACGCTGCGTGCGCAACTGGCCGAGATAGAAACGCAGTTAAAGACGAATCGGGCGGCTCTTGACGCGCTGCGGGATAGCCGTGCGAACCGCTCGAGCGAGATGGCGCGGGTACGGGCCGATCTCGAGCACCTGGAAGGCAGCTGCCTGACCGAGGTGAATGTGGCGGCCGAAGAGCTGCGCGCGGACGCCAGCCTTGCACATCGGGCCGGCGAAGCGCTCGTTGCTGAAGATGAAGCTTGCCGCGCACTGCGCGAAAAGATCGAGCAGATGGGCCCAGTAAACATGATGGCGCTTGAGGAATACACCGAAGCCGCGGCACGGCACACATTCCTCGAAGAGCAGCGGCGCGATCTGACGGAGTCGATCGAGAACACGCAGGACACGATCAAGGAGATCGACCAGATTTCGCGGACCAAGTTCGACGAGGCCTTCACCAGGATCAACGAGAATTTTGCCCACGTGTTCTCGCGGCTGTTCCAGGGCGGGCAGGCATTTCTGCGGCTTGTGGATGCGGAGAACCAGTCGGAGAGCGGGCTGGAGATCGTGGCATCGCCGCCGGGCAAGAAGCTGCAGAACGTGCTGCTGCTTTCGGGCGGTGAGAAATCGCTCACGGCGCTGGCGCTGCTGGTGGGCATCTTCCAGTTCCAGCCCAGCCCTTTCTGCGCGCTCGACGAAGTGGATGCGGCACTGGATGAAACCAATGTGGGACGCCTGGCCGAACTGCTGCACTCGCTGAGCAAGGAGACGCAATTCCTGATGGTGACACACTCGCGCCGCATGATGCAGTCGGCGGACATGATCTACGGCGTCACGATGCAGGAGCCGGGCGTATCGAAGCTGGTGAGCGTGCGCCTGGGCGCGCACGAGCACCGGCGGGCGACGGCGTAACCCCGTCGCACATCGACGGAGAGGCGCCGCGTTTGCAGTGTGCGCTTCCGCTACCTGCACAATTCCGCTCGGCGCGGCACCCGATGATTTCTGCGGTGAGGCTTCCTTGCAAAAAAGGAGGGAAGCGCCGCACGGCCTTCCCTCAGGATGCGTTTCCGGGAACTGCAACTTATTTCCGTACGCTGATCTTGAAATCCGCGGGCGGCTCGAAGAGCGATCGCGCGGGCTCGCTCAATTGCACGTTGGAAAGCTGATAGGTCGTCTTCCCATAGCGGGGATCATCCGTGGTCGATTGCACGACCGCGTCGATTGCAGGCGCAATCCACGTCTCCCTAACGATCGAGATGGGTCTCTCATTGCCGATGGCACCGGCCGGAATGGTGATGGTCTGGCGCGTGCCATTGCAGTCCACACCCTCGATCGTTCTGGTGCCCAGGTCTTCCTTCACCACTTCCCGCTGGTCGTCGGGCATAGCCGACACAACAATGTTCGGATTGCCCGAGTGTTCGTCGCGGAGCTTGATCAGCATTCGCTCCGGCGCGGCCTGCTCGCCCTCCTGGCTATCCTTGACTGACTTGAACATGATGCGCGCGCCGTCGTCTTCGGCATTGCTCTGATCCAGAAGCTTGCGCGACCGTTGCATCTTATCCACCGACTTCGACGCGGGGTCCAGCACAAAGGCCAGGCCGCTCACAGGATCGTCGACGAACACCTTCACCTCGTGCGGCGAAAGATGTTCGGGGTCCACATTGCCGAACGTCTCCTCGCGCCGGGTCCGACCTTCGCTGTCGCGGTAAAACTTGCTCACGGTCCGATGGACAATGCGGTTGCCGTCCGCCAGGTTCTGCACTGTCTCTGTGGCAGTGTCGGCCGAGTAGGGCTTTCCCTTGATCACCTCGGCGTCGGCGGCGACGATCTCCAGCTTCACTTTTTGATTCGCCTCCTGCCCGTCGCCGGGTTCATTGTCCGGCAGCGCCAGAATTGCGATATCCGGCGCATGCTTTTCCTGCAGACCTGTGTCCTGCTGGCCCTTGGCCATCGGCTTCTCCGCACGGCCAACCAGGGCTCTGCCCATCGCAGCCGCCAGCACCAACGCGGCAACGTGCACTCCACGCATTGTCTTCATCACAACTCCTCTCCGATTCAATGAATGATTACCGAACGATGCGGATGGCGCGCGGAAGCCCGTCCTCGCCGACCGCAAACTCCGCCAGCATGGTTCGCGCAAAGCCGTCCGCCGGCGCTTCCAAGCCGTATTGTTGAAGATCGCTTCCCTGCAGCCTTACCCGCACCACGCTCAACTCCGCGGAAGGCGCCAGCCCTTCACTCACCGGCAGCGGCACAAACTCATCCAGCGAATTGCCGGTTGCTCTCCCGGGTGAAACCTCCCGAAGCCGGGCGTGGCCAGGGCCAGCACTTCGCGGCCGAACCGAGACCGTTGCAATATCAGCGTGCGTTGCCGCCGTGGGGCGAGAAAGCGGCTGGTTAGGCCCGGCCGGTTGCGCCGGCACCGACCGCGCCTGTCGATCGTGCTGCCGCTCGCTCTTGCGGTCGCGCAGAATGGCGCCGCCGGTCGCTATCGCGGCTACCAGGATGGCCGCACCAGCCAGGGACCACATCGCTCTCAGCTTTCGCGCGCCGGAACCATCTTTCCGGCTCTCGGTCGCATTGCGCAATTCCGTCTCCAACCTTCGCGGCGCCGCAATCGCCCGATGCTCGCGTCCAATTTCCGCCAGGATTTCATCCAGTTCCCGATTCGTAGTCATCGACGCTTCGTCTCCGTGTTCACCAGGTTCTTGCTCATCAACCCGGTCAGGCGCGCTTTCGCCCGATGCAGTCTCGAGCGCACCGTACCCACCGGGACCGCCAGCACCTGTGCCGCCTGTTCGTAGCTCATTTCCTCGAGCGCGCACAGAATCACCACTTCGCGCAGAGCCGCCGGCAGTTCATCCATCCCTGCCCGCACCGCGGCGACCGCTTCGCTTCGCAGCAGGAACTCCGCAGGCCCATCATCCGGGCATTCCGGCTCCGCCGCTTCCTCGTCGTCCAACGCACAAGCGGCTTGGTTGCGCTCCATATGCTTCCACAACTGCCGCCGGGCAATGCCGCAGAGCCACGTGGAGAGCGCCCCGCGCCCGGCGTCGAAGCGATCGAACCGAGTAAGCAGCGCGAGAAAAACCTCCTGCGTAACCTCCTCTGAAAGCGCGGCATTTCGGCTCATTTGCAAAGCGAACCGGTAGACAAGTCCGCCATGTCTGCGGTAAATCGCCGCGATGGCGTCTCCGCTGCCCCCGAGCGCGGCTCGAACCAGGTCCTCATCGCTGAGTTCTCCATCGAGCTGCCTGCGCCGCGCCCGCCTAAACATAGACATTCATGATTACGCCGATTCGCCAAAAAGTTCCCGGCGAAGAGGAATTTCGAAATCCAGAATCGAAGGCCGCTCTTCTTGGACGCAGCATTCGCGGCGATCCCGGTAAGGAATCTACAGCCGGCCGCCGTGATTCACCTTGAATGAGATGGGGCGCTGGACAGGGCCTCAGGTGCAATCGAAACTCAATCTTCACCCACAGGATTGGTGCGGCCTGCCTTTGACGCGGGCATTTCGTCCCTGGTGATGTCTTGTTCGAGGCAAGATGGCCGATGCGCCGTCGCGCCGGCTTGCTCTTGCGCAATTTCCACATCTGGGAGAGGGGATCAAGGGACGCAAAAAAAATCGCCTCCGGAGGAAATCGTCGCTCCGGAGGCGCTTGCAAATTCCAAGACTAGATTCGGGGACCAGTAGCCGGCGCTGGAGGTCGGTAGCGCGCGGCTACTGGTGATCCCTGCACAGACGAAGCTAGCTGCGGCTTCCCCTTTCCACGGCTGCTTCGTGCCGTCCGGCTCAAAGGGAACCTACTTTCGTGCTCCCGAACCTTGACGACAATTGGAGTTTCGCCGATGAACCCAGCGGAGTCCGTGACGACCGTCACAAGGGTTTGTGCTTTTCTTCCAAGCGCGAAATTCCACGCGCGCCGAACGTGATGTGTGCACTTCATTCCCGCAATTTGCGGCCAACAACGACGTGTGCTTGCATAGCTGCCGCCGCGATGCATAGCGCCCGCTCCACGAGGAAAGCATAGGGCGGCGGAGCGCGGAATTGACCGCGGGACCGCCCTACGATGCAAGTTTTCTCCCGTTGATTTCTGCACATTGACAAAGTGAAGCGACCGCTCGAAAATCGGTGTTTCGGTCTACCGCTATGGTCCTTTCGGCAACGGCTCTCCTCACAACGAATCTCGGCCCCATCCCGCTGCTGGGACGGGGCAAGGTGCGCGATCTCTACGCAGTGGACGATGCCTTGCTGCTGGTCGCCACCGACCGTATCTCGGCCTTCGATCACGTACTGGCAACGGGGATTCCGGGCAAAGGAAAGATCCTGACGCAGATTTCGCTCTTCTGGTTCAATCTGCTCTCGGACATTGTTCCCAATCACCTGATTTCGGCACGGGTGGAAGACTATCCGGCTGCGCTTCGCCCGTTTGCGGACCAGCTGGAAGGGCGGTCGATGCTGGTGAAACGCGCAGAGATGTTCGCGATCGAATGCGTTGCCCGGGGGTACGTGGCGGGGTCGGGATGGAAGGATTACCGGGCGACCGGGGCCATCTGCGGCATCCCGCTGCCGGCGGGCCTTGCGGATGGCTCGCAGCTGCCCGAGCCGATCTTCACGCCGGCCACGAAAAGCAAGGACGGCTCGCACGACGAAAACATATCGTTTGACGGTGCGGCCCAGATCGCAGGCCAGGCCGATGCGTCTGAACTGCGGCGGCTAACGCTGGCGCTGTACACGAAAGCGGCGCGCCACGCCCGGGAACGCGGGCTGATCCTAGCCGACACGAAATTCGAGTTTGGAAAGTCAGGGGATGGGATTATCCTTGCCGATGAAGTTTTGACTCCGGACTCTTCTCGATTCTGGCTGGCGGAGGCGTGGAAACCGGGCGGTCCACAGCCTTCATTCGACAAACAGTTCGTTCGCGATTATCTTGAATCAATCCACTGGGACAAACGGGCGCCCGCGCCGGGCCTGCCGGACGACGTGGTCGAGCGCACACAGCGGAAGTATCTCGAGGCCTTCCGGCGTTTGACGGGAACGGGTATCCTCATTTGAATCGGGCGCGGAGCAATCCATGACGCTGGAAGACTGGTTCATCGTCATCGTCCTGGCGCTGGCGGTTCTGGGAGGGTTGACGCAGGGGTTTTTTCGCAGCGTATTTTCGCTGGGCGGACTGCTGATCGGGTTGGCGCTGGCCGCATGGAATTATGCGCAAGCGGGCGCGCTGCTGATGCCGTTGTTGAGGGTGGAGGCGATTGCCGATGCCGTAGCCTTCATTGTGATCGCGCTGGCAGTGATGTGCATCTTCGGCATCATGGGAACCATGCTGCACAAGACATTCCGGCACATGGGGTTGGGATGCCTGGACAGATTTGCGGGAGGCGTATTTGGTTTGTTGCAGGGGATGCTGCTGGTCACGCTGTGCATCTTGGTAGCCGTGGCGTTTTTTCCCCAGGCCCACTGGCTGGTCGAAGCCCGGCTGCCGCGGCTGTTCTTCGGAGCGTGCCACTTCAGTACGCATTTGACTCCGGCGCAGCTTGCCGACCGGCTGCGCAAAGGGCTTCACATGCTGGAACAGGAGTCGCCGTGGTGGCTTCATCCGGAGCCGGGCAAGCAGTAAGGTTGAGAAGCGGGTGCAAAAGACCGGGGGAGATCAAACAGCAAGAGGTGCGCGTGAGACGAGAACTGGAAAGCCTGGTGACGCAAATGCACTCGAGCGGTACCCGCTACGAGGATGCCGTGCGCGATTTCAAACGACAGTATCTGCGCGAAGTGTTGCTTGCGCACCGGGGAAACCAGTGCAGGGCCGCCGAGGAGCTGGGCATGCACCGGAATACGCTGAGCCGCACCATGGCCGATCTGGGGCTGAGCCTGGCAGAAGTGCGGGCCGGCCTCAAGCGTCCGCCGCGCAGCGAACGTCCTGTATTCAGTGCGGCGCGCCAGGGCTACCGTCAGGGCTGAATCCGCCACCCAACGAATGGACACGACATCGCAGAGCAGCGCCGCTCAGGTCGCCATCGAGCAGGACTTTGTGTGGGACGGGCAGGACGCCTATCTCTTCGACATTGACGGGACGCTGCTGCGCAGCCGCGACCGCATCCACATGGATTCCGTAGCGATCGGCGTGCAGCGGGTCACCGGCTTCGAGGTGACGCTGGCCGGGATTCTGCTTCACGGCAGCACCGACACGGCGATTTTGCGCGAAGCCTGCAGGCAGGCGGGGGTGCCCGCCGAAATCCTGGAAGCGCGCATCGAGGCGATTCTCGAAGCGATGCGCCAGGAGGTGCTTGAACGCCGTCACGAACTGGACCTGATTCGCATGCCGGGTGTGGAAGAAGTGCTGAAGCACCTAGCGCATCGCGGCGCGTTGCTCGGCCTAGCGACCGGCAATCTCGAGATGATCGGGTGGATCAAAGTGGAGCAAGCCGGGTTGCGCGAGTGGTTCCGCTTCGGCGGCTTCAGCGATCACTTTCCCGTGCGGGCCGAACTGGTTTCGCAGGCAGCCAGGAAGGCGCGCGAGATGGCAGGCAAGGATGCCAGCGTGTGCGTGGTGGGCGACACGCCTCGCGACATTGAAGCAGCACGGGCGAACTTTCTGCCGGTCATCGCGGTGGCAACGGGCCGATACAGCTTCGACGAGCTGAAGCAGCACCAGCCTGAAGTCTGCACCACTTCTCTGGCCGATCTTCTGGCCTGCTCACGGAATACGAAGTGAGGATGCAAGGCACGAACGAACGAGCAGGTGTGGCGCTCTGCGCAACGCTGGCGGTACTGCTGGCGGCGAGCGAGTGCAGCGCGCAGGCGCCCAACCTGCCCGCCGCAGCCGGCGCGCAACAGACTCCGCCGGCGCAATCGACGGCGACGCCGGCGAAGGCAGGTGCGGCGAAAAAGGCGACGGAGGGAAAGGAGCCGACCAGCGCAGATCGGCGGCGTGCGGCAAAGCTCTTTCTGGAGTCGACAAAGCTCTTCGAGAAGGAGCAGTTCGAAGAAGCGATGGGCGGCTATCAGAAGGCTGCGTCGCTCGACCCGTCGAATGAGAACTACAGACTTTCGGTGGAGGTGGCCCGCGGTCATGCAGTGACTGCGCTTATCCATACGGCGACCAGGTCGCGCATGCGCGGGGATGTTGCGGGGGCGCGCAACGCCCTGACCCGCGCATTGGAGCTAGATCCGGCGAATCCCGAGGTGGCGCAGCATTTGCGCGAGCTCGGCGACGACCTGACGCGCGGGCTGGAGCAGCCTTTCTACGCCGAATCTGGCAACGAAATGGGAGGTCCCATCGAGATTCCGCCGCCGAAAGGCGTGCACAGTTTTCATCTGCGGGCAAGCCAGCGGCAGATCATCGAGCAGGTGTTCAAGGAGTTCGGGCTCACGGCAACGATCGATGACAGCGTGAGAAGCACCACGACACGCCTGGATCTGGACGACGCCGCATTTCCACAGGCGATGCGGGCGCTGGAGCTGCTGACCGAGACATTCTATGTTCCGCTCGATCCGCGCCACGTCCTGGTCGCGCGCGATACTTCGGAAAACCGGCAGAAGTTCGTGCCGCTGGAGTTGGAGAGCATTTACTTGTCCGGGCTGACGCAGGCGGAGCTGACCGAAGTCAACAACATCGCCAGAAACGTATTCGAGATCAACCAGGCGCATCTGGATCCCTCGGCGAACATGCTCACCGTGCGGGCGCCGCATGCGACTCTCATCGCGTTGAACGAAACCCTGCGCCGGCTGATCGACGGGCACGACCAGGTTCTTCTGGAGGTGCGCCTGATCCAGTTGGCGCACACCAGTGATCGCAACACCGGGGCACAGCTGCCACAGTCGTTCACGGCATTCAACGTCTATGCCGAAGAACAGCAGATTCTCAGTCAGAATGCGTCCCTCGTGCAGCAGATCATCTCGCAGGGACTGGCAGCGCCCGGGGACACGGCGGCGATCATCGCCATCCTGATTGCATCGGGCCAGGTGACGAATTCGCTGTTCTCAAACGGCATCCTGCTGTTTGGAAATGGGCTGACGCTCAACGGGCTATCCCCGCAGCCATTGTCGGCGAACTTCAATCTGAATTCTTCCGACTCCCGCGAACTGGACCAGATACAATTGCGGCTCGGGGACGGCGAGGCCGGCACCATACGCACGGGCGAGAAGTACCCGATCATGACCTCTTCCTTTTCCGGGCTCGGGACCAGCGGCGTCAACATCCCTGGACTCACCGCGGCCGGCAGCTCTTCGGGACTGGGGAGCCTGGCCGGGCTGTTGAGCAGCAGCTCTGTTCCAAATGTCCCGCAGGTACAGTACCAGGACCTGGGCCTGACGCTGAAGGCCACTCCGAAGGTGCTGCGCAGCGGCGATGTGGCCCTGACGCTGGACATGAAGATCGATGCGCTCGCGGGCAGTTCACTGAATGGAGTTCCGATCCTCGACAATCGCGCGTGGACCGGAGTGATTACATCGCGCGCGGGCGAATCGGTAGCGGTGGTCAGTGAGCTGGACAAGCAGCAGAGCCTGGCCATCAGCGGCGTTCCAGGGTTGAGCGAGATTCCGGGG
>Ga0335072_10015701_pt1 | contig 10742 bp, 10 predicted proteins | sample Lox_Sample_21_FD_206725 | JGI IMG/M metagenome (GOLD analysis project Ga0335072, IMG submission 206725) | Soil microbial communities from Loxahatchee National Wildlife Refuge, Florida, United States - Lox_Sample_2.1 | ecosystem: Environmental > Terrestrial > Soil > Wetlands | place: USA... | reverse complement strand
GCGCCCCCCCCTGCTACTGTTGGGGTGGTTTGGGGTGGGGTGCGAGCGCAGCGAGCGGCAAGAGCCCGACGTTGCCACATGGCCTCTTGTTATCAGAAACCATGGCGACATTCGGCTGCACGCTAAAGGACAAGCAACCCCACCCCAGCCCTCCCCTACTGGCGCAGGGGAGGGAGTAAATCCCGGCAAGCCATGGAGCAATGACGCTTAACTTAATGCCATTACTACTAAGCCCGCTTCCTCGTCCGCGCCGCCTTCTTAGCCGCCGCGGAACGTACACGCGCACCCTTCGTACGCGCTGCCTTCTTCGCAGCTGCCGACCGCGATGCCGAGCTGCGCTTGGATGCCGCGCGCTTGCCTTGTGCCGACAACGCACGCTTGGAAGCCGCCCCATGCCCTTCCCGGCGCAAGGCGCGAGAGGAAGCACTGGCGCGCTTGGCGCTGGAATGCTTGGAGGTGGCGCGCTTGCGGGTGGCGGACTTGCCGCTGCTGGCGCGTTTGCGGCTTGCGCTTTTCTTGCTGGAAGCCTTCTTGCTGGACGATTTCTTCCGCGGCACCTTCACGCCGTCTCGCCGTGCCTTGGATAGCCCGATCGCGATCGCCTGCTGCGGTGAACGCGCGCCGTGCTTGCCTTCGCGCACGTGCTCGATTTCCTCGCGCACGTATTCGCCGGCCTGGGTGCTGGGCGATTTGCCTTCGCGCTTGTCTCGGGCGGCCGCTTGCCGGGTTTTTCTCTCGGGCATGTCGTGATCTCCGAAGTGAGCGAGCAAAAGCAGCTTTACTCGCGGCTGCGTCGATACGTCGTCAAGGCATGTTCCATTAGTGCTTGCGAATGATCGTAATGCGCCCATTCGGTTCGAGTCTGGCGATGCTGATGTCCCCGATGTCTTCCATGCCTTCCGTATGCAAGGCGCGTCGAAACGCCGCCTTGGGAAGACTGACACGCTCCAATGCGCCCGGCACCAACTCGCCATCGTGCACCAGCACTGTGGGACGACCTTCCACGAAACGGTTAAACCATGGCGACCGCGTGCATACCCAAGCCAGGGCACGGTCCGTGGCCAACATGGACGCGACGGCGATAAGGCCGCCCTGGAAGGAGCCATCGTGCCCCACGATGGAATTGCGCAAGACGCCGCCGACCAGTACCAGCACGATGATGTCGAAGGTAGACATGTCCCCGAATGAACGCTTGCCGACGATGCGCATCATGAACACGGCAGCCAGATACCCGGCGACGCCACGCCACACGAACTGCCACCATGGCATGGCCATTTCGAATGCGTTACTCATTGAAGCAGACTCCTTGGCGATTGACCAACGGGCACCACTATCCCGCCATCGCCGGTGAAAAACGGTTGATGGCGCGTGAATGCATTGCCATGCCCCAACCGTCACAAGGAATTTGTTTCTCGTGCACGTGTACACGCTCACAGTGCACGCAACCATGGCAACCTGCGAGGAGGGCATTCCATGAACCGCATCCATGCGACCGCGCATGCCTTACTGCACATCCACGCGAAAGTACCCGAACCGCCTCCGGAAAAACCGCCATCCCCTTCACCCTCGCCGTCACCCGGCATCCCGGACCCAGGTCCCGAGCCGCCGTTGCCGACACCCGAGCGCCCGCCGCTTACCGATCCGGAACCGCCACCCGCACCGATTGGCGATCCGGTGGGCACGCCTCCGGTGCCGCAGGCGTTGATTTGAATCCCAGACCGGTCATTCCGGCGAACCCCCGGAACGACCAGGGATCACAACGCATTCGCCAACGCCAAGTGATGCTGCAACACCGGCAGCGTCTGCGTCGCAAACGCCTTCAAATCCTCATCCGAACCCGAGGTGGATTCCGCCTGAAACAAGGCCACTGCTTCGCGATGGTCGCTCACCATCATTTGCGCATACGCCGTATCGAACTCCTTGCCATGCAAGGGACGCAGCTTGGCAAGTGCGGATTCCTGCTCCTGTGTGGGCGAGGCAGAGACGGTATAGCCGTCTTTTTGCGCGATGTGCTTCAACTCTTCGTTGGCCTTGGTGTGGTCGCGCAGCATGGTGGCCGCAAATGACTTCACCTTGGCCGATTGCGCCTGCGCTTGCGCAAGCCGCGCCGCGATGATTTCCGTGTCGCCCGCAGCCGAGGCAGCCATGACGAAGCGAACGTCCTGGGCCGTATGCGCACCGACCGCACCCGTCGCGGCAGTAGACGCATTGGATGACCCGCTCTGCGCCTGAACTGGCGAAGCCATCACCAACATAAACAAAAACACAAGGACAAAGTTCAGCCGTGGTATGTCTGCATCTCCTGGCGAAATTCACCGCATAGGTAGCATCGGCGGCGTGACTCGCGCGTATCTATGCCGTCGTGCACATTCTTTGCGCGTCGGTTTACGTTTGCGCTCATGTACCGGTTAGGGTCGAAGGCCTACAGTGCCATGCAACAGCAAACATCGTGGAGCATGCTCATGGCCGAACTTGTCGTTGCCTGTTTCGATACGCAATTCGATGCCAGTGCGGCTGCCGAAAAATTATTGTCGCGCGGGCTTCGGCGTGAACAAATTGTCTTGAGCTTCGATGAAAGCATCGCAAGCACAGCTTCCAGCTCCAGCGCGCCGACCACGGTGGTCTCGGCAACCAGCCATACCGGCCGCATGGACACCAGCACCGGACGCAACAAACCCAAGCGCACGTCCGCCTCTGATCGCACGCCGCAGCCGCTGCCTGATCCCCGCTTGATCGGACACGCCACGCTGGTGGTCGAGTTGCATGGCGAGATGTCGATGGACGACGTGTGCGCCCTGCTCGACGACGCCGGTGCGAGTTCGGTCCGTGCGGAGGAGCAAGACACGCGCCGCCGCGAGGATCCGGCGATGTGGCCGAGCGTGGGCGATGCAACGCAGGAGGAAGATGTGCAACGCAGCGTCGCGGCAGCCAAGGGCGGATCGACCTTGGGCACCCGCCGCACACGTTAGCGATCGACGCGTGGTGCCATTACTGCCGCGCTTCCAGGCGCATCCCGCGCGGCGTCAGCCAGCGCTCCACGCCTTCGAACAAACCCTGTACTACCAGCGCCATGCAGGCAGCCGGAATGGCGCCTTCCAGGATCAACCCGGTGTCGTCCAACCGGATGCCGGTAACGATGGGTTGCCCGTAACCACCCGCACCGATCAGCGCACCCAAAGTCGCGGTGCCGACATTGATCACGGCGGCGGTCTTGACGCCCGCCAGGATCGAGCGCATCGCCATGGGCAGTTCCACGCGGCGCAACCGCACGCCGCGCGGCAAGCCCAGCGCAGCGGCGGATTCGCGCAGGTCCGGCGGAATGCCGGCCAATCCCGTATAAGTGTTGCGCACGATCGGCAACAGGCTGTACAGGAACAAGGCCGCAATCGCCGGCCAGGTGCCGATGCCGAAGAACGGAATCATGAAGACGAACATGGCCAGCGACGGAATGGTCTGCAGCACGCCGCTGAGCGCCATGACCAATTGGCCCAGCCGCTTTGCATGCGCGGCGAACACGCCCAGCGGTATCGCGATGCATACGGCTGCCAGCAGCGAGACGCATACCAGGCGCAGATGCTCCAGGGTGCGTTGCCACAATCGGGCCCATAGCCCTGCGCCATCGCTATCCGGCTGCACGCCGAGAAAATCCGCCGCCACCGCGGTTTCCTTTTCGCCATGCAGTTTCACCATGGCGTTCATCTGCCGCATCGCGTCGGCATCGATGCGACCGGCAAGCTTGTTCAACACGTCGATGAAAGCTGGCGAACGCTGCGCAAGATCGAGTCGATAGAGATACACCGCGTCGTAGTGCGGAAAATAATGCCGGTCGTCATCGAGCGTGCGCAGGTGGTAATAGGGAATTTCCGCGTCGGTGCTATAGAGGTCGATGGCATCCACCGCGCCACTGGCCAGCGCACGATAGGCCAGCGCATGATCCAGCCCGCGTACCTGCATTTGCGGCAGACCGTAGCGCTGGCGCAAACCCGGCCAGCCGTCGCTGCGCGCCATGAATTCGTTGGAGAAACCAAAACGCAGCTCCGGATGCGCGGCGAGATCCGACAAACGCTGGATGCCTAGTTGCGCGGCGCGATCCTCGCGCATGCCGATCGCATAGGTGTCGTTGAAGCCCAGCGAATCGGTGATGCCCAGGCCCAGCGGCTTGAGCGCGGCGCGCAGCGTGGGGATGCCTGCATCCGGCGGCACCTGCTGCAGCAACTCATGCGTCAGCGTGCCGGTGTATTCTGGATACGCATCGATGTCGCCGTGCTGCAGCGCGCTCCACAGAATCGCCGTACCGCCCAGTTCACGCTGATGCACGGCTTGCACGCCGGCCTGCCTTGCCGCCAGTCGCGCCACCTCGCCGAGGATCACCGATTCGGTGAATTGCTTGGAGCCGATGCGCACGGGCGCGGCCTGGGTCCACGCCGGAATCAGCAGCAAGGCGGCCAACACTATCCACACGCGCTTCATGACGACACGCCCCGCAAGGTGCGCTGCGCTTTCACGAACCGGGTCACGAAGGGATCGGCCGGCCGCTGGCAAAAATCATCCAGCCGTCCATCCTGCACCACCTTGCCGTTGCGCATCAGCACCAGGCGATCGGCAAACCACGCCGCTTCGGCCATGTCGTGCGTGACGACGATGACGCTCTTGCCGAGCTGGTCGAAGATCGCCTTCAGCTCGTCCTGCAATTCATGGCGCACGATCGGGTCGAGCGCGCCCAGCGGTTCGTCGAGTAGCAAGGCGTCCGGATCGAGCATCAGTCCGCGCATCAGCGCCACGCGCTGGCGCTGGCCGCCGGACAGCTCGGCGGGGTAGCGCTCCAGCACGCCCTGCGGCAAATGCGTCAGCGCGGCCAGTTCTTCCGCGCGTTGGCGGATGCGGTCGCGGCTCCAGCCCAGGTGATGCGGCAGCAACGCCAGGTTGCCCAACGCGGTGAGGTGCGGAAACAAGCCGCCCTCCTGGATCACATAGCCCACACGCCGGCGCAGTGCCAGCACATGTGCCTGTTCCAGCATGGAACCATCCACCCAGATCTCGCCGCGGTCCGGCCACTCCAGGCCCAGCAGCACGCGCAGCAAAGTCGATTTGCCCGACCCGCTGCTGCCGATCAGGGCGGTATTGCTGCCGGCTGGAAAACGCAGGCTGACATCGTCCAGCGCGATGACGTTGCCATAGCGCTTGCTGACGCCGCGGAGCTCGAACGCTTCGGAGGAGGCGTTGCTGGTGGGAGACATTAGGGGATGGGCGTAGGCAGTGGAAGCGGCATTCTAGGCCGGAAGCTAGTGTAGGTTGGTGGTAAGCGCACGCGAACCCCAACGTTGCCCCATGCAGATGGCGATGTTGGGGTTCGGCTGCGCCTCACCACCAACCTTGCAGCCCAAGGCGCTTGAAAGGTGGATGTTGCAAAGCAGCATGTATCCTAGCCGCCATGGCTTCCCACCCCACCCTGCTGCATTACTGGCGCCGCCTGCGTGGCTCGGATCGCTTCGCCGAATGCCAGCGCGTATTGCTCGCCCTCGGCGGCGTGATCCTGTATTGCCTGTGGGGCAACCATGCTGCCGCGATGACTCCGGCCATGCTGGGCGTGATCGCCTGCGCGCTGGCCGAAACCGAGGATCACTGGCGCAGCCGCTCCATCACGCTGCTGGTCACGCTGGGCTGTTTTGCCGGCGTCGCCTTCACCGTGGAATGGCTGCTGCCGTATCCATGGCCGTTCGCGCTGGCACTGGCGGCGATGACTTTCGTGCTGGTGATGCTCGGTTCGATCAGCGCGCGCTACGCCACCATCGCCGGCGGCACGCTGATCCTGGCCGTATACACCATGATCGGCACCGACCAGCCGCATCCGCCAACCTCGCTGATCAGCGAGCCTTTGCAACTGCTGGGCGGCGCGGCCTGGTATGGGCTGCTGTCGCTGCTGTGGAGCGTGCTGTCGCCGCAGCTTGCCGTGCGCCACGCCTTGGCTCGCGTGTTCGACGCGCTGGGCGATTATCTGCAGACCAAGGCCGCGCTATTCACGCCGGTGCGCGGCATCGACCGCGACGCGCTGCTGCTGACGCTGGCGATGCAGAACGAACAAGTGGTGGACGCGCTCAACGACACCCGCATCGTGCTGATCGACCGCATCGGCATGCGCCGCCCGCGTGGCGCCACCGCGGCGCGCCTGCAGCTGTACTTCAAGGCGCAGGACATCCATGAGCGCGTCAGCTCCGCGCACTATCCCTATGCCGAGCTGGCCGAGGCGTTCTATCACAGCGACGTGCTGTTCCGCTGCGAACACCTGCTGCGCCTGCAGGCACAGCAATGCCACGCGCAGGCCGACGCATTGCGCCTGCGCACCGCGCCCAGGCCGGCCACCGACCTGCGCGCCGCGCAAAGCGACTTGCGCAACGCCATCTATGCGCCACGCGGCACCCTGCACGCACCATCCGAACAACTGCTGCGTTCGCTGGAAGCCCTGCTGCGAAACATCACCGCCATCCAGGCTTTGCTGGAAAACGATCACACGCCGACGACGCTCGACGGCGAAGACGGCGCCCTGCAGAACCCCGGTCCGCAAACCCTGGGCGAAGTGTGGGAGCGCATCACCATCCAGCTCACGCCGCGCTCGTCACGCTTCCGCCACGCCATCCGCCTCGCGCTGGCGTTGACGGCCGGCTTCGGCGTGCTGCGCCTGATGCATCCGCTGTACGGCTACTGGATTTTGCTGACCACCCTGCTGGTCTGCCAACCAAGCTACGGCGCCACGCTCACGCGCATGCTGCAGCGTGTCTCCGGCACGGTGATCGGCGTGGTGATCGGCTGGGCCACGTTGCGCCTGCTGCCCGCCGAACCGTGGCCCTTGCTGCTGATCGTGCTGTCCTGCGTGGTGTTCTTCGCCGCACGCTTGCGGCGCTACACCCTGGCGACTGCATCCATCACCGTGTTCGTGGTGCTGTGCTTCAGCCAGGTCGGCCATGGCTACGACGTGATGTGGCCGCGCCTGGTCGATACCCTGATCGGCGCCGCCATTGCCGCCCTCTCCATCTACCTGGTGCTGCCTGACTGGCAAGGCCGCCAGCTCGACCAGGTGCTATCCAACACCTTGCGCAACGATGCGCGCTACCTGCAGCAGGTGATCGCGCAATACGTACATGGCAAACGCGACGACCTGCCCTACCGCATCGCCCGCCGCGAAGCCCACAACGCCGACGCCGCACTCAGCGGCATGCTCGCCAACATGCTGCGCGAACCGGGCCGCCAGCAACGCGGCAACGAAGACCTGCTGCGCTTCCTCACCATCGCCCACACCATGCTCGGGCATATTTCCGCGCTCGGCGCGCATCGCCAGGCGATCACCTGCGCCGACGCCCGCGATACCGTGACGCTCGCCGGCAATCTGGTCGTCACCAAACTGGAACAGCTGGCCGATGCGCTGCTGGCTACCGCAGCCACGCCACTGGAAAGCGACGCGGAGCAAAGCATGATGCCCGCAGCGGACGGCGTGGAGGACGAAACAGCGCGCCTGGTACTGGGACAGCTGGGGCTAATCCTGGCGCAGCGGGACCGCCTGGGAAGCGTGGTGCGGGATATTCGCCACGGGTGATCGAGGCCGACACCGTAGGCTGAGATGAAATCCCAGCGTCGCCATGCAAACAGATGCTGGGATTTCATCCCAGCCTACAGTCACTCCAGCCTACGAGGACCATGCAAGAACCAAGCGACACCGGCGCACGCCGGTGCGGCCGCGCATGGATGCGCGCCTGCTTTTCCGGGGCCCCCTCGGGGTGCCCTTTCTTTTGGTTACTTTTCTTTACTACGGGCATCCTGCCCTTCGCCCTTCGGGCCAGCATGCGCTGTTCGCCCGCGTTCCTGACGCGGGCGTGGGCACGCAAAGAAAAGTGACTCGGTCGCCCCGCGACCGAAAGCGCCGCAGACAATGCCCAAGCCTGCGAAACACGACACCACATACCCAATCCAACACACCCCCTGCACAAACCTCCCCCCATGACAAAACCGTCATAGACGAACACCCCCAATCAGCGGATAGTTACAATCACCTCTGAGCACAACACACCACACAACTCCGAGGCGCCCGGCCTAAGGTTCCCAACCGGAATACGGCCAGGCGTCCGTGATCCCCGCAAGGGACCACCAGGGTGAACGCGGAAACGCGTTCGCCTCCCCACTTTGGAAAGGAGCAAAGATGCATGTCCCCGCTGGCTGACCGCTACGGCCGCCGGTTTCCGTATTTGCGGCTATCGGTCATACCCGCGTGCAACTTCCGTTGCACGTATTGCCTGCCGCACGGTTACCACGCCGGGGCGAACGCCGCCGCGCCGCTGTCCCTGCCGGAGATCACGCGGCTGCTGCGCGGCTTTACCGAACTGGGCATGCACAAGCTGCGCATCACCGGCGGCGAGCCGAGCGTGCGCAAGGACCTCACCGACATCCTGCGCACCGCCGCGGCCGTGCCCGGCATCAGCAAGCTGGCGATGACCACCAACGGCACCCTGCTGAGCCGCCACCTGCACGAATGGATGGATGCCGGCCTCAACGCCATCAACGTCAGCGTGGACAGCCTGGACCGTGACGCCTTCGCGCGCATCACCGGGCACGACCGGCTGGACGACATCCTGCACGGCGTGGACATGGCGCTGGCCGCCGGCCTGCCTTCGGTCAAGCTCAACGCCGTGCTGCTGCGCGACGTCAACGACCAGCAGCTGCCGGCGTGGCTGGACTATCTGCGCGAGCGGCGCATCGGCGTGCGTTTCATCGAGCTGATGCAGACCGGCGACAACCTGCCGTTCTTCCGCCAGCACCACGTGCGCGCCCAAACCCTGGAAACCGAACTGCTGACACACGGTTGGCAAGCCCTGCCACGCGCCGCCGACGCCGGCCCCGCGCGCGAATACCGCCATCCGGATTACGCCGGCCGCATCGGCATCATCGCGCCCTATGCCAAGGATTTCTGCGCCGGCTGCAATCGCCTGCGCGTGACCGCCACCGGCGATCTGCGCCTGTGCCTGTTCGGCGAATTCGGCATTCCCTTGCGCCCGCTACTGCAAGCGGACGATCAGCTGGAAGACCTGGTGCACGCCATCGGCGGCCAGATCGGCCGCAAGGAACAGGGGCATTTCCTGCATGAAGGCCGTACCGGCATAACGCCGCATCTCGCATCTACCGGGGGTTGATCCATGCAACAGCGCGAGGAACGCGCCCATTTTCATATGGCTGACGTGCGCCGCAAGCGCATCACTGCGCGCCGCGCGGTCGCCATTGGCGAATTGAGTGCGGGCGCCGATGCGTTTGCGCAAATCGTCGAACGCCGCCTGCCCAAGGGCGATGCGCTGGTGATGGCAGAAATCGCCGGCCTGCAAGGCGCCAAGAACGCTTCCCAGCTGATGCCGCTTTGCCACCCCTTGCCACTGGAATACATCGAGGTGCGCTGCGTGCCGGTCGGCGAGCGCCACGCCATTCGCGTCTATTGCGAAGTGGCGACGTTCGCGCGCACCGGCGTGGAGATGGAAGCGCTGGCGGGCGCGAGTGCAGCGCTGCTTACGGTTTATGACCTGACCAAGCCGGTGGAACCTGCGCTGTCCTTCGGCGGCGTGCGCCTGTTGTTCAAGGAAGGCGGCAAAAAAGGTCTGTGGCTGCATCCGGACGGCATGAGCGATGCGGAGCGCGAACACTACAAGCCGCGCGGCGTGGCCAAACTGGATGGCGCCAGTGCCGCGGTGATCACGCTGAGCGACCGCGCCAGCCGCGGCGAATACGCCGATGCCTCCGGCCCGCTGCTGGTGGAACGCCTGCGCGAGCTGGGCGCGGAGGTGCATGACGTGGAACTGCACCCCGACGAACCCGAACCGCTCGCCGCGCGCCTGCGCGAACTGGCCGGCAGCGGCGTGAAGCTGATTCTCTGCACCGGCGGCACCGGGCTGGGCCCGCGCGATCGCACGCCCGAAGCGTTGGCGATGGTGGCGGACCGCCACGTCGACGGCATCGGCGAACTGTTCCGCAGCGAAAGCAGCCAGCACACGGCGATGGCCTGGCTGAGCCGCACGCAGGCGGTGCTGATCGGCAGCACGCTGGTGATTGCCCTGCCCGGCAGTGCCAAAGCGGTCGCGCAAGGCATGGACATCCTCGCGCCGATCCTCGCGCATGCGTTGAGCATGGCCGCAGGCGGAGGGCATGCATGAGCCAGGAAACGCTCGCCTACGAAGACGCCTTGCGCATCGTGCTCGGCGCCAGTGCAAAACTCGGTGCGGAACATTGCCCGCTCAGCGCCTGCCTTGGCCGCGTGCTCGCCACGCCGGTGATCAGCGCCGTGAACCTGCCGCCGTTCCACAACTCGGCGATGGATGGTTATGCGCTGACGGGCAATGCCATCGTTTCCGCCGGCACGGAACTGACCATCGAAGGCGAACAAGCCGCCGGCGATGGCGTCACCTATGCCGGCATCGGCGCGTGGGAAATCATGACCGGCGCGCGCATTCCCGATGGACTCGACCGCGTGGTTCCCGTCGAACAGACCGAACGCTTCGCGCCATCGCGCGTGCGCTTGCTGGCCGATGTCGCAGCCGGCCAGAACGTGCGCGTGGCAGGTTCCGACGTGGCGCGCGGCGAGCATGTGCTGGAAACAGGCACCGCACTGCAAGCGCAGCACCTGATGCTGCTGGCGGCGCTCGGCGTGGCCGATGTAGCGGTCAGCCAGCGGCCGCGCGTCGCCGTGATCTGCACCGGCCGCGAACTGGTGGACG
>Ga0335072_10015700_pt1 | contig 10743 bp, 10 predicted proteins | sample Lox_Sample_21_FD_206725 | JGI IMG/M metagenome (GOLD analysis project Ga0335072, IMG submission 206725) | Soil microbial communities from Loxahatchee National Wildlife Refuge, Florida, United States - Lox_Sample_2.1 | ecosystem: Environmental > Terrestrial > Soil > Wetlands | place: USA... | reverse complement strand
TACCGGCAAGACCTCTGGCCGCGGCCAGAAGGGCGCGGGGGCGCGGTCGGGCTCCAAACGGCGCGCGGGGTTTGAGGGGGGGCAGATGCCGATCCACATGCGCATGCGCAAGCTGCGCGGTCCGCATATGAAGAAGTCGATGCCGTTCGAGCCGTTTCGCACGCACACCCAGCCGGTCAACATCTCCGATCTGGAGGACCGGTTCGAGGCTGGCAGCGATGTCACGATCGAGGCGCTGAAGGCGGTCGGGTTGGGCAAGCGCAAGGACGTGCCAGTCAAGATTCTCGCCCGCGGCGAGCTGACCAAGGCGATGACCGTGCACGCGCACGCGTTCAGCGCCACCGCCCGCGAGCGGATCGAGTCAGCCGGCGGCACGTGTGTAGTGCTCGAGTCTTCGTCCGGTCGGCCCTCGTGATTACAGCCGACGCCATCCAGGCGCCGGTGAGCGTCGCTTCGCGACTCCTCGAGAGCTAAACTTCGGGCGCTCCGCTGACGATCCGGCGGGCCCGAACACCATGCTTTCGACGATCCTCAACGCGTTTCAAGTCGCGGACATCCGCAAGAAGATCGCGTTCACGGCGGCGATGCTGCTGGTGTACCGCCTGGGCTCGCACATCCCCGTGCCGGGCGTGAACCTGACCGCGGTCAACAACATCCAAAAGGAGTTCGGCGGCGGCGGGATCCTCAGCTATCTGAACCTTTTCTCCGGCGGCGGTCTGTCCAAACTGGCGCTGTTCGCGCTGGGGATCATGCCCTACATCACCGCCTCGATCATCCTGCAGCTGCTGCAAGTCGTGGTTCCGTCGCTTGAAAAGCTCTCCAAGGAAGGCGAAGTCGGCCAGGCGCGGATCACCCAGTACACCCGCTATTTGACCGTCGGTCTCGCGTTCGCCCAGTCGATCGGCTACGTGTTCCTGTTCCACTCCTTCCAGGCCAAGGCCGGAGAATCGGTCGTCACCCACTTCGACGCGCCCCACATCTTTTTGATCGTCGTGTGCCTGACCACGGGCTGCATCCTGCTGATGTGGGTGGGCGAGCTGATCACCCAGCGCGGCATCGGCAACGGCATCTCGCTGCTGATCTTCGCCTCGATCGTCTCGCGCCTGCCCGAAGGCATCAACAAGTGGTGGACGACCCAGGACCAAGTGTTCAAGGTGATGATGCCATTCCTCGTGCTGGCGGTCGTCGCCGGCATCGTGTTCGTGCAGGAGGGCCAGCGCCGCATCCCCGTGCAGTACGCCAAGCGCGTGATCGGCAGGCGCATGTCCGAGGGCGGACAGACCTATCTGCCGTTGCGCGTGAACATGGCCGGCGTGATCCCCGTCATCTTCGCCGCCTCGCTGATGGCGCTGCCCGCGACCGTCGGCCAGCTCATCAAAACCCACTTCGGCACGTCGCTGTCGGATTTTTTCAGCCCCAACGGCTGGCACTACATCCTCGGCCAGTCGCTCTTGATCATCGTGTTCACCTACTTCTACACCGCCGTCACGTTCAACCCGGTCGACCAGGCCGACAACCTCAAGCGCTACGGCGGCTTCATCCCCGGCGTGCGCCCCGGCCGCCCGACCGCCGAATTCCTCGATCGCATCCTCGCCCGCCTCACGTTCCCAGGCTCCCTGTTCCTGGCGGCCGTCGCCGCTCTGCCCGCGATCCTGTTCGCCCAGACCCACCAGCAGTTCAACTTCGGCGGCACCTCGATCCTGATCGTGATCGGCGTAGCGCTCGAAACGATGAAGCAGCTCGAGGCGCAGCTGATGATGCGCTCCTACGAGGGCTTCTTGAAATGAGGCTCTCGCAGGGGGAGGTCGGGAGGGGGACCTGTCCCCCTCCCGCGTTAGAGATGAAGCAGCTCGAGGCGCAGCTGATGATGCGCTCCTACGAGGGCTTCTTGAAATAAGGCCCCACGGGGGTAAGCAGTAGGCTGAGGGTGACGTGTCCCAACTGAATCTGATTCTGCTCGGCCCGCCGGGCGCCGGCAAGGGCACGCAGGCCGACCGCCTGCGCGAAGACTTCAGCCTGCCTCACATCTCCACCGGCGACATCCTGCGCGCGCAGGTCGCCGAGGGGACCGAGCTCGGCAAGCGGGCCAAGCAGTACATGGACGCCGGTGAGCTGGTACCCGATGAGGTGATCGTGGGGATGATCACCGAGCGGGTCGCAGCCGGCGACGCGCGCGACGGGTTTTTGCTCGATGGGTTTCCTCGCAACGAAGCCCAGGCGCAGGCGCTCGAGCAGGCGCTCGAGGGTCTCGATCGCCGGCTCACCGCGGCGCTGCTCGTGGAGGCGCCCGATGAGGAGGTCGTCAGACGGCTGGCCGGGCGGCGGGTGTGCGTGAAGAATCCGACGCACATCTACCACGTCGACTACGACCCGCCCAAGCACGCGGACATCTGCGACCAGGACGGCTCGCGGCTGATCCAGCGCGACGACGACCGCGAGGACACGATCCGCACGCGCCTGGAGGTCTACCACGCCCAGACCGAGCCGCTGATCGCCTACTACGATCGTGCTGGCCTCTTGCGCCGGTTCGACGGCACGCGCGATCCCGACGAGGTCCACGACCACATCCGCGCGGTGATCGCCACGCTGCGGCTCGAGGAAGACCTCTGAGCCCAGCCGGCGCGGACCGCGGAGGGCGTCCCGGCATCATCGGCGCCGCCCCGGCCTCGAGCCCTCCCGGGGCTGTGGCCCAGGCCTGCGGTGGCTGGCCTCAAGCTAAGCTCGCTGAAGCATGATCATCAAGAAGTCCCCTGAGGAGATCGAGCGCATCGCCCGCGCGGGCGTGATTCAGGCCGCGACGCTCGATCTGATGGAGCGCAGCATCCGTCCCGGCGTCAGGACCGCAGAGCTCGACCGGATCGCCGAGCGGTTCATCCGCTCCCACGGCGCGGTCCCCACGTTCAAGGGCTACCGCGGATTCCCCGGCTCGATCTGCGCCTCGCCAAATGCGATGGTCGTGCACGGCATCCCCGGTCCCTACCGGCTCTCCGACGGCGACATCATCTCGATCGACATCGGGGTCACGCTCGACGGGTGGGTCGCGGACGCGGCGCGCACGTTCGCGGTCGGCGCGGTCGACCGGAGCGCCCGCAACCTGATGGCGGGCACGCGTGAGGCGCTGGACTCTGGTGTGCAGATGTGTCTGGCGGGCAACCGCGTGGGCGATGTCTCACGCGCGATCCAGCGCACCGCCGAGCGCGCCGGGCTCGGGGTCATCCGCCAGCTCGTCGGCCATGGCGTCGGGCGCGACATGCACGAGGACCCGCAGGTGCCCAACTACGGCCGACCCGGCAAGGGTCCGAAGCTCGAAGAGGGCATGGTGATCGCCGTCGAGCCGATGCTCACCGCCGGGCGTCCCGCCGTGCGCGCCGGCTCCGACGGCTGGGCGATCTTCTCCCAGGACGGCTCGCTCGCCGCCCACTACGAGTTCACGGTCGCGATCACGGCCGATGGACCGCGCATCCTCACACCGTGGTACCTGCCCCCGCGGGAGCGGGCCACCGACTGGCAACGGCGTGACGGCACCAGCGAGCAACACGCGCGCGAGCACGAGCGCGAGTCGCGCGGGAGCGAGCCCGGAGAGCCGAGCGAGCCCAGCACGCCCGGTCTCGCGGCGAGCATCGGTTGAGGGTCGCCTGCGGGCCTACGCATCGGGCCACGAACTTGCTAGCATGCGAAGTCCTGCTCGGACGCGAGGCAGTACGCGCGCGCGAGAGCGCATCAGCCACGACCAGGTAGCGGCGGCCGTCACGGCAGCCAGAGCCAGGTCGCCGGAACCAGCCGAAAGGGATCATGAAGGTCAGACCGTCGGTCAAGCCGATGTGCGAGAAATGCAAGGTCATCCGCCGCCACGGCGCGGTGCTCGTGATCTGCCAGAACAAGCGCCACAAGCAGAGGCAAGGCTAACGCGGGTATGGCCAGAATCGCGGGAGTCAACCTGCCGTTGAACAAGCGCAGCGAGATCGGGCTGACCTACATTTATGGCATCGGCCGTTCGACCTCGAACAAGCTGCTGGCCGAGGTGGGTGTAGGTCCGGACACCTACATCAAGGACCTGACCGAGGAGGAGGTCTCCCGGCTGCGCGACGCGATCGACCGTTCGCTGACAGTCGAGGGCGATCTGCGCCGGGAGCGCTCCCAGGACATCAAACGGCTGCAGGAGATCGGCTGCTATCGCGGGCTGCGCCACCGCCGCGGGTTGCCCGTGCGCGGACAGAAGACGAAGACCAACGCGCGTACGCGCAAGGGCCCGAAGAAGATGCAGGTCGCGGGCAAGAAGAAGGCGGGTAAGAAGTAGTGCCCCCGGCTCCTAAGCGCGCCCGCGGACGGCGCAAAGTCAAGAAGAACATCCCGGTCGGCCAGGCGCACATCAAGACCTCGTTCAACAACACGATCGTCTCGCTGACCGATACGAGCGGCAACGTGATCGCGTGGGAGTCCGCGGGCGGCGCCGGGTTCAAGGGCTCGCGCAAGTCCACGCCGTTCGCCGCCCAGGTGACCGCTGACGCGGCCGCGCGCAAGGGCCTCGAGCAGGGGCTGCAGAAGGTCGAGGTCTACGTCAAGGGTCCGGGCTCCGGCCGCGAGACCGCGATCCGCTCGCTGCAGGCCGCGGGCCTGGAAGTGACCGGCGTCAAGGACGTGACCCCGCAGGCGCACAACGGATGCCGACCCCGCAAGCGGCGGAGGGTCTGAGCGAGATGGCCAGGGACACGGGAGCCGCGTGCAAGCAGTGCCGTCGCGAGGGGCAGAAGCTGTTTCTGAAGGGCGAGCGCTGCCTGACCGACAAGTGCGGCGTCGAGCGCCGCGCTTACCCGCCCGGCGAGCACGGCCGCGGCCGCCTGAAACAGAGCGAGTATCGGCTGCAGCTGCGCGAGAAGAAGAAGGCGCGCCGCTACTACGGCGTGCTCGAGCGCCAGTTCCGCGGCTACTACGAAAAGGCCTCGCGCCAGCCGGGGATCACCGGCGAGAACCTGCTCGCGCTGCTGGAGTGCCGCCTGGACAACGTGCTCGTGCGCCTCGGGTTCGCCGCCTCTCGGAGGCAGGCGCGCCAGCTGATCCGCCACGGCCATTGGACGGTGGGCGGCCGGCGGGTGAACATCCCCTCCTACCAAGTGCGTCCCGGCGACGTGGTTGCGATCAAGGCCGGCACGCCGGCGACACAGGTCGTCAAGGACGCGACTGAGCTCACAGGACAGATACCCGCGTGGCTACAGGCCGATCACGAGTCGCTCACGGCCAAGGTGCTGCGTAAGCCGGAGCGACGCGAGGTGGCCGCACCGGTGCAGGAGCAGCTCATCGTCGAGCTGTACTCGAAGTAGACGTAAACACATGCCGGCCATCCCCCCGTGCTGCGGGTGGGGCGGACGGCGCTCAGGAGCCGGCGCCCAAACGGGGGCCGGCGCGAGACCAAAACGACGTTAGGACGCTCATGCTCGACTTCCAAATCCCCCGGATCACCAGCGAGTCCGTGGAGCAGAACCGCGGCACGTTCACGATCGAACCGCTCGACCGCGGCTTCGGCTACACGTTCGGCAACTCGCTGCGCCGTGTACTGCTCTCCTCGCTCGCCGGCGCCGCCGTCACGAGCGTGCGCATCGAGGGCGTCGCCCACGAGTTCTCGACGATCCCGGGCGTCAAGGAGGACGTGACCGACATCGTGCTCAACCTCAAGGGCATCGTCTGCCGCATGCACTCCGACGCAACCGAGGTCGAGGCGCCGCTGGTCGTGACCGGGCCGGGCGAGATCACTGCCAAGGACATCGACCTGCCGGCGGGCGTTGAGATCCTCAACCCCGACGTGCACATCGCGACACTCGAGAAGAAAACCAAGCTCGAGCTGTACATGACGATCGGCCGCGGTCGCGGGTACCGTCCCGCCGAGGAGAACAAGTCGGCCGACCAGCCGATCGGCGTGATCCCGATCGACTCGATCTTCTCGCCGGTGCGCCGTGTCGCCTATGCGGTCGAGCAGGCCCGCGTCGGGCAGCGCACCGACTTCGACAAGCTCACCCTCGACATCGAGACCGACGGCTCGATCGAGCCCCAGGCCGCGCTGCGCGAGGCCGCCGAGCTGCTGATCTCACAACTGGCGATCTTCACCGACGCCGATCGCATCCAGGAGCTGCGCGCCGCGCCGGGCGGTCAGCTAGACGGTCATGGTCTCGCCGTTCCCGGCGGTCCGGGCGTGCCCGCTGGAGCGCTGCAGGGTGAGGAGTACGGCATCCTGATCGAGGAGCTCGAGCTGGGCGTGCGCTCCTACAACTGCCTCAAGCGCGCCGGCATCCAGACCGTCGGCGATCTGATTTCCAAGTCCGAGGCCGAGCTGAACGCGATCCCCAACTTCGGCAAAAAGTCGATCGACGAGGTGATCGAGACGCTGCACGCACGGGGCCTGGACTTGCGTCAGGACTAGACTCCCGAGACGATGCGCCATCAAAAGACCAGACACAAGCTCAGCCGCGACTCGGCGCACCGCAAGGCGCTGCTGATGAACCTGAGCAAGGAGATCATCGAGCACGAGCGGATCGAAACGACCGCCGCCAAGGCGCGCGCGGTCAAACCCGAGGTAGAGCGGCTGATCACGCTGGCCAAGCGCCGCGACCTGCACGCCCGTCGCCAGGCGCTGTCCCGCCTGGCGCAGGACAAGTTCGCCACGCACAAGCTGTTCGAGGACATCGCCCCCCGCTACGCCGAGCGGCCCGGGGGGTACACGCGCATCCTCAAGCTCGGCCCGCGCCGCTCGGACTCGACCGAGATGGTCTACATCGAGCTGGTCTGAGCCGGGGGCGGCTGGCTGCCAGCTGGTCGGCGCGGTGCGCGGTGCGCGGCGAGGGACGCACACGGGCGAGTGCGCACGAGCGAGGGTGATGTAAAAGCGTTGTAAAAGGGGAGGTTGGAGTACTCTCTTTTGAGTTTTGGTAACCATGGTATCCACCTTTGACGTCGTTTGGGGGGTTGCGGTAGCTCCCGAGCGGTCCGGCCATGTGTGCTGATGGTCACAAAGCTCACATTGCAGTACGACGGCGCCGACTTTGCCGGCTGGGCACGCCAGTCCGGGCAGCGCACGGTGCAGGAGGAGGTCGAGATCGCGCTGCAGACCGTGCTGCGCCAGGAGCTCACGCTGACCGTCGCCGGGCGCACCGACCGCGGCGTGCACGCCTGGGGGCAGGTCGCCAGCTACCCACACGAGGCTGTAGATCCGCGCAGACTGAACGGGTTGCTTCCCGAGGACGTATCGGTTCTCACCGCCGAGCCGGCGCCCGCCGGGTTCGACGCCCGCCGGGATGCTGTAAGCCGGACGTACTGCTACCGGGTCTGCGCAGACCGCTCACGGGACGTGTTTACACGCCGATACGCGCTGTGGTGGCCACACGCGCTCGATCGCGACGCGCTTGACGCCTGCGCGCGGGTGCTGCTCGGCACGCACGACTTCACTGCGTTTACGCCGACCGAGACAGACCACGTGCGCTTCGCGCGCGACGTCATGGCGGTGGAATGGCGCATGGCCGGGGAGTCCCGGCTGGGGGGCGCAAAGGACAGTGCGGGGTATCCGGAGAACGAGGGGATGCTCGAGTTCTGGATCACAGCCGACACGTTCATGCGGCATATGAATCGCATCCTCGTTGGCACGATGCTCGATGTCGCCGCCGGGCGGCGCACGCTGGATGAGTTCACGCGCCTGCTGGAGGGCCGCCCGCGCGCGGAGGCCGGTCCGACCGCGCCCGCGCACGGCCTGGCGTTGGCATCGGTCGCGTATCGCTGAGTCAGAATTATTACAACACGGCTAAAGATACACGGATTTTGTGCCGATATGGATAAGTCGGGGGCAGTTAATGGTTACACTGCCGCGTCGTGGCTCGCCCGTGGACACGAATGTCCCTGCCCGTGCTCGTGCTGTCGGTGCTTGTCGTGCTGGCCGCCGCGCCGAGCGCGCTCGCGCTGAGTGTCGCGCCGAAGGCCGCCGAACTGGGCGCAAAAGAATGCAAACCGGGCGTGGAATGCACCACCACGCAGCCCTCCACGCCGGCATGGTTGACGTTCGCCGGTGGCGAAACGATGCTCACCCAGCAGACCCTCGAAGGGATCGCCGCCGACGAGTACGGGTCAAGCGCGGAAGCCGATACGACGCTCTACGGCTCGGTGGCGCCCTACGCCTCCGCGCCGGCGATCTCGGGCGAAATCCTCGGCAGCACCCTGGCGAACCTGGATGACAACAGCGAACCGGGCGACGACTATGCCGTAGTGCTGCGCTCGGATCGCACGCTGCAGGTGCTCGGCCCGCAGTCGGCGGGATACGAGCTGGCCGCCTCGGCCACGGTGCCGGCGACCGGCACGCTCGTCGGCGTGGTCGCGCTCGCGGCGGCCCCCGGCAGCGGCGACCCCGAGCGGATCGTCGTCGTGACCAGCGCGGGCTTCTACATCTACGCCTGGAGCAGCGAACCACCGACGCTGACGCCCGAATCGAGCACGCCGAGCCAAACCCTCGAAGGAGAAGAGAGCTACGGCGATGTCGGGCTGAGCGGCAATCCGGCCTTCACGTGCGAAACGGGAGTCCTGCTCAAACCGAACCCCGGGGAATGTTCCTCGCTCTATACCGGCGCCTATAAGTTCGCCATCCCGGAAGGCCAGCAGGTGCTCGGCGTCTATCAGGCGCCACCCGCAAAGGGAGAATACGACGGCGCGAGCAGCACCTTCGCGATCGCCTACACGGCCGCCGGGGGCAACTCGTATGCGGTCGCGATCTTCGCCTACGAGTCCGGCGGGCACCTGCACCTGATCGACCAGGTCGAAGCGGCGTTCCCGGCTGAAACGGCGGGCCCGCTCGAGGTTCGCTACGCGACGGCCGGCAAATTTCTGCACATGGCTACGCTCGCGCAGTCGTCGATCGTGGCCACGCCAAGCCTCGAGGTGATGACTCAGTACAACAAGATTCCCGGTACGAGCTCGCTGTACAGCACCTCGGACAGCGCCTCCACGCTCTGCTCCGCGCCTGAAGCGGGCGGTCTCGGCACGCTCGCGGTCGACGCGGTCGCCCAGGCTCCGGGAGAAGGCGGCAGCCCACCCGACAGCCCCGGCCTGTACAGCGGCGCGTCGCTGTGCGCCTCGCTCGTAGGGCATCAGGTCCAGTACCGGCTACAGCGCGACGATCAGGGCGGGCACTCCCTGACGGGCAAGACCGAGGAAGAAACAGATGTGCTCTCTGCTTCCGAAGCCGGCGAGTTCGAAGCGCCGGCTGGGAGCATCAAGGCGATCGCAGGGGCCGTCGACTTCCCCTGCGACGAGTACCTCGGCCAGTTTGCGACCCACCCGACCCCCGACGGCTTTCCCGCCCTGGGCGGCGAACAAGACTACTGCGGGCCGGTGAGCGGAGATCACGGGAAGGCGCCCTACGAACCGGGGGTGGGCGCTGCTGGGATGCTCGCGGCCCAGATCCAGTACATCGCCGAAGGCGGCGACGGCGTCAAGTCGCTGCGCGCGCACAGCGTCTCCTACGAACCGGAAGCGCACGAGGGCGGGTTCGACGAACTTGGCACGGAATCCAAGCATCCCTTCAGCGAATACGACGAGCTGTTGACGCAGCTGCCGCACGCGACGAGCTCGGATCTGGACACGCTCCCACTCGACCCCGGCCCAATCTCCTGGAGCGGCCATCTGATCCTCAACTCGTCGCATGAAGTGCTCAAGGCCGCCGGCAGCTCCAATCCGTTGCCGATCGCGATGATGGCCGCGCCCCCCTACTACGCCGGCGCCGAACAGCAGGTGAGTCCGACGACGACCGGCTTTACGACCGGCGCGTGCAACGGCAGCGGCAGCGAACAGGGCAACACCGTCGGGGCATTCGCGGGGGTCGACGCGCAGTGGGGCAACGACAACTACGAGGTCGAGGCGCTCGCGAAGGTGCAGGCGTCCTGGACCGAATCGACGGAGATCGAAAACTGTCACAGCTTCGGCCAGGAATTCATCGGCGGCAACTTCGGCAACAACTACCTGGCCGACAACTCGCTGCTGTTCAGGGTCGACAGCGGCACGAACACCTATCTCGACCTCGCGAAGAACTCGCTCGGCGTCGGCGTCACGAGCGCCTGCGACGCGGACCATCTGAACGAGTGCGACGCGCTGTTCGACCCGGAAGGCTCCCAGTACGCGCTGCAGACGGTCCACCAGCTGAAAGACCCCCAGCCCAACGACTTCTATGCGGCCGACGACGAGGAGCTGCAGAAGCAGTACGGCGCCGCGCTCGAAAAGGCGTTCCCGCAACCGGGCGACCCCGTCAGCTATCCCACGCTGACATCTGGCGAGCCGAGCGATTGCGCCGTGGCACCGAGCGGCGAAGGCAGCGGCAACCCCGGGATCGTCGACGTCAACCCGTTCGTCGCGCCGACCCCGCCACCGGCGCCGAATCTGCTCGAGGCTCCCCAGGCGAGCGAGGTCGACCCGGCCTCCGACGGCGAGGAGGGAGGCACGAACTCGACGCTTTCCTTCGAATCCGCGACCGAAAAAACCTCCTCTGCCGAATTCAGCGTCGGCGCCGAAGTCTCGGTGAAGCTCTTCTACGCGAAGTTCGGCGCCGAATACTCGCACTCGTGGGGAACCAGCATGACCCAGTCCTTCCAGTCGGGAACCGAATTCAGCGGTGGGGTGTTCGACTTCAACGGCTTCTACAACCCCTACAGCTACCGGCTGTACGAGTGCAAGACGGGCCTGCAGACCACCCCGCCGTTCGCCGGCGGACCGACGGCCGCG
>Ga0335072_10015697_pt1 | contig 10743 bp, 6 predicted proteins | sample Lox_Sample_21_FD_206725 | JGI IMG/M metagenome (GOLD analysis project Ga0335072, IMG submission 206725) | Soil microbial communities from Loxahatchee National Wildlife Refuge, Florida, United States - Lox_Sample_2.1 | ecosystem: Environmental > Terrestrial > Soil > Wetlands | place: USA: Florida... | reverse complement strand
GTCGGGATTGGCGGTAAGGATCCCGGTCAGCCCGGCGTTTTGGCAAAGTGCCGAATTGATCCCGGTCTTGATGGCTGCGCCGATGCCCAGACGGGCGGCGTGACGGAGGACTTCGACTCCCGGAAGCGCCCCGATGCGCCCAAAGAGATCGCCAAAATCGGGGCCGCTGCCGTCGTCGACCACGATCACCGGCGCGAACTGCTGATCGAGCAGTTGGCGAATGAAGTCGGTGAGACCGTTCTCAGGCCGGTAGGTAGGAACAACCACGGCGAGGCGTTTGGGTTGGGCATCCGGCATCGCAGAAGAAATTCAACTAAAACACGTGCGTGCCGGCGATTGCAAGTGAAGCCTTTCGGTGCGATTCAGACCACGCCGCCGCGCATCCGGGCGCGATCTGTCCGTTTCCACACCCCAAGTCTTCACCACAGCTCCTACAATTACCACAGACGGAGGAGCCTCCATGGCCGAAGTACAAGAACAAACATCTGAACCTTTCTCGACAAGTGATTCCACCGGCAATCGCCAGCGGCTGCTCGTGCTGAACCCGGCCGCCAATCGCAATCTACCCAAAGAAGGAGGGGCGGCGACCAACCTGGCCGCCGTTTTCGGCCGCTTCGCGGAGATCGAGCAACTGATGGGCGAGCAGCTCATTGCGCTCGAAGGCATGGTTCAGCAACAGGGCGAACAGTTGACGGAGGTGTCGGCGCAACTACCCGACATCAAGGAGCGCATCAACTGGATGATCGCCACCTATTATGAGAGTGAACAGACGTCGCAGAGCTTCCGCGAGCGGTTGGCCCGGCAGGAAGCCGGCCTTTCTACTCTCGCCGAGGCTGTCCACGGCCTGTGCGATACGCAAGCGCAATGGAAACAGACGCTGGAGCAATTCCTGTTGGTTCTCGGCCGCGCCCAGAGCGTCCCCGTGCCCAAGCCTCCCATCTTGCCGGACTAGCGCGGCACGGCAGGCAATCTGGCGGCGCGCCGCGGCCCCAAGGCAAAGCCCTAACTTCGCCGCTGGTTCAATCTTGTAACGCCTTCATCCAACGCTGTGCGGGAGGCTTGAAAGGGTATTCCCGCCGGTTCCGAAAACCACCCCGGGTCTGATATACAACCTCTTCCAGCCTTTCAGTCCGAGGTTCATGTAAAACTCTGCCGGGTCGCAGATTTTGTAACAGGCTGTCGCGGCACGGTGATCTCCGCCGCCGGGGGACTTTTTGACCCGCGCCGCGGAGTTTCGCCAGATCGAAGCGTTCGCGCCCAAGGGTTGGCGGCGGAGAAACTTCGAGATGGGGCTTTCGACCGGCGTGATTCGCGGGAATTCGGGCCACGCGAGTATTGTGGCCTGGCACTTCTGGTAGGCTCAGCCGGGGAGCAGGGTTCCCCGCCCTAAGATATTGGCGGGATCGAGGCGGAGCTTGACGGCGCGCATTTTCTCAATCTCTGCGGCGCCATATTGCAGCCCCAGTAAGTGGCGCTTGCGTTTGCCGAGACCGTGCTCGGCCGATACCGTGCCGCCGAGGGCGACCGCCTGGCGCGCGAAATCGCTAAGGAGGCTGGTGGCGCGATCAGGATCGGCCGGATCGGAAAAAATGTTGACGTGGACGTGGGCGTCGCCGATATGGCCGAAGATGACGTAGCGGCCGGAAAATTCGCGCTCCAGATTTTCGCGGTAATAGGCCAGCATTTCGCGATTGCGCGCGATGGGAACCGCATAGTCGGTGTTCATCTTGAGCGCGCCGGCGCGGCGGACGGTGTCGTTCACCAATTCCGGAAGGGCGTGGCGGAACTGACGAAAGCGCTCGCGATCCGGCGCGGAGAGCGCGAACCAGGATTCTTCTTCGAAGGCCCCGGCGGATTGAATGCGGTCGAGCCAGCGGTCGACTTCGGGATCGTCTTCGGAAGCGAGGGCCTGATCGAAGAGAATGGCGGCTTGGGCGGCTGCGGGGATGTCGGGGAAACGCGCGCGGAGAAGGTCGAGCGATTGGCGATCGAGATATTCGAGCATGCGCGCCTCGGTGGATCGCCACGCGTCGATGGCATCGAGCGCGGCATCGTCATAGGCGAAGAAAATGACGCCGGCGAGCACGGCGGAGGGTGCGGGAAGCAGTTTCGCGCGTGCCTCGGTGATTACGCCAAGAGTGCCTTCCGAGCCAATGAAGAGGTCGACCCAATCCATTCCGGGACGAAGCAGATATCCGGCAGTGTTCTTGGTGACCTTGGGGAGCGGAATCGTGCCGGGATCGAAGTCGATGGATTCGCCGCGGGCGACGTGGAGGATGCGGCCATCGGCGAGCACGACGTGGAGAGCTTCGATCCAGCGGCGTGTGGCGCCGAATTTGAAACTGCGTGAGCCGCTGGCGTTGGTAGCGATCGTGCCCCCCAGGAAGGCGGAGTTCTCGGTGGGGTCGGGGGGATAGAACTGCCCGGTGCGCTGCGCGGCGGCTTGCAGATCGCGCAACGGGACGCCGGCGCCGGCGATGGCATAGCCCGGGTGAACCGCGAGGCGATTCAGCTTCTCGACGGAAAGCACCCATCCGCCTTGCGGAACGCCTCCGCCTGTAACACCCGTACCGCCGGCGGCGATGGTTACCGGAACGCCCGCGGCGGCGGCTTCGCGCAAAGCCCCGGCGACTTCCTCTTCGCCGGGGGGAACGATCAGGCGGGCGGCGCTGCCGCGGAGTCCGGAGGCGTCTTCCAGATAACGGGCAGCTATACTTCCAGAATCACCGGCATGATGAGGGGGCGCTGCGACGTCTCCTTCACGATGTAGCGTTTCAGATCCGCGCGGATCTTCTCCTTGATCACGCCCCAATCGGTTTTCTCCTCCTGATTTGAAGTTTCGAGCGTTCTGGCCACCAACTGGCGGGCAGCATCGACGAACTCGATGCCATCTCCGGCATTGAAGCCGCGGCTGACAATTTCGGGAAGGCCCTCGATTCGGCCGGTGACGCGGTCGATAGCGATGATGGGCAGCACGATACCATCTTCGGAGAGATGGCGGCGGTCACGGATGACGACTTCCTGCACCACGTCGTCCACCGAACCGGAATCGATGCAGACGCGGCCCACCGGCACGCGGCCGGCTTTGCGCGCGCCGTGATGATCAATCTCCAGAATCTCGCCCGACTCCATGATGAAGGTTTCTTCCAGGCCGGCGAAGCGAAGATGTTCAGCGAGCCGGGCGTGCTTGCAAAGCTGGCGGAATTCGCCGTGGATGGGCATGAAATAGCGCGGCCGCACGAGGTTAAGCACTAATTTCATCTCCTCGACGCTGGCGTGGCCGGAGACATGCAGCGGCGGGTTCATGGTGCCATATAAAATGTCGGCGCCGCGGCGGGCCATGTGGTCGATCATGCGGAAGATGGCCTTCTCGTTGCCGGGAATGATGCGCGAGCTGAGCACCACGGTATCGCCTTTATCGAGGGAGACGTGCTTGTGGTTATCGACCGCGACGCGGGAGAGAGCGGACATCGGCTCGCCCTGCGTGCCGGAAACCAGGATGGCAACTTTCTCGCGCGCGACGCCCATGGCGTCCTGCGGGCGCAGCAGGATGCCGTCGGGAATATCGAGCAGGCCGAGCGAGTGGGCGATTTCGGTGACCGATACCATGCTGCGTCCGATGACGGCCACGCGGCGGCCGCATTCCTGGGCGAGGTCGAGCACGAGCTGAATGCGGTGAATGGAAGAGCTGAAGCACGAGACGATCACGCGGCCTTCCGCGCGATTGAAAATCTCTTCCATGCGGGGCTGGACCGCGCGCTCGGATTCGGTGTAGCCGGGACGATCGGCATTGGTGGAATCGGAAAGCAGCAGCAGGACGCCGCGCTTGCCGTATTCGGCCAGGGTATGGAGGTCGAAAAGCTCATTGTCGGTGGGAGTGGGGTCGACCTTGAAATCGCCGGTGTGGATGATTACTCCGATGGGGGTAGTGATGGCCAAGGCCACGGCGCTGACGATGGAGTGGGTGACATTGATGAACTCGACTTTGAACGGGCCGATCTCAACGATTTGTTTCGGCTTGACGATGTGGAGTTGGGGATCTTCATCGAGCTCGTATTCCTCCATCCGGCGTTCCACCAAAGCCAGGGTGAAGGCGGTGCCGTAGACGGCAACGTTTATATCCCCGAGGAAGTAAGGGACCGCCCCAATATGGTCCTCGTGTCCATGCGTCAGGACCAAGGCGCGGATGTGTTCCTGGTTTTCCTTGAGGAAACTGATGTCGGGCATGACGAGGTCTACGCCCAAGAGCTCAGCGTCCGGAAACATCATTCCGGAATCAACCACAATGATGTCGTCGGCGTAGCGGATGGCGGTCATATTCATGCCAAATTCGCCCAAACCGCCTAGGGGGATTACCTGCAGCTTGTGATCTGTCATTAAAACTGTCTCAAATATATGATGGTATCCGGTTCAAGGGGCGGGAACACATGTTGGACCCAAAAAAGAAATGCTCACCCCGAAGGATGAGCATTTCGCGTCCCCCTGTTCTACCAGGGGTGATGTTCGATGGGAGAATCAGTTTCGACGGAATCGCAACCGTCAAAAACTTTGGTAGTTGGATCTTATTTCCTCTCGGCTCTCCAGTCAAGTGAAAATCCGGGCCAAAATTTTCGGTCGTAACCCACTCGCAGCGGGTCACTTGCGGGAAGGTTGCGTTTTCGGCGGGCGCGGCGAAGGCGCCAAAAGGCTCGATTTGCACCTGAGGATTTCGGTCTAAGGCAAACAAAAGCAGAACTTTATGTAGCGAGATCAGGGCCGTTCGAGATGCAGGGTGATCATGGCGTCGGCCTCTTCGCCGTGCCGGGAATGGCGGCGCAGGGCGCGGAGCCCGCCTAGCGCAAGACCGGAAACCACCGCAAAGGCCAACAGTATCCCAATGAGAATGAAGGCATTTATCACGAGGTCGCCGATGTTGTCCTTGCGCGTCGGCACGTATTCATCCACGGTGATCTGGGCCTGATAGCGGACACCGGAGAGCAGGCGTTCGGCATAATCGGGGTCGGCCGGTTCCAGTACTACAGCAACCATTGGTCCACTGCGCTTGGCTACGGCGCCGTTCAGTTTCTGAAACTCGGTGACCCGCTGCATGGCGATCTGGGGGGTCGGATAGTTGAAAATCAGCATCGGGGAATCGCCTTTGGCATTGTGGAAAACCCCCATTTGGGCTTCGGCACCGAAATGGAAGGCGGCCAACGACGGGGAAATCCCCGGAGCGAACTTCTGCAGGCTGTCCGGCCCCATGATGTAGCGTTCGCTGTTGGGAACCAAGCCATCGGACGGCAGATAGCTGGGCAGCACCGGGAGGACGGTCGCATCGACGTTTTTGAGCGAACCAGTCAGGGCGTCCAATTCCTCCTTGGATGGCTTATAACCGGCGAATGAAAGGAGGTAGTTGCCATGGACCAAAAGCAGGCTGTCAGGCGTCTCCGCGGCCTGCTTTGCCGCCGTGGAGGGGGTCGCGCTAGCCGGGCGCTGCCACTCGAAAGCGGCCATGGAACCGGTGGTGTCGGTGAGTTGCCACACGGCGGCGGTGAACTTCCGGGAGCCGTTCTGGTAGGTGGCGGTTTCCGAACTCTTGAGGCCATATTCCTTCCAGATAGGCTGGTCGGATAGGGCGGTTTTGGACGTCTGGCCGCGCTGGAAGGGGCCGACGGCATCGGGCAAAATGGCGGCAGCCGCGAGGGTAGGCAAGAGGATAGCGGAAAGAAGGAACTTCATCTCTTCATTAGACACCGGGAGGGAGGGTTTGGGTTCCGAACCCAGCCGAAACATAATAGGGTTCAAGGGCGTCTGATGGCCATGCGGCGAATTCTGGCGTTAGGCTTCTGGCTGGCGAGCGCACCCGCGTGGGCGGCCGGCCAGAATGACCCATGCGCGGCGTCCAGTTCCACTTCCGATGTGCAGTTCGATCTGGCGCTAAAAGATCATGGATCGATTTTCCGGCAGGGCGAAATTGTTCCGCTGACGCTCTCATTCAGTTCGAGCGTCAAGGGCCGATACACGGCGATGATCGCCACCTACGATCGCAGCGGGCGGCTGAGCGAGGAGCGCTATTGCGTGGCCCCAGACGCGCCGGACCCGCTGGAATCGTATTTCAAGACTCGCGGCACGATTGGCGGCGGTCTGCGCGGGATGAAGGTGCTGGACGAAACGCCGCTCACGGCGGAGGCGGAGTTGAACGAGTGGCGCAGCTTGCCGCCGGGGCATTATCGCCTATACGCGGTGAGCCGTCGCGTCTCGCGCCCGCGCGATCCGCAGGAAGATACAGCTTCGCCGAACGTGACAGAAACCTTGCGATCCAATGCTGTCGAAATCGAAGTGACAGCGGCGGATCCGGCGTGGCAGGCGGAGCAACTGCAAACCGCCATTCAAACGCTGACCGGCACTCCGGCGCCGGAAGAAGGGCGCCACGCGGCGCGCGTGCTCCGTTTTCTAAACACGGAGGACTCGGCTCGCGAAATGGCGAAGCTGTTTTGGGGATTAAATCAGCAGCAGCCGTTGGGATGGGAGTTCATGTTCGGGCTGTATGGGTCGCCCTACCGGCAGACTGTAATCGATGCCATGCGGAGTGAGCTCGGAGCGCCCGGCCACGCGATCACGAGCGAGTTTCTGGATACGCTGGCGAACTTGCAGGTGAACGCGGAGCCGCAGTGGCAGAACCCGCCCACGCCGAATGCGCAAAATCTGCAAGAGATGCAGGCATTCTGGTCGGGCAGGCGGAGGCACGAGCAGGAATCGATGAAGTCCGCGATCGCGGCGGTGCTCGAAAACCTTCCGCGCAAGACGGATCGTGCGCGCGCGCTGACGCTCGACGGATTGTTGAAGGCGAGCGATGGAAATCCGGGGATGGCTGAGGCCGTGCGGCCGGCGTTGATCGCGGCGTGGTGGGATCTGCCGGCCGAGACGCAGGCGGAGCTGATTCAATATCGCTGGCCGGGGGTCGCCGGAGGCGACATGCTTCCAATTCTGCGCAAGATGATTTCCGGCCCGCCGCCGGTGCGGAATGTGGCCCTGCGGCGCCTTTACGAACTCGACCCGGAAGGCGGCCGGGAGGCGATTCGCAGCAGTTTGGAAAACGGCAGCGCGGGATTGTCGCTGGAAACCGTGAAGCTGCTCCCTGCCGGCGACCTGGCGCGCGCCGCGCGGCGGGCGGCGGAACGGATCAGCGCGGGCACAGCTATCCAACTGGACTACGAATTGGTGGACCGGTATGCCGGCAAGAGCGTGCTTCCGGCAGTGCGGGCGGCTTTTGAAATACATGCCGGATCCTGGGCCTGCGCTCCCCAATCGGCCATGCTGCGGTATTTCCTGCGGGTGGCGCCGGAATATGGAACACAGCAGGCCGGCGCGGCGATGACCAAAAGAGACAGGACCGGATGTTACCGGACACTGCTGGAGGATTTGGGCGACGAACTCCCGCAGGCGCAGAAAGTGGCGGCCGGGGCGCTCGACGATTCCGATTGGGAAGTAGCGCAGACGGCAGCGGTGGCATTGGACCGATGGGGTTCGAAGGACGCCGAGGCGGTATTGTGGGACCGGCTAAAGCGCTTCCACGCGGATTGGGAGGGACGGCAAGACGAACTGCGGTTTGCGCCGGATGGGAAGAGCGCCGGCTCGCACGGCCTGGCGATAGAACAAGCGCTGATGACGGCGATCGCCACGGGCACAAACTGGATCTGCCCGCCGGAAAAGCTGCGGCGATTGAGCACGCTGGTTTGGACCAGGACTCACCAGCAGCAGATCGAAGGGTGGACGCAACAGTGGAACCAGGCGCCGGCGGTTGTCTATCCGTCCTGGATTCCCGATTACGATGCCTCATTCTCGTTGCTGCAATACGAATCGCTGACGATGGAGCAGTTGATCGCCAAGGTGGCTCAGTTACCGCCGGCGACCGAAGTGGAATGGAAGTTTTGGCCGGGACAGCAGGCAACTTTGGAAGTGCAGGATGCGGTTTATGAACGTGTCCGAGCGGCGGCGGCGGAGAACGGGATTGTAATCCATCGGAGTAAAGCGCCTTAATCGCGTTCCTTAAGCGGTTTCGGGTCAATATTCGGGTTTGGTACTCTCATTGCAGCATAGACGGAAGGCTGTCCCTGGATATGTTAGGCCGCCACTCCGGGGAACCCAAACTGAGATGCGAAACTACCCGGAAACAACGGCAGATGGCGAACGAACCAGCACCGGCATAGACGGACTGGACGATGTTTTATCGGGGGGCCTTCCGGCCTCACACATGTTCCTCGTGGAGGGCGAGCCCGGCAGCGGCAAAACCACGCTAGGCCTTCAGTTTCTGCTGGAAGGGGCCGCCAACGGCGAGAAGGTACTGTATATTACTTTGTCGGAAACCGAAAAGGAAATCCGGCAGGTAGCCCGGTCGCACGGCTGGAAGATGGATAACCTTTCGATTGTAGAGTTCACTCCCAAGGAAGACAGCCTGCGGCCGGAAGATCAGTACTCGGCATTTCATCCAGCCGAAATCGAGTTACAGGATACGACGCAGAGCATTTTGCAGGAAGTGGCCCGCGTACAGCCGCAGCGGGTAGTGTTCGATTCGCTTTCCGAGATCCGCCTTCTGTCACGCGACCAACTGCGGTACAGAAGGCAAATTCTGGCATTAAAGCACTTTTTTTCCACTCGTAGCTGCACCGTGATGCTGCTCGACGACCTGACGGGCGAAGCCGACGACCAGCAACTGCGAACGCTGGCGCACGGGGTGTTGAAGATGGAGATGAAGCCCCTCGAGTACGGCCTGACGCGCCGCCGGCTGCGGGTGGTGAAGTTGCGGGGATCGGCCTTCCGCGAGGGATATCACGATTACCGGATTGTGACCGGCGGCGTGCGGGTGTTTCCACGCCTGGTCTCGGCGGAGCACAGGGACGATTTCGAGGCCCGCTTCGTCTCCTGCGGGATGGATGGGATGGACGCCCTTTGGGGCGGCGGCCTGGATCGCGGCACCAGCACTTTGATTTTAGGTCCGGCGGGAGTGGGCAAGAGTTCGCTTGCCATGGCCTATGCTTCCGCGGCGGTCCGCGAGGGATCGGCTCACGTCTTCCTTTTCGACGAAGGCGTGGGCCCGGCAATCCGGCGCGCGACCGGCCTGGGATTGAATGCGCAAGCTTTGTGCGACGCGGGAAAACTGAGCGTGGAACAAATCGATCCGGCCGAGTTATCGCCCGGGGAGTTCACGCACCGGGTACGTCAAAAAGTGGAGGACGGTAGCGCGAAGCTGGTCATTATCGACAGCCTGAACGGGCTGTTGGCGGCGATGCCGGGAGAGGACTTCCTGGTCCTCCACATGCACGAATTGTTGAGTTATCTAAGCCGGAAAGGGGTTACTTCGATTCTGGTCCTGGCACAGACGGGGATCATGGGTTCGGGAATGGCGTCACCGGTTGATCTCAGCTACCTGGCCGACAACATTTTGATGCTGCGCTATTTCGAAGCCGGCGGCGAGGTGCGCAAGGCGGTCTCGGTGGTCAAGCGGCGGGGCGGGAAACACGAATCCACAATTCGCGAGCTGGATTTCCGGGAATCCAGGATCCGGCTTGGCAATCCCTTATCGGAATTTCGAGGGGTGCTGACGGGAGTCCCCACATATCTCGGCGAGACCGATCGACTCCAGGAGGCTCCGAATGGAACCTTCAAGCGCTGAGCGGGTACTGATCCACGCGCCATACGGCCGCGACGGAGAAATTATCGGCAGGGTTCTGGAATCGGCGGGGGTCGCGTCGCAAGTCTGCAATGGCTTCGGCGAACTTTGCGGCGAACTCTCTTGCGACACAGGGGCGGTGATGATCGCCGACGAGGGGTTGTCCCCGGCGAACATCAAGGCGCTGGCTGGAATCATGGATCGCCAGGAGCCGTGGTCGGACCTGCCTCTGATTGTGCTGACGGGAAGCGGGGAACCGACGGAGTGGAGCCGTTATCGCGCGAAAATGTTCAAGCCGCTGGGCAACGTGACGCTGCTCGAGCGCCCGCTGCGCACCGAGACGGCAGTGAGTGCCGTGGATGCCGCGCTTCGCGCGCGCCGGCGCCAGTACGAAACGCGCGCGCTGCTGAAATCCCTGCGGGAAACGAATACGCAACTGATGGCAACCAATCGCGAACTGGAGGAGTTCTCGTATATCGCGAGCCACGATCTGCAAGAGCCCTTACGCACGGTGAACATCTATGTGGATCTCATTCTGCGGAGCGTTCGCGCGAAGCCGGGCGACGAGGTCAGCCAGTTCACAGGTTTCGTACACAAAGGCATTCGACGAATGGAAGCGATTCTGCGCGATCTGCTGGCTTTCTCCCGCCTGATCCACGAACCGCGGCCGGCCCAGCAGGCGGCCAACCTGCGGGAGTCGTTACAGGATGCACTGGCCATGCTGGATGCGCGGATTCGAGAGTCTAAAGCCGCGGTCACTTGCGACGGGCTGCCGGAAATCCTTGGAAGCCAGGCGCAATTCTCCCAGGTATTCGAGAACCTGATCGCCAACGCGATCAAGTATCGCAAACCGGATCCGCTGCGGGTCCGGATCTGGTCGCGGCGCGAGGGAGAACGTTGGGTGATCGCCGTGCAAGATAACGGCATTGGATTCGAACAGGAGCATGCCACGAAGATCTTCGGGCTTTTCAAGCGCCTGCATCGCGATGAATATCCCGGAACGGGAGTGGGCCTGGCCATCTGCAAACGCATCGTGGAACGGCACGGGGGAGAGATCTGGGCGGAAAGCCGTCCCGGTATGGGGGCGACTTTCT